>OIWS01000362.1_pt1 | contig 61809 bp, 58 predicted proteins | sample 1587611 | NCBI WGS metagenome assembly OIWS01 (sample SAMEA3888919, study PRJEB22519) | human gut metagenome | biome: human gut; feature: human-associated habitat; material: faeces | place: Denmark | collected 2010 | reverse complement strand
GTCACTTTCACAAAGGATTACTCATGCCGGGTCCATGATGCGCTTTCCAATTCACAAAGATTACTACGGCGAGCCCGCGCATCACATAGGTGTACCAGACCTGGTGCGGCTCCTGAATCATAATCTGAACTAAGCACAGTTTATCATATATCGCAGAGAAGGTCAAGGAAAATTTCATATTTTCATAAGATAACGGTTTACCCGTTCCCGATTAGCGCTTGCGGATTTGATGAAAAAAGGGCTGTCAGGACGCGATTTGACGGAGGCGGAAGATAGCCGCCCGCCTCTTTTTTATGGGGACTTTTGGTTCATTCGAGGTGTTGATCGGAAATTTTTTCGGCACGACTGCTGCTTGTCAGCACCATGGTCGGACGCTTTTGGGGGACGAAACGCAGCCGCATTTGCCATCATATTGCCGCCCACTCAGGCAGCAATGTGGCAGAATTCAGTCTGAAATGCGGCGAAACTTAACCCGAAACCCGGTTTGAAATCGTGGCCGATAAGCGTCATTGCCGCCATCCAAATGAGACAGCGGATGCGTGTTTCTTCTTCATTTTTTGAGCGAAAAAAGTCGGAGAATGCTCCGTTCATTCTCAAATTTTCTCCGCTTTTCGTGACTGCGGAGCGTCAAGACGGGGGAGAACTCCGCAGTTGAATTGCATCAAACCCAGTCAGGAGTACTCAAAAAAAGAGACGGCAGAATGTGCTTTTTTTTCTCACGCAGGACGCGCTTTGCGACTCACGCAGGACACATTCCGCCGACTTTTTTCTCTCGTAAAAGGGCCGATAAATAAAATTTTCCGATGAGAATTCAGATACTTTCAGTCATCTTTATAGCGTGCAAAGTAGCTAAATGCAAAGGCAAAAACGCTGATTGCGAGCGCAAAATCATCAGAAAAAAGCCGCCATCGTTGGCGCGCTTGAGCGGAAATTCCGCAGCATTTTTGCCAGCAAAACAGCTTGCATATCGTGCGCGCAAGCAGCCGCAGATGCGTCGCTCAGCGGTCGAACTGCGCAGATCGCACAGCTTCATTCCGCTGAAAGCAGCGTCAATTCCGGCGAAAAACCGGCTGGGTTCTATGAAGAACTCGTTCAAAAAGCAGGGTCGATGTTGCGAAAAAAGAGATCGATTTTCTTTGAAAACGGTGACATTTTTCGTGCAGTTTTCGCAACAACTCATCTCTAAAAAAGAGGGGACTGCCGCATCAGAACCGCCGAATAATTTACGATTTCTCATTAAAAAAAGCGGCGAACACGCCGCCGGAAACGCTTGAAAAAATTGAAAACACACATCTTATTTATATCAATTTTATCTGCCAGTGAGCTTTCAGAAGCACGAATTGCATTGCCGTTCTTTCAGTGAAATTGCCGCACGCAGCAGCGCCGCCGCTTGATTGTGATCGCGTAATTTTTCTATCATTGCACAATCAAATTGACAAGGAGAACTATTTTTGTGTCTCTTTTTTTAACTGCCACACAGTACCTGCCGGCCACCTGACTTACATAAAAAACAGGAATGTCCACCTCGGCCATTCCTGCCTGTTCCACGCAAATTAAAATTTTTTCCCGCCGCGCGCGATGGCCCGATGCGGGTTGCACGGCCTATCAACAAGTGGTATAATGACGATGAAAACAAAATAGCACGGCAGCGGCAGGGTGTTACCAGCACCCCACCGCCTGCAGCAGGCGACGCACCGCCCGAAGCAGCAGAGACTCTGCACCGCAGGGATATTATACCCATTTCGCCCCCCCAAGGCAAGAGAATCTTCCGCACTGCACGGGACTACTATAGCCTGTGCAGTGCTTTTTTGTTTCCAAATATCTTTTATACGAGGAGACAAAATTATGAAAAAGCGCAAGCAGAACCTTCCCCGTCCCGCCGTGCACCGTATGGAGCTTTGGTGGGCAGCCCTGCCGACTGTACCAGGCCACGTCCAGCGCGGCACCCGCCCGGTTGTCATCGTCAGCAATGATCTGGGCAACGCCTCCAGCCCTGTCGTGTCGGTAGTACCCTGTACCACTCAGCGCCACAAGCCCGCGCTGCCCACCCATGTATACCTCCGGGGTTACGGCCTTTCCAGCGGCAGTATCGCCATGTGCGAGCAGGTGATGCCACTGGACAAGTCCTGTCTGCTCCGGCACATCGGCACAGTATATGGCTGGTATGACCGGCTGGCTATCCAGCACGCTCTGGCCACGCAGCTTGGCATCGACCTCTGCATCAACCCAGCGGCATAGAGGGACAGACTCATGCGAAGCATCAACATGGCCTATCCGACCATTGACCTTGCGGCTACCGGCGCGCATATCCGCCAGCTGCGGTTGGAACAAGGATATTCCGTACAGGACTTACAGACTTACTTGGGACTTGAACATCCGCAGGCGATCTACCACTGGCAGCACGGGCGTAATCTGCCCAGTGTGGATAACCTGTATGCCTTGAGCAAGCTCTGGGGCGTCCCCATGGACAAGATCATTGTGGAACAGGCGCCATAGAGCATAATGAAGGCCGGGAATGGATCGTTCCCGACCTTCATTTTATACCATAGGTTTAATGTTTGCACGCGTCCGCCGTGGTATGCTGAACTCACATAAGGAGGCGAAATCATGGGCATTAAGAGTCAATATTTAGGAGAGATCAATATCCCGGAGGAACACCGGGCGGAATACGCGCAGCAGGCGCTGAAGCTCCTGCGGGCAGGCGGTATGGTGACAGTGGAATCGGTACAGCTATACGGACACAAGCTGTACCTGCTCTCTCCGCCGGAGCTGGACGAGGAGGACGGCAAGGCCGTCGGCCACTACAATTATCTGGACGAAAACAGCGGTGAACGGTGGTGTCTCAACGCGAAAGACGGCTGGTTCGGCTGCGGCAAGATCATTGGAAGCTGCTACTATTCAACAATCGCCGCCGTGCATATATTAACAACGCTCTGGAGCAACTCCTATGCCGCAACGCTCATCAACGGCTGTCTGGTGCGGGAAAAGACCTATATCAGATGGATCAACTATGTGCTGGGCACACAATATACGAACCAGCGGGCAACACAGCTGTGGGAGATCGGCAAGCTGCTCCAACTGGACGATGATTACTGGGCCCATTGCAACCCGGATCTCGGCCATTTACTGGAGGACTATCCGCCAGAGTGCGCGGACCGAGATCAGACGCTGTCGTGTCTGGCTGCCTACCATTTTGACGAGCTGTGCAGCATCCTCCCGCCCCTTACAGATGAAGATTGGGAGGAGCTAAAGCAAAGCAAAATGCTCACCATTCAAGCGATTTATGATTGAAATGCGTATTTACGGCATCGTGCCCGATGAGGGGCCGCAGGTGCGCAACATCGCGCCGAGCCTCATAGCAGAGATCCTGGACGGCTGCATTCCGCAGAACTCCACAGAGTTCCGTGACGTGTACGCAGCATGGATGGAGCGGTACGCACCGGGAGCGATGCCGCCTGAGGAGTGGACGCCGGACCGCGTACCGCCGGAGTGGGCCGAGCTGTTCGACCCGGAGGGCAAGCTGTACTTCTCCAAGGGCTCCGCTCTGATTGCCATGTGGCACGGGGACAGAATCCGGGTTGTGCCGAATGTATGGGGGCCGGGAACGTGGATGATGGAAGCGTTTTGGCAGCCGTCGCAGGAGCAATAAAATAAGAGCCCGGAACCCCGGCTCCGGGAAATACGAGATCTCCCTGAGAGTTGTCCGGTCTGGGAGAGAGGAGGATTCCTATGGACAATATTGTCGGATATATCTGCAGCACCCCCTGGGGCACCGTCTCGCGTACCACCCCCAGCCTTGGCTGGACGCCCGTTCTGCCTGCCATCCCCGACGGGTGGCAGGACGCCGGCACCGGCGCAGCCCCCACCGGATTCCGCATCATCCTGCGGCCCGGCACGCGTTTCCCCACCCTCTTTCCCAAGATGCCGCGCGCGGAGCTGGCGGCCGTCCACGCCCCAGACACGGAGCCCGGACGCTGGAGCCTCTGCTGGGACCACACCAGCCAGAGCTGGGAGATGCGGCGGGGAGTCACCGCTGAGGCTGCGTTCATCCGGAGCTGCTCCACCCCCGGCCTGGCCTGGGACGCGCTCGCAGACTACTGCCTGGAGCATTCGGACGAGCTGGACGAGCTTGCACACACCGGCACGGCCTGGGCAGGATACCCGAGCGACTGGGCGGCGGCATCAGACGAGCTGATGGACGAGCTGCTGGGGGTGCTGCTATGAGTGCGCTTGCAGACCGGCATCTGGGGGAGGCGTCCGGCTCCGTCTCCGGCTGGAGCGGCTGCCGCCGGAATATCTGCGGCTGCCTGCCCTCATCCACGAGGGACTCACGCAGCAGATGCCGGACTATGCGGCTGCAGTGTGGCGGCTGGAGGGGATGCTGGGGCGCGGCCTCAGTGAGGCATTGGATGAGGCGGCCTTCATCACGGCATATGCCGCGCTGGGGCTGCCGGGAAAAGTGGAAAAAGCCAAGGGTGTACCATAAAATTTTTCCGGTGAAGGCATTGAGGCGGACCCCAACCAAGGAGATCCGCCTCAATGCGTTTTCGTATTTGTTTATAGAAGAAATTAGACAAGCGTATCATCCAGCAGGAAGTCGATGACGCCGACATTGAGAATGCCGTTATCATCATACCAACGCTTGCGAATGTCATGACGCACGATGATCTTCGGGAAAGAATCGCCGGTCAGCGCGAAGGGCTTATTCTCGGTGATGGCCTTTTCCTCTGTTCCCAATGCGTAGGCGGATTGAATGTAGGTCTTCTTGCCGCCGGAGGCTGCAATGAAGTCGATTTCCCGCGCGACCGGCGTGATCCTTCCTTTGGCATTTTTCTCATTGCCATAGACGATGCCGATGTCAACGGAGCATTCACGGATCATCAGCTCATTGAAAATGATGTTCTCCATGATGTGCGTCATCTCCTGCTGACGGAAGCCGATACGGGCATTTCTCAGTCCAATGTCCTCGCAATAGTATTTGTTGGGATAGTCAAAATAGCTCTTGCCCTTAACATCCCAGCGTTTGCATTCGGTGAAAAGGAAGGAATCCGATAAGTGATCCATATAGGCTTTCACGGTGTTCAGGGCAACTACATTCTCACCGCTGCGCTTCTGAACTGTGTTGATAGTGGCTGCAACCTTCGTCGGATTGGTCAGAGAACCGATAGACGAACACAGCAGATCAAGAATAGCAGACAGCACATCCTCACGCTTGATCTTCTTCCGCTCTACAATGTCCTTCAGATAGACCTCAGAAAACAACGATTTCAGATAAGCCATTTTCGCGGCATCCGTGGGACGGGAAAGAATCAGCGGCATACCGCCGTAGAAAGAAAAATCGTCAAAAGCGTCCTGCTTATCGCCGCCAACAGCCGAGTAGTATTCGGCAAAGGAAAGCGGATGCACACGGATCTCATCGCTGCGCCCCCGGAACTCCGTCAGGATGTCTGAGGACAGCATTTTGGAGTTGCTGCCGGTCACATAAATGTCCAAGTTGGACAAGGACTTCAAATCGTTGAGCGCGTCGTAGAAGGTAATTTTCTTGCCGTCCGGATTGTAGGGATTCGGAACTTCATCAGACATCTGAATCTCATCTACAAAGAGATAGTATTGATCTGCGCTGTGTTCCACGATTTCACGGACATGAGCTGCAAGCTCCAGCGGATTGCGATAGCGAATATCACGGGTCAAGTCCAGTTCAAAGGACAGAATGTGATCTTCTGCAACGCCCTCGCCAAGAAGATAGCTCTTGAACAGATTGCGAAGCAGATAGGACTTGCCGCATCTGCGAATACCGGTGATCACCTTTACCTGACCATCCCACATAAAGGAGATGATTTTCTTCAAATAGCGATCTCGTTTTATTTCCATAGCCCAACCTCCATTGAAAACTTGCTGGTATTATCATGCTACATTTCAATGGATAGTATACGGCACCGTGAGATAAAAATCAATAGCTCTGATGAAATGTTTGCAGATAAACCCGGTAACATTTCAACCGGCGGTGATTCAAACCACCGCTCCTGTGAGGTAAAGAAGCCTGAAAGTTGACAAGAACTGCGACGCGGCTGACCTGCCACCCCCACGCCGGCGGCGGGCGGCAGCGGTTTGTGGTCTACTGTGAACGAACTGAAAATTAAGGAGAAATGCACAATGAAAAAAGCAATTTGTATCATTTTAGCTGCGGTAGCTGCCGTGGCAATTATCGTCTCCAGACGCCCCCGACCCCGTGGCCGCAGAGAAATTTGAAAATTTTTTCAAAAAGTGGCGCACTTTTGATTTCGTTTTACGGATAATGATAGTAGAGGGAATTTTATGGACAAGCGTTTTTACCGATTTTTACAGGCAACCTGCTGTAACTGGCGCAACAGCTTCTTCATTGATTGCCAGCGTTGTGACGGGTGCTCCGGTTTTCTTCTGTCTGTAAATCACAATGCCGTGCCGTCAATCATCCCTGTGGCGGTATTCGAGGAACTGTCCGGTGAAACCGTGGATAAATATGATTGCGTCGGCATTATGACGCTGGAGGGATTCCAACGCTTCTACACCAGCTGGCTTGTCTGGAACGTAAAAGACCCGAAACGGTGCAGTTTATCCCAATTGTGGGAGAGCTGCCAACAATGAACGCACACAAGCCGAAAGAAGGAGGTGAACATTCTGAAAAGAGTCAATATCCATTGCCCTAATTGCGGAGCTAAGGCTACCTTGCATCCTGCCAGCTTTGTATATGGCAACAGTCGTAGTGCAGGAAGCTATCTGTATGTTTGTGATCGCTATCCCGCCTGCAACAGCTATGTGGCTGCCCATCGCGCCACACGGCAGCCCATGGGCTCTCTGGCTGACGGGGAGCTTCGGCATAAGCGTATCCAGGCACACCGGGCATTTGACCGCCTGTGGCGTTCCGGCTTGATGACCAAGAAAGAGGCGTATCAATGGATGCAGACAGAGTTCGGTCTGCACGAGGAACAGGCGCATATCGCACAATTCGGCGCGTACATGTGTGATCGGTTGATCTGCGCCTGCGATAAGTTTCGTATCCACAGCGCAGAGGTCGCATAGAGAGCACGCCTAAAACCACAGAGAAAGAGAGGTGAATCTGACGATGAAGAATAGGGATATTGCCCTTACTGATGCCCAGCGCAGTATGGTAGAGGCGAATATGGACGTGGTACGCTGGGCCATCCGTACCAGCATTCAGGTCAATGAGCGGCGCTATGGTTTCGGCTATGACGATTTGTTTCAAGAGGGCTGCATTTGGCTTTGCAAGGCCGCAGTGACGTATGACCCGGACGGCGGCGCCAGCTTTTCTACCTATGCTCAGAGGGTCGTTGAGAACGGTCTGCGTACCTATTGCCGGCTGCAGCACAGCAAGGAGCTGCGCAGCATTCCTGTATCGGAGATCTTTGACACGGAGGCTGACAATCACCGTGCCATGGCCTCCGGCATCCGCAGTCTTCAGGAGCAGTTGGCTGAGGTAGATGCGTTATCGCTTCTGGAAAGCGCGAAGCAGCAATACAACGGTGTCGCACGGCTGGGTATCGAGGCGATGCAGCTGAAATTTATCGGCCTGAGCAATACGGACATTGCTGCCTATTATGGGATCAAGGCCAACTATTTGGGCGCGGCCGTACATAGAGCCGCTGAGCGGCTGAGGAACAATGCGGAGTTTTTGAATAGCCTTGAATATGAGCCGTTGAAGAAAAGCTCCAAGGCTTCGTGAAAAATGTGAGGTGAAATTCATGCAGAAATACTATACGGCCGTCGGCCGATTCGAGCGCAAAGGCCGCATGGGCGATATGACCTGCCCTATGGTCATCATCAACAAACGGGAATATGCATTGGATATTCAGGAGATGATCCTTTGGGCAGCACTGAACTGGCAGATCATGGACGCCGGCTCCCTTGAGGATGCTTATTCTGCCAAGCTGAAAGCCAGCGGCATCAGACCCCAGCGCAGTATCTCCGACTGTATGCGCCGACTGATGCAGCGCGGACTGGTGGTGGAGGGCTGCGGCGAAACCGATGAGGATGCACTGTATGCTCTGTTGTCAGGGCTTTACGTGGTGCCGATCTCAGACAGTCTGCTGCTGCGGCTGATCTCGTTTATCAAGCTGACGGTTTTCGGCCATGTCCCTTTTGCGGTTACCAGGAAGCTGTTTCGCAAGGACCGGCGCAGCGCAAACGAACGGCGGGTTTATCGTCTGTCCCGTCAGGCACTCTTATCCACGGCAGAACTGATCAAGTGTGTGGAGTATGACATCCATACGATCCACTCTGATTCGCAGCTGATGGACGCCCTGTATGCAGACGATACCACCACCAGCGACAATATCGCGGATATGGTCAGACCCTTCGTCTGCTGCCGCCCCGTGCTGCAGGCTGTGGCAAACCTCTATCTGCGCCGTCAGATCATCTTTGAGAGGCTGTCATGATGGACAAGCTCAGGACAGCACCGCTGCCCCTGAGAAGAAAGCTGCTCCTCACCGCGTTGGCAGGGGCGGCTTTCTTCCTTGTAGGGCTGGCAGCCATTTTCTTTTCCCTCGATACCGTTACAGCTCTGCTCAGCGGCATCCTCGCCATAGGACTTGCTTTTAAAACGGCAGAACTCTACCGCCTAATTATCGCCGGGCACTACACGACCGTTGATGGCTCCTGCATTGCCATCACACAGACGCCGCTCCGCAAGTACCGCAATATCCGGATCATAGACAGTCAGGAGCGTGAAAGGACACTTGTACTGCCTAGGCAGGACAAGATAGAGGTTGGCCGCCGATATCGTTTCTATTTCAAATCCTCTGCACATAAATCTCCTGCACAGGTACAGACCGGCAGCAGCTTCATAGACGAATCTCTCCCGACCGATGGCTTTCTTGGGCTTGAGGCGGCGTCGGATTATAGCAATGTTGACACAGTGCGTTGATTATAGTATAATTCAAATCAAGAAAAGCATACTATGATTAGAAGGAGGCTGTGATATGACGCTTTTAGATAGACTCACAACGAATTTCGGCTGTAACGAGCCGATCTTACTTGATGAGATTGACTGCGGGGGCTATTCACGCCCGTGGCTCTTCAAAGAACTGAACGAATTGTGTAGAACTGGTAGGCTGGTGCGTTTTGACCGCGGTATTTATTATATTCCCACTGAGACAGCATTTGGCACCAGTCTGCTCGACCCCCGCAAAGTAATCGAGAAAAAATATGTAAAGGATAGTTCTGGCTGTTACGGCTACTATTCCGGTGCAGCTTTCTTAAACCAACTGGGGCTGTCAACGCAAATGCCCAATACCATTGAAGTCTGTACCAACAACGAAAAGACACGTTCCCGTGAGTTAGCTATCGGGAAGCAGCGTGTTATTCTACGCAGAGCCAGAAGTAAGGTCACGGCAAAAAATGCTGCTGTGTTGAGCTTCCTGGAGCTTATGAATGAAATGCCGGCACCTTATTTCTCCGAAGGGAGGAAGAAACTGACCATAGAGTTTATCACAAAAAACGGCATTACGAGACGCGACATCACAGAATACGCACCTGCGTTTCCTGATAAGGCTATGCGCACTCTGGTGGAAAGTGAGATCATCTATCATGTTACACAGTAATAGAGAATTGTTCGAGCAAGCTATACTACGAACGGCAGATGCGACAGGGATTGCGGCCAGCATCATTGAAAAAGACTACTATGTCACGGAGTTTTTAAGGAGGATGACTTCCTATCAGCCAGACATGGTGTTCAAGGGCGGAACTTCACTCTCAAAATGCTATAAGCTGATCCAGCGCTTTTCTGAGGACATTGATTTGAATGTTGAAGACCGTCCCAGTGAAGGGCAGCGTAAAGCACTCAAGCGAAATATTTTGGCGGTAGTTGATGACTTGGGATTATCCCTGAGCAATGCTGAAGAAATTCGCAGCCGGCGCGACTATAATCGCTATGTGATCAATTACCCTGCATTGCAAGGGGCAACGTATTTGAAGCAGCAGCTTATCGTTGAAACCGTTGTTTCCATGCGCGCATTCCCGAATCATCCCATGAACGCATCCAGTTTCATTTATGATTTCCTGAAAGATACCGGCAGAGAAGATATTATCCGCGAATACAATCTGCAACCTTTTTCAATCAATGTGCAGGCAGCGGAGCGTACCCTGCTGGATAAGCTGTTTGCACTTGCAGACTACTACCTCAATGGATCGATCACAGAGCATTCGCGGCACATTTATGACATATATAAGTTGAGTATGATCGTCACGATTGATGATACTCTGCGACAATTAGCCAGTGAGGTCATTCTGGAACGCCGCTCGCACAAGGTCTGCCTGTCTACACAAGAGGGGGTGGATATGAATAATCTCCTTCGGCAGATCGTTGACTCCGATGCATATAGGAGTGACTATGAGCAGATTACATCCGCACTCCTTTTTGAAGACGTGTCATATTCCACCGCAATCACTGCGCTGCAGCACATCATTGATTCTCGTGTGTTTCAATAAATGTCTATATATAGAATTGCAACTCTTGACAATCGCAATATATAGTGTTACAATGCACTTGTAGTTGTTCTTTGTGCATCGCCTATTCAGGGTTTCCGAATACCTTTCGGATCGCACACGTTTGTTAAGATTGTAATTTAGTGCCGACATGACAGCTTTGGCTTATTGCTGATGCTGTATGCCGGCACTTTTTATTATAGATATTTAAGCCGTAAGGCAGAAAGGAGTGTAATGGCAAACATATCCGTCGTTGGCCGTATTGTATCGGATGATATTGAACTGAAGATCAGCGCCAATAATCGGCCCTATCTACGGTTCGACCTTGCGGAGCGTACCGGTAAGGGGGCTTACGCAAGAACGCAGTATTATCAGGTCGTTGCCTTTGGGGCTATTGCCTCACAGTTCGCCAAAAGAGGCTTGTGCCGCGGTGCGCTGATCAGTGTGGAAGGCACACTGGAGCTGGAGGACTATCTGAAACGGGATGGTTGGACGCGGGATAAGCGTCTGAAGGTCATCGCGCTGCGATGGCGGTATCTCCAGCCCTATGACACGAAAGTGCCTGAACAGGTACCGGAGATCGACGGAGAACGAGAACCCTTGCCCGGATAGGATGCCGGGCATAAGAGGAGCTGTCATGTATCAAAAGGATGCGTGGCAGCTCCTCTTTTTTGTTTTCATCACGAAAAGGAAAGGATGTGCAAAGCATGAATAAGAAGAAGTCCATCTGGTCTGGCGTATCTGTCCTTATCGCAGCCGTTCTGGCCATCGTTGCGTTTGTACGCAGCGACACACAGATCTGGCTTCTGACAGCCGCATTTACCATTTGGGCGATTTGGGTCACGGCCGCGTTCGTGTTCCCTTATATACAGGAACAGGAAACCGAGAAGCGGCGTGCTGCCCGCAGAGCTGCCTATGACGCACAGCGGCAGAGCCTTCGCGCACTGTCCATGGAAGAGGAAGATGGCTTCGGCCCACTGCTGCTCCGCCATGTCAATCACAGGATCTCCGCGTATCTGAAGGCGGTATATCCGGATGCCACATGGGAGTGGCGCAGCCCAGAGCCGGAGAAGCTGATCCTTCACGGCGGTACCGGCCGTATCACCATCGCTGGTATTCCCGACTATGATCAGGCGGAGGTGACCTTTGACCAAAAGGCCAACTTCTCCTGCTCACTGCTGAAAGTCACACCTGTGGTGCAGAGCACAGCGGAGAACGGCGCTTCCGAGAAGCTGCCTGCTCCGCCCCGTGAGATCGATCCGCAGGTCTGGTTCGAGCAGCAGGGCCGCAAGGTTCTGGATGATCTGATCTACGATCTTAACTCCCGCGGCTACAGCAGTCTGGTTATCAAGGATAACGGTGACGTCTGCATCCGTCAGGGTGACGTAGAGAAAGCGCAGACCTCATTCAAAAACCTGCCGGAGAAGCATTACTGGCCCCGGCTCCTGAAGGTGTTCGAGCGTGAGGGCATCGCCGCCAGCATGACGGATGATGCCATCGCGCTGAACTGGTAAGGAGGGTGCTGCCATGAAAACAGGCTTAACCCTGGAGCAGCTTGCCGCTGAGATCACCCGGCAGCAGAGTGCCAAAGAGGATTATGTGGTCAATACCGGCAATCTTCGTCTGGAAAGCTATGGTCCCGATCTGACACTTCGTGTGCTGGACAGTGACGGCGCAGACCGTATCGAACCGCTGGAGATCGGGGACATCGCCCACCGGCAGATCGGTACGCATCTGAGTATCCCTGCCAAGTACTATGAGCGGATGCGCAGCGAAGACCCCGGACTACTGGCACACAATGTCAACACATGGCTGGAGCGGACACCTGCCCAGCGCATGATCCGTGTGCTGGACGGTAAGGCACGCGCCTACCTCAGCAATCGTTATCTGCGTATGGACAACTACAGTATCGCCTCAGCGGTGCTGCCCATCCTGGCGGAGATCCCCGATGTGCGCATCGAGAGCTGCCAGATCACCGACTCCCGCATGTATATCAAGGCGGTCAATCCCCGTTTACAGGAGGATGTGACGCCGGGTGACACAGTGCAGGCCGGTGTGGTCATCAGCAATAGCGAGGTGGGCTTAGGCTCTGTCAACATCCAGCCTCTGATCTACCGATTGGTATGCAGCAACGGTATGGTGGTCAACGACGCCGCCACAAAGCGCAACCATATTGGCCGGGCAACGGATGCGGAGGAGAACTTCCAGCTCTATTCCGAAAAGACGCTGGCTGCAGACGATCACGCTTTTCTGCTGAAGGTGCAGGACACTGTCCGTGCCGCCGCAGAGGAAGCGCGGTTCGCTCAGGTGGTGGGCATGATGCGGGAGGCTGCGGCCGTCCCCATGAACACCGCAGATGTACCCGGCGTTGTGAAGCTGGCCAGCAGACAGTTCGGCCTTACGGACTCGGAGGGTGAGGGCATCCTGCAACATCTGATCGAAGGCCATGACCTGAGCCTGTATGGTCTTTCCAATGCGGTAACACGGTACAGTCAAGACGTAAGCAGCTATGACCGCGCCTCGGATCTGGAGATCATCGGCTACAACATTCTGGCAATGCCCAGAAGTGTGTGGTCGCGGCTGAATCAGGTATCCGCGGCGTAATGTGAAAAACAAAAAAGATAAAATGGAGGATCAAAAAATGAGTTATCCTGAAACTACTACGATGGCAACTGCCAGTGCATTCAACCTTCCCACCATGGCCGGCCTTGATTTCGGCAACGATGATCTTGCCGACGATATGGAGGGCTTGACGCTCTCATTCCCCAAGGTCAAGATCCCGTCCGGCGGCGCACTGCAATTCGAGCTGCCTACCGGCGACCCGGAGAATCCGGAGTATACCCGTTTTCTGCAGGGCGTTATCCTGTATCACCATGCCAGTGGCGCGTATTGGCCCGAGGGCTGTGAATACGATGATAACACCGTCCCTCTGTGCTCCACCGTGGACGGAAAGCAGGGCTACGGTACGCCCGGCGGCGCCTGTGCTGCCTGTGAGCTGAACCGTTACGGGACGGCAACAGACGGAAAGGGGAAGGCCTGCAAGAATATGCGTATTCTGTATCTTCTGCAGGACGGTGACTATATCCCGCTGCAGCTCTCTCTGCCGCCTACCAGCCTGCGACCGTTCAATGATTTCATGAACGCCGCGTTTGTGGCCCGGCGCCGTCCGGCATGGAGCAGCGTGGTGCAGATCGGCTTGAAGCGCGTGGACAACGGCAACAACACCTACAGCGTGGCGACCTTCCGTAAGGTGGAAGATCTCCAGCCTGAACAGGTGGGCGAGTTCCGCGCCTTTGTAGAGTCGTTCCGCCAGCAGGCGAAGGAGATGCTGAAGAACCGTGCGGAGCTGTCTGCCGCCCGTGAGGGTGAGGAGGACCAGTATGCCACCGCAAACACCGAGTATGCTGTTGCCGACAGCGGCCAGCATTTCTGCATTTCCGGTGCGGATGTGATCGATGGCGAGCGTGAGGAGCTTCCCCACTAAATGAACCTATCAGGCCTTATAAGGATCTGAAACATGTGAAGAGCCGCAGTCTGTGTAAAACACAGGCTGCGGCTCCCGGCATATAGGAGGAACTGTAATGAATGAAAATACCCCCATGACCCCGGCGCAGCAGTTATTTGCGGAGGAGCATCACAATCTGGTCTATGCTTTTCTCAATGAGAAGAAGCTGCCGGAGGATGAGTATTACGATGTTGTGGTCTTTGGCTACTTACAGGCAGTCATGGACTATACCACGCAGGGTGAGTCCAGCCGTTTCAGCTTCGCCACCATTGCATGGCGCAAGATGGAGAGCCGCCTGGCAGACCACTTCCGCCATCAGGCATCTACCAAGCGTGCAGCACCGACGGTCAGCCTCAATGCTGTTATGGACGATGCCGGCCTGTCTCTGTCCGATATGCTCTCCGCAGCGGATGAGAGCTTTCTGGAGATGGAGATCGGCCTGCTGTTCCACGATCTGGGCCGGCATATGCCCCGCCGTGATATGAACGTACTGCGGCTCAAGGCAGATGGCTACGGTACGCGGGAGATCGCGCAGAGGGAGAATACCACCGTGCACATGGTGCGGAGTATTCTCAAGTGCGCCTATTAGATCATTCGCAAGCTGTTTTTCGATTCGGATAATGATCGCGCTTTTCACGACCACACAGGTCGAAGGAAGGAGAAAGAAAATGAATAAGAAGCAGGTCATTCTTACCGGCCGGTTGGCCGCACCGCTCTGCGAGGGCAGCCGTGCATGGATACGCCATCATAGCGGTCTGGTCTGCACCTCACGGGTCGTCCGTATCCAATCTCTCACTGACAGAAAGGCCGTTTTTGAGACCATGAACTCCATGTATCATGTGTCCTTGGAAACGTACCCTTTTGTGATGGAGCTGCCGGAAGCGATGTGCGCATAGTATGACGAATGGTACAGGAGGGCGGCAAAAAATGCCGTCCCCCTATACCCCCATCTCCCAGTATAATGGGTATAATGGGATCGAAGGAAGCTAACATACCGATTTATGCGACAGTAAAATCCAGTGTAAATCTATGCACCTTCCCCCGATACCAAACGTGTTAATCGAAGCAGCACAATAAGAATAAATGCGGAGAAGCACCGCTGAATTGTTTGACGACAGTTCAGCGGTGCTTTTGTTTTTGTAGGAGGACTTTTAATTATGGGATTACTCGATAAATTGGAGCAAGTTGAGATCAAGGCGGATTCCCGCCTGCCGGAGGATGACCTGATGTTCTGCGAAACCCATCAACAGGCGTATGATGAATCCTGCCGTGCGCTCCGTGAAATACGCCAACAGTGGAAAAAAGCGATTCAGGCGCAAAGAGACCTGCTCGGCATAGGGCAGGATGGGTCGCTGCCCTACTTTGGGAGCAATTACCGGTTCGGGATAACGGATCTGAACCGAGAACTGGAGAAGTTCCACAGTAGGTTCATCTCTGAGCTCACACAGCATTTCAATGAGAAATATAGCGTAACGATCTCAACGGATGCCATCAAAGAGCATCTGATCCCCGCAGAGCCGGACCCGTATAGGTGCGATATGGATACGAGCAAGGAGTATCATCGCAATCTGCGGGATCTTTCGCTGCACTATGAAGATGTGGTTGACCAGATGTTTATACAGCTGGACGGACTCAGCTTCGTAGAACGTGCTTTTCAGGAGCTGCGTACCAAATGCCATAAGGCGGCATATTGGAGTAATAGCAATGCCGGTTACGATAGAAAAGGAGATACGCTTCGTTTTGGCGGATACTTTTGCAGTTGCGATGAACGATGGGGCCATGAAGAGTGGAGGCTTGCAGAACGTATGCAGGACATTTTTACCGCTGTAGCACACTATGAGACCAATACATTTGGGCGCTTTCCCGCAGGCTTTTCCGAGCTGCTGGGGTACTCTGACGTATCCACATCGCAGTTCCAGTTTCCAACCTGCCAGAAGCTCGTACAACTGCGCATGTTCAAAAACGGGCGCGTGGATCTGAAGTTTAAGACGGCGTCTATTGCAAAGGAGTTTGCCGAAACGTATCTTGACTATTCATGCTGAGGTGTCGTCATGAAGTATACACCCTCGACAGAATCGATCCCCCAGAGCAGTCGCAGAGCAGTTAACGAAAAGCTCCTGTACCTGATCGACAACAACTGCTGCGAAGCGTATGGTATCACGAAGCAGGATATTTTTCAGGGTTATACAGGAGATGGAGGCCTGCACGGGCTTTCCCGGAAGAACTATCGGAGCTACCATACATACAGTGAGGCAAAAAAAGAGCTGGAAAACGGCCAGTTCTTTACACCGCCCGCCTTGTGTCAGTTTGTGGCGGATTGCCTTCGACTGGAAGAGGACGATCTGGTAGCGGACCTCACCTGTGGGATGGGGAACTTCTTCAACGTAATGCCGGTGGAAGCCAATGTCTATGGCTGTGAATTGGACACCAAGGCATTCAAGGTGGCGTCATATCTTTATCCGGAGGCCAATCTGGTTAATAAGGATATTCGCAATTATATGCCGCAGGTACGCTTTGATTATGTGGTAGGTAACCCGCCCTTCAACCTGCAATGGATGGCTGAGAATGGAAAGGAGTATCTATCACAGCTCTACTACTGCTTGAAGGCTGCCCAATTCTTGAAGCCGCTGGGGATCCTGGCTTTGATCGTACCCAACTCATTTCTGGCCGACTCGTTTTCGGACAGCTCAATGATTCGGAAGATGGAGGCACAATTCCGGTTTCTTGGTCAGATCCTGTTGCCGGATGATACCTTTGCGCAGATGGGTGTTTCGCGCTTCCCAATAAAGCTGCAGTTCTGGCAGAAGAAGGGCGCGGATTCCGAAACACCGACTCGCTATCACACAGGAATGGATAACGATCTTTCCGGCGGCATCTATGCTGGTGCAGCACAAGCGATCCACATGTCGCTGCTGCAAATGCCAAAGGCCATGCTGAAGGAAAATCGCGCCAAGATCCTGCGGGAACTGGCAAAGGAGCGTCAAACCTCTGCATCGTTTACTTATACGGTAGAGAAGATGCTGTACCAAATCAGGATACATCCGTCCCTGAAGGATCGGTATGCCCAATGCTGCGCGTATCTGCATCGGTTCTATACGGAGACACAGCCGCCAGAGATGCGATATGAGGAATGGTGCAAACGGCGGTTGACCGAGGCGAAGGTACTGCATTATCTTCGTCAGACACTCAGACGTCAGAACCGGCAGCCGGAACGTGATGAGATCCACCTTGTCAAGCGGGATTATTCATTCGCCTATAAAGGGTATAGTGCCGCAGTGCGACGCCGCATGAGCGAAGAGCTGCGCCAACCTATCCCGGTCTGTGAAGCAGTGCTGCGCGGTGAAACACTCCCTGGTTACGAACGGCTGCTGCGTAAAAAGCGGCATGAATACCTGATCCAGAGCCAGCCTTTTCAGGAAATGACCCCGGACACGGGAATTGGGAAATGGTTGGATGATTTCTGGTTATGGGATGCCGAGAACGAGGAGGAGATCCTGCTGAACGATACCCAACTCCACGACCTGAATCTTGCTCTGCAAAAGCGTTATACGCTGCTGCAATGGGAACAGGGTTCCGGTAAGACGCTGGCTGGCATTGCCTATGGGAAATACCGCATGGACAGACAAGGGTATCGTAACACCTGGGTCATTTCATCGGCCATCTCTATCCGCAATAACTGGAATGTGGTGCTGCCCAACTATGACGTGTCGTATGTGTTCGTGGAACGGCTGAGGGATCTGGAGCGGATCAAGCCCGGCGACTTTGTGCTGATGACCTTTAATGCGCTGTGCAAGTATCGCAGGCAGATCAAAAAATGGCTGAAGATCCATAGCCGCAAGACCTGTCTTGTACTGGATGAAAGCGATGAGATATGCAATCCGTACAGCAGCCGTGCCAAGGCGGTGCTGTCCTGCTTCAGACGATGCCAATCAAAGCTGCTGACCACAGGAACCAGTACCCGGAACAACATCTCTGAGTTCGCACCGCAGATGGAATTACTTTATAACAATTCCATCAATATGCTATCCTGCTGCCACACCATCTATCACTATGATAAGGACGGCACGGCGACACGAGAGACTAACCCGTGGTACGGTCAACCGATCCCGGCCTATCGTCGTGGGTACACGCTGTTTGCCAATTCACATCTGCCGGAGAAAATCACCGTATTTGGTGTCGGACAGCGCACACAGGACATCTACAATGCAGATATTCTGCGTGATATCCTCGCCAAGACAGTGATCACCCGTACCTTTGAGGAGGTCACCGGGAAGGACATCAAACGTATCCATCAAGAGCTCATTCCGTTTTCAGCGGAGGAGAAGGCCGTATGGGTACAGGCGGTCAAGGAGTTCCATACCATGCGCCAAAAATATTTCACCTCAACGAATAACGCGAGGAAAGACGCCATGCTGCGGATCATCCAACAGATCACGCTTTTGCTGCGGATCAGTGCAGCGCCTAATACGGTTTCGGAGTATAGCGGCGAGCTTCCCGGGAAGCTGCGGAAAACGATCCAGCTTACCGGCAGCTGGGCAGAAGAGATCGTGGCCATAGGCGTCCGCCATACCGTGGTGCTGGACGCCTATGCGGCAGCCCTGCGGGAAGCGTTTCCCAACCGGCCACTTTTCATTGTGACCGGCGCGACGACTACCTTTGCAAAACGCAGGGCATTACGGCAAACACTCCGCGAGAGCGGAAACGGCATCCTGCTGTGTACGCAGCAGAGCTTGCCCAGTTCAGTCAACTTCGAGTTCGTCAACAAAGTCATCATCCCGGAGCTGCACTATAACAACTCCCGCATGAGCCAGTTTTACATGCGCTTCATCCGCTTTAATTCCGTTGACTGGAAGGACATCTATTTCCTGACCTATGCACAGAGCATTGAGTCCAACCTGATGCAGATGATATTGGCAAAAGAGAAGCTCAATCTCTTCATGAAGGGCGACGAAGCAGATATGGATGATATTTACGAACGATTTGGAGTGGACTACGATCTCACATCGCTGCTGTTATACCGCGACATAGATGAAGACGGCCGTTTCAGCATTCGCTGGGGCGAACAGGAAATTGCGTAAAGGAGGTATCGAGCATTGAGGCAAAGAGAAACCAAGGCGGAACGGTTCGTGCGTGTGGCTGAACAGCGCACACAACGAGCCGTAGACGCTATCCATTCGCTTTCTAATTGTGCAAGCCGCGTGTGTTACGATTACACGCCGGAACAGGTAGAACAGATTATAGCGGCGCTGGAGGTGGAAGTAAGACGCCTGCAAAGTGCATTTACGGGCGAAAACCGCTTTACACTGCGCCCATAAGTCAGAGGCCCCGGATGATTTCCGGGGCCTCAAATATAAGTCAATAAGGAGTATAAACATGAAAAGAGAATCTGCCCCGCAGGAGTATACCTGTCGGAATTGCCCGGAACGGTATTACCATGCGATCCCCGCTCCCCAGAAGTCAAAGGGACTCATGATGCGCTTTGGCGAAAGCTATTGCACCCTGCCGAAGAGAGCCAGGCATCTTAAAAGCCGTGATCTGAACAGACGGGCACCGGAATGGTGCCCGAAGCGGAAAGTGCCGAACACGCTGCGGATCTACTATTACCGCAGCCCGGAAACGTATATGTTGGACAACGTGCTGCATCAGGGCTTTGCATTCACACCGCTGCCCACGGCAAGCCGCTATGCAATGGCATATGAGGGAACTTCCACGCTCTCCCCGCGGGAGTTTTGGCTAAAGCTGCTCACACAGAAGGATACGGAGCTGTTAGGCATAGAGGTCAAAGCCAAGTCCGTAGTAGAGATAGACGATGGGCTTGCCCCGTGCTTTTTCTTCAAAACGGAAGAAGGCTATACGCGCTGCCGGAGCTTCGATGCTGAACGCGCACGCGCCAACCGCATGGAAGGCTGGGAGGAATATTATCAGGAGGACATGAAATGATCATCAATAAAGACGGTATGCGTTACACATACAATGGCACGACCTATACCATAGGCGCCGCAGTCGTGGCAACAGAGGAAAGTGAATATCAGGGACTTTGCGGCATCATCACAGAGATCCGTGACGGTGTTGACCGCGAAACAGAGAACGATACGCCTGACATCTATTGCTGTTTTGAGACGCCGTTGTTTCCAAAGGAGATCCATGAGCTGGAGCAGCGGTTCTCTGACCTCTACCAGACGCCCAAGAAGCTCGACGAGATCACGCTGGATATGGTTATCATGGCACCAGAGATGGTTCGGGTGATCTCGGCTGACCCAAAGGAGTGTAAGGCCTGCGAGCTTTACCTGCTTACCACACACTGCACGACGAATCTGGATTCCAGCAGCTTCACTGAGCTATACGCCGACTACGATGCCGGACGTTTTGCCCTACTGCAAAGTGTCCGGGAGGAACAACAGGATGGCTGCGTAAAGGATTGGGCAGATAGGGACGTACTGGAAGAAGAATATGGCATTGACCGCTATGAGGCATGGTATCGTGATGAATACTTCGAGAATCATTTCGTCATATCGCTTGAAAAGCTGTCCCTCATGCTGCCGCCAGATTTTATAGAAAATCCGAAAAGTTATAATTGAAATTATTATAATTTGCGGTATAATACTTTATGGAGGCGGTGAGCTTATGAAGCAATTTGTTGATCGACAGCAGGAGATGGAGACGCTGCAAAGTGAGTATGAGCGGAACGGCAGCGCACTTGTCGTACTGTATGGACGCCGGCGAGTGGGAAAGACTACGCTGATATCCGAGTTTATTCGGGATAAAAACGCCCTGTTTTTCCTTGCAAGTGAAGAGTCCGAAGCGCAAAACCGAGCGGCATTCAAGGAGAAGGCAGCAGAATTTATTGATAGCGATCTTCTGCGTAATGCAGATGTAAAGAGCTGGGACGTGATATTCAAGTCAATCATGGATGCCAAGCATGACAGCAAGCCCGTTATCATACTGGATGAATTTCAGTATCTGGGCAAGGCAGAGCCTGCATTTCCTTCCATATTCCAACGGATATGGGAAGAGATATTAAAGAACCAGTCTGTTATGGTAATTCTTTGCGGCTCCCTGATCTCCATGATGGAGTCTCAGACACTGGCCTACGGCAGCCCTTTATACGGAAGGCGAACCGCGCAGATCCGGCTCAAGCAGATCCCGTTCGCCTATTACCATGAGTTTTTCCCTGGCAAAACCCGCAGAGAACTCATTGAGCTATACTCTGTTACAGGCGGTGTCCCCAAGTATATCGAGTTATTTTCGGAGAGCGGCGATATCTATCGTGCTATCCAGAAATGCGTACTGAACCGTTCCGGCTATCTCTATGATGAACCGCATTTTTTGCTGCAGCAGGAGGTCAGTGAAGTCGGCAGTTACTTTTCCATTATCAAGGCGATCGCAGCTGGAAACCACAAGCTTTCCGCGATTGCCGCTGTTTTGGAGGTCAAGTCAACGAACCTGACCAAGTACCTGAAGACTTTGATGGATCTGGATATTCTGGAACGAAGGGTGCCTGTCACAGAGGAAAACCCCGAAAGGAGCAAGCGAGGTCTTTATAAGATCAAGGATAACTATCTGCGGTTCTGGTTCGCGTTCATCTATCCCAATATGAGCTTTATCGAAAGCGGGCATAGCGGTATCGTGATGGATAAGATCCACAGGGGACTCACTGCCAGCCACATCGGCTTCGTATATGAGGACATCTGTCAGGAGCGGATGTGGGAATTGAATGTCAATAACGCATGGCCGTTCCAGTTCTCCAAGCTGGGTGGGTATTGGGATGCCAAGAATGAGATCGACATTGCAGCTCTTGATCCGGAGGGCAAGAACCTGATTCTGGGAGAGTGCAAGTACTGGAAAGAACCCGTTGGTCTTAATGTCCTTCATGCGTTGGAAGCTAAGGCTGGCGATGTCGCATGGGAGCGGGATCGGCGAAAAGTGTGGTACGTCCTGTTCAGCATCTCCGGCTTCTCGGAGGAGCTACGCAATCATGCCGCAACACGGGACGATCTTCTTTTGATTGATGATGGAGAAAGATAGCTGATCGACCAGCCGGTTCAATATCTTCAATGCGCTCCAAAATCCTTTGAGGGAATTAAAGAAGTTCTGACAAATGTGTATCAAACAGACGTGGAGATTTCCACGTCTGTTTTTTCCCTATCTGTTGCAGTAATGCGTATTAAAGTCGTATAAACACAGTATAAGCACAAAAAGAGAAGGAGCTGATCTTATGTTAGTCTGCGTAGACCACGGAAATAAACAAATTAAAACAGCCAGTCGGGTATTTACATCCGGACTGGTAGAGAGCGATACCCGTCCCCCTTTCGGTGACAACATCCTATTTTATCGGGGAAAATACTACACGCTCTCCGACCAGCGAATCCCCTATACCCGGGATAAAACAGAGGACGACCGATTTTTTATCCTGACGTTGTTCGCAATCGCTTACGAGATCAACGCGACGGGCCAGTATGTCCCGGACCGGCTGATGAACATTCAGCTTGCCGTTGGGCTGCCGCCTGCGCATTATGGAACGCAGTATAAACGCTTTGCCCAGTATTTCCTGAACCGCGGTGTGATCGGGTTTGAATTCAATGGGAGGAAATACTCCATCTGCATCACGGAGGCGGTCTGCTTCCCGCAGGCGCTGGCAGCTACGGCTCCGGTGTTCAAGCGGCTCCAGCTCGGCACGGTTGCCAAGGCCACTGTGATCGACATAGGCGGTTTTACTGCCGATTACCTCTCCCTGCGCTATGGCGCAGCAGACTGGGCTTCCTGCGATTCGCTGGAAAACGGCGTCATTACACTCTATAACCGATTGCTGTCCAAGATTCGTGCCGACCATGATCTGCTGCTGGAGGAAACGGACATTGACTCCATTCTCACAGGTTGCAGTACAGAGTACGGCAGTGAGATCCAAACACTGGTAGAGCGCGGCGCGGAGTCCTTCGTGGCGGACCTTTTCCGTACTCTGCGGGAGCGGAAGATCGAGCTGCGTACCGGCAAGGTTATTTTTGTAGGCGGCGGCTCTCTGCTGCTTCGGAAACAGATCGAAAAGTCCGGTAAGGTCGGTACAGCCATCTTTGTGGAGGAGATCGGCGCCAACGCTGCCGGGTACGGTCTCTTGTATGCGGCTACGAAGACGAGTAGGTGATCCATATGGGCGAAAAGAAGGATTCCTTCAGATTTACCGTCCAATTCAATGCCGGTGACCCAAGCCACCAGCAGGTAGCCGCGATCTTGAACGAGCAGGGTCGGCGCAAGGCACAGTTCCTGGTCAACGCCGTGACCCACTATATGAATTGCCCGGAAACACCGGAGGCCGCGGCTGCGCCAAGGATAGACCGGCAAGCAGTGGAGCAACTGGTTCGTGAGATACTGTCCAATATGCACCCGGAACCCGTACCCGCAGTGGGCGAGGATATGCCCGGCGGCGATCCGGCTATTATGACCTCTGAAGGCATCCCGTTCGATGCTGCGGCCATGCTGGGAGAAGATGGCTTCCATTCGCTCATGGACTCATTGGCTGCGATACAGAAGCCGTGAAGGCGGCAGGTGATCATATAGACCATACATCGGCATACATAAATTGCCAGGAGCCGGACTGCGCGTATCACGCAGCCCGGCTCCTGACCTGTAAGGAGACAATGGTCGAAAGTAGCCTAAATTGGAAGTAAGATGAAGTCTTTTTACTTGGCGATACGCTCCAGGATTTCAATCAGCAGCTCGGTAGTGATCTTGACATCCTCGATCTTGCAGGTTTCATTGGGCGTATGCACGTCAAGAAGCGTCGGACCAACGGAGATCATGTCCAGGTGGGGATTCTTCTCCGCAAAGGCGCCGCACTCCACGCCGGCGTGTACCGGCTCCACGATCATATCCGTGCCGGTCAGGTGCTTGTAGGCATCACAAGCGATATGGGTCAGCTTGCTGTTGGGATTGACCGCCCAGCCGGGAACATGACCCTCGCTGTCGAAGGTAAAGCCGAAGCTATTGGCCAGTGCGCTGCAGATCACACCGATCTGAGTGGCCTGATAGGCAACGCTGCTGCGGGCAAACACCGTGAAGCGCACCATATCCTCGTCCACGGACACCACACCCAAGTTGGCGGAGCTCTCCACCAGCCCGTCAATGAACGGACTCATGGTATGTACGTTATTGGGAACCGTGGTCATCAGCCCTACCATACCATAACCAACCTCCCCTGTCAGTACGCGGTCAGGCGCGGTATCACCGAAGGTGGTGGTGAATACCATATCCGGCTCGATGTTGCCGAAAGCCTCCGCAAACTCTCCACGGAAGGTTTCAATGATAGCCTTGGCCCGATCTTCCTCGGCGGCGGAAAGAACGACCGTGGCGGTGCCAAACGCGGGGATGGCGTTCTTCGCCTGACCACCGCTGAAGGAGGCCACACGATAGCTGACGCCGCCCTGCCGCAGCATTGCCAGCAGCGTAGCGATGCTGACCAGCGCATTGGCGTGACCCTTGTTGATGCCCACGCCAGAGTGGCCGCCCAGCAAGCCGCTGAAGGAAATGGTCAGCGCCTTGCAACCCACAATAGGCTTCTCCCACTCGGCCTTGTGGCTGTAGTTGAAGAAGTCACCGCCAGCGCAGGAGTTACACAGAGAGCCCAGCGTTTCCCAGTCCAGATTGACCAGATAGTCGCCATCCAGATACTTGGGATCAATGTCCATGGAGTCCATACCATCTTCTTCGTTGGTGGTGAAGATGGCGCGGATGGGGCCGTGACGCAGGGTGTCATCCTGCAGCAGATACAGGCACATCGCCACGCCGATACCGTCGTCGGCGCCCAGACTGGTGCCATCTGCGGTCAGAGTCACACCATCGTTGATGACCTTGATAGGGTCGTTCATGGGATCGTAGGTGACACCCTCTTCGCAAACACACACCATATCCATGTGCGCCTGGAAGATCACACGAGGTACATTTTCACAGCCGGGGGATGCGGGCTTGTCAATGATGATCTCATTCATGTTGTCCTTTTCCACGGCCAGACCATGGCGCTTGGCCCACTGGAACAGGTACTCGCTGACGCGCTCCTCGTGATGGGAGGGGCGGGGTACCTTTGCCAGCTCCAGAAACTCGGACAATACAATATCTAACGCTTTGTCTTTACTCATAGCAAACACTCCTTACTGTGCGACGGAGCAGGCTTCTTCGATAGTCATATCGCCGGAGCCGGCCAGCTTGGTATTCTTCAGCAGGGAATAGAGGATCCAATAGGCTGCAAAGGCGATGATCACACCGTCCAGTGCGGAGGAGAACACTGTCACCACGCCCAGCGTCTCCAGCAGCGCGAAGCCGCCGCCGATGACCCACGCGATGATGCCGATCCAGTTGATACCGCGCACGGGAGACCAGTTCTCCTTCTTGGCCTTGCAGATGACCCAGTAGTCGCAGATAACGACGCCCATGATGGGAGGCACCACCGCGCCCAGAATGCTGATATAGGTGTTCAGGAAATCTGCCAGACCGGCAATCGCCATAATGACGCCCAGTACGCCGCAGATCATGGTGACCAGAGGACGCTTGCTGTCCTTGATGGAGAACATCTTGCAGGCGGCCAGACCGGACATATAGGCGTTGCCGGTGTTGGTCGTCCATGTGGCGAGGATCAGCACCAGCATGGCAACGATAGGCAGCCCTAGACCTGCGAACATGGCGGCCACGTCGTAGTTGCCGGTGCCGATGGACATGATGGCACCCACCAGGATCATCAGCAGAGCCGCAGGCATAACGCCGATCAGGGTAGCCTTCACCACGTCACCGCGGGTCTTGCAGTAGCGGGTATAGTCAGAGTTACAGGTAGCGCCCAGCGCGAACAGGCCGATAACGGTGGAGATCGCGGCGGGCAGGGGCATCAGGTTCTCCGAAACGGCAGAGGCGATGTTGCCCCAACCGGCGGTGTTGATGGAATGGATGCCGCCATAGGCGCACAGCAGCACCAGCAGCGGAACGGCGATATAATTCAGAACCGCCATCCACTTCACGCCGTAAACGGCGGTGATGAACATGACGACACCCCAAACGACGCAGCTCAGCCAGAAGGGGAACTCCACGCCCAGATGCAGCATCAGCGTGTTGAAGGCCACGGCGCAGGTGGCGGTCTGCACGGCGAACCAACCTGCCTCACAGATAAAGATAACCAGCGCCATTGTGAAGTTGGCGCCTGTCATACCGAAGGCTCTGGTGGAACACATGGTGGCGTTCAGACCGGTGTCAGAGCCGACAATGCCGCCCAGGATCATCATGGTGCAGCAGATGGCAAACCCGATGAGGGTGGCCCAAAAGATGGAGCTCATCGTCAGCACGCTGCCGAAGATGCCGCCCACCATCAGCATGGGGATGCAGATCATGGTGCCTACCCAGATAAAGGCGATACTCCACCATGAGCGTTTTTCGTTGGGTTGGATCTGGGATAAGCCCTTATCCTCTTGCTTGGTTTCCGTTACATTGGTCTTGTTTTCTTCCATGTTGTTATTCTCCTCTCTCTAAAATGTAGGGACGGGGAATGCTCTCATTTAGACAGAAAGCCGGGAACGGGAACTGTGCCCCGTCCCCGGCTTTTCGTCGATGTAAGGAAGCTCGCTGTTGTCGGGTTCTGCAGGAATGCGCTTACTTGGCGGGATAACGAACGATTCTGCCGGTGTACTCCACGTTCTTGAAGTAGGGAGCCCACACATCGTTGATGGCGGCCTCGCCGTTCTTCCACCAGCGTTCATCCACCTCGATAATGCCGATGTCCACATACTGACCCTCCTTAGTATCAGCATTGGTCAGAGGCATACCATCATTGATCTCGTAGAAGGAGATGATGTCGGGGGCGGTCATGACCACGATGCCATCCTTGTAGATGACCAGATTCTCGTTCTGGAACAGAACCATATAGGTGGAGCCGTCTTCACCCGCGACAGTGGCGGTGCCATAATCGAAGCCGCCCGCCGTCTTTGTTTCCACCTTGGTGATCTTACCGCGGCAAACGGCCTGGCACTTCAGGCTGGAATGCTTGGCGAGATACGCATAGAAATTCTCGGTGGTGTTCTCGGTCTTATACGTGGCCATCACTTCGCCGACGGTCTTGGCACGGGTAATGGTGCCGTTGCCGATAGCGGCCTCAATCTGCGCCTGATTGACCATCCAGCCGGACAGACCGGCCATCATATCAAAGGCCACGCAGATGTTTCTGCCGATGACCTCGGCCTCGTGTGCATCGCGGGGATCGGCCAGCTCAATGGTCAGGCGGTTGTTCTTGTGGTCGGCCATAGCCAAAGGAGAGGTATCCAGGCCGTTGACGTGCAGCAGCAGCGTGTCCAGAGCGGGAACAGCGCGGGCAGCACCGTCTGCATCAATGACGGGGATATCGTTCATCATGGCGATCAGCATGGGAACGAAGGTGTTGAAGCCGCCGATCTCAACGGGAATCGTATAGCTCAGGGTGCGACCCATGGTCGCAGCCATATCCACCAGAGCGTTGTAGGCGTTGACGGCGTAGGGCGTAAAGTCAATGTCCTTCAGTGCAACGGGAGAACCCATGCCTGCGGTCACAGCGGCATAGGCGTTGACATTCATCTCACCAGTGGAGATCATGCGGAGCTTCGGATCACCATGTTTCTTGATGTAGTTCTCCAGCATCTCCAAACCGGAGCTGGCAGAACCACCACCGCCGGCACCCAGGACGGTGGCACCATAGATGATGTTGATAATATCCTGACGTGACAAAACAGTAGACATTTCGAGTTCCTCCATATTCTTAATTTTTGTGGCGTTCCCGCCATCTCTGCTTAAAAGTATACAGAGTCTCGGTGTATAGGTCATCGGATAGCCAACTAAGGATTTCATCGTTTCATTGGTCGCAGAAACAAAGAGGGACTGTTTTGGCAGCCCCTCTTTGTGCATCTTGCTTTGTTAAGTTGTAAGTATCTCCTAAATCCCTTTCAAAATACGGTAGACCACCGTAGCTTTATATACCGCCAGCGTTGCGGGCATCTGTACCAGATCACATTTCAAAACGCTCCGGATCTTATTGAGTCGGTAATGCACGGTATTTTTATGAAGATATAGCAAGGTGCCTGTGCTCTGCGTGTTGGATTCCGCATCAAGAAGATAAGTGCATAGCGTTTCAATCAGGATATCACCGTCCGCAGTATCCTTCAGCTTCCTGATGGGCAGCAGACAGTCTGCTACCGCGTCTTCCCCCTGCTTCACGGAGTCGATACATGATTGCACATAGCGCACATCACTGTCTGAATAGATCTTGCGCCGCGGATACACAGCGCAGAGCTCTGCAAAGCAGCGTATCATCCGATTATATGCATCGCGGGCCTGCGATGTGTTCTCAAGATCGTCGAAGACACAGCCGCGTGCAGCATATCCCTCTTTTTCAAGCAGGGAGACAAAATCCTCACCCATCTCCCGCGTATTTTCCTCAAGCAGCATCCCGTCAGTCAAGGCGACAATATAGGTGCCGTAGCTATCAACGATGACGATCTTATGGTGCTCCTGCAGGTACACCTTCAGCTTCAGGACAACGTCCAGCTTTTGGCTGGCGGTCAGCTCCTGCCCTGTTCTCAGATCCGAAAGCTGCAAAACCCACATGGTGTTAACGGCACTTATGGAAATGCCCATTTGCTGTGCGAGTCTACGCATTTTGGCGGGATCGTCTGTCAGGACCGCTTCTACCAGCGCATCTGTACCGTCATAATAAGTGCCTTTGTCCCAGATGTTCAAGAATAACGCAACAACATCTACTGCTTGCTGCAACCTTTCAGGATCCATTTGGTCAAACTCGTCCAGCGCCAGCAGGTGCATCCCTCGATGGGTCTTTGACGGAACGGGTATATCCCACAGTTTGAAACTGTGGCCTTCCAATTCCATTGTCTGCTGTCCCTTTGATAGAGTCTTCCGCTTTTGCAGCATCTGCAAAAGCGCCGGGTAGTCCCATTGGTTGGAAACCGGCCATGCCGCCGCGCCCCTTCGTTCCAGATACCGATCCGTCAGCAGCAAAGTACAGCGCATACGGTCGGACAGCAGGCGCAAGGCGGTGTTGATGTTCCGCTGCTGTGGCTCCAAAAGCGCAATGCTGTTCATCACTTCCGCAGTATAATAATTGCCCTGCATTCGCCGCTTGTGGATATACTCGACTATATCCGTGATCATATCCGAGTATCGGAAGTCCATGCGGCCAAAGGGCATGGCAATCAGCGGGAGGTTGATCTCATCCGCAACGGCAATCAGTGCATCGTCGATCTGAGGAATAAAGACCCCAACATAAAACAGGACAAGTCCTGCCGCGCCCATGCTTCGCAAATGCCGCAATACACAGCACTGTCGGGCAACATCATCTTTAATGGTCACGAGAGCAGATATGACCAACTCGTTTCCGACAATTAACTCGTCAGATAATAGATTTGTCTCCGGCCACTCCAGCACACTGACGGAGGACACCGCACGATCCAACCCTTTTGCACCGGCGACTAGCTGCGCTTCACGCAGTGTGGGAAGTCTCAGGCAATCCGCAACAGTCACGTTCATAGGATATCTCCTTTCAGCGGGACGCTTACTACCAATCGACACTCTTCCACTTTGATGTTACCAGACTTTTCACCGAGGAGCAATGGCTATCGGTACAATTTCTGACTGCCTTTTATTGTTCACACAGCTAAAGATACACCAGAGGCACTTACTTCAATACTGTACCTTGCCTTCGGAAATATATTTCATATTGATTCGCTCGTTTGGTATTTGCTCATATTACACTACTTGTAGCTACGATTTACAAAACACATTGCCACGACCACAGCATGATAATCAGCAGCATGGTGCCTATTACCGCATAAATCTTCTTGACCGGTTCTATGTTGCTTCCCTCATTCAGCCTGCCGGCATCGGCAGGTTCCCCCTCCCGCATTCCGAGCAAAAAAGAAACGGCGCCATCCGAAAGGTTGGCGCCGCAATAAGGATCGTATTTCATATGTAGTTTCTTCCTTGGGCAGCATCCGACATTCGAGCCGTTTCTCAACGCCCATTGGGGAACATAGAATTATAGCTCAGTGGTATTTGTAAAGAGTTAGACTTCGCAGTCTAGCATGAATTGGCAAGGTTTATTATTGGTCGTGTTGAAGATAATATTTTCAGCCTTCGTTTTCGGCCTTTAATAACATCATGCGCCTTTCGCCTTTTCCGTTGGGGAAAAAGCGCAAAGTGTTCAGACGGTGCGTTCGTTAGAAGCAACATCAATTTCGTCCACCCCAGTTGTAATAACTACTCTGGTTCGGTAGGTAGTACCTGTTGTGCCGTTGTAGGTTTTGGTAATACCAACTTGCCCGACTGCATCAATCGGCCATGAAGCGGCAGGCGTCCAGCCTTTACCAACCTTTTTTTCCAAATAGAGCGTACCTACAGATGTAGTTGTCGATTTCTTAGGATCAATCGCTACAGACACAGAAATTTTCTTGCCGGAAATTGATATAAGCGGAACAACTGTGTTGGTACTTGCCCATTGGGGAGTGATAATATGCAATGATTTACTTGGCACTTCATCGGTTACTATTTCTGTTGCCGATACAGGCATCACAGGAGTTGTCATCAAAATAACTGTGGTCAATGCTAATGTAACGATTTCCTTTTTCCTCATAAACAAAACCTCCTTGTGCATTATTAGGAATCACTTATATAACGGACAAGGAGCGAAAAAGGGACACATCTCATTGACTTATTCCTTCGCAATACCAGCGGCAATTTTTATTAGTTCGTCCTCCTCAAGCGAACCATAGACTGCAAAAGAGCAACCGTCACAGTCAAAGCACACATATTTTAAATTGTCTTTTTCAAAGAAATAGCCCGTTATTCCGTTTTTATCCAAGGATTCTATATCTGCGTCTTCGACATCAACGTAGATTCGTATGTCCGACTGACTAAGTAGAACGGTAAAGTAATCAGAACTACCAACTTCATATTTATAACTAATGAATTCCGGCAACTCAATCGTATTCTGCAATTTTGCCCCAGTAGGGAGATAGGTAGGATGATAAGTCTGTAAGCATGGCGACATATTTTCTCCATCGCTTTGCAGTTCAAAGCTGCTATATTTCTCAAATCTTTCGATTACCCATGCGATTACCTTTTCTCTAAACTGAGCATTAGCCACCATAACTGTTGAGAACAATATTACTAAAGTAATCGCGGCAACTGCGACAGCTTTTCTAATGCGTCTAAATATAAGTGTACCCTGCTGATCAGATCTATGCACGTCGGGATCTTTTCTCAACTCCGCGCGTAAATATTCTTTCATCGCAATTATACATGCCTGATTAAGAGATTCATCCGAAATCAGTTGCTCTGCGCTAAGGCCAATACTTGAAGAAAGGAAATTTCGGTAAAAACGAAAACTTCCCTTTGCGTTTTTTATCTGGAAGAACTTTTCGGTGTCTTCTGGGGATAAATAGAAGCAGTACCTACTAAATAGTAAGACAATCACCTGATGCGGCAATAATAAAATCTTTTCACTTAATGTGCAAAGCGCTGTTTGGGGCAGATCTACATATGAATAAGCGGCGCTATCCATAACGGCAAGAACTTCTATTTCTTTTTGAAAGCTAGCATCTGCTGCTTCGTGTAGCATAGCCTGCCATTTCTTTTCCATATCGTTACCTCCCCTCATATTGCTTTCGGAGCTTTTTGATAAGACGCTGGCCACGCTTCTTTGCAGTGTCTTCAGAAATATTCAGTAGTTCGCCAATTTCTTTATACCCCATCTCCATTGTATACCGGAGATATATAAAATGCCGTTCCTCAATAGTGAGCAGATTTATTACTTCAGTCAGTTTATGCACATCAGCATTACGAATACATTCGTTTGCAACATCATCTGCATTCTCGTCTAAAATGCTGTCCCAATAGTCAATGTGAACATTTTGCTGTATTTGACGCAACATATCAATAGATGTGTTTTTCACTATGGTAACGCAAAAAGCAGTCATTTGGGGACTGGGAAGATCAGAGATTTTTTCGATATTATCCATGATTTTTATAAAAGCAGTAGATACTGCATCTTCTGCGATTTCCTCTGTCTTCACAATATTAAGTGAAATGCGCCGAAAGTGAATATGATGTTCATGGAATATCCGCTCTACCAGCGCACGTTGTTCTTCACTCAATACACCAAATAGGAATATCATCATCATAAAGACTCCTCATGGACAGTCCTACAGGCACCCATCTAAAGCAATCAGAGAAATTGTAGTTGTTGAGCATTGCAGGTATCTGTTACAGCATCAACCGATTCAACTTTAATTATATCATAAAGCATTATTATTGAAAAGGAGGAACACCATTAACAGGTTTGGTAAAAATTTTTTAAAAAGCTGTCCCTTTTTTTGATATAGACCGTTATATAGATAGATTCAGGATCAATGCACATCGATTTCAAAACTGGTGATGTGGATTCAGTAATGGTAGCGGTGTGGTTGCTAATCCGAGATTGGAGGTAACCGTATGTATCGCCTTACAAACAAAAAATGCGTACATATACCTCGGTATTGGTGTGGCTCTCAGCTATGGAGGGGGTGTATTAAAAATGTCTATTCCGGCGCATAGGTCGAAGGAAGGCTTATGCGCCACTAACCAGCAGAACAAATAGGAGGTGATGATTTCGTGCTGCACACAAAATTACTAAGAGCCCACATGATCTTGCTGCTGCTTTGCGCTTTGTGCCTTGGAGTCGCAACTAGCTGCGCAAAAAATAACGATCCTGAGCCAGATTATTTTGACTTCAATAAAAATGAGTCCTGCATAGAAGGCGTTGCGCTGAGCGAAGGTTCTGTTGATCTCTACTTAACTGCTGGCGCTGATGATATTGAGTCAACTGACAGTTTTCTTAGAACGAATACTAAGAAAATCGTCGTAACATCAGCAGGAATTGAAAAGTCCGCAGAAATTGAGTTGTTCTTGTTTGCACGCGAAAACGTTAATGAGCCTATTGGGTATGCAACCCTTTCGGAGCACAAAACAACAGTCACATTTTCAAATCTCACGTCTGCCACCGCGTATAAAGTAGGTGGGAAAATCTGTAACGGCACTACGCCAAATGAACTAACAATATCAGATTAACTACAATGTGAATGAGGAGGCTTCAACAAATGAAAAGAATTATGGCTTTTATGCTGGCCTTGGTCATGGTCACAACCTGCATGGTTTCTACGGTATTTGCCGCAGAGCCGACTCCTGATGTCAGTGTGTCTTTTGAATCGGCTGCCATTACGGCGGATTCTGAAGCAATTGACGCAGCAAACCAATACGCTCTCTCTGTGTTCCGTGCATCGAAATCTGACTATGATTTGGGTAGCAATGGTTCAAAGACAATGACAATTAAGGACTTCAAGGCAGGAAGCACTCGACAGAGTGACTATAACTACAAAACGAACTCGACAAAAATCAAGATTGCAATGAAAAGCGATATCAGCATTTCTGTAAGGGTAAAGCTTTACGACGCATCTAATGACTCTCTTGTTCTGGAAACTACTACCACGGTCGGAACTGTATTTAACACTACTGTAACATTCAGCAACCTCACCTCTTCAAAACAGTATTTCATTAAGTACGAAAATCTGGGGCAGCAGGATGTGAATATTACGGGAACGATTTCTGCGTAATTGCACTTGAAAGTTCTTAATTGCATAAGTAGGTGCAGAGCTAGGCTCTGCACCTACTTTGCTTTGTTATAAATTATCTTCTTTCAATGGAACGCTTACCATCAATTAGCACTCTTCCGCCAGATAATACCTACTGCATTGCCTTTTGTGTAAGGCGTAGGATTTTTCCTCACAGATACAGCCTTACTGCCAGCCTCTTTTTTATCAATGCACAACCGCTGTAAATGCCGTGCATATGCTCCTCCCATATTTTGTATTGTCAAAATGCCAGCCCAGCGCAGAGCTTCCTCAATTTACCTCTTGTATATTTAGAACTTATGTTCTATTATGATGTTTAAGGAAACTGGGAGGAGGACGGATAGATGGGACGGAATATTCTACACGTAGACATGAACGCATTTTATGCATCTGTGGAATGTCAGCGGCACCCTGAACTGCGGCAAAAGCCGGTGGCAGTCTGCGGTGATCCAGAAGCCCGTCACGGAATCGTCCTTACTGCCAACTATGTAGCAAAGCCACGTGGCGTCAAAACCGGCATGGCCATCTGGCAGGCGAAGCAGCTTTGTCCCAATCTGGTGGTGCTGCCTGCCGATATGAGGGAGTATATCCGATTCAGTAAGATGGCTCGCGAGATTTACGAGAAATACACCGACCAGATCGAACCGTTTGGCCTTGATGAAAGCTGGTTGGATGTGACCGGCAGCGTCGGTCTGTTCGGTTCGGCCGTGAGTATTGCTGAAGAGATCAGCGAGCGGATCAAGTTTGAGTTGGGGATCACCGCCAGCATCGGCGTTTCCGACAATAAGATCACGGCGAAGCTGGGTAGTGACTATAAAAAGCCGGACGCCATCACCCGTATCGAGCGGGATAACTATAAAGAAATTGTCTATCCGCTGCCAGCATCCGATCTGCTCTATGTTGGTCCTGCCACAGAGCGCAAGCTGCGCGGTGTTGGGATTTATACCATCGGGCAGCTTGCCGAGGCGTCGCCGAAGCTTTTGGAATACAAGCTGGGGAAAATGGGGCTGGTGCTGCACACTTTCGCCAACGGATTAGATATATCACCTGTGCATCGCAGTGATCATATCCGTGCCATAAAATCGGTAGGCAACAGCGCCACCACGCCGCGCGATCTGGTGAGCGACGATGATGTGCGTCTCATGCTGTATCTGTTGGCGGAAAGTGTAGCCAGCAGAATGCGGGAGCTGGCATCAAAGTGTACGGTGGTCGAAGTTGCTGTCCGGGATACGGAGCTGCATTGGTACTGCCGGCAAAAGAAACTGGCAGTTCCCACCTGCTCCAGTGCGGAGATCGCAGAAGTGGCGTTCGACCTGTTCCGTCGCAGCTATCCGTGGACGCTGCCGGTACGCAGCATTGGTGTGCGCGGCGCCGAACTGGTAGATGCGACTATTGGTATACAAACTTCGCTTTTTGATAACGATAGGCGTCGGAGCGCGTGGGAACAAATCGACGTAGCCGTGGACAGGCTGCGGCAGCGATATGGCTATATGAGTGTGCGCCGCGCCATCACCATGTCTGACCCGGCATTGGGCTGCATCAATCCCAAGGATGACCATACCGTGCATCCGATAGGCTACTTCGCAGGATAGGGGGAATATCCATGGAACTTGAAAAGAAGTATGTGCCGGTGACGGTGCATTTTGACGCCAACGGGAAGATGCGTCCTATCGAGATCGAGTTTGACGAAATACGCAGATATCATATCGACAAGATACTGGACGTGCGCCGCGCAGCCTGCCAAAGTGTAGGCGGCGTGGGAGAGAGATATACCTGCCGCATACGGGGCAGGGAGAGTTATCTCTGGTTTGAAAAAGGCCGCTGGTTCGTAGCAGCGAAGGATGGAAAATAAGAAGGAGGCTGCCGGCGTTGCCGACAGCCTCCCTTGCGTAGAGAAAACTACTTACCAATACTTGGGATACTTGCTGGTGCTTTGCTGATGCTTTGCATACTCCCACCAGGGAACTTGGGTGGCAAAATCCGTCAGCTTGTCCCAGAACTGGTCGGACAGCGTACCCTTTTCCACGTAGACCGTGACAGTATAGGTCTTGGTGCTGCCATCCTCCATGGTGGCCGTATAGGTCACGGAGGTGGTGAAGTTCACTGTCTCGCCACTACCGGGCGTGAGGGATTTAACGCCGTTGGTGGAGATCGTGGGAGTCAGCTTTGTCACATCCGTGCCGCGGGGCATGGTGATGGTAATGGTGTTAGTGGTGTTGTTCACCGCGCCAGCCACGCCGTTGATGGAGAAGCTGGTAATGCCCTTGGCGGTCGTTGTGGCAGTCTCCCATTTACAGGTGATAGACACATCGCCCGCAGGCATGGTAAAGCGGTTGTTTGTGATGGTCTTGGTTTCACCACCCGTTGTTGCCAGCGTGTAGGTTAGAGAGCCCGACACCATCTGATAGCCGTTGTCGGGCGTTACGGTAACGATGATCTCGTCACCCGCATCCGCCTTGGTGCGGTTGGTGGTAATCGTACCACCCTTGGGGGTACTCACCGAAATCTTATACGCACCAGTACTCGGTGTGTCAGAACCACTGTCATAGGCGGGAATCTCCACCTTCAGGGGTGCGCTCTCGCCGCCAGCCGCACTCACAACTACGATGTAGACGTCGCGGGCATCTGTGGTCAGATTGCTGAGGGTGAAGGTCGTCTCGCCTGCGCTGGCTGTACCCTTGGTGGTGGACTTCACGATCTCATCCGCCGTGGGAGCCGCCGCGCCGTGGGTCACTACCTTGTAGTAGTAGGTGCCCGCCTCATTGGTGGTGAATTTCACCGTTGCGGCGGTCTTGCTGCTGCGGGCAGCAGAGCCATCGGACAGCGTAGGCGCGTTGGGCGCGGTGTACTTGATCTCCACGGTGTAGGTCTTGGGGGTGTTATCCTCGGCGGTGATGATGAACTTGACGGGCGTGTTCAGAGACATGTTGCACTTTACGTCACCGTTGCGCCACTTAGCCGTACCATCGGCATCGCCATAAGCGTCCTTTCCAGTCGCATCCACCATTTTTGCGGTGGCGGATTCCGGATAGGTCAGCTTCAGATACTTCAGCCCGATACTGTTCAGATCGGTCTTATTCGTATCGGAGGGCAGCGTAAAGATGATGTTGGTTCCGCTGATCTGCGCTTTTGCAAACGGCGTAGTGTCACCGGTCTGGTTCAGCAGAACAGCGGCAGTAATCTCATTCTCGCTGCTCTTGGCTCTGGTGATGGTCACGGTGTAGTCCTGCTTACCGCCGTTCTCAGCCGTCACCGTGAAGGTGGCAGCCTTATCCAGTTCCATACCGCAGGCTTTGCCAGCGGCGGGCCAGTTGTCCGTATCGCCAGATTTCTTCACTGTGGCATCGTCGGAAACCGTCAGCTTCAGGATCATGTCACCCAGTTTGCTTGTGTCCGTACCGACAGGCAGGGTAAAGTCAACCGTTTTCTTGGTGTTGTCGATCTTTACCGTCGCCAGAGACGTCGTATCGTCGGCTTTCGCCAGCAGGAGGGCATTCGTGATCTCTTTCGCGCTGCTCTTGCCTCTGGTAATGAGGACCGTGTATGCCTGCGTATAGTAGTCGTTCTCAGCGGTAACAACGAAGGTTTTGGCCTCATTCAGCTTCATGTCGCAGAGCTGACCGTCGGTAGGCCAATCACTCGTTTCACCATCCAGTTTAATGGAAGCGTCCTGAGAGCAGGTGAATTTCAGCGTCATGGCGGCCACATCGGCATTTGTGGTGCCCACAGGCAGCGTGAAGGTGACCGTCTTGTTCTGCTCGTTGATATCCGCCTTCACGGAGGTGCCGTCCGTCTTAGTCAGGACAGCCTCCGTGATCGCCCTTTCGGTACGCTTCTCGCGATTGACCGTGACCGTGTACTCCTGCGTGGAGGTATCCTCGGCCGTTACCACGAAGGTAGCGGAAACACCGAGCTCCAGCCTGCAGGCTTCGCCGTTATCAGGCCAGTTGTTGTCGGCACCCTTCAGCTTGACCGCCGCGCGGGGGGAGCAGGTGAACTTCAGGTTCATCTCGCCCAGCGTGCTGTTCGTCGTATCGGAGGGGACGGTGAAGGTGACCGCATGGCTGTCCTCGTCGATCTCAGCAGGGATATCGCCCAGCGTCGCGCCGGTAAGCGCCTTCTTATCGCTGGGGGTGCGATGGATCACAACGGTGTACTTCGCCATGGTGGTGCCATCCTCCGCCGTAACGACAAAGGTCTTTTCCACGTTCAGCGCCATGCCGCAGGCTGTGCCGTTGGTCCAGTTCTCCTCGGCATCCTTCAGCTTGATGGACGCATCCTGCGAGCAGTTGAACGTCAGCGGCATATCGGCCACGGTGCTTTCATCGGTGTCGGCGGGGACGGTGAAGGTCACGGTCTGCTTCGTCTGATCGACAGTACCTTCCACATTGCCCAGCTTTGCGCTTTCGATGGCACATTTGGTGCTCTTGGCGCGGTTGATGGTGATGGTGTACTCCTGTTTCGGGCCTTCGTAGCCTTCCGCAAGATCCTTCTGCGAACGCACGACGAACTTTGTGGCCGTACCCAGCGTCATATTGCAGGCTTGTCCGTTCGCATCCCACGGTGTATCAGATCCATCCTGAAAGACTTGAGCATTCTCGGAAACCGTCAGCTTCAGGATCATGCCGGCCAGCTTGGCGTTATCCGTATCGGCAGGAACCTCGATGGTAAAGTTCGTGAGATCCTGGTCGCCATAATAAGCGATACCGCTGTCATTGTTATCCAACAGGGTCACATCGGTCAAAGCACAGTCTTCACTCAGATAGCTGGGATCGACCGCAAACTCAGCAACCACGTTGACGGGCATTTCCCCGGTTGCCGGCATTTTAAAGGTGGTTTCTGCCGCGCTCTCGTCGGCAATCGTAACCTGAGTATCATCACCATAGCTTGCCTTCCAGCTCTTGAAAATAAAGCCTTCTTTCGGCGTCGCTTTCAGTTTTACGGTGACACCCTCGTACACCACGGTAAGACTGCTCGACGCTTCTCCGCCATCGACCTGAGCTGTCGCCTCGCCCATTTTGGTGTCGTTCACCGTGACGTTGACCGCTCCGTAGTCCTTTGCCTCGAAAATAGCCGTGATACTATACTCGGATTTACCGTCAACCTTAAAGGTCGGGGCCTGATAGGATTCTCCCCCGGCGGTCTTCGTTGTATAGGTTATCTGCGCCGGATCGAGATCGCTTCCACTCGTTTCGTTCCTGATCGTCCATCCGGCCAAGCTGAAAGCCTGCTTATATGGGGCACGCAGCTCTGCGGATACACTGGCGTCTGCAATGACCCTATCTTGCACGACATCTTTGATATGCCCACTCTCGGAACTATACGTGCTATTGGATTCATTGAATACCCCATTCACAAAGAGATTCAGTTCTCCTCTGTCAGCATAATTGGCCTTCAGCGTAACGGAAGATCCTTTTCTCACAAATACAGCCTTAATTGTCACGTCGTTGTCAGGCATTTCAAACGTCAGCGTATCACTGGCTTTTTGTGCATCATCAAGCGAGACACCGCTCACTTCCCAAGAAGATAATTGCGCGTCATAGAGTAATCCGCCGAATTGAAGCTCAAATTTCAGCGCTTCTGCTGTAAGTTTTACTGTACTTCCGACTCGCACGCTGTCAATCTTACCACCTTCGACACTGGCGCTTATTTTGCCCATGTCCCTGGTAACTGTGTTCCACTGGTAAGACCCGTCTACTGAAGTCGTGATCTTGTGGTAGGTAACCGCTTCCTTTGTCAATGTTACGGTATAAGCTTCACTTTCAAGCGCCCCATCACTTGCCTTAAAAACCAGTGTGGCAGACGTAGCTTCCTCCGAAAGCGTGTAACTATAGGTAGAACCGTTTACCGACTGCGCTTCCGCATCGTTGACGCTCACGGTATAGGTCAGCGTATCACCCTCGGCATCCTCAAAAATCTCAGACAGGTCGATCCTCCAAGGCTGGTTTGCTTCTGCGGAGACAGTAAGCGAATTGCTAAGGCCCGCTTTTATGGTCGGCGCCGTATTTTCGCGGGCGCTGGTATCTATCTTTATCTCGCAGTCATAGTAATACGTTGTACTACCAGCTTTTATGTTAGGATACCCAGAGAGCGCGGTTGCCTTAACCGTATAGACATTACTACCCTCCTCTTTTGGTGCAAATTTTACTGTCGTGGTAGAAATTTTATAACTTTCATCCGAATATTCGCCCGCGCAGGTCTTTGACAAAATAACAAGTTCCGTAGGTAAAGTGCTTATTGGGTCACCTGTGGTGGTCGTTTTGTCACTCGAATTATATGTACATTTTACAGGCTGTTCCACTGTGATCTGAATCGTCCCAATAAAATCGCCCGCTCTGCTGCCGACCTTTCTGTTCTCTTTTTTTTCTTTTAGGGAAACTGCACTCTCCTTTATCTTGCAGGCAACATTCGGAGAGGAAGACTTATTATATATGTACCCTGTTGTTACTGTAAATTTTGTCAAATGCGGCAAACCTTCCGTTGAATCACCATCTGCCGCGTATGCCTTTGGCGCAGTTACGACAAAGAAGCTCATTGCCATGAGCAGGCAAAGGAGCAGGGATACTGTCCTTTGCCATTTTTTTGCTTTCATGGCTCTCTCCTTTCTATTTAATTAAATCTGTGTCCGTAGCTGGTCTGGTGATCGGCTACATCGCTGTTCTCTGCCACTTTATCCCAGAGCTGCTGGGAAATGCTGCGCTCAAAGATAACGGTGACGGTGTAGTTTCTGCTTTCCGTACCCAGCGTTACGGTATAGATCAGCGGGTTTCTGAGATTCACGACCTCGCCGGATACCGGACTGACTACGGCTCCCGCAGGAACGGTAACGACCGGCGCAACCGCCGTGACATTCGTTCCCACCGGCAACTTGACAGTGATGGTTCCGGCGCTCTGGTCGATCTCACCCTCCACGCCCAGGACGGAGAAGCCTGTGATCTTCGCTGTGCTGGTCGAGGGCGTATCATCATCGCCTCCGCTGCTCTTTGCAGAGATCGGCTGACCGCTCTTGTTCAGCACGGTAACGGTATAGATTCGGCTTGCCAGATCATTGTCGCCGCCCAGCGTGAACGTGGCTGCATTGGCAAAGTCTACTGCAATACCGGAGGTCGGCGAGCAAGTCTTTCCGGTGAACTCAATGTCCGTGACCAGCTTGGTGCTGGTCAGCTTGGAATCGTCCACACCGGTGACAGTGATGGTGCTCTTGGCATTGTCAATGACGCCATCGTACCATTCACCAGCCGCCTGAACACGGAAGCCGGTGATCTCCGCCTGCGCCTTGGATACGACCTTGATCCGGTAGACATTCTTCACCGTCTCGTCGCCGGAGGTCACAGTAAAGGTCTGCCAGTCGGAGAAGTTCATCGCATCCCTACCGTCCAGAGAGGGATCAGATGTCGCTGCATAGGAGATGCTGGCGCTGAGATACATCTTCGAGGTATTCACGCCGGGCCCCACCGTAAGCAGGATCTCCGTTGCGCCATCGGACGCCTTGGTGACTTTCTTCTCCAGAATGTCCATTACGTTCAGCACACCGTTTTTCAGCTTAATGCTGCTGACATCCAGCTCGGCACCGGAAGCGCCCACATCGCCGTATTTCACGGTGACATAATAGGTTTTCTGTGTCTTGCCATCCTCGGCCAGCACGGTAAACGGCTGCTTAACGCCTTCCACAAAGGTCGTGGGCAGGCTCGGAGCCAGCAAGGTCGCGCCTTCCGCCATCGTTACCTTCGGAGTCAGGTTTGTCAGAGGCATACCGTTGGGCACTGTAACAGTGATGGTATTCTCGCCGCCTTCGCCGCCCTCGGTGATAACGCCCTTCTTGCCTTCGATCTCAAAGTCGATAATCGAGGCATCTGTGGACAGTTCACGAGCAAAATTGAACCGCTGGTAATAGAAGTAGCAGGGATTTCCTTGGCCGCCCTTATTCAAGAACGTCAGATACCACATGGTGGCATAGCAGCCCTGATAGGTTGCCATGGCATCGTTGGTCACGCTGGTCGTATGATGGAAATAGCCGCCATTTACGTTGGCGAAGTTGTCCATCCAGTGCTGCAGCGCACTGTGCCCCTGACCATCCGAGAATCGGGGATCGGCATTCCAGTCGATGCCCATACTGCAAAGGCCCATCATGACCCATGCGGCAGACTCGCTGTTGGTCGCACCCCACGCACCAAAGGAAAAGTCGGAATTCATCTTTCTCAGGATGATCTCCAGACACAAGTTCAGCTTTTCCTTTATCTGTGCACCATAAACATCATCCTTCTGATAGGGGGCCAGAGAGTACATGATAGCTCCCACCATGTCAATGCCGAACTCGTCATAATTGCCGTAGTCCAGAATGACATTTATCAGGTTCTCCCGCGTCCATCTAGCATTATCAGGAATGGTGTAGTTTCCCATATCCAGCGCCAGCAACGCAAAAATGGGGCCGTTGATGGTGTACTCGCCGGAATAGTTGTAGAGTGCTGCGACAAGGTTGTCGATCTCATTGCGCTTGCTGTCGATGTACGGTTCTCCGTTGTTGTACTGCGAGAGCTTCGTGCAGTCAAAGCCGCGGGCAGTCAGCATCATGATGGTGCGGTCAAGCTCGGTCATTGCCACATTTGTGGTCGTGTCCAGCTTTGCAAGCTTTGCGGCAATGTCGAAGGTGTGGTCGGAGGTGTTGTAGTTTTCTGGCAGGTTTTCATAGAAGCCGAGGTCCATCCACTCCCAATCATCATTCGCTTCACTGCGATACCGAGTGATGATATTGTTACGAACCTGTTCGAGCTTGCCTATATACTCATTGGGAGCAGCTTCAGAGGATATCGTAACCTTGACCGTATAAGTTTTAGACGCCTTGTTCTGTGCCGTGACCTTATACTTGACAGGCGAGCTGAAATCCTGCACTTCGCCGGAGGCCGGAGAAACTGTGGCAAACTCGGAAATTTCGATGGTCGGCGCGAAAACAGGAGAGATACCCTTTGGCAGCGTCATGGTGATCTCAAGCGTACCTTCGTTGATCGTGGCTTCATACCCGCCATAGCGGAAAGACTTGATCTGCCGCCCCGTCGCTACCGGAGTACGGGTGATCGTCACGATATAGTCCTGCTCAGCGCCGTTTCCTGCGGTCACGGTATAGTGATTTTCACCGACCTGAAGCTCTGCGGGCTTCTGTGTCACTTCCGCAAATTCGGATACCGTTATCTCCGGCTCTGCCGTGGTAAGGTCTGTGGCATACGGAATCGTTATGGACACGCTGCTGCCGGAGATCGTACCGACCGCGTCGCCGATCTTATAGGCGAGAATGTCATTTTCCGCAGATTTTTCCGCTGTGACAGAAACGTCATATGTTGCCTCTGTCCCGTACTTCGTGCTATAAACGACCAGCCCGATCTTTTGGGTAAAGTCGATCTTTTCGGTCTGGTCGCTCCGCTGGCCGTTAACAGTGTAATAGAATCCCTCACCGGCATAATCCACCTTGGGCGACAACGAGGTCAAAGTGGTTCCAACCGGCAGATTCAGCTTGATCGTCCCGTTGCTCCCGTCCACGCCATCCGTGATGCGGGCAGAGCGGACTTTGCCGTCGTCTGTCTCGATGTCAAAGGTAAGTACCTTTGTGTAAGGTTCTCCCTTTTCAACCTGAACCGTCCAGTCCTGTCCAAGATTCTTCTTGAAGCCATATCCGGTGGTATCGCTGCCGTTATAGTAGGTTCCCGTTGCGCGGTCGCCCGGCGTTACCATATAATGGGCTACTCCGGATTTTCCTCCCAGGCTTCCAGCATACAGGTTGACCTGGCATTCGCCATTGGTTTTGATCGTGGGCTCGGGAATACTGCTCCAATCTGTATCCTCCGGCATTCTCAGCGTGACCGTTTTATTCTCGGTATCGATCAGGCCCCGCGAACCGTCCACCTCGTAGTAGGTAATGACGGGTTCTGCAATACGGTGGTTTTCCAGATAATTCAGATAATAAGGCGCGACCACATCCAGAAGCATGTCCAATTGCTTTACTTGATATTGCGAGATCTTATCACCTGAATTGCAGGCCGGCTTATTCGTACCAGACATCTTATAGGTCGTCCAGTGCTTGATGATATCCTCGGCGGTAGCCGTTGACCAACCAGTGCCCTCGACCCAATAACTATGCGTATCAGGCCAGCTGATCTGGATGTCAAACTCGATCTGGATCATATTGGCTACGATACAGGCCAGGTTGACGTCACTGGGATGGCGGCCGCCATATTGTACTGACGCGGCATTTTGGGAGTCTACCAACGCATCGAATACCTCGTCAAACTGTTTCATAGTCGAAACCAGTTTTTCCGCCCGGGCGGTATACGCCTCCAGCTTATCAACCGTTTTTTCCTGTTCAGCGGCATTCTCAACAATTGTGATCACAGGTAATACGACACTGCGATCTGACTTGGCATCATAGAAGCGCCAGAACTGTGTCTGGGAATAGTCCGCCGTTCCTTCGTTCAGCGGCTCAACACGATAGCGAAACGTAGTATCTTCAAAGCGTTTGCCGGTATCTTTCCAATTCGGTGCGCCTGTTGTGTCTGTATAATATGCAGGCAACAAATTGAGGGTGGTTGTACCCTCCGGCAGCCTTAATAGGACATAAGCATTATTGACTGTACTAAAGCGAGCCCCGCTGCTCCACCCATCAAAATGGACATATCCGGAACCTGCTATATAGTAGTCCTGTGTATATTCACTGAAAACCGGCCATCTTGTATGCTGTGACTCCAGTGCGCTTACCGGCGTGATGCAGGAAAAGAGCATTACCAGAGTCAGTAAAAGCAATGAGATACGCCGAAAAACTTTCATTTTTAAGGTTCCCCTTTCCGATAGATAAAATGAAGAGCGGGCGGGAGGGTTCCCCACCCGCCCGCTCTTCTCTGTCGTTTAGTGCCTTCTAATAAGTTCTATCGTCAGGTTAGAACCAATTGGAATAGTTCACCGTGAAGAACCACACGATACGGGTGGAGTTGGTAAACGTCATGTTGTTGGCCGCCACCATGGGGATCGCAGACTTGCCTGTGTCGGTATTAAGGCCTTCAATGTTTGCATTGTACAAGCCGTTGGCATCATTGGTATACATATAGCCACCCGAGCTGCCACAATCGCTCCAGTTCAGGTTGTTCAGTCTGGACAGGTAGGAACCGCCGCCGAAATCAGAAGCGTTGGTGAAGTACTTCGCAGTTCCATCAGGCTTGTTAGTTGTGGTAGCCCATGTGTCAAACGCCTGCAGAACGGCCATGACGCTGGTACCAGCATCAAAAACGCGCGGTTCAGCAATATAGGCGTTCCAAGCGGCCACGATGTCATCGACCTTGGTCATAATGGCTGCGTCAGCATAATAGGAAGACCTAATAACCTCGGTCAGATTAATATCATAGTTGCGGACACCATCTTTTTCCTGAACGATAACAGACTGACCCTCAATGGCAAGTTCCGCATCATAGCTGCGGCTTTCGGTACCATTGGTGATAGTGATAATATTGCTGACCGTAAAGTTGAATGTGCAATCCGTAGAAGTTGCATCTTCGGTACCGGCGCCAGACAGAGTCGCGCCATCGCTTAATCCGTAAATAGCGGATACGCTGCTCAAAGAAGACCCTTCAGGAAGAATACCGGAAACAAAATAATTGATAAAGGTCCAGTTCGTATTTCTATTGACAAAGTAGGTATTGCCCATGAAGGGGTTCTGAACATTGGCACCGTAAACATCCATTACGTTTCCAGCCAATTCTACATCGAACAGTCCCACGAGGTCATCGGAGTGGATGTCAACCTGACCGCTGGGCAGACCTGCTGCCAGGACATAGTTGGTCGAACCGATGGTAAGGGTATGCGCCTTATTCATCAGGTTCGTCGTGAAGGTGCGCGCCGTGGTATTACCGGTAATGGCGGTGCCATCCAGCTTAACGGTCGTGCTGCTGTCCTTCAGATTGACAGTAACCGCAGCGTTCTTCAGATCATACTCGGTCTTGCCGGTCAGCTGGGCACGGATGTAAGTGGTATTGCCGGTGTTGTCATCCGTCTCGTAGTAGGCAGTCGTAGACCCAACCAGAATGGAAGAGACCTCTGCCGGCATAGTCGCCGCAGAATGGGTAGTGGGAGCAGACAGGCCATCGTTGACGGTGGTATCTGCGTGAACAACGGTCATCAAGGAGAACATCATGGCAAATGCCATGCACAGCGCTACAAGACGCTTAGAAATGGTATTTTTCATTTCAAAAATTCCTTTCATGAGTTTTTTCTTTTTTGTTAAATATAATGCTGTTCACCGTCGTTAGCCCATTGGCATCACCTCCGTAAAATCAGAAAAGCAAACATAGAACTTCCTACTATTCTACAGTCAGATGGTAGCAGCGTGTCGTATCCATGGCGTCAGCCCTTACGATAATTACCGGCACTTCTTCACTCAAATCCACAATGACATTACTGCCATCCATCTGTACTATACAATTACTATCCCCTGAAATCGACCAATCGGAGCCAAGCTCCAGCGTCAGGGCGACATTCGTTTCGTCCTGAACCTCCGATTTTGGGATGGAAATGCTGAACAGCATTCCAGTTTCCTGCCCGCCCGGATTTTTCTCAGCATCGACGCGGCATGTTTTGCCATTAACGCTTACAGAAGATATTGCGTCTGTCGATGCACCGGCAGGATCATCTACCTGCTTTCCGCAGGCTATCAGCATTGATAACAGTGCAGCAAGCACGATCAAAACAATACAGGTCTTTCGCATTTCTTTTGCCCTCATTCCAATTCGATTTGGAAACTGTAGGTCTGGCTTTGTTCACCGCAGGTGACCACTAAATCACGCTCAGGTAATGTCAAATTCAAGATGGGCCGCCCGCCCAGATCGTTCACGATGCAGGGACTATCCATAGACAGCACCGCATCTGGTGCAAGCTCCACATTTGCGGCACAGCGGGAAAAATCTGTGTCCGTCGGCAGCGTAATGGCGATCACATAGTGTGTCTCGCCATCCTCTGTATGGGGCTGGATCTCCGCCGTGCTGTTGCCAATCACGAAGCTGCGGATCAGCGGCTCCTCATTGGCGGCATTCGCTTTCCCGCAACCCGCCAGACACGGCAGGAGGCAGAGCACAGCCAGCACTACACAGCATATCTTTTTCATATCGTTACCTCACTCAGAGCGGATGGCTTCGTTGGGGCTGATAAGCGTTGCCTTGCGCGCTGGCATCCACGCGGCGGCAATGGCAACCGCGCCCGCGAATACCACGCCGCAGACCGCCAGCCACCACGGCAGCACGCACCTCAGCTCCTGGGACGCGAAGATCACCGGTATCAGCCATTTGGCGATAAAGCTCAGTATCAGGCCCGCCGCGCCGCCGATCACGCCCACGATCAGCGCTTCCGTCAGGAACATTTTGAAGATGTCACCGCGGATGGTGCCCAGCACCTTCAATACGCCGATCTCTCTCGTCCGCTCCGTGATAGACATCATCATGGTGTTTGCCACGCAGATGGCGGAGATCAGGACAGCGATACCGCCCAATGCACCCAGCATTGCCTGGATCTGACGGGACTGTGCGCGTACCGTCTCCAACATATCGTTGAGGGAATAGGTGTTCAGCCCCGTGTCGCGGATCAGCTTGACGATCCTCTGCACGTCGTTGACGTTCTTGACCTTCACCCAAACTAAGTCGTAGGTGGGGCCGTTGGCCTTTTCCTCCGCCGTTTTGGCCTGTGTGGCCGCGCCCAGATAGTTGGCATTGGCCTGCGTCATTTCCTGCAAGCGGTCATAGGACATGAACGCGGCGGTGGCAAAGTTATTGTTCAACGTGGAGCAGATGCCGGTCACCCGCAGGGTATACAGGTTGCTGGAGGGCAGCGCCCGTCCGTCGGTATCGGCCTTCGGCTCACCGGTCAGGCTGGAGGAATCGAATGTCATGCGAACAGGCACTTCCAGCAGGTCGATCAGGGCGTAGCCGTTCTCGTCCACCGCCAGCTCCCAATCCTTTGCCTTGTTGGCAAGACCGGCTGCCACGTCGTCGGTGAACAGCACTTCCGGATGCAGACGTGTCCCGTCTTCAGCCATCGTGCCCCGTTCCGGCGTCAGCATGAAGTTCTCCGCCGTAGTCATGTCAATGCCGTAAACGCGCACCATGTTGACATAGTTGCCGGACACGATGTAGGCGGACTGCTGGTAGACCGGCGTTACCGCCTCCACACCGTCAATGCCCCGGAAGGCCTCCAGCGCCTTGTCGTTCAGCAGTGCCTTGCGCCCATAATCGCCGGTGGCAGGCGTCACATCGATCTTTGTCAGGCTGCCCAGTGCCTCGATGCTCTCGCGGTACGCCTGCTCATAGCCCAGACCTACGGAGATCAGCACCACGATACACATGACGCCCACCGCCATGGAGAGGGCTGTCAGTGCCGTGCGGGTCTTTCGTCGGAACAGGTTGGTGCAGCCGTAGCGAAACAGGTCTTTTGGCTTCATACATTCCCGTCCTTATTGCTTCCGTCGTAGGACAGTGTCTTCTCCCCGATGTCCGGTGCGCCGCCGTCTGCGTCAAAGTCGTCGTCAAAATCGTCCAAGGCAGCGGTGTTTTCAGCACCGGGCCCGATCTCGCCGCGCTTATAGCGGATGATGACATAGACCACAATGCCGATCAGAATGAGCGCAAGGATCGCTATCAGCAGCCACAGCCACCAGCGGCTGCCTGTGCCGTCTTTATTTGCGTTGACGCTGTTGGCATCTGTATCCGCAGAGCTTTCCGCCACGCTCAGCGGCACGGAGATGTCCTGAGAATACGTCTCGCCGTTGGCATCCTCATACTGGAGGATCATCTTGCCCACAAACGCGCCGATTTTGGAGAAGCCCACCGTTACATCGGCGCTGGTGGAGCCGCCTGCCAGCAGGTCACCCACATAACAGGGGGTGGAGGCGGTCATACCGTCCGTGGCCAGCACCCGGATATTCATAGCCTTGGCGCGGCCCATGTTGGTCAGCGGCACGGAGATGGTAGCTTCCTTATCCTTGCTGAGTGTGCCGTACACCTCCGGCGTACCGGCCAGAACATCCATCTTCTGGCTGACCGGCAGCATGATGTTCTGCGCCGCCTTACCGGCCACCGCCTCGGTGGTCTCATAGGTCAGGTTGATGCCCAGCATGGCGGGGCCAACCTCCGCGTCCTGCTTGGCCATGATCTTGTATTTCAGGATCGTCGTACCGCCCGGCTTGATGGAGTCGGCATAGGCGGTATCCGTGCCGCCTACGCACAGCGTCAGACCGGGGGAATTGGTGAATACCAGGCTGGAGATGATCTTCTTGGCCGTGTCATACTTGGAATTATTGATCAGGGTCAGGCGCAGCTCCGTCTCCTCGCCTGCCATCAGGCCGGATACCTCGGTATCGTCCACATACAGCTTATAGCTCTGCACCATCACCGACATGGCGGAGGCGTCATAGCCATCGATCACGGTAAACTGCGTGGAGAAGGAGCCCTCCGCAGGGGCGCTGTTCTCGAAATAGTTGGCCTTGAATTTAATGGCCTTGTTGCCGGAGGTGGCAAAGGGCGACACCGTGAACGTATAGTCCAGATACTTGATCTCACCGCTGGCCCAATAGCTGAAATACTGACTATAGTTGGTGGAAGTCACCACGAACGGGAACTCGTCCAGAGAAGTAGACACTACGGGAGTAACCGTTACGCCGGTCAGCGTGCCGCCCACATTGATCACGGGGATCCGCATGGAGATGGTCTGATTCGGCGTACCGGTAGGCACGGTATAGGAACCGTCCACATTGGTGCCAGCCACCTGCAGGCTGCCGAAGGAGGTAGTCACGCCGGACATATTGCCATCGTCGGTGACGGTTACATAGGCGGTGATCTTGAAGGTCACATCCTCGGTGATGGTGGTGCCGTTCACGGCGTCCTCCCGCCACACGGTGGCGTTGACCTTAAAAGGTACGGCATAGCGGCCTTTGCTGGCAAACTCGCTGATCTTGAACTCGTACCATACCTCGGCGGTGGAGTTATAGGACATATCCTTCAAATGCTGCACATCGCTGGCGTAGATCAGCTCAAAGGGCCAGTTGGACACGCTGGCGTCAGTAGGCACATCGGGATAGATGTTGATGTTGCGCAGCATGTATTTCTCGCTGGGCAGATATTCCTTGTTCACCGCCAGCGGCAGCACGATCTTCACCACCTGACCGGGAACGCCTTTGGGGGACTGTGCGCCGGTATCCATCAGGATCAGGGCGTTGGCGTCGCTGGGTATGACCTTGATATCCGTGTTGGGCTTTTCGTCTGTAACCGAGACCCCGCTGACGCCGGCATCCTCTCCGTTTTCGTAAGACGTGTAAGCCTCAATGGTGCTGTCATCTATCACATCCTCTGTGACTTCCTCTGCCATAGCGACGGTGGGCAGCATGGTAACTGCCATCACTGCGCAGATCAACAGGGCCAATACCCGTTTTGCCGTTCCTTTTTTCACTTCGTGCGCTCCTCTCCGGTGTGGTGATTTTCTGTCTCTATTTTTCCGTCGCTGAAATAGACGGTACGATCCGTGTAACGCTCCATCTGGGGATCATGGGAGCTGAGGATGAAGGTGGTGTTCCGTTCCCGGAAGATCTCACATAATAGCTCCATGACCTCCTCGCCGGTGCGGCTGTCCAGGTTTCCGGTAGGCTCGTCCGCCAGCACGATGGAGGGCTCCGTAATAATGGCACGGGCGATACTGACGCGCTGCTGCTGACCGCCTGACAACTCCGCAGGCCGGTGATCTACGTGTCCGCGCAGTCCCACGCGGCTCAAGGCCTGCCACGCCAGCCAGTTCCGTTCATCCTCCGGTACGCCTCGGATGGCCAGCGGCAGTGCCACATTCTCCAGCGCCGTGTATTGGGGCAAATTATTGTAGTTCTGAAAGACGAAGCCGATATAGCGGCGGCGGAACTTCGTCCGCAGTTCCTCGTCCATAGCCTCCAAATGATGCTTGCCTCGGACAATGATCTCGCCCTCCGTGGGCGGCTCAAGACCTGCCAGCATATTCAGCATGGTGGACTTACCGGAGCCGCTGCGGCCTGCGACACAGACAAATTCGCCTTGCAGCACGGACATGTCCACGCCATCCAGCGCACGAACCGTGTTGCCGCCGACGGTGTAGTGCTTCTTCAGCCCCACCGTCCTGATGATCGTTTTTCGTTCACTCATAGTTCTCTCTCGCTATCTCAAATGTGGAGGGCGGCAGCACATAGTTCCGCTCCTCCGCCGTCAGGCCGAATTTGATCTTGATGCGCTCCAGCTTCCGCACCCACGGGTCGCCCAGCGCCCACAGCACCAGAAACGTACACAGCCCGTGACAGAAATCGAAGAAAAAGCTGGATAGATAGGCCGCGCCTATCGTCTGCCATGTAAGGGGGCTTACATACCCGATGATGAAATACAGGTTCATGATCCAGCCGTACAAAAAGCCGGACAGGAAACCATAAAGGCACAGCCGCAGGGGCGCATGGTCGGTGAGCTGCCGCACGAAATGCAGCAGGTCGCCCCTGTTCGTATTCTCCGGACACAGCCTGTCCCACAGCTTCGCCGTGAAGTGGGGGCGGCTTACTCCCTTGAATGCACCTGCATTTTGCAGGATACCCGCCAGAAAGCCCACCAGCCCCCATGTGAACATCTGCCATGGCGTCCACGGCCCCTGTCCGAAAATGAAGTTGCTGACAAAGGCGGTCAGTGCGCCGGTAAGAAAGCCCGCCTCCGGCCCGAAGGCCACCGCCGTAATGATAATGATGGCGGAGCAGGGCTTGAAGTTGGGCAGCGGGATGATCTCAAACACCGTGCGGCCTACCACGGCAATGGCCGCCATCACTGCAATCGGCACCAGCTCGCGAGCCTGGGGCTTCTTCTTATCGAATACCAGTATGAAGGGGATGGCGGACACCAGCAGGAACAGCAGGCCCAGCAGAATATCCGAGTTTAATATGATGTAGTCCCAGAAGGTACGGGAGCCTACCGGATTGACCGCCGGACGGTGGCTGTGGTAATAGCCGAAGGCCACCATCAGGGCGGGCAGCACCAGAAGGATCACCCACGCGGCGGCTCTGGTTCTTTTGCTGACAAAGAGCTTCGACACGACGCGATCACCTCCTCGCAGGTAATGTCCATGGGGAAGTGCTCCGCCGCGATGCGGTTGGCGTCGGTGGTATAGAAGCGGTTGCCCGCGAAGAAGGCATGTGGCTCGCCCTCGGACAGCAGCAGTCCGTCAAACATCAAGGCGCAGCCTGTGGCGTACCGGGCGGCGAATTCCACATCGTGGGTCACCACCAGAATAGACGCGCCCTCCCGGCACAGTGCCAGCAGCAGTTGCGCCAGCTCCGCCTTGGCATAGGCGTCCAGCCCCTTGGTGGGCTCGTCCAGCAGCAGCACCGTGGCCTCCCGCAACAGCAGCTTACCCACCGCCAGACGCTGGATCTCGCCACCGGACAGGTCGTAGGGATGCCGCGCCAGCAAAGGCGTCAGCTCCAGCCTCTCCGCCATCTGCACGGCCTTAGCTTTGTCCTGTTCGGCACTGTCCAGCAGCTCCTTCTCCACCGTGTCGGCCACAAACAGCGACCGGGCGTTCTGGGGCAGCATACACAGCCGCTGACCCTTTGCCAGCTTCACCTTGCCCCGATAGGGCTTCCGAAAGCCGGCCAGTGCCTGCATCAGCGTGGTTTTGCCTGCACCGTTGCCGCCCAGCAGGCATAGCAGCTCCCCCTGATGAAGCGTTACATCTGTGCCCCGCAGGACATCCTTGCCCTTTTCGGTATAGCGGAACCAAAGCTCCTTGCCCTCTAAAACGGCGAGGTGCTTTGCTTCCTTCTCAGGCTTTGCGGTTTCAGGCGCGGAAGCCTCCGCCGCGATGGGCAGCAGCTGCTCCAAGCGGCGGCGGCCGTCCCGTACCGTCAGGGGCAGATCCTCCGTTTGCTCCAATTCGCTGAAAATACGGACGGCGGCGGGAAGTCCGAAATAGATACGGCTCTTTTCCGCGCTGCCGGATAGCTGCCGCGCGATCTCAGCCGGTGCGCCGTCCGAAAGGATACGGCCCTTATCCATGGTCACCACACGGTCAGCGGCGGGGAATACCTCGTCCAGCCGATGCTCTGTCATAAGGATGGCAACGCCCAGCTCACGGTTGATCCGCTGTACGGTCGCCAGCAGATTCCGGGCAGCCAGTGGGTCCAGCATGGAGGTGGGCTCGTCCAAAATCAGCAGCTTCGGCTCCATGGCCAGTGCCGAGGCCAGATTCATCAGCTGCTTCTGCCCGCCGGACAGCTCCGTGGTCTTGGCACGGAACCACGGCTCCATGCCGAAGAAAGCGGCCATCTCCGCCACACGGCGGCGGATCACCGGCACGCTCAGCGCCATATTCTCAAGGCCGAAGGCCAGCTCGTGCCATACGAAATCGGTGACGATCTGGTTATCCGGGTTCTGCTGTACGAAGCCGATCTCCGCCGCAGCGGTCAGCTCCGGCAGTTGGGAAAGGGGCGCGTCCTTATAAAAGGTCTCGCCGGCTCTTGCCCCCACAGGCAGCAGGCCGGGCTTGGCATGGCGCAGCAGTGTGGTCTTGCCGCAGCCGGAGGGGCCGCACAGCACCACATACTCCCCCTTATGTATCTCCAATGAGACGTCGTCCAGTGCCCGCATGTCAGCCAGCGGGTAGGAGAAGCTCAGGTGTTCAAACCGTAAGAGTGCCATCTAATGGCCTCCTTTGTTTCAAGGATACCGGGCAGGAACATCAGCACAGCGTAAAAGACAAACATGGTATAGCTGGCACTGCCCAGCAGCACCGGCGTCATGGCGGGATAGAACTCCATATACCCGTGACCGAAGGCGCGGGCGGTAATGCAGATGCCTGCCACTGCCAGAATGAGGCCCAGCGTCCGGGCGTCCCGGCCATCGAAACGGAACAGGTGGAAGGTGGTACGCCGCTTGGTACCGTAGCCCCGGGCTTTCATGCTGTCCGCCGTTTCCACCGCCGCCTCCATGCTCATGGTCAGCAGCACCGACAGGTTCCGCAGGGCGCTGCCCAGCCTTTGCAGCAGGCGTGTCCCCTCATCGCAGAGCATCGCCTGCGCCTGACGGATCTCGCGGCGGTTCTGTTGGAGCTGTGGGATGAACCGCAGCGTCATGGTGATCAGCAGCGACGTACCGGGAAAGGGCTTGCCGAACAGGTACAGGAACTTATCCGAGGTCATGACCTCCTGATAGCAGGTAAACCACATAATGACCGCGCACAGGGAGCAGCCGGACACCAGACCGTAGCACACGGCTTCCAGCGTGTACCACAGGTGATTGATGGTAAAAAGCATGGTCACGCCCCGATGGTTGAATAGCGGATTGGCGAGGGCGATCAGCAAAAACATAGGCCCCACAAACCGCATGGTGTGGCCGTAGGCCCTCCAGCCTCGCAGCCGGATGGAAAACCAGCTGGCGCCGAGAAAGGACAGCGCCACCGTAACGGGGTGCATGCATCCCAGCGTCAGACCCAGCACCAGCACGAAGTACGCCATACTGACCGCCGGATGCAGGTTCCCGAAGAAACGCATCCGGGTATCAGTCATGGTTATCCTTCCAATCCTGAGCACCTTCCCACCAACCGCCATCTAGATCAAGGCCAAGGTCGCAGGTGTAATTCCACTCAATGACCTCGCCGGGCTTGACGTAGTACACGCCGCAACCGTAGTTGGGATACCAGTCGTTGACACAGTACATCCAGCCGCTCCAGCGGCCGCCATCGAACTCATAGAGGTTGTTGATGCCCTCCACATAGCAGCCGCTGGACGTGCCGCCGCGATAGGACATGTGGATCTTGTACTTTTCACACACAAAGGCGAGGACGTCGAAAACCGTGTCGCCCTCCTTCACCTCCACCGTGGTTACCGGCAGGATCACGCCGGAGGCCGGGACGATGCCCGCCCACTTGCTCTCCAGATGCATACCGTTATTCACCGCCGTATCGCAGCGAATGGTAATGGTGACGGTGTTTTTCTTGCTTTCGGGCTTCTGCTCGGGGGTAGGCGCGGGGGTGTTGCTGTCCTCGCCCTTCTGGTCGTCTTTTTTATTGTCGTCCTTTTTGCCGCCGGAATTGGACGGCTTGTTGGCGGTATCCTCCTCCGGGGTGGTAGAAGGCGTCTGGTCTGTCTTATTGCCCTTGTTGCCCTGCGGCGCATCTCCGGAGCCCTGGGCATAGAAATCCGCCACGCTGTCAGGCTTGCTTTGGGACGGGGTAGTTGTTGTTTCCTTTTTGCCGAAGCTGAAGGCCTCCGTAAACCAGGAATACCACGGCTTTTCCTCTTCGGGTTGGTCGGTATCCTCTCCCACATAATCCAGATCCAATTCGCCGCTATTGCCGGCAGTGCCGGTCTGGGCGCAGGCGCACAGGCTCAACAGCATCATAATTGCCAGCAGGAACGCGATGATATATCTCAGATTCTTTTTCATGTCAATTCTCCTTCAGCCATTAGGGCTGTTGATTTTGAGGATGCGGGAGGGGCCGGCAAACCCCTCCCGCTATGGAAAAGACAACGGCATTTGCCGTCTCGACTTGCCTTTTGCGGATTTGAGGATGGGGGACGGGGCGGCTTAAACCCCGTCCCCCTATGGAAAGCTGACAGTCTCCGTTCAGACTGTCTCGGCTTGACTGGGGTTAATTGCTGCGGATATTGTATCAAGTGCGGCTTCAGCGGAGGTCTCTGCCAAGGTGAGAGCCTTTGCTTCAGCCTCCGCCTTCTTCTTCGCCGCCCATTCAGCCTTAGCAGCCCGCTCCGCACGCTTTTTGATAGCCTGCTCCTTCTTTCGCTGCTCGGATTGCTCCAGCTTGCGCTGCCGCTTCTGCCTTCGCTCCTCGCGAAACAGCGGTTCTTGCTTCACCTTTTCCGCCTTATAGCGAGCGGTGTCGCGCAGCTTGCGCATGGAACGAGGCTGCGGCAGCCTTGCCGCCGCCATCGCGGCTGCCCAGCTGCCAAAACGCTGCTCAATAAACGTACCGCCATCCACTTCGCTGGGGGATGGGCTGTGACCCAGCGAGATGGCACACCGGCTCAGATACCGCGCCAGCTGCGGCAGCGGCGTATCTGCGTTTCGCTCGGCAAATGCTTCGTCACGCGCTTCCAGTGCTGCTACAGCCCTTTTGACTATTTGGTTTTGCGCCCACGCCTGAAAATCAATGGGACGTCCGCCGCGTTGAGACATAGTAACACTCCTCCTTATTACGAAAAAATGCCGGACAAACCCCTTCTCAGGGGATGACCAGCGACATTTTGGCAAGAAAAAACGCTGACAAAATCCGTCAGCGCACGCTCCTGCCCTCGTCACAGCGAGAGAGCGCCACTGTGTACCAAAGATCCTTGACCGTGCAATTCTCCTGCCCTCGCGCCACAAGGCTTTCGCCTTTCGTACATGATCTACCTTCTCAGAAGATTCCTCCCAATGGCGGTATTACCCAACAGCTTTCGCCGCTTCGACCATTTCCTTGCGCTCACAGTGCCGTCCGCAGAGGGTTTCTAACCCAAATTCCTTTTAGGCTGCTGCCTGATCTTTTGCATATAAAAAGATCTTTACGACCAACACAGCCACACGGTGTCACCGGATCATATTTACTTGTCTGTTGCAAATGAATGATGCTGCTGCGGTTTGTGCATACTGCAAAGTATCAGCACACGCTCTGGGTATTTCGTAAATCATATACAATTTACGAAACAAGTCCCTGTTTTGCTTGGCGGCACGGTAATTGCTGAGATCTCTGACGGAATTTTTGACGGAATTAAAACGCTGCCCGCCCCTTCCATGGGTAAGAAACATATGCTCTGAACAGCCTGCCTTTTATGGGCCAGAGAAGAATGAATATACGTCTGCAATGTCGTCCGAACATCAGCGTGGCCCAAAAGCTCACTGAGGCTCTTGATGTCCACACCATTCTCCATGCACCTTGTCGCGTAGGTATGTCGGAGGGCGTGAAAATTCCGATAGCGGATACCGCAGCGTTCCAGCAGCTTCCGGTATCGGTATTGCAGTGTGCGCGGTTCCATCGGCGTGTCCGTGTTGGTCAGCAGATAATTGTCTCTCTGAATGCTCTGGGTGGTCGCTTTCAGCAATTCCAACATATCATTGGGAATGGCTACAAGACGCACAGAACTGCCGCTTTTCGGGGATTGCACCACCAGATGTGTCCCGGAAGCATCGCGTACACGGGCAGCCGAGCGCTCAATTCGCAGAAAGCCGGAGCGGTAGTCAATGTCGCTTTTGCGCAGAGCGCAGATCTCACCAAGTCGCAGCCCCGTGTTCAGCACCAGAAGGATGCACAGCCCTGTGATGTCCGGGGCCTCCAGGATCTTCTGCGCCAGCAGGGCTATCTCATGATCGGAAAATACTTCAATCTTTTTGCCGCGATATGCGGGCAGCTCCACATCCCGGCCGGGGCAATCACAATGACATTTCTTTTTCACCACTTTGAAAATTGTCTTTAGCAGCACACCAATATCCCTCGCGGTTTTGTTTGATAGACCTCGGTTCTGCAATCTCTTAAAATAGGCAGAAAGCTTTTCCGCCGTCAACTCATGAAGCATGACCGTTCCCAGATCTGGGACAATATAATGGCTGATCACATACTCGTAGCGCCCGACCGTTGAAGCCTTTAGCTCACCACGGCGATCTGACAAAAAGAACGCAACTGCCTGGGCCACAGACATTTCACCTGTCAGGGTCGGCTTCTGTGGTATGACTCCTTCCATCTTCCGTCGCTTCTCACGACAGGCTGCATAACTTTTGGCATATACATAGCCATACTCTGCCTTGCCGGCAGGTGTCCGGCCGCGAATATAGCGGCCCTCCCACCGACCATCCTTCCGCTTGTAAATGTTCTCTCCGCGACGTGACATAGTAATCTTCCCTTCTTTCTGACGGTGTTTGTGACGGCAATTAACAAGATGCCGTGGTATCCTTTCTTTTGAACTTCCAGATGATGGAAACAATATAAAGCAATTTGAATCGCTATTCAGATAGTTCTTGCTTTTTCACAATTTTCCTGCATTTTTTGTTGACTTTTTTGGTAAGTCAATGTATAGTAAAAGATGGAATTGCGGTAACTTTTCTGTCGTGAATTGTATATGATTTACGAAAAACGAACTATTCCTCATGCAGCCGTAGGCACAGATGCCTACGGCTTTTTTGTTTTGCAGGCAAGGCGCAATCCGGCTTGCTGCGTCGTGAACAGGGCTAATCATCCTGTTATCAAGACCGTCTGGGATAGAACTGTTCGCCGACCCACTCTGCGGTCAGCTCTTTCGGATGCAAGACCAGCGTGGGCGTATGGCTTTCCACAGCAAAAGCAAAGGCTCTGTTTTCCCCACTGTCCGTTGCTGACATATCCGCATCATGGACATATAGTACCACATCGGCAAGGCCGATGATCTTCCTATAGGCTTGCAGCTGTGCATCCGGCGTACCCACGGGACACACGACCGAAATATGGGTGCATTTTTCCAGCATAGTAAAGTAGCGTTCCCGCAGATACGGTGCCCATTTGGCAGCCTGTTCCTCATGTGGTATATAGCAGAAAAGCATCAGGTCTGGGTCGGTGGTTTCCCGCAGACCGTTGACGATCTCGGCTGCGTAAAGACCTACGCCGCAGTCGCAGGCGGTCAGAAACTGTGTCACACCGCGCTGGCGCAGCGCCATAACCTGCTGCGCCAGTTCGATTTTCATTTTCCGGCAGCCACTATCTTCCTCATCAAACCCCCATGGAAAGCGCATGGGTGCTTGCCCTATGACCGCACAGCGGTATATGTGACGGCTTTCTCCCATAAACATCACGCCTTCAACCGAAGCATTGTCGTAATAAATAATACGATAATAATTATTAAAATGCAACGATTTTTCAAAGTATAATAAACGAAAAATCTTAGGTGGTGAAGTTGTGACAGATATTCTTGAAATCATTAAGCAGAATCGTGAGGCACGGGGATGGTCGGAATATCAGCTTGCTGAACGCTCTGGCCTGCCACAGTCTACCATCTCCTCGTGGTATAAAAAATCTATGACGCCATCGTTTGCATCGCTTGAGAAGATCTGCGATGCTTTCGGTGTTACATTGTCGCAATTCTTTGCGCAGGACGACATTCGTGTGGCTCTGACTCCCGCGCAGCGTGAGATGTTGGATAAATGGAATTGCCTGACATCAGTGCAGCAAGCAGCTTTGGCAGCACTCATGGATACGATGATATGAATGGATAAGCCGGTTCTCGCGGCGAAGAAGCGTTTTCCACCTGTACGCCCCGGCATCTTTCCGCTACAATGGCCTTGTACTTGAGGTCATTAGGCATTGAGGACGGAGCAGAGCAGGCACGGGATGGGCGATCATGCCCAGCAGAGCATATCAGCATGCCATGACCCCCGACAAAATCTCGAAGGGGCGAAACGCAAATAAGCCAGTGAAAAAAGATGAAGGGTGTATCAGTTGGTACATCCTTCATCTTTTTCGCTATTCTTCTTTTGCTAATGTTTGCGTATGCAGGAACGCATCCATCAGCATTTTCCATCCTCGCGGTCACTCCACCAGTACGGCCGCAGAAACAACAGAGCATTCTCCAGCCAAACATAATCGTCCTTGGTCAATGTATGACTTTGAAGCCCCGCACTGATCCTGATATACGATTCTCTTACTTTGGCACTGGCATGGTCACGGACAAGATAGCCGTTGAGAAAGCCGGTGATGACAGATATTTCCTCATCCGTATAAAACATGGCGTCCCTCCTGAATTCAATCACACAGGGCAAAGTATAGCATATTTTCTTTGCATCCACAAGCAGTCTTGTACAAACCGAACTTCCTCTGTTGTACAAACCGGGCTTCCTCTGTGTCAAGATCGCCTTGAAAAGTGGCGGCATACCGACTTTGTGACAGTTTTGTGACACTTTCCCCGCACTTTTGCGGGGGAAGTCAGAGCCTTCTTCTGATATGATACAGACAAGGTTGATACACGACCTGAATATTTCAAAGAAGGAGCGTAACATACCATGAAAAAGAAAACAGTTTGGAGCCTTTTACTGGCACTGGCAATGACGGTAACGGCCATCGGAGCATCAACTGCGGCATTTGCCGCTGCGCCCAATCAGGCAGAGCCGCAGACCCTCATCGCTACCGAAAACGAGGATGCCATCTGGGATCAGATCGAGGCACTGGAGGAAAAAAGCGATGCCGTATTCCAGAGAAATGAAGCACTGTGGGACAAGGTGGACGAGGCCTGCAATGCCCTGCCTGATGACTACGATTTCGAGAACTTTGACGAGGCAGCGTTCATCCGCAACATGACTACGCTGACGGAGGCGGAGAAGGAAACCCTTTTGAATGACATCAAGGAGCTGAACGAGCTGGATGCCCAGATGGAGAAGCTGTATGGACAGCTGCCCGCCTGCGACAATATGCCGCTTTACGAGAAGGCACTGGAAAAGGCCGATCCCAAGGTGCTGGACGAGATCGACACGCTGGAGCAGGAGTATGACCGCCTCTGCGAGAAGAACGCCGATCTGTGGGACAAAGTGGACGAGGCTTACTTCAACCTGCCGGACGACTACGACTTCGACAACTACGATGAGGCCGCCTTCATCCGTAACCTGAGTTTCCTGACCGACGCGGAAAAGGACGCGCTGATCGCCGACTACAACCGTCTGGTAGAGCTTGATAACCAGCTGTGCAAGCTGTACGACACCATTTGGGGCAATACCGGCTGCGAAAGCGGCATCTGCCCCTTTTGACGGCAAAGAGTTTTTCTGATATGATTAACTAAATACGACGCCGATGCTGCGCCTGTGCGCAGCATTTGGCGCTGCTTTTTAGGAGGTCACCATGGGACATTCCATCTATTTGGCGGACGATGAAAAGAGCATCCGGGAACTGCTCCATAGCTTCCTCGCAAGCGACGGATATACCGTGCGCTCCTTTGAAAGCGGCGACGCGCTGCTGGAGGCGTTTCGTCAGGAGCCTGCGGAGCTTGTAATACTGGACATTATGATGCCCGGCACGGACGGACTTACCGTGTGCCGGGAGCTTCGCTCTGTTTCCGATATTCCCATCATCCTGCTTACGGCCAAGGACAGCGAGCTGGACTACGTCATGGGCATCAGTCAGGGCAGTGACGATTACCTCACCAAGCCCTTTCGCCCCACCATACTGCTCATGAAGGTGAGAGCCCTGCTGCGCCGGGTGGAGATGGACAGGGGGAAACCAGCGGCGGCAGTAGATGAATTGCGCTATGGAGATCTCCGCTATTCCGCCACGGAAAACGCCGTCTTTTGCGGAAGCACGATCGTGGCACTGACCCAGACCGAGCTGCGGCTGCTCAGCTATATGCTGAAGCAGCCGGAGAAAGCCTATTCCCGCGAGGAGTTACTTAATGCAGTATGGGGCTTCGACTCGGAGGTGGAGACCCGCGTGACCGATGAAACACTGCGCCGTATTCGGAAAAAGCTGCTGCAAGCGGGCAGCACTGTCAGCGTAAGCACCATATGGGGCTTTGGGTATAAGCTAAAGGAGGCGGAGCGCACATGAAGAACATCAAGCTGCGGATCGTGTATCTGATCCTCGGTGCGGCACTGCTGCTCTTTGCCCTTTTCATGCTGGCGGTGAACGTAGTGATCCCCGCCCACTTTGTAAGCGAGGCGGAAAAGGCGCTGCGCAACGAGGCGCAGTATGAGAATCGCACCATTCCTTACACCTATGAGGGCGAGGTGTATGATGACGATTGGGACGACGGGGCGGAGGAGCATTTCTTCACGCCCAGCATTGTGTTTCTTGAGCTGGAGAACGGCTACCAGCCCAACACATGGAGCCAGGACACCTATCGGCTGGAGAAAAAGCTGCTGGCGTATTGCAGTGAACGGTCTGTTGCGCCCAATCGATGCCACGACTTCAAGGCAGACAAGCACCACCTGATCTTCATGCCCGTGCAGGAGGACTACGGCAATTCGGAAAAACCGTATTCCTATATCATGTACATAGATATCGGGCCTATCACCCGCTATATCGTGACGCTGAACTGGGCGTTCTTTGCGGTGCTGCTGGCGATCTCCTCCGTCATGTGCCTGCTGGGGTTCCGGTTTGGCCGTGATATTGAGAAGGAGGCGGAGCGGCAGCAGACCTTCTTCC
>OIWS01000352.1_pt1 | contig 62561 bp, 44 predicted proteins | sample 1587611 | NCBI WGS metagenome assembly OIWS01 (sample SAMEA3888919, study PRJEB22519) | human gut metagenome | biome: human gut; feature: human-associated habitat; material: faeces | place: Denmark | collected 2010 | reverse complement strand
GCGGCGATGGTACTGCACTCGAGAGGGTGTGGGAGAGTAGCACGCCGCCGCTTCACATGTTGGGGGTTCCCGTCGAGCTTACGCTCCGGGAACCCCATTTTTTATCCCCGAATCTTTTGTTCCTCCTCCCGGTTCTTCCGGCTGACCCCATGCGGGTTCCCGGAAGGGCTTTTTTATTTCCCGTATTTCCTTCTTCCTTCCGGGACTCCCGTGGGGCTTGGCTTCCGGGGACCCCGTCTTTCCATCCTTGATTTCCATCTGATTCCCAGGTCTCCCGCAGGGGCATGGAAATCCTTTCCACTCCTGGTTTTTTCTCTTCGGCGCCGCGGATTCCTGTTAGAAGACCGGAAAAACTATGGTTTTGGGACCTCGTGTGTGTCCCATGCATCAAAGCGCTTAGACTGGTCTTATGGCAAGAGTTACGGTGTATGACGTTGCAGAGAAGGCGGGTGTGTCTACCGCGACGGTCTCCTTCGCCTTCAGGCATCCCGACAAAGTGAAGGATGATACCAAGGCCAAGGTCCTCAGGGTCGCCGAGGAGCTTGGCTACGTTCCCAGCGGCAACGCACGTAGCCTTGCCAAAGGCAGGACGGGCACGTTGGGCATGTACGCGTTCGATATGCTGCTGGAAAGACCTCAGGGAAGCAACCTTGAGGATGATTGGCCTGATGTTTCCCCCAGATCCATCGACGAGCCTCTGGACGGTGACGAACCCAACGTTCTTGTATATCCGTTATACGTTGATGAGGTGCTTCGTGGTTTCGAACTCGAATGCTGGAAGAGCGGCAAGGGAATACTTATAGGAGCCGCCTCGGAAAGGGATGATCACAGATCGGTAACGGATATCGCCGGCCGCGTTGATGGACTGTCGCTGATGCCAAGCGGATATAACGATGCGCTTCCTCTTTCCATGTTGGCGAAGACCATCCCGCTTGTAATGGTGGGTGTGGGCGATGAAAAACTGCCGGCCGCGTACCTGCAATGCGATAACGCATCGGGCATGAGGCAGATCGTCGACCATCTTGTAGACGTCCATCATGTCGACGAGATGGCGTTCGTCGGCGGCTTCGATTCGGACGACGTCGTCGCCCGTTACGTCGCCTTCCGGAAATGCCTCGAGGAACGTGGTCTCGATTCCAGCGACGCGCTGTTGGATGACTCCTTCGCCACGTCCGATGAATACATGGTGGGTTTGTGCGAGGCGATAGGATCCGGCAGACTGCCGCAGGCCTTGGTCTGCGGCACGGACCAGACCGCCTTCGGCGTGATCAGACTCCTCGAGGAGGCCGGTGTCCGGGTTCCCGACGACGTCATCGTCACCGGATTCGACGGAATCCTCGCCGGACGGCTGATGGAACCGCAGCTGACGACCGTCCGCCAGCCCATGGAGGACATGGGGCGCGAGGCGGTTCGCATGCTGCTTTCCAGGAACGGGGAGCCTTGGGAGAAGGCTGAAAGACGAGTACTCCCGGTTCGCCTCATTGTGCGCGGCAGCTGCGGATGCAATCAAAAAATCTAAGCGCATAAATCATATGGGCGTGTCGCCTTGACTTCCTTAAATCTAAGCGCTTAAATTGTAATATCAATCTAAGCGGTTAGATTGATATGAATCAAAGGAGATTTCAATGAGGAAGCCATTTTTCAAAGCGGTCGTGGCCGGCATGGCCAGTGTGGCGATGATTGCCGGTATGTCCGCGTGCGGACGGTCCGCGAACAACGCGGATTCCGATTCCGATGCGGTCAAGACCATCGATTCAAGCAAGGCCACCGGCGACCTGACCATCTGGGCCATGGGCAACGAGGGCGACCTGCTGGGTGATTTCGTCAAGGGATTCGAAAAGGAGAACCCCGACGTCAAGGTCAAGGTCACCGCGATCCCATGGTCCTCAGCGCACGACAAACTCCAGACCGCCATCGCCGCGGGCAACGGTCCCGACCTTGCGCAGATGGGCACCACCTGGATGGCCGATTTCTCCAACTCGTTCTCCACCGTGCCTGACAACCTCGACATGTCCGACTTCTCCGACGGGTCTAGGGCTACTGGCCAGGTCGACGGGAAACAGCTCGGCGTGCCTTGGTACATCGACACCAGAGTGCTGTACTACCGTACCGACATCGCCGAGATGGCTGGTTGGAACAAAGCTCCGAAGACTTGGAATGAGCTTAAGCAGATGGCTAAGGACATGCAGAAGGTCGATGGGGTCAAATACGGCATGAACCTCAACCCATCTGGCACTGACGCGTTCCTCGGAACTTTGCCGTTCTCCTACTCGGCCGGGGCGTCCTTGACTAACAAGGAACAGACGAAATGGACTTTCGAAGATACTGGCATAAAGAAGGGACTGAACTTTACCACCAGTCTCTACAAGGACGGCGTCGCGAACGTCAACGCCGACGTAAGCTCCGGTGCCGACATAGCGAACTTCGTGTCCGGTGACACTCCGATGATGCTGCAGGGGCCGACCGCCGTCAGCCAGATCAACGAATTGGGCGGCGATGGCTTCGAATCCAAGTACGCCACCGTGATTCTGCCGTCGATGAACGAATCCTCGGGTCCTGCCACGTCCTTCGTCGGCGGCAGCAACCTCGTGACGTTCAAGGACTCCAAGAACAAGCAGTCCGCATGGAAGTTCATCCAGTGGGCAAGCAAGCCCGAGGTGCAGGTCGAATGGTACAAGAAGTCCTCCGACCTGCCCGCCTCTCAGAAGGCATGGGATGAGGACGCGCTCTCCGGCAACGACAAGCTTTCGGCATTCGGCGACCAGCTGAAGAACACCATGGCTCCGCCGGCGCTGTCCACCTGGGCCCAGGTGTCCTCCGCTGCTGACCGCATCCTCGAGCAGATAAACAAGGGACAGGTCTCCGTTGACGAGGGCTTGAAGAACCTGCAGTCCGAAGCCGACTCCATCGGAACGGGAAACTGATCCCATGAGCCTCGGGACAAGAAAGACGAAGACGGAGGGCTCGGGCAACGTCCTCCGCCGCCGCCGTACGATTCTCGCATGGGGATTTGCCTTGCCTTTCGCAGTCGTGTTCTGCGTATTCATGCTGATTCCCCTCCTGTCCTCGATGGCGATGTCCTTCACCGACATCACCTCCAAGGACCTTCGCACCCCGTTCAACGTCAACTTCGTCGGACTGGACCAGTACATCACCCTGTTCCACGACCACCGTTTCCTGCACGCGTTGGGCGTCACCGGAATCTTCGTGCTTGTCGGCCTGCCGATCACCATGGCGATCGCCCTCGCATTCGCGGTGGCCCTCAACAAGGGATCCAAGCACCTCAACGCGTTCTTCAGGGCCGTGTTCTACGCGCCGGTCGTCGCCAGTGTGGTCGCAGTCTCCGTCGTGTGGAGGTACATCCTCCAGAAGGACGGCCTGCTCAACTCGCTCTTGGCCGTCTTCGGCATTGCCGGACCGGACTGGCTGCACGACACCCGCTACGCACTGCCCGCGCTGATGGTCATGACCATCTGGCGCAACATGGGAACGCTGATGATCATCTTCCTCGCCGGCCTGCAGGCCATCCCTGAGGAGCTGAAGGAGGCCGCGGCCATCGACGGCGCGGGCAAATGGCGCACCTTCCGCAGCATCACGCTTCCGCTGCTCAAGCCCACGCTGCTGCTGGGAGCCGTGCTCCTTTCCGTCGCCTACCTGCAGTTCTTCGAGGAATCCTTCGTGATGACTCAGGGAGGGCCGCTCGACTCGACGCTCTCCGCCGCGTACTACGTGTACCAGAAGTTCGGTTTCGGACAGTACGGAATCGCTTCCGCAGCCAGCTGGGTGCTGTTCATCATCATCGCGCTGGTCAGCGTGCTCCAGTTCCGCATTCTCAAGGAGGATTGAGATGACAGCCACGACAGTCGCGGCCTCGAGGCCGCAAAGCAACAAGCAGTCGCTCTGGCGCCGATTCGTCAAGGGGCGTGGACTCTCCTACTGCGTCCTCGCGGTGATCGGAGTCTTCTGGATCTTCCCGTTCCTGTGGATGGCGCTGGGCTCGTTGAAGACCCAGAGGGAGATCCTCGCCAAACCGCCGAAGCTCCTGCCCGAGCACGCCTCGCTCGCAAACTTCGCGAAATGGTTCGGGGAACTGAACTTCGGCACCTACTTCACCAACAGCATGGTCGTCGCCGTGATCACCGTCCTCGGGAACATGGTGCTCTGCTCCATGGTCGGATACGCCCTGGCGAAGATGGACTTCGCCGGCAAGAACATCTTGTTCGGCGCCGTCATGGTGACGCTCATGGTTCCGAGCGTGGCCACGTTCGTCCCCCTGTTCGTGATCATCTCGAACATGGGACTCGCGAACTCCTACGCGGCGCTCATCCTGCCGTTCCTGTGCCAGCCCATCGGAGTCTTCCTGATGAGACAGTTCATCTCCGGAATCCCCGACGCGCTGATGGAGGCCGCGAGGGTCGACGGCGCCGGTGAGCTGCGCATATTCTTCCAGATCGTCCTGCCCCAGTGCGGGCCGCCGCTGGCGACGCTGTCCATCCTCACGTTCCTGTCCTCCTGGAACAACTTCCTGTGGCCGTTGGTCGCGGCCCAGACCGAGGAGAAGTACACGCTGCCCGTGGCACTGTCCCTCTACTCCACCGGCCAGAACGCCACGAACTACAGCGTCCTGCTCGCCGGAGCGGTACTGGTGGTCACCCCGATCCTCCTCCTGTTCGTATTCCTGCAGCGCTACTTCATCCAGGGCGTCGCCGGAACGGGCATCAAATAGAAAGACATGTCATGAAAGAACAATACGAGTTCCCGCCGGAATTCATCTGGGGCGCGTCCACGGCCGCGCACCAGATCGAAGGGAACAACGTCGCGAGCGACTGGTGGGCCAGGGAGCATGCCGAACGCACGGATCTCAGCGAACCGTCGGGAGACGCGGCCGACAGCTACCACCGCTACGGCGAGGACATCAGAATGCTCGCCGACGCCGGATTGGGCATGTACCGCTTCTCCATCGAATGGGCCCGCATCGAGCCCGCGGAGGGCTGCTTCTCCAAAGCGCAGCTGCTGCACTACCGCCAAATGATCGACGCGTGCCACGAGAACGGCGTCGAGCCCATGGTCACGCTGAACCACATGACACTGCCGCTGTGGCTCGCCACCAAGGGCGGATGGCTCAACGCCGATGCCGTCGACTACTTCGCCCGGTACGTGCGGTACGTGATGCCGATCCTCCACGACGTCACCTGGGTCTGCACCATTAACGAGCCGAACATGGTCGCGCTGACCCGTGGCGGAACCGAAGGCAGCGACTTCGTGGCCGCCTCGCTGCCTGCGCCCGATCCGGACATCTCCGCCACGCTCGTCAAAGCGCACAGGAAAGCCAGGGAAATACTGTCCGAGAACCCGCGTATCAAGTCCGGGTGGACCATCGCCTGCCAGGCGTTCCACGCCATGCCCGGATGCGAACGGGAGATGGAGGAATACCAGTACCCGCGCGAGGACTACTTCACCGAGGCCGCGGCCGGGGATGACTTCATTGGGGTGCAGGCCTATCTGAGGACCTTCATCGGCAAGGATGGCCCCGTACCGATCCCCGAGGACGCGGAACGCACCCTCACCGGCTGGGAGTACTTCCCGCCGGCGCTGGGCATCGCCATCCGCCATACTTGGAACGTCGCCAAACGCACGCCGATAATCGTCACCGAAAATGGCATCGCCACTGCCGATGACCGCCGGAGGATCGACTACACCTTCGGCGCCATAGCCGGCATGCACGACGCGATGGACGACGGCATCGACGTGAGGGGATACCTCCACTGGTCCCTGCTCGACAACTACGAATGGGGCTCGTTCACCCCGACGTTCGGCCTGGCCTCCTGGGACAGGGACACCTTCGAACGCCATCCGAAGCCATCCCTGGACTGGCTGGGATCAATCGCGAGAACGGGGGTCATGGCCAGATAGAAGCCGTTTCCTCTCCATCCATTACATGAAAGGGCGCACGTTTTGAAACGTGCGCCCTTTCGTTTGATTTGGCGGATTCAATAGAAAACGGGTATAGCCCTCGATCTGGAAGAACATGTCCGTCCGGCGGCCGATGCTCGCGGCTGGCATACGCCGAAAACGCAGCACTGCTGTTCCCGTAAGGTCGCATCTCCCTTAACGTGTCAAGCGTCTCCTGATACGTTGCTGTATCGACGCCGGTTTCGTCATTCCTTGCCTTTCCCGAGTGGCCCTGTCGGCCAAGTGCGTTTCAACTCGAGAAAATAGCCGGGTTATGGCGGGCCGGCGCTCTTCATCCTGCCATTCCGGTGGAACTGGACTAATTTCTACTGCTTTTTCGGACTGAACAGTTACGCCACATCGGCCTAACTTTTATTGAACGGACACAGACGCCGACGCGTTCCATGCCACGCGGGTGGCGGATTCGGTCCCACGCCTGCCCGGAGGCCGTCAGAGCGAATGCCGGGGCGCGCGGCGGCGCGCCAGGACGGCAAGCGCCAACGCGGCGGCCGTCACGGCCATGCCGGCCGCGAATGGCGCGTGGCCGGCGGCTTGGCCGCCCGTGTCGGGCAGGACCGTCATGGCGTCCGCCCATTGAGCGTACAGGACGATGACCTCGTCCTGTACGGACGCCAGGTTCCTGATCGCGGCCTTGTCCCCGTAGGACGCGCCGCTGCCGTCCTTCTTCGTGTTCCAGCTGTATTTAGTCAAGTTGGCGGCATAGATGTCCTGCAGGCATTCGCGCATTCCGCACGCCCTGGCGGTCTTCAACCGCTGTTTCGCCAGGTTCCGCTTGACCTCCAGCTGCGGATCCGTCAGGCTTGCCTCGTTCCTGAGCCACACGTACTTCGTGTTCCTCAATACCGGCCTGTCCCTCGCCTCGGCCTTGCGGACCTTGTCGACGGCCTCGTTGGCGTGCTTGACGACATGGAACTTGTCGACGGCCTTCGCGGCGTTGGGCAGGTGCTCTCGGATGCCCTTTGCGAACCCCAGGCTCATGTCGCACGCCGCCAGGCGCACCCGGCCGGGGTCTCCGTTGTGGTCCATGAAGTCGCGGGCGAATCGCCCGACCGTGCTCGAGTCCTTGCCCGGGACCACGCAGACCACGTTGCGCTCCACGACCATGGCCTCGAACAGGAGCGTGAACCCGCTGCCCGGCCTCGCCCACGGCACCGGAACCGCTCTGACACCATGCTCCGGGCACGCCACGCGCGGCACCCCGGCATGGATGAACGCCTTGTACTGGAAGAAGTTCAGGTGGCGCCACACCCGTTCCCTGGCATCGTGCGCCGGGCACGACGCCTCGCCGCGTCCCGCCTCGGGGCAGTGGAAACGCGAGCCGGACGCGAAACCGATCGTGATATGCAATTCGCGTTTGCAGTCCGCCCCGTCGCGGAACTCCACGCCCGACACCCTCCACGGGTCGGACAACTGCAAGGCGGCGGTGAACAACGAAGTGGTATCCATACCACCAAACTACCCGAACGTCCTCACCGCCAATCAGCCTTCACCCACACCAAACAGCGAAAGGCCATATTGCGATGAGTGCTCCAAGAACAGGGATGTTCTGGGAACGGAAGTCTCCGGAACAGAATCCGGTCCGGAGACTTCCATCGCAGCCTTTCCGCATCAGTCGCTGAAATCCACCTCGCCAAGCTTCTCGATCAGCTTCATATTCTCGCTATAATCAACCGGACAAGCAATGATGTCCACGCCACTGCCGGCCTGCAGTGCCTCGCATAACGTCGGATACAATTCATCCGCGGATTCGATCATATGGCCGCGCGCGCCGAAGCTGCGCGCCAGCTCGCACACGTCGGGATTGTCGAAATCGACGTTCTCGTACGAGCCGTTGTGGATGTTCATCTTCCATTTGATCAGGCCGTACGCCTTGTCAACCCAGACGAGCGCGACCATGCGCGCGCCGACGCGCACTGCGGTCTCGATTTCCTGCACGTTCATCAGGAAGCTGCCGTCGCCCATCGCGGCCAACACCGGCCGTTCCGGATTCTCCAGCGAGGCCGCAACGGCGCCCGGCAGCGTCCACGCCATCGTCGACAGGGAATTGTCGATCACGCACGTGTTGGAATAGTACGTCGGGTACAAACGCGCCATCCACATCTTCAGCGCGCCGGTGTCCACCAGCGTGATATCGCTGTCGGCCATGGCCCTTCGGGTGTCGTAGACGATGCGCTGCGGCTTCATCGGGAACGAATCATCCTCGGCGTACGAACGGAATTCGCCGTCGAGCAGCTCGTGGATCATCGGATGCGATTCGTCGAATTTGATGCCCTTCACGCGCAGCCTGTCGATCAGCGCCTCCAGCGTCTGGTCGATGTCGCCCATGATGTTGAGCGCGGTCGAATAGTGTGCGTCGGTGTCCTCGACGAACGTATTGATATGGATGATCGTCTTGTCGTCGTCCGGGTTGATTTTCTTCGGGTCGAATTGCTGAATTGAGAAGCCGACGGCGATGATCAGGTCGGCCTCGTCGAACGCGAAATTCTCGTAATCGTGCTTCATGAATCCGACCACGCCAAGCGCGTTGGGAATGTGATCCGAGATCACACCCTTGCTTTCGAACGTGGTCGCGACCGGCACGTTAAGTTGCTCAGCCAATGCGAGCAGCCGGTTTTCGGCATGCGCTCGAGCCACGCCGTTGCCTGCAAGGATGATCGGATGGCGTGCCCGGCCGATGATGTCGGCCGCGCGGGCGATGGTGTCGTCGGTTGGACGGATATGCATGGTGTGGGGGAGTGGCAGCGGTCCGATTCCGGCCGGCACTGGCATTTCCGCGACGTCCTCGGGGAGGATAAGGCAGGTCGCGCCAGGACGTTTGCGCTGCGCTATGGAGAAGGCTTTGCGTACGATTTCCGGCACGGCGCTGGGGATGGTGATCATGCTGGTCCACTGGGTGATCGGGCGGAACACGGAGACCAGATCCACGATTTGGTGCGATTCCTTGTACAGGCGGGTCACGTTGCCTTGGGCGCAGATGGCTACCATGGGTGTGGTGCTTGCGTTGGCCTGCGCGACCGGCAGGGTGAGGTTCAGCGCACCGGGGCCGAGCGTTGCGAGGCACACGCCCGGTTCGCCGGTCAGATGGCCTTGCGTGGACGCCATGAATCCGGCGCCCTGCTCGTGCCGCGTCAGGACGAAGCGGATGCGTCCGTCGCGCTCCAAAGCCTCCATAAGGGGGATGTTCTCCTCGCCGGGAATGCCATAGATGACGTGCACGCCTTCGTTGACGAGGCATTCGACGAACAGGTCGGCGACGTTGCGCTCATGTGTGGCGGGTTCTTGTGTGGAGCGTTCGTGCGCGGCTGGCTCATGCGTGGCGGAAGCCGTTTCGACCGCTTGCTCGGTGGTGGTTTCGTTTGCTGTTTCGGTGCTGTTCATGGGGTCACATGCTAACGATTCGTTTGTAACGGTTCCGATAACGTTTTGCACGGTTATGTAAACGATGTGCCGTGCATAATCCATGCAACATCGACGGCAGACGCTCCAAATCGGCTGAAACCGGGATTTTCACGCACAATTATCATGGCGTCTCATATTTTCTATACCTGAAACGGGTTCGGCACCTTTCGGCGGTAGGGTATGACGGCATACATGGGGTATGACGGATTTTGCGTCCGTTCCGCGATGCGGATACGGGTTCATTCGGCACGCAACGTGTGACACATAGACCAATGGGGAAGAAGAATATGATGGGCGAAAACGACAAGGCGGACGAGACAGTGGAGAGGGGGATCGAATCGTTTGCCGACAAGGCCGCGGAAAAAGAGATCCGCGAGCTGACGGACTTCGAAAACGCCATCGATGAGACGCTGGCCACCGGGTATCTGGACGAGACCCTGACCGTTACCGATTCCGACGGAGTCGCCCAGGTGCTGCCGGTATTGGATTCCGAACCGATTTCCCATCTTGTTGAAGGACTAGAGGACATCGGCGGCAAGGCGAACGTGTATGTGCACACCGCGGATGGCGTGGTCGCGCTCAGCGTGGTGGAATACGATCCGGAAACTGCGAAATAGTCCTTATCCGGCATTGAATGTTCGTTGCGATTAACGGGTGGAAATAGCGGCATCGTATTTAGATATATTTAAATATTTAACCAACCTTTCCGATATCCAGCATATGCGTGGCGGATACGGTCGGATGAAACGTGCGGATATTGGCAAAAGCCGTCTTAGGTGGTGAACTGGCGATGAATGCACGGCTACGATACCGTGACATGCATACGGAAAACGGGAACATCGCAAAAACCGTCGCCGTCGTCACCGCGACCGCCATACTGTGCTGCATCGTGCCGATGATCGGCATCGCACTACGTAATTCGGCGATCGCGACGACGCGTGAGACCGGCGTGCTGCAGGCGCTTTCCACATGGCCGGAATATCTGTACGACTGTTCGACGGTGCTGGCGTACCTGTTCTCCACGGTCGGCTGCATCGTGCTGGTCGCCATTCTCGCTGCGATCGACCTGCGCATCACCGACAGCAGGCGGACGGTTTTCCGCGACGTCGTCGTTTCGGCGGCTCCGATCGTGTATGTGACCGGCGTGAAATGGCTGGTCGAACGGCCACGGCCGATCACTTCCGTCGGCAGCGGCCTGCTGCCGGGCGATCCCAGCTTTCCAAGCGGGCACACGGCGGCCGCGGTGATCGTATCGGTCATGATGATCCTCACCGTGCGCAACCTGGCGCGCAAGCGTTTTCCCGACAACGAAACCAACAAGCGGCGGGTGTTCCTCCGCAGGGCGGTGCTCGGCGCCGTGGCGCTGGTTTTCGCGGTCGCCTGCTCGCGCCTGCTGCTCGGCCTGCACTATCCGACCGACGTGATGATCTCGGCCACCATCTGCCCGCTGATCTCGTACGCCGTGTGGTGCGTCTGGCAGATCAACGCGCGCTGAACCGTTCGTTTAACATCCGCTGAGCTGGCGTAAAATGTAAGATGAAACCGGCGTAAAATGTAAGATGAAACCAGCGTAAAATGTAAGATGACGGTTCCTAATCGTTGAAAATAGGCGGAAATATGGCATTGCAACCACAAGGTTACATTCCAAGGCTCATTGATGGGCAAATCGAGACGCTGCTGCGGATATTCGGTGCGGTTCAGATCGACGGGCCGAAATGGTGTGGGAAGACGTGGTCCGGTCAGGCGCATGCCAACAGCATGACCAGTCTGGATGACCAGAATGTGCTTCCCCTGGCCGAAGCGGATCCGGCCATCGCCCTTATCGGCGATCAACCGCACCTCATTGACGAATGGCAGAACGTGCCCAAAGTGCGTGACGCCGTCCGGCATGACATCGACAGCAACGCCAACCGGCCGGGGCAATACATTCTCACCGGCTCCAGCGCGCCGCCGACCGAATCCTACGAGCATAGCGGCGCCGGCCGTATCGCTCATCTACGCATGTGGCCCATGAGCCTTGCCGAACTTGGAGCATCCTCCGGCGAGGTCTCGCTACAGGGTCTTTTCGACGCCGATTGCCCACGCGCTGCCGCGTCCACGTCATTGACGGACATCGCGGAATGGGTTTGCCGTGGTGGCTGGCCCGCGTCGAAAGATCGTTCCCTGCAAGCGGCGTTATACATTCCACGGCAATACCTGAACGCCGTTGTGGAAGACAACGCGCCCAGAATGGGCAAGAGCCCAGCCATGACGCGTCGCACCATCATGTCGCTTGCCCGAAACAACGCCACAGCGGCGACGATGAAGACCCTGATTCGCGATCTCTACGCGGATGACCAAGCACAGGATGAGGAACCCGCGCGGTCGACTGTCTCCAGTTACATCCAGATGCTGCAGCGCGAATACCTCATCGAGGAACTGCCCTGCTGGGATGCGTCCATCAAGGCGAAGAACCGGATGCGTGTCAAGCCGAAGCGGTACTTCACCGACCCCTCGTTGGCGGCGGCCGCGTTGGGTCTAAACCCGACACGCCTGCTTGCGGAGGGACAGATCTTTGGCGATTTGTTCGAGAATCTGGTGATCCGAGACCTGAGAATCTACGCTTCGGCTTGGAATGGACCGGACAAGCCGTCGCTGTCGTTCTACCGGGACGAAAAAGGACTGGAGGCGGACGTCATCCTCGAGTTGCCGGACGGCCGGTGGGCGGCCATCGAAATCAAACTTGGCGAGAGCAAGGTGCCCGAGGCGGTTGAATCGCTGTTGCGGGTGAAAAACAAGGTCACCGCGAATCCCTATGCCCGGCAGCGGGATCCATCGTTCCTTATGGTGCTGGTGGGCAACGGCGCGTATTCCTATACCACTCCCGAAGGCGTCCATGTGGTGCCGCTGACCCTGCTCGGAGCGTGAGTGTCCAAAAAAATCGGAAACGGAATACAAGCGTTTCCGCATTTCGTGAACTACAACGAAGGCATCTACGTCGGCTATCGCTATTACGAGACCGCTTCGGACGAGGGTTTGATCGATTACGATTCGACCGTGCAGTATCCGTTCGGCTATGGCCTGTCCTACACGTCGTTCGATCAGAGGATGGGCGATGTGAGGTACGACACCAAGTCCGGCAAGGTCAGCTTCGACGTGACCGTGACCAATACGGGAGATAAGGCCGGCAAGGACGTGGTCGAGGTCTACTACAACCCGCCGTACACCAATGTGAGCCGCAAGGACCACTTCGCCAACGCGAAGGCAGCGCCCGCAGGCCCGACCGACTACTCCATGTCCGATAAGGACAAGTCCACGTTCTACAACACCGGCAACAATGATCCGACCAAGTTCGACAAGACCTCCGACAAGATGCCGACCACCGGCGCCAAGAACGGCGTCCGCCTGGCCGAGCTTCGCGGCGCGGATTATGACGACGCCAAGTGGGACAAGCTGCTTGACGAGCTTACCTTCGACGATATGGACAACCTCATCGCCAACGCCGGTTACCAGAACGCAGCCATCAAGTCGATCGGCAAGGTACGTCTGTCCGACGTGGACGGCTCCGCCGCGCTGAAGGACAACTTCACCGGCGTACGACGTCCTGCCGTGCGCAACAGAAGAACAGCCGATTGTGCCAGCAAAACGACAGGTTGTGTAATACGGGCCCATGGGCGGGCCGAAGACTGGTTCAATCAAACTAGCAGCGAATCCCACATGCGGTGCAGCGGTGGGAAATCGCATAACGAACAGCGCAGGCCGAGGATGGGTCCAGCGGGTTCCGCAAACTACTGTGAGGGAGAACCCATGGAACTTGAAGACCTTTCGGTTGTTGAGAAGGCGGCGATGCTGTCCGGTGGATCCGAATGGGATTCGCGCGGCAACGATCGCGCCGACATTCCCAGCTTCGTCATGAGCGATGGCCCGCACGGCGTGCGTCGCCAGCTTGGCGAGGGCGACCATCTCGGCCTCGGCGCATCCAAGCCGGCCACCTGCTTCCCGACCGCGGGAACCGTGGCCAACTCCTGGGATCCGGCGCTCGCCGAGGAAATGGGCAAGGCGCTCGGCAAGGAAGCGCACGATCTCGACGTGAACGTGCTGCTCGGCCCGGGCATGAACATCAAACGCAACCCGTTGTGCGGACGCAACTTCGAGTACTATTCAGAGGATCCGATCGTCGCCGGCCGCATGGCCGCCGGTCTGATCCGCGGCATCCAAAGCAACGGCATCTCCGCATGCCCGAAGCATTTCGCGGTCAACAGCCAGGAATTGCGCCGCCAGGCCAGCAACTCCGTTGTGGACGAGCGCACCATGCGCGAACTGTACCTGACCGGTTTCGAAATCGCCGTGCGCGAAGCTCATCCGATGACCATCATGACCTCCTACAACGAGATCAACGGCGTCTACGCCCACGAAAACAAGCATCTGCTGCAGGAGATCCTGCGCGACGAATGGGGCTTCGACGGCATGGTCGTCTCCGATTGGGGCGGCTCCAACTCCGCCGTCGCCGCCGTCAAAGCCGGCGGCTCGCTGGAAATGCCGTCGCCGGGTTTCACCTCCGTGCGCGAGCTGGAAGGCGCGGTCAAGGCGGGAACGCTGTCCGAAGCGGACATCAACAAGCGCGCCGCCGAAGTCGCCAAAATCGCCGCCGCGACCAAACTCGTCGGCGTCGGACGCAACGACCTGCTCAAGGACGACATCGCGAAAGCGCACCACAATATCGCCAGAACGGTCGCCGAACATTCCAGCGTGCTGTTGAAGAACGACGCCGCCACGCTGCCGCTCAAGCAGGGCACCCGCGTGGCCGTCATCGGCGACATGGCAGCGACCGCGCGCTACCAGGGCTCCGGCTCGTCCAAGGTGAACGCCACCAAGGAGGAGAACATCCTCGACGAGGTCAAGCACACCGAAGGGCTCGTGCTGGCCGGCTATGAACAGGGCTATGACCGTCAGGGCCAGCCGGACCAGGTGCTGCTGAACGATGCCGTGGCGCTCGCCAAGAAGGACGTCGTGGATGTGGTGCTGGCCGTCGTTGGCCTCGACGAACGCAGCGAATCCGAAGGTCTTGACCGATCCACCATGGCGATTCCGCAGGCGCAGAACGATCTCGTAACGGCGTTGGCGAAGACCGGCAAGCCGGTGGTGATCGTGCTCGTCGCCGGTTCCCCGGTGGAATTGCCGTGGTTCAACGATGTTGCGGCCATGCTGTACGTAGGATTGTCCGGTCAGGCAGGCGCTTCCGCCACCGTGCGCGCGCTGACCGGCGAAGTCAACCCATCCGGACATTTGGCCGAAACCTGGCCGATGCAATACGAGGATTGCCCAAGCTCCGGCTGGTATCCGGCCATCGGGCGTGACGCGATCTACCGCGAGGGCCCGTTCGTCGGCTACCGCTATTACGAGACCGTGGGCGTGCCCGTACGCTTCCCGTTCGGCTACGGTCTGAGCTACTCCACGTTCACGTACAGCGCGATCACCGCCACCGCGACCGGTGTGGATTTCGTCGTCACCAATGATTCCGATGTCGCCGGCTCCACCGTGGCCCAGTTGTATGTGCGCGCGCCGCAGGGCGGCGTGCTCCATCCCGACCGCGAGCTGAAGGGCTTCATCAAGGTCGAGCTGGCAGCGCATGAAAGCAAGAGCGTGCACATCGATTTCGACCGCTACACGTTCCGCCATTTCGATGTTGCCGCCAATGCATGGAAGACGGAAAGCGGCGAATGGACGCTGCTGGTCGGCGACAATGCGGAGCATTTGCCGCTTGCGATTCCTCACACCGTGGCCGGCGATTGCACGACCGCCGATTGCGCCGCCGATCCCGCGCTCGGCCACTATCTGACCGGCCGGGTCAAGGATGTGACCGACGCCGAAATGGCCGTGCTGTTCGGCCATGAGGTGCTTGCCCCCGGCAAGCCGACGACGTTCGGTGTCAACGATCCGATCATGTCGTGGGTGGATTCCAAGGGATTCGCGGCGCGCACTGTTGCCAGGACGCTGACCAAGCGCGAAGCGAAGATTCGCCAGAAGACCGGTTCGCCGGATCTGAACACCCTGTTCATTCTGAATATGCCGCCTCGCGCCATGAGCAAGATGACCCAGGGCATGGTCGATTCGGCGATGGTCGACGCCATCGTGAAGATCGCGAACGGCCATACCTTCCGCGGATTGGGCGGCGTGATCGCCGGCTTCTTCCGCAACCAATCCGCAAACAAGCACACTGCAAAGGAGCTGAACCATGACTGACAACAATGCTGCGAAGCCGGCTGAAACCGGTGCCGGCGAGAAGAAGGTCGGCCCGATCCGCCAGTGGATCAAGGATCATCCGAACATCTGGGAGTTCATCCTGTTCAACGTGCTGTCGAACATCTCCACCATCACCCGCTTCGTGGTGACGTGGATCGGTACCGCCATCTTCATCACGGGTCTGGGTCTCACGCAGCCGTTCCACTTCCTGATCTTCAACTATGACACCAAGGGCAACGGCCTGGGCGGATTCCTCACCTTCCTGCTGGCCGAGGTGCTTGCGCAGGTGGTGAACTTCTTCGTGCAGATGAAGTGGGTGTTCAAGTCCGACTCCAGCTTCAAGGACGCCGCTTGGAAGTATGTGATCCTCGCCGTGATCATCGTGGTGGTGAACCTTGTGCTGCCGGGCTACGTGACCGGTCTGTGCCAGGGATGGGGCATGAACGCCGGCATCGCAGGCACGATCGCATCCGTGGTCAACACCTTGCTTGCCGTGATCGTCAGCTATCCGCTGCTCAAGTTCTGGGTCATACCGAAGAGCGGGTCCAAGGAGACGGCCAAGAGCGAGGAGGCCGCCAAGTAGCCCTATTCTGAATTCCTTTCTTCCTGCCCGCCCGGATTTTCCGGGCGGGTTTTCCATGCCTGCTTCGCGCCTGATGTCGTTGGAAGGCGTAGCGTACCTTGCAAATAAGAAGGGTGGTGACTCAGTCGATGAGCCACCACCCTTTGTCATGCCGTGCTATCTAGCGATCAGGCCGGGAAAACGACCTGGCAATTCACGCAGGTGATTACCATGGCCAAAATCGCGTTGATGATGCCACCGAGGTACGGATTGCGGGTCTTGGAATAGATGCCGCGAGCCGTCAGCGGAGTGATAAACAGCAGGAATACGGTGAGGAACATGCTGTCCGGAATGCGGGTGTAGGCCGCACCGAACAGGTCATTGACACCGGTGAGCATGAACTTGGCCCAGCCTGCGCCGGACACCAGTGCCGGCACGGCGGCGGTGACGAGAGCGAGTACCAGGATGTTCACGATCTTGTTCTTGCCATAGGAAGTGTTGTAGTTCATGCAGTTGATGAAGATGGAGGAAATCACGTAGCCAATCAGGAAGATCGGGAGTACCTTAAGCATGTCCACGATCTTGAAGGAGCCGAATGGCATGATGCCCCAGTACAGGAACGAGAAGTTCGTCTTGAAGAAGTACTGCGCTCCCCAGACCAACAGCAGAGTGCCGCCGGTGACGGTGAGAGCCAGCATGATGGTCTTGAACACGCTGAAAGCAGATGTCTTCAAATCGATTTCATCGATGTTCATACCATTCTTCTTAGCGAAGCAGCGGTACCAGATGTAGGTGACAATGGCGGTGAACACAGAGGAAATCGCCAGCATGGAGCCTGCGAACAGTGCCTGCCCCTGCCTGAAGAATGTGCCGATATGGGTGTCGACGCCGTTGTAGTACAGGAACAACGTGCTGACGGTGGCGAACAGGGTGTTGACGATAAGGCAGCCCCATGCCCAAGCCTTGGTTCCCGGATGCGATTCCGCGATACGCATGACGGCATTGCCACGAGAAGTTCCCCTGAAGAGCGGCATCTGGGAGAGCCACAGAGCGAAGAACACGGCGAACATGAACATGCCGATGAAACCGATGGTGCTGCCGATCATACGCCACTGGTAGATCTGGTCGCCCGACTGCAACGAGGTGTTCATATTGAAGGCTTTGACCATGAACTCCATGGCAGCTGCGGTAGAAGACGACTGGAAGAGCTGCGAAGTGTGGAAGCCGTTTTCCAGATAGATGACACGGAATGCTTCCTTGCCATCGACCTTCTTCGTATAGTACTTGCCGCTGACGCCGTCCGCAGTCGAAGAGTCAGGCGTGATGCCGAAGTTCAGGAACGATTTGGCGTTATTGTGCTTGAGATAGTCCGGATTCGGCAGCATCTTGCCGGTCGTCTTGTCGGTCTCCTTGAAGGAGTACTGGTCGAATTTGCCGGCGATGATGCCTACATTGCGATTGCCGTAATAATTAAAGTACTCGCCGTTATTCTTGGAGGCGGCCTGGGCTGAAGTGGTCTTGCCTGGCACATAGCCGAACGACTGAGTTTCGTTGTCTTTGTAGACGGCGTCGCGGCTGACGTACAGCACGGCCTTGATCAGCTGCTTCTTGGCCTTGTTGTCAAGAAGGATCGTCTCGTGAATGGTGTTGCCTCCGCGGGACTGGCCGGATACGGCGATCTGGTCCTTGTCCACGAATGGAAGTGTGGTCGCGTACTTTACCGTGTCATACAGGCCACGGCCGTTGACCAGCCATTCGGTGTTGTTCAGAATCTCGGAGTCGCCGTGTCCGTAAAGATCGAAGGAGAACACGACGAAGCCTCGACGTGCCCATTCGATCTGGTATAGATCCCACTTTTCCTTGAGACCGTTGCCGCCATGTGCGAACACGATGGTGGGTGCCGGCTTGTCGTTGGTGGCGGTCTTGGGCTTGAGCATGTTGATGCCGAGCCTATGTCCGGATGATGTTTCGATGGTCAGATTCTCTTTGGTGACGTTGCCGAAATCCGTCTGTGCCAGATTCGCGATGCAGCTGCCCAGAATGCACAACAACACCGTAACGATGGTGAGTGCGCCATACGCATGCTGCTTCAAGTATTGCCATACTTTCGACATGGTATTTTTCTCCCTCTGTTCCTTCCGCGTCACCCGAAGATCATCCTTCGGTAACGCGGGGCCCGGTTCTTCCTGGAGCCGGTTATAGACTAATTTGAGGATGAAATGACATTGGGATGTGAATGAGAATATGTGCAGTTCGCCACACTGCTGGTTTACCGGAGTATCGGTTGATGATGGGCTTAAAACGTATGCTTATCGCGCGTGTTCGTATGGACACTGGAGATAACATGCACATATGTTCAAAGATTCCGCGCTTTCGTCGATGCAGACCAGACAGCATATCGAAAAGCTGATTCGTGTATCACAGATGTATTATGACGAGGGACTCAATCAATCGCAGATTGCCGGAGAGGTCGGCTATTCGCGGTCATCGGTGTCACGCATGCTCACCGAAGCACGGGAAACCGGAATCGTACAGATTACCATCGGGCACCCATTGCAACGATTGCAATCCCTTGAGGAGAATCTTCGGAACAAATACGGGTTGAAAACGGTACGCGTCGCATATTCATACGATGACAGCATCGCATCGACGCTAGTGCCTCAATGTGCGGCGCAGCTGCTGGTGGAAAACCTCAAACCGGATTCGTTGATCGTTACATCGACCGGGACGCCGATGGCGGCGACAATCAGAGCTTTGCCTCCCCTTGACTACCCTCGTGCGCATGTGACTCAGATGCTGGGTTCGTTGTCTTCCGCCAACTCGTTGACTGATTCTCCGGAAATCTGCCGAATGATGGCAGAACGTCTGGGATGCGCTTACTCGTTGCTTCCTGCACCGTTGATTATGGGATCCGCGGAAGTTGCGCAGGCTGTGCGTTCGGAGAAACTGATTGCCATGACTTTGGCTTTGGGTAACCGAGCCGATATCGCCATTGTCGGTGTAGGAGCGATTCGGCAGGGGCATTCTGGGAGGATTTTCCATTCGTTCGAAGACGCTGCAGTAGCACGGGAGTTGCAGGAAAAGGGAGTGGTCGGGCATATTTGCGGACATCATATCGATATGCATGGCAATCATGTGCGAACCAGTCTGTGTGAGCGCACCATCAGCATCGATTTCGAACGGTTTCGTGACATTCCATTGGTCATTGGAGTCGCTTGGGAGACGTGGCGTGCGCGGGCACTGCACGCATGCTTGGTCGGTGGACTGATGTCGGCACTCGCTACCAATCAGGGAATGGCTGAGTTGTTATTGGATATGGACTAATCACCGTTAGGATGCTGGAAGGATTGGGTATGCCCGTGCGCCACCGTGATGATTGCAATTGCTGCCAGCACGTACAACAGCACGTTGAGCGTCAATGACGCTCCATATCCGCCGGTCATGTCGAAAATCAATCCATGAACTGTGGTAGCGATGGCTACGGTCAGCTGGCCGGTGGCGTTGATGACGGACAGCGCGCGGGCATAATCATCTCCCGGGAATACGCGGCGTATGCTCCAGGGAAGTGCAATCATGAGCAGGCATTGGCCGATTCCCGCCAGAAAACTTGCAGTGATCGCAACTTCCATATTGGCTCCGAAAAGCAGACTGAACCATCCTGTGGTTCCGATGGCGGCAAACAGCGTGATTGCGAATTGCGGTCTGACACGGTCCAGCGTCGAACCTATGGCAAGTTTGCCGACGCTGGCTCCAATCATGCGGGCCGTGACCACCCAAGCGGCCTGTGTAAGCGTGAGTCCGATGGAAATCCCGTACGCGGGAATATGCTGATTGATGCCGGATACGATTTGCAACAAAATCATGGCGGCTGACAGCAGCAGAAACGCCGGTGAACGAAGCATGCCGATGAGATGCCCGCTTTTCGTCCGTGTATCATGCGCAGGTTTGGCGTTTGGGGCAGACGCAGTGTCGAGCTTGCCATGTGGATATGGTTTAAGCAGGTAGGAGCAGGGGAGTAGCAGCACCATCAGCATCGCACCGGTCAGTAGATATGCCGATCGCCATCCATATGACGCGATGACGTGCGAAATCAGAGGATTGAATATGGCTCCTCCCAATCCTGACAAACAGCCGGTTATGCCAAGGACCGTGCCGAAATGAGTGGGAAACCATGCCGCAAGCAGAATGGGTGGCATCAGCGTTATCGGAATAACATAGGCGAGTCCCATCACAGCGAATGCGAGATAGAACTGCCAGAGGGCATACGCCCGACTGCAAAGCAGGAATCCCACGGCGCAGATACCAATGCAGCCGATAAGTGTGGGGCGCAAGCGAATGCGATGTGAAAAGCGACTGAACGCGGCCATGGAGATGGCACTGCAAATCAATCGAATCGATACGGTTAGGCTGACCTTGGCTCGACCCACATGTAAATCACGGCTGATGGCGTCGAAATACAGCCCTGAAGTGTTGGTGATGAGAGCGAAGCCGATGAAGGACATGGCGCAGCAGCCTACGAATACTGCCAGTGAGGAGCGGGTGGAGCGAATCCGTTCTTCCATAGCGTCCTTTCCTAGCTGGTCGTTGGGCGGTACCGTTTGAAGAACGTCGCCGCCTCTTTTACGATTTGCTGTGATTCCTCATTATGCTCCAGGCCGACCTCCTTGACTGCGAAGTCGTGTACGAGAGCGTGGTCAAGACCTTTCGGGAGTAATCGCAGTTCATAATCATGATGGCGGTATTGCAGGATTCTTGCGAATTCCAGAGTGTTGTCCGCGAGATAATCCTCGGTGCTGGTCTGCAGATAGAAGGGCGGAAGATTGCCATCAACTACAAGGCGATCGACATCAAGATAGGGGGAGATGCGAATTCGTTCCTTCAGCGTTGGAAAGTAGCCTTCCGCATAGTATCCCATTGCAGTTCCATGCACGCCTCCCTCGAAGCGATACATGCCGCTGCATCCTGCAATGGCGAGGATGCGGGCGGTTCCGCAGGCTTCCTTCATGCCAAGCTGTGACGCGACGACCGGTGAATGGAGTACGGCGGTGAGGTACAAGATAAGCAGGGTGGCCGCGGAATCTCCAATCAGAAACAGAGCATTCGTATCCATGCCATAGTCATGCGCGTGCTCATTCGTCCAGATAATTGCGTCAAGCGCATCGTGTAGTTGGCCTTGGAATCCAATTTGCGGGACCAGCCGATAGTTGGCATTGACCACGGCGAACCCATACTTCGCTAAATACATATCGCGACACATGGTATTTTGTTTGTCGCCATGGTAGAGACCCCCGCCATGGAAGTCGATGATGACCGGAAGAGGTTCATGTTGTGTTTCCGGACGATACAGGTCCAATTTGCGCAGTTGGTCCGGAATGCCATATGGGAGATCCGTCAGTACATGCACTCCGTTCGGCTTATGCTCTTTGGCGAGTCTGTCTGCGTCGCCGGCATGACGGGCGTTGGTGTTGGACTCAAATAATGCTTTCACCGGTTCGCTGAGCATATGTCACCACCTTGGTTGCGTATGATACGAATACTGTATGCCTGTATCTAGCGCGAACAGTCTAGGAGTTGCACATATGTGCAACCTACGATTCAGACAAGTATCCCAACTATTTCGTCAGTACGTCGAACGGCGGATTGCCTATGCGCTCATGACAGTGTAGATGTTGTCATGGGCTCCGACTTCACGCGCTATTGTGCACGGCTAGTCATTCGAATAGCTAGGAGTCCATCCCCCGTCCAACGTGCCGCCGTTTCATCGTATGATTTTGTTGTGTATGTTTACGATTATACAAATCGTAAACATACACAATAAAGTGGGTGAACGCGACGAAGGACGGGCATGCACCTGACGGCGTCAGCGATTCCTCTCCGCAAAATCGCACATACGACGCAGTCCCTTACGCAACTCATCCGCATCGCCGGCGTACGACAATCGCACGAATCCCTGCCCTTCCTCGCCGAATGCCTCGCCGGGCACCACGGCGGTACTGGCAGTGGGTGGTGAAAGGTATGGTGGAGGTCCGGTTCCTTGCTTTTGGCTGTGGCAGAAATCGTCTGTTTTGTGCAAAAACAAGCCTTTGAAATTGTCTATTTTGTGCATCTTGTGTCTTGAATGCTATATATTCCAATATATTTGCCGCCGATGAATCTGCCGCTGTACGCCTTATGGTGTTTGGCGGATGTGGCCGGCCTTGTTGCCGAGGACGACGAGCCTGATCGGCCGTTCACTATGCAGACGCAAGTTGTGTGACTGACATTGGAATTCATGTTCTGGTGGGGGATGTTGGCGAATAAATCCGCCGTCGGTGGAACGATGGTGATGCGGTAACACGTATGACGAGACGGACTGGAGACGAGGTACACACAACGTGAGAGAGGCAATGGTGTCGGATCAATCGCAGGACGAGGCGGAACAGCAGCCGAAAATCGGCAGAATACCGGCGCTGATCGCGGCGGTGGCCGTCGTCGGCATCGCGATCGGCGCGGCCGCAGGTTTGCTGACGCTCATGCTGTACCAGGTCGAACGTTTCGCGCTTGGATACATCGAGAATGCGCATGAATCCGGTCCGTTCAACGTGCCCGCCATCCGTCGTGCGATCTCCGTGACGGTCGGCGCCTCCATCGCGGCCGTGATGTGGTGGCTGCTGCGCACGCGTACCACAGAAGTGCCATCCGTCAAGAAAGCCGTCGGTGGCGCAATCATGCCGGTCTGGCAGACCATCGTGCATGTGCTGCTGCAGATCTTCATCGTCGGTACCGGCATGTCGATCGGCCGCGAAGTGGCGCCTCGCGAACTTGGCGCGATGTTCGGCCAACGATTCGCCCGCTGGGTGCGTCTCGACGCGAAGGACACGCGTATGCTGGTGGCCATTACCGCCGCGGCCGGTCTCGCGGGCGTCTACAACGTGCCGCTTGCGGGCACGTTCTTCGCGGTGGAGATCCTGCTCGCCGACGTGACACTCGAGACGGTCACGCTCGCGTTCGCCTGCTCGGCGCTCGCCTCATGGGTGGCGAGCCTGGTCAAGGGCACGCACACGTTCTATTTGATTGGCGAGGCGGACGGCCTGTTTACCCCCGACTACATGGTGTTCGCACTGGTTGCCGGACTGATGCTTGGCGCCGCCGGCGCGCTGTTCCGCCGCGGCTCCCAGTGGGCGGAGAAAAACAAGCCATCCGGAGCGGGCATTCTGTGGATGATGCCGCTCGCCGGCCTGCTGACGGGCGTTGTGGCGATTGTCGTGCCGCAGGTGATGGGCAATGGCCGCGCCACCGCGCAGCTGAGTTTCTCCTCGAAGGCCGATTTGGCCGTGCTGCCGATTCTGCTGTTGAGTTTCGTGGCGAAGGCGATTGTCACCTTGCTGACGATTCGTTCCGGCGCTTCCGGTGGCGTGCTGCAGCCGGGCATCGCATTGGGCGCTTCCGGAGGTGCGATTCTGGGCATTCTTTGGATGCAGGTGTTCCACACGAATTCGATTGGCATGTATGCGCTGCTGGGTGCATGCGCGCTGCTCGCCGCCTCGCAGCAGGCGCCGTTGATGGCGATTTGCCTGGTGATGGAGTTGGCCGACGCTCCGATCAACCTGTTCGTGCCAATCAGCCTTGCGGTGGCCGTCAGCGCGTTCACCGCCTCCCGTCTGGCCAAGCCGCTTGCCGCTTGGCATCTACCGCGGGCGAAAGCTGCAGATCGTTAGCCTTCGCATTGCCGGCTCGCCATCCTCACATGGACGCCATCCTCACATGGCCATCAGGCCGGTCTGGCGGGGAAGCAGCACGGTGAGTACGAACCAGTGGTCGTTGGTGCGGATTGTCACTTCGCCGCCGTACTGCTGCGCGATGTGCCGAATCGACTTCACGCCGAAGCCATGCCGATGCTGGTCATCGCGCTTCGTGGTGCGCAGATTGCCTTCGGCATCTTTCTTCAGCCGCGAATCGTAATAATTTTCGACGCGGACCACGGTGAAGGAATTCTGCTCGAACAACGCCAGTTTGATGAGCCGTTGTTCCGGATCGGCCAACTTCGACGTGGCCTCGATCGCATTGTCGAGCGCATTGCCGAACAGCGAAGCGATATCCATCGACGACATATTGGACAAGAGCGACCCATCCGCCACGGCAGTGAAACTGATGCCACGATCGGCGCAAGTGCGCTCTTTTGTGGTGAGGATGACGTCGAGCACGGGATTGCCGGTATGCTGCTGGGCGCTGTAGCGCTGCACCGACTTCTCCAGCTGCTCGAATCCTGCCGCCGCGTGCTCAGGATCGACTTCGGCACGCAATGCCGCGATCTGATGCTTCAGATCGTGCGCAAGCCGACCAAGCGATTCGATGTTCTCCTTCGACTGCAGGTACTCCTGATGCTGGCTTTCCAGCTGCGCGTTGATTGACGCGATTTCCGCGCTCGCTTCAATGCGCCGAGCCTGCTCCTGTTGCGCGTATAGAATCGCGAATCCGCAGAAATCCACCAGTGTGCGGATATAGAAGATTTCCTGGCCCATCGAACCGGAGAATGGCGTATTGGTCGAAACGAAGCTCAGATTGCTCATGGCGAAGGTGACGATGGTGATGGCCACCGTCGCGGTTGCCGCGGAGGCGGTCGGTAGCGTGGGTGTGGTTTGGCTGAAATTGCCGCGTTCCACCAGCCATGCCAGGCCGAAACACAATGCGTAGGTGGCAACGAGCAGTAAGACGGCATGCCAATCGTAATCCGCGAATCGGCCGTTGCGCATGCCGATGAACGTGACGATCTGCCAATGCAGCGACGCCACCAGTTCGGCCAGTACGAACGCGCGCGCCGTGATGTACAGTCCTTCGCGTTTGCCGGTGCCGGCGCCGAACAGAATCGTCAGGTACATGCAGCCGAAGGCGAGCAGCATGCCGACGATCCAAAACCAGATCGGCATGCTGCCGTCGAAATACTGCACGGCGATGAGCGCCGCCAGTCCGATTGCGCTCACAACGACGGAGCGGCGCGGCGGCACGCGGCGGAACAGTACCGCGATATACACCACGCATGCCGCCCATTCGCAGATGGCGGTGTACGAACGGGGGATGTCGGGCAGCGCGTTGGTGATCATCGGCCGCCGCCCATGTAGTCGGCCAAGGCGGCGAGGAACGCTTTCTTCCGTGGTCTGCTCACGCGCAGCCGCTCGTCGTCGGACATGATGCAATCCTGGTCGGCAACGCCCGTCACATGCTTGAGATTGACCAGATAGCAGGAGTTCGAGCGGAAGAAGTGCCGGTCGGCGAGCTTGGCTTCCATGTCTTTGAGTGTGCCGTTGATAGAGTATTTGCCGTCAAGCGTGTGGATGACGATGGTGTGCCGGATCGACTCAAGATACAGAATGTCGGCAAGATTCAGGCGCATCTGTCCGTTGCCGGTTTCGATGAGCATGGAATCGTCGCCATTGCGTCGCACCATGTCGATCGATTTCTTGAGCTCCTGCGAAAACGCGAACCACGGTAGAGGTTTAAGCAAGTACGACAACGCACGCACCTCATACCCGCTGATTGCATATTGCGGGGCAGCGGTGATGAACACGATCACGACTTTGTCGTCGCGCTCGCGGATGCGTCTCGCGGCGGCCATGCCGTCCATTTCGCTCATCTCGATGTCGAGCAGTAAGATATCGTAAACGGGGGTATATTTTTCTACGATTCGTGCGCCGTCGTCGAATACGGAAACGGTAAATTGCTCGCCATTTTCCTGTTGATATCGGTTGAGATAGTCAAGTACCAGTTGGCAGCTTGCGGGATCGTCCTCGACCACGCCGATTCGAATATTGCGCATTGCAACCTCCCTGTTCTGTCTTTCGCTCCGTACCATTGTCTTGCATGATGGCGATAAATGCGTGTATTTACTACGCTGTTAATCCCCTTTTGCCAGCGGAGGCAAACAGCGCGACTCGCGACACGCATTGACAGTTTTAGCGTTGTATGTATCATGGAACGTGGCTCAACGAAGAGAACCTTCGCTAAACCAAAGAAATAAATTAACGCTTTGAATTGTGGCTTTGTCAAAGTAGTAAGCCGCGAGGATGGGCACCGAACAAAAATCCCTTTACAACGGATCGTGAGGCACGTACCTGCCTCTGAAAGGATGACAAATCATGGCAGAAGTCGTATTCGACCATGTTACTCGTATCTACCCGGGCAATGACAAGCCGTCTGTGGATGATCTGAACCTCGACATCAAGGATGGCGAATTCCTGGTGCTGGTCGGCCCGTCTGGTTGCGGTAAGTCTACGACCCTGCGTATGCTCGCAGGCCTCGAAGAGGTCAACAAGGGCCGCATCCTCATCGGTGGCAAGGACGTCACCACGATGCAGCCGAAGGACCGCGACATCGCAATGGTGTTCCAGAACTACGCTCTGTACCCGCACATGACCGTCGCCGACAACATGGGCTTCGCCCTGAAGATCGCCGGCACCCCGAAGGAAGAGATCCGCAAGCGCGTCGAGAAGGCCGCTGAGATCCTCGACCTGACCGAGTACCTCGATCGTAAGCCGAAGGCTCTGTCCGGTGGCCAGCGTCAGCGCGTGGCTATGGGCCGTGCAATCGTCCGTGAGCCGAAGGTCTTCCTCATGGATGAGCCTCTGTCCAACCTCGACGCCAAGCTCCGCGTGCAGACCCGTACCCAGATCGCCGCTCTGCAGCGTCAGCTGGGTGTCACCACCCTGTACGTGACCCACGATCAGACCGAAGCTCTGACCATGGGCGACCGCATCGCCGTCATCAAGCTCGGCGTCCTGCAGCAGGTCGGCGCTCCGACCGAGCTGTACGATCGTCCGGCCAACGTCTTCGTCGCTGGCTTCATCGGCTCTCCGTCGATGAACATCAACACCCACCCGGTGGTCAACGGCAAGGCAAAGATCGGCGAAGACACCGTGGATCTGCCGACTGAGGCCGTCAACAAGCTCACCGCCGAAGACAACGGCCAGATTGTGGTCGGCTTCCGTCCGGAAGACGCCTCCCTGGCTGCCCCGGATGAGGCCAACGCCTTCTCCCTCAAGGTCATGAACGTTGAGGATCTGGGCTCCGACGGCTACATCTACGGCAACATCATCACCGATGGCTCCGCTGCTGAGGCGTCCACCATGATGTCCGATCAGAACAAGCTCACCACGATCCGCGTGAACCCGCGTGCTCTTCCGAAGGTCGGCGATACCGTCAAGATCAAGATCGACCCGTCCAAGATGCACCTGTTCGCTCCGTCCACCGAGCTGCGTCTGAACTGAGACGATAACGAGTAACCAACCGTCGGGCGTTCCTTATGGAACGCTTGGCGGGTGGTTGAACCAATACTTGGCGGATGTGCAAACGTCCGTCAACCATTAAACGAGACATTCTCTTTCCTCTCTTATTGTCTCGTTGGAAAAGCCCCGCGTTGGTGCGGGGCTTTTCTTTTCCCGCTGTTCTCATCGTGACACTCGTAGTCCCTTTGCCGCCTGCCGTGGGTAGGTCAGCGGGTAAATTGAAGAGCTATGGAATCACATGAATTGCCACAGATGGATCCCCGTGTGCTTAAGGCCACTTCCGTGAAGGCCGAGGACCCCGCAGCGCAGAGCCCGGAGCCGCAGGCGTTGAAGATCACCGCCGCGAGTTCGAATCCGAAGATGTTCACGCTGCCGTGGGAGAAGCCGCTGGCAACATGGCCTGAGGACCTGCTGGTCAACCTGCCGCGAGGCATCTCCAGGCACGTGGTGCGTTTCGTGCACGTGGGCGACGAAGTCTACGCCATGAAGGAAATCACGCGCAACGTGGCGGAGCGCGAATACGAGCTGCTGCGTCGCCTGCAGAAGCTGGAACTGCCTACCGTGCAGCCGATCGCCGTGGTCACCGGCCGCCATAATGCGCAAGGTGAGCCGCTGGAAGCCATCCTGGTCACCAAGCATCTGAAATTCTCGCTGCCGTACCGCGCGCTGTTCGCCCGCAACCTGCGTCCCGACACCGCCGAACGACTCATCGACGCGCTTGCCGTGCTGATGGTGCGTCTGCACCTGGCCGGCTTCTATTGGGGCGATGTGTCCCTGTCTAACGTGCTGTTCCTGCGTGACGCCGACGCTTTCTCCGCGTTCCTGGTGGACGCCGAAACCGGCGATCTGCAGGTGAACCTCACCGAAGGCCAGCGTGAATACGATGTGGATTTGGCCCGTACGAACATCATCGGCGAACTGATGGATCTGTCTTCCGGCGCATTGCTGCCGAGCAACGTGGACGAAATCGAAATCGGAAACCGCCTGGTGGACCGCTACCATTCGCTGTGGAGCGCGCTGACCGACACCGACAAGTTCAGCCCGGACGAGATGTGGAAGATCGAAAAGCGCGTCAATAAGCTCAACGAACTGGGCTTCGACGTGGACGAGCTGGAAATGAAGACCGCCGAGGACGGCAAGCGCGTGCTGGTGCGTCCGCGCGTGGTGGACGCCGGCTACGCCAACCGCAAGCTGCTGCGACTGACCGGTCTTGACGTGCAGGAGAACCAGGCCCGTCGTCTGCTCAACGATCTGGACGCCTACCGCACCTCCACGTGGCGTGATGGCGAGGATCTCGAAATCGTGGCCACCGACTGGATGCGCGAGGTGTTCGAGCCGACCGTGCGCATGATTCCGCGCGAATACCGCTCCCAGATCGAGCCGGCGCAGTTCTTCCATGAGGTGCTGGACCATCGTTGGTTCCTGGCCGAGAAGGCCGGTCACGACGTGCCTATGGCCGAGGCTGTGAAGAGCTACGTGGAGAACGTCCTGCCGCAGTACAAGCTCGATTCGAAGGATGTCGACGCGCTGAACGCAGAGGCCGACTCCGGTGTGATCGATGACGAATACACTTACGGCACCGACGAGGACGGCTACAACCCGGACGATGATCCGGACGCTGCGGTGTGGAGCCATTAGCCGTTAATGGCATATGAAAAAGCTCAAGCCACAAGGCTTGAGCTTTTTCATAAATATCGTAATAAACGATTACTTGGCTGCTGCGGCCTCGCGACGGGCGCGTGCCACGGCATACAACGTGATGCCCGCTGCCACGGAGGCGTTCAGCGATTCGACCATATTCGACATCGGAATGCCGGCGATGGAATCGCAAGCCTCTCGTACCAGACGGCTCAGGCCGTTGCCTTCCGAGCCGAGCACAACCACCAGCGGATCGGTTTCGAATCCGGTTTCGCCGACGAGCGCATCGCCGCCACCGTCAAGACCGACGCTGTAGTATCCGCGTTCCTTCAGGCTTTCGATTGCCTTCGTCAGGTTCACCACGCGTGCCACCGGCATGTGCGCGGCCGCGCCCGCCGATACCTTCCAAGCGGCTGCAGTGACCGAAGCGGAACGGCGTTCCGGCAGAATCACGCCGTTCGCGCCGAATGCGGCCGCGGAACGGATGACCGCGCCGAGATTCTGCGGATCGGTGACGCCGTCCAGTGCAATGAACAGCGGTCGTGCCGCGATACGCGCGCTTTCCGAATTGGCGGCTTCCATGGCGCGCGCCTTCTTGTCCGCGCGATCCACGAGCTCCGCCAGCGAGGAATACTGGAACGGTTGCGCCTTCAGCACCACGCCCTGATGGTTCGACGAGCGTGCGATACGGTCCATTTCGAGCCTGTCGGCTTCCAGCAGATGCAGTCCGTGGATGCCGGCGAGACGCACGATTTCGCGCGTGCGATCGTCATGCTCGATACGTGCCGCCACATACAGCGTGGTTGCCGGCACGCCACAACGCAGCGCCTCAAGCACCGCGTTACGGCCGATGACCAGATCGTCGGATTCCGAAGTGAACTTCGCCACGCGACGACGTGCCGCCAGTCGCGGATCGGCCATCTTGCGGCGATCCGCCGCCTTCTTCGCCTTGTAAGCCTTGTGATATACGCGATCTTCGGCCTTGGGAGTCGGCCCCTTGCCCTTCAGCGCGTTACGATGCTTTCCGCCCGACCCCTTGGTCGGTCCTTTTTTCATTGCCATAGTTGTCCATTGTCCCAGCACCCCGGGAAAAGGCGGCGGCTTCGCGTCTGCTCGATATTGCTCGATATGATGGCAAGAATGGAGAAGAACAAAGAGATTTTCGGATTGCCCCTCATGTTCTGGGGTCTGTGGGTCACGCTGCTTATTCTGTGGATGGGCCGCTTCGTCACGTCGTTCCTCTCCATGTACCTCGTTTCCGACATGCATGTGAGCGCGGGCGTGGCTGGCACTATCGTCTCCATGTACGGTTTCGGCGGTATTTTCGGCTGCCTGTACGGTGGTGCGCTGTCTGACCGATTCGGGCGCCCCGCGATGATTGTTATCGGCAATCTCGGTTCCGCGGTGATGCTGGTTTTGTTGGCTTGTATCGGCAATCCTTGGATTATGGCGATTACGTTGCTGATATACGGTGCGATTTCATCTATGCCGACGCCTGCGGTCGCGGCTTACGTTTCCGACGTGGTGCCGTTTCGCAAGCAGAAGCGTGCGTATTCGCTGCAAACATGGGCTGCGAATTTCGGCTTCGCTATCGGCCCGATCATCGCCAACCAGCTTGTCAAAATCTCCTATTCGCTGATGTTCTATGCGGAAGCGGCTGTGTTGGTATTCGCTACGTTGCTGATGATGGCATTCTTCAAAGAGGCCGGGCTGGGCGTGCACGGTGTCGGACGGTCTGTGAAACGCTCCGTGGAACGTTCCGTGGAACAACCTGTGGAACGTTCTGGCACTGCGCAAACGGCTCAATCGCAGCAATCGAAATTCTCCATTTGGCGCAGCTATCGTCGTGCCTGCACCGACAAAGCGCTCATGTCGATGGTGGTGCTGATGTTCCTGTACACGCTGGCGTATTACCAGATCGTCAGCGGACTTCCGATTTCGATGACGCAGATTGGGCTTGGTACGGACGAATATTCCAGCCTGCTGACCATCAACGGAGGCATTCTGTGTTTGCTGCAGATTCCTGCGATCGCGCTGTTCCAGCGGATGAGCAACACCCGTGTGCTGGTGCTGGGCATGTCCATTACCGCGGTTGGCTATGCGTTCCAAATCGGCGCCGATTCGTGGGTGACGTTCGCGATTGCGACCGTGCTGTGGACGCTCGGCGAGCTTGGCACATTCCCGATTGCCGCTACGACGGTGGCGAATATCGCGCCGAAGGATGTACGCGGCACGTATCAGGGCTTGTACAACCTGGTGTGGTCGCTATCCAACGCGTTTTCGCCGCTTGTCGGAGGCTGGATTTTGAACGCGTTCGGCAGTCACGTGCTGTGGACCTGCTGCACGGTGATGTTCGTAATTGTGGCGATCGGCTTCTACGTGACGCGCGGCCCCCGCGAACGCGCCGCAGCCCGCAATCTTGCGATGGAGGAACTGTAGCGGTTGCGCTGCGCAGGTGGCGTGCGGTAGATACGCCACCGAACTTGCCAGACAACTTAACATAACTTAACGGCAACTTCGCATCTGTTAAGTTCGCTGGTAAGTTGCTGTTAAGTTCGTGCGAAGTTGACGGAAAGCGATGTATTGGCGTGATTGTGTGGCACAAATAATGGACATTGCCGGCAAGACAGGGGTGCATGTGCGCGTATGAAAAAGCGGGAGGCCGCGATTCGGTTGGAATCGCGGCCTCCCGCTATGCGATTTAAAAAATCGGAAAGAAGAGAATCGGTGCCGCAGCGTTCGCTGCGGCGGTGCCTTGCCTCACGCGGTCTGTTTCAAAGAGATGGCCTGACGCGGTTCGGCTTGCCTTCCTGCTTGAAGGTCTTACTTGTTGAGGACCTTCTTCATCAGATCAGCGGAAGCCTTGGCAAGTGCGAACTGGCCGAAGCCCGGATCGATGGAAGCGAGGTTGGAGTTGAGGATCTGGTTGAAAGTGTCGTTGTTCTTCATGATGTTTCCTTTCGGACGACCGCCTGGTTTCTTGCTTCTTTTTTTCTTCTCTACATCGTGCGGTGCGTCGCTATTGTGTTGTTTTTCTTGTTCTTCGTTCTTCTGTTGTTTTTCTGTTGTGCCTTTACTATACGCACGTCGGTATGCGTCTGGCATGCCGCAATCGTCATTTCTATTGTAAAATCATCGGGTTATCTTGAAGAAAATGTGATTACTGTGCCCGCATAACAACACAATCGCCGTATCGTACGCTGACACGAGACGGAACATATCCATTCCCATGTCAACGCACGATACGGCGATATCGGCGTAAATCAGCGGAATAATCGTAAATCAGCGGGGCTGACGGAAGTGACGGTCACCGATTGGATCGAACGGCGTGTGCGGTTCAAGCTGGTACCAGTATGCCACCGACGCGACGTCATCCTGCCGCTCGAAATTGCCGGCTTCCTCGGTGCCGATCTGCTGCCAGGTGACGCGCAGGTCAGAATCGAAATAAATCGGATCCGGAATGTGCCAGCGGTACAGGCCGCGCATGACGGGTGTGGCCACATCCCAGTAGTCGCTTTCGCGGTGCGCGGCAAGACGCTGCGAATAGAACGGGAATCCCAGGTACGGTCCGGTGAACGTGTTCTCGCGCATGCGGCCATGCTCGTCGAAGTCGGCGAAGCTCCACGCGCCGCCGAAGTAGTCTTCCGCTCCGGTGCTGCACCACGTCGGGTACTGTTCATCGCCGTCGATGTACATCTTGACTTCGCCTTCGCCCCACCAGCGGCTTTCCAGCGCGGTCAGCGCAAGGTAGGTGCCGATGTACGCGCCATGGCCGTGCACATTGTCGAGAATCGTGTAGTCACGGGCAATTTCGGTGACGCGTTCGCGGCGCCACTGCGCATGGAAGCGCATCGCATCGGCTGGCAGCGCGTCGTATTCCGTGTAGTCGATTTGGTAGAAGAAGGCCGGCGCGTCCTCGTTGTGATCGTTGCGCAGCACAATGCGCGCGTGCTCGAACGGCATGGCGAAATAGCAGTTGAAACCTCGATTTGGCACCACCATGATCGGGATGGAATTGATACGGCAGGCCTGTGCGTGACCGCAGCAGAAGAAATCGCCGATCGGGCACTGCACGGACGGCGTCTCCTCGCCATCCCAATAGAATTCGAGGATGAGATTGCGCAGTACGTTCGGACCGGTCGGGGAAGTGCGGTCGGTGACCGTCATCCAAATGTGGCGAATCACGCCCGGGCCATCGACGTCCATCAGCGTGACCGAATCGCCCGCCTTGATCGTCTGGATGCAAGGGCTGCCCTTACGTGACGGGCCGAGCGCGCTGGCAGCGGTGGCTGCAGTGCCCTTGCCGCCGGTCGGGTTTTCGGCGTTGACGCAACGTGTACGGCCGTGGTCCGTCGCGATTGCTAGCGAATCGAGGGCACCGTTGCCGAAACCGGAAGTCGCCATAGTATTCATTGTTCTCTCCTTTGTTAAACAGCTTGGGAAACGCGGAAATGGGTGCGCCGCCTACCACTACCGACTATCGTAGATCCCCCTTGCAGTGGGCGCGTCGATAATGCCGGCTACGGTGCTGAAAGCCGCCGCGGCCGGTTGTATCTGTTTTTGCGTTATTTCACAACATCCCAGCGTTGTTGGGTCGCGTTACTTCACTGCACCGGCGGTGATACCCTGCGACAGCTTGCGCTGGAAGATGATGAAGAAGATGATGGTCGGGATGATGCTCAGCAGCGAAGCCGATGCCAGCGTGGTCGCTTCCATGGTGCGCTGGCCCTGCAGGGTGGCGAGTGCCAGCGGAATGGTCTGTACGTCATCGCTCATGAGGAACGCCATCGGAATCATGTATTCGTTCCACGTCCACACGAAGAAGAACACGAACAGCACGCTGATGGTCGGCCAAGAAATTGGCAGCACCACCTTGCGCAGGATTTGCCAGCGAGAGGCGCCGTCGATGGCAGCGGCCTCAAGGATGGCCTGCGGGAACGTGCCGTATACGGAGGACAGCAGATAGGTGCCGTAGGCGCTTTGGATGATGGTGAAGATGATGATGATCGCGAGTTTGGTGTTGTACAGACCGACCTGCTTGAACATGGTGTACAGCGGGTAGAGCAGCGCTTCCTGCGGCATCATGTTGGCGAGCATGATGCCGAGCACGATCCAGGTGTTGCCCTTGACCTTGCCGATGCCGAGCGCGAAGGAGTTGAGCACCGACAGCACGACCGCCGCGACAGCCACCACTAGGGAGATGATGAAGCTGTTCCAGAACTTCAGCGGGAAGTTGGTGGTAGTCCAGAAGGAGATGATGCCCTCCATGGTGAAGTGCTTCGGCAGGGAGAGCGGGCCGGTGGCGTTGTAATCGGCGGAGGTCTTGAACGCGTTGACGGTCAGGACGAGCAGCGGGAACAGGACGAGCAGAGCTCCGGCGACGAGCAGGATCAGGGTGATCCAGTCACCTGCGGAACGCACGTGCTGCGTTTTCTTCGAGGCCTTGCGCGCGGCGGCCGTGGACATGGAATAAGTCATGATGGCACCTTTGCTTTTCGGATTTTTAGTATGTTCTTGCGATTGTTTTTCGGGTTTTCTCTCAGACGAGTTCCTTCTCGACGTGCTTCTGCACGAGGGTGAACACGATGGAGAAGACGATGATTACCACAGTCAGCGCTGTGGAGATTGCGGCACCGTAGCCCACCTGCTGCACCTGGAAGAACTGGTTGTAGGAGTAGTACGACGGAACCGTGGTGGAGGTGCCCGGACCGCCCTTGGTGAGCAGGTAGACCGGAGCGAAGGTCTTCAGTGCGCCGATGGTTGCGGTGAGGATGACCACCAGCAGTTCAGGGATGATGGACGGCAGGGTGACCACGCGGAACTTCTGCCACCAGTTGGCGCCGTCAAGACCTGCGGCCTCGTAGAGTTCCGGATCGACGCGCTGCAGGCCCGACATGAAGATGACGATCGGGTAGCCGAGCTGGATCCACACCAGGATGAACATGAGGATCGGCAGTGCGCTGTCAGGGCTGCCCAGCCAGTTGTGCTGCAATGCACCCAAGCCGATCTTGGCGAGCAGTGCGTTGACGGCACCGTCCCCCGGGCGGAAGATCCAGCCCATGATGATTGCGGCGACGGCCACCGGAAGCAGCTGCGGCAAATAGAACAGCGCGCGCAGGAAGGAAGCGGTTTTGCCGCCGAACTTCTTTTGGATCACGTCGGTGAGCAGAGACGAGATGAACAGGCCGAGGATGGTAGGGATGACCACGATAGCCACGATGATCCAGAACGAGTTAGCGAAGGAAATCCAGAACGTCGAATCGGAGAACAGGCGTTTCCAGTTTTTCAGGCCGACCCACTTGACGGGACCGACGCCACGCCAGCGGGTGAAGCTCAGGTAGATGTTCCAGATGAACGGAACAACAACTACCGCGAACAGACCGATGAGGCCGGGGATGAGGTATGGAACGAATTTCGCGGAGCGGTTGCCGGGAAGTCTCGACATGGAGGCTTCGTGCTTGGTCTTTTGAGACATTGCAAGTCCTTTGAAATATTGATGATCCGAGGGATTTCCGATGGATTGTTCTGTGATGACGCACGATTTGGCGCGATGCGACGTGCGGAATGTATGGGGGAGGAAAGGGTTGGTGCGGTCCGCCCGAAGACGGGCCGCACCATTATTGGAGTTGGAATGGAAAGGAAGGATCGGTTGTTTTTAGTTGTTCTTGACGCCCATGTCCTCGACGCCGGTGTCGTACTTCTCGTGGATGTTCTTGAGCACGTCTGCCGGCTTCTTGGTGCCGTTGACCAGCTCCTGGAACTCCGCTGGAACCGCGTCGGTGAGGTTGGAGGCCGCGTAATCCGGGTAGTAGCTGAGCTTGCCGTCCTTGGCGTAGGAATCGTATTCCTCGATCATGGCCTTGCTCTTCGCGTCGGTGATCTTGCTGGTGTCTGCCGCTACCGGAATGCCGCCTGCGTTGCCGAGGAAGTTCTGCACATCATCGGAGAGGACGTAGTCGATGAACTTGGCGGACAGATCCTTGTGGTGCGACTTCTCAGGAATCACCAGCAGGTTGCCTGCGCAGCCGACTGCGTAGTTGGATTCCGGCATGACGGCCGCGTCCCAATCGAACGACTTGATCTGCTTGACGAAACGGCCCTGGTTCCAAGTACCAGTCTGGTAGATCGGATATTCGCCCTTGATGAAGGCCTGCGTGGTGTCCTCGGCCTTCATGCCAGTGGCGTTGCGGGAGATGAAGCCCTTGTCAAGCCACTCGTTGATGGTCTTGACGGAGTTGGTCAGCACTTTGGAATTCCAGTCGACGTCACCCCTGTACAGCTGCCAGTTGTCGATGAACTTGGAGTCGGCATTCTTGGAAACGAGCTGCCACCACAGCCACATCACGCCGTATTCCTGCGCGTCGGCTGCAATCGGGGTCACGCCGGCGTCCACGAACTTCTGGCAGGCGTCCACGAACTCGTCGTAGGTGGTCGGAATCTTGATGTTGTACTTGGCGAACAGGTCCTTGTTGTAGTAGACGCGCTGGAATTCAGCGTAGCTGGTCATACCGTACCAGGTATCGCCGTCCATGATGCCGTTCTCGTCGTACTTGGCGACTGCTGCGTTTGCGCCGGTCACCTTCTTGTCCCAGCCGTACTGCTTGACATAGTCGCCGAGGTCGGTGAGCAGGCCCATGGTGGAGAGCACGCCGGCGGAGCCGTTGCCGCGGTTGGATTCCATGAGGTCTGGCGCTTCGTCGGAGTTCAGGAATTGGCTGCCGTTCTGCGCGATCTGGGTGAAGGACTTGCGCTCGAAGTTGATCTTGACGCCGGTCTCTTTTTCGAAGGCCTTGGCCGCGCGACGCCAAGCCTGAGTCTGGCCTGCGTCGTCCTCTTCGTAATACCAGAACGACAGGCTGTCCGGCTTTTCCTCGTCCTGTGCGGTATCGCTGCCGCATGCGGCGAGGGAGGTCAGCGACAGTGCTGCGATGGCCAGCGTGGCCAGTCCTCGTTTGATGTTCATTGCTATTCTCCTTGTTTCCTTCTTGAGGCGCGCCCTGCGGCACGGCTCACATCTGGTTGTATTGAAACGTTTCGATGACGTGCGTGCGATTCCGCGGTCCGTTTGGATTCGCCGGATTTCGCCCGGCTTGTTCGTTTGTTCGGTTTCTTCGGAGACCGTTATATCGTCATTGAAACGTTTCGATTATCCGTATGAAATTATGTTGCCTTGCGATTCCGTCCGGCCGCTCTGCCTTCCGGTAATCGCAGGAAAATCTATATTGTTTCGCCGGACCCCGCTTCCGCAACGGATCCGCGTCGCTTCAGCGCGGGTTCGATGAGTTCCACGGAACCTTTGATGTCGGTGTGCTCCTCGATGGCGGAGACCAACAGGTTCATGGCTTCGGCGCACAGCTCCTCCGGCATGACCGGCATTTCGGTGATGGGGAAGCGCGTCGGCTCGCCTTCGAAATACGTGCCGCACGACAGGACCGAAACGTCCTGCGGAATCGACATGCCCGCGTCGTGCAACGCCATCAGCACCTGGCTGAGGACGCTTGCGTTCGCCTGGTTGATGATGGCGGTCGGGCGGTCGGGGTGCGCGAAGACGGTGCTGACGAAGTGCTGCGCGTCGAAGCTGTCCGCTTCGTAATGCTCGGATTCGATGACCGTCATGCCGAGCTCCTTCGCGTGCGCCAGCAGGCTTTCGCGGAAGATGACGACGTAACCGGAATGGCGGTTGTAGTCGGATTCGTTGTTGCGCAGGAACACGACGGTGCGGTGTCCCTTCTCGTACAGGAAGTCGACGGCCTTGCGGCCCATCAGCGCGAAATCGATGTCCACGCAGGCGCAGCCGGCGTGCGACGACGGATAGCCGATAGCCACGCACGGCTTGGAAAAAGTGCCGGATTGAGCGGCGCGCTCGTCATCCTGCTCCACGTCGAGCAGCACGATGCCATCCGCAAGATTGCTTTGCGTCACGCGGCGGATATCCTTCACTGCATCCGGACCGGTCAGCAACATCACGTCATACCCTGCATTCCTTGCGGCCCATGCGGTGCGCAGGAAGTAGGCGTTGTACCTGGCCTGGTTGATGTCGCCTCGAATCGGGGCGCTCAACGCGATGATCTGGTTGCGCATGCCGCGCATCTTACGGGCGCTGGCGTCCGGAGTGTAACCGAGCTTCTCTACGGCGGCCATGACTTTGTCGGTGGTTTTCGCAGAGATTGAACGCTTGCCGGATAGTACATAGGAGACGGTGCTGGCGGAAACTCCCGCTTCGCGGGCCACGTCTTTGATGCCTGCCATGCGTCTCGCCTCCCTCTTGTGCCGTGCTATCCGCTATTTATCGAATCGTTTCGTCGAAACGTTTCACTTAGCATAGCGCGACTATAAAATCATGTCAATCGTACGGCACGTCGCGTTCTCCCGTATGGGTTTATCGCCTATACGGGAGAACTACGCGTAGTTAGCGCTTCTTGCCGGACTTGCCGACCTTGCCAAACGTGAACGCGCGGACGATCGCCACAATGCCAAGTGCAACCAACGCGCATCCGCCAAACAGAATCAGCCAACCGGTGGAGGCCAGCGGGCTGAACAGCATGATGCAGCCGGCCACAATCGAAATCAGCGCGTAAATCACAGCCCATGCGGAACTTGGCATATGCCACGACTCAACCAGCGCCATCACGCCTTCCATCATCCAGCCGAGGCCCACCACCATAGTGACGAGCACTGCCAGCATGGCGCCGGACAGGGTCGCATTCTTCAGCATGACCACGCCACCGACTGTCAGCAACAGGCCGACCAGAATGTCAAGCACGCGCCAGCCTCCCGGCAGACCGAGCTCCACAATTGCGGTGACGATACGGATCACCCCGGAAATCACGAAATACGCGCCCAACGCAACCGCGGCGATCTTCAGCGTCACCCCCGGCCAGATGAGTAGCGCAATGCCGAGCACAATCGCCATCACGCCGAGCACGCCGTACACACCGCGAATGGCATTCTTCGCGCGTTGCGGCAGCCACGATTCCACCAACTTGAACGGGCTTACCGGCTCCCACTCGCCACTGTCGTTGCTATGGCTATTCGGGTCGTAACCATACGGATTACCGTACGGATATCCATACGGATTGCCGTACGGGTTGCCATATGGATTGCCGGAATAGCGAGGGGTCTGCTCGGCATCTGGTCCGCCGCTTTGTGGACCGTCCTGCTGTTGCGATTGCTGCGCTTGCTGGTTCGGTGCATAGGCGCCGTATCCCGGCTGCGGTGGTTGACTGGGGTCGTTGGGATTGCCGGGATTCATATTTGGATAGCTCATGATGCCCTCCTTCAGAAAAACATGCTTTGAGGCGTCGTTTGCTTCAAAGACGTGCTTTCATTTTAGGCACCCTGCCTGTTTTCAGCCATCAACAGAATCGGCCGGCCTGCCTATTGGCAAGTCGGCCGGAATTATGCCGCGAATCGGCGGTTATGCTTGAGGCTGAAGCTGGCTTAGCTTAGAACAGCTTGAGCTGAACGTTGAGGCTGAGCGGCTGGTCGGCGGGCAGCTGGTACTGCTCATGCACCGGCGACATCCACGAATCGTCGCCGCCGACGCCCATTTGCGCGGCCAGCAGACGCAGGAACATGTGACGCGGCTTCGGCAGCTCATCCTGATGCAGCGCCTCTTCCAGCATCGTGCTCGAATACGGCAGTAGGCTCATCGCGAACGGCTTTGCGCCGGCACCGCGCTTCACGCGCACACCGTGGCCGGAATCGTCCGTGATCTCCGCCCAACGCACATCCTCATGATTGCCGGTTTCCTGCGGCAGCAGGTACGGCGCGCAATCATCGCCAGCCGTCGTGCTCCATACACCCAGCTTCGCGTGCCTGCGGTCGGCGTACGTCTCTTCCGGACCGGCGCCGTAGAATCGCAGGTTCGCATATTCCACCGGCAGCGCCCATTCGATACCGAACGCCGGAATCGTTGGCAGATCGCCGTTCTTCTCGCCTAGATACTCGACGTCGAGCGAAACGAGGCCGGCCGTGTCGGCAACGTAACGGACCGTCACTTTCGTGCGCTGCGGAATCGCCAATTCGTACGTATACGTGGCTTCCACGGCATTTTCTCCACGATTTGCGATCGCGCAGTCGACGCAACGCGCATACTTTCCTGCGACCGCCCACGCGGCACGTTCGAAAGCGTGTCCAGCACCGCGATCGTTGTCCGTCAGCGGACGGAACGTGGTGATCGACGGGCGGCGCAGCACGAATTCGCGCTCGCCGAACGTATATGAAACCATACCCCCTTGTGTGCGGGAGAACAGTGCTTCACGACCCTGTCCGCGCACGCCGGCGTTCCAGCGGCCAAGGGTGACGGTGCCGTCGGCCGGAGCTCCGGCCGCGTCAACGGCATCTGCAGTGGTCTTCGCACCTGCCACCACGCACTGGCCGAACGCCAGCTCGTAGCCGGCCGGTGCCCAATCGCAAGCGTTGCCAAGCTGCTGCGATACCTCCAAAACCAGCTCTTCGGCGTTGCTGCGGTAGTCATCAACCGGCCAATCGACTTCGAATGAAGCGCTCTCGCCGGCGGCCACGTCGAAACGGCGCGTAGTCGACCATACCGGCTTGCCGTCGGCCAAAATCCGCAGCACGAAGCGATAATCGCCCGTAGACACGAACAGATTGTCGTTCGTAATACGCGCTTCATCGACCGAAACCGCAATTTTCACGTTCGCATACAGCTGCTTGACTTCCTGCGCTTTCGGCGAGGGGGTGCGGTCGGCGAACAGCAGGCCGTCGCCGGAGAATTCGTAATCGCTTGGACGATCGCCGAAATCGCCGCCGTAGCACATGCGTGTCGTGCCGTCGGGCAGCTTGGTCTCGATTGCCTGGTCGATGAAATCCCAAATGAAACCGCCCTGGTACATCGGGTAGCGTTCCAACGCCGTGTATTCGTCCATATTGCCGCACGAATTGCCCATTGCGTGCATGTATTCGCAGGAAATGTACGGCTTCTTTGGACCGTCCGTATGTGCCGGGCTGCCGTCGTTCAGATAGCGTTCGATTTCGTCAGCATGCGCGTACATACGGCTTTCGATGTCCGTCACATCCTCGAATTCGCGCATGTGCACGGAACCCTCGTAATGTACCGGACGATTCGGATCAATCGTGTGCGCGTGGCGATACATCGCACGAAAAACCTCGCCCGCGCTCGACTCGTTGCCAAGCGACCAGATCAGCACGCTCGGATGGTTGTAATCGCGGCGCATCATGCTGTTGATGCGGTCCACGCACGCGCCCTCCCATTCGGGGCGGCTGCCGGGGATGCCGTCTTCAGGACGCTCGACATTGTTTGCCACCCACGTGCCGTGCGTCTCCATATTCGTCTCGTCGATCAGATACAGACCGTACTCGTCGCACAGGTCGTACCAATACTCCTGGTTGGGGTAGTGGGAGGTGCGGATGGCGTTGATGTTGTGCCGCTTGCAGAAGACCACGTCGGAAAGCATGTCCTCGCGGGTGATCGCACGCCCGCGCTTCGCGTCGAATTCGTGGCGGTCCGCGCCCTTGAACACGATGCGCTTGCCATTGAGCGTCATAATGCCGTTTTCGATGCGGAATGTGCGGAAGCCGATCTTCTGCGTCACGGTTTCGATGATGGCGCCGTCATGTCCGACGACGCGTACGGTCAGCGTGTACAGCGTCGGCGATTCCGCGCTCCACGGCGCGATGTTCGTCATTTTGCCGGAATTAAGGGCGATTTCGCCGTTGCAGGCCTGCGTTGATTCCCATACGACATTTCCGTCGCCGTCGCGCAGCGTGCTTTCGATAGTCATCGCGTCGGCGGGGTTGCGCAAGGTGAGTGCCGCGTTGAGTTCGGCGGTGTCGGCCGTACCGGCGGTGTCGGCTGCGGTGTAGTCGGCTTCAAGCTGCACGGTTTCGACGTGCGTATGCGGCTGGGCGGCGAGCTCGACGGTGCGGAACAGGCCGTGCAGTCGCCAGAAATCCTGGTCTTCCAGCCAAGAGGCGCTCGAATATTCGTAGCAGGCGACGGTGAGCGTATGCTCGGCTTCGGGGGAATCGGCGGCGTTGCCATTGCCGTTTCGCAGCGCTTCCGTCACATCGAATTCGCTCGGCGTGAATCCGTCCTCGCCGTAACCCACGAACGTGCCGTCAAGCCATACGTAGATCGCGGTGGCGGCACCGTGGAAGGTGAGGCTGACCGTGCCGTCGTTTTCCAGCGTGCGCGCAAGCTGCGCGTCGAGCGCGAATCGACGGCGGTAGATCGCCACATGGTTGTTTTCCGGAATATTTGGCGCCTGCGGATCCTCGTGACCGTCCCACGGATATTGGATGTTGACGTACTTGTTCTTGAGATAGCCGGCCATCTGCAAGTGGCCCGGCACCTCGATCGCGCCGAAATCGCCATCCTCGAAATCGACGGCCGCGAACGGAGCGCTTTCCACGTCCACGTTGCGCGCTTGTTCGATACGAACCTTCCATTCGCCGTCGAGGCTCTGCTTCGGCTCGCTCGTCTCGCCGATGACATATCGGTGGCTGGAATGTGCCGGCTTGCGGTTCGCTGCGAACACCGTCGGATCGGTGAGCCAGCTTGCACTTGCCGTGGTTGCATGTACGATTGCGAGTTCGGCTGTATCTGCCATCTTGCATCCCCCTGTATTACTTGATGTCACTGCATCGTTGCGGTTGCGCCGTGCGATGTTGCACGACCGTTTAGTAATGAATTTTACTAACTACCGATAATATATCACACTTCATGGTATCGTGCACCCGTCGCGTGCCATGCATCGTTCCGCCACATGCCCATTTTTCACACGCCGAGGATGTGCGATAATAACAGGATGCGCCGATGGCGTCCGCCCGGTGCCCACAACCGCGCAGCGTTGCCTCGCCTTTGCAAAATGCTTGCGATTCCGCGGATTTTCGATTTCCGCGATTCGAGGCATACGTAAGACGGGGGAGAGCTGACTACTCCGCGGCGCTCCCAAGGAGATCACCATGGATGATCGCAAGAAAGATCAGTCCATCCAGTCCCATGCCAATTTTGACGGCGATTCCGCTACGGGCGATCGCACGCAGATTCGGCAGGATCAGCAAAACCAGCAGCCGCCACAAATCGACCCGTCGCTTGCCGACGCGCAAGCCGTGGCCGCATCGCTCGGCGTCGATCCGAACACCGGTCTGAGCCAAGCCGAAGCTGAACGCCGACTCGCGCAATACGGGCCGAACGAGCTCGCATCCGCACCACCCGTGCCAAAATGGAAGAAGTTCCTGGCGCAGTTCAAAGACCCCCTCGTCTACCTGCTGCTCGCTGCCACCGGCATCTCGCTCATCGCATGGTTCATCGAAAAAGCCAACGCTGCGCCAGGCGCGGAAGGCGGCGAAATACTGCCGTTCGACGCCATCGTCATTGTGCTTATCCTTATCGTCAACGCGGTACTCGGCTACATTCAGGAATCGAAAGCGGAAGAAGCCGTCGAAGCGCTCTCCCAAATGACCGCGCCGCAAACCAACGTGCTGCGCGACGGCAAAATCGCACGCATCAACACCGTCGACGTGGTGCCGGGAGACATGGTCGTGCTCGGTGAAGGCGACTCCATTCCCGCCGACGGACGTCTGCTCGCCGCCGCCAGCCTGCGCGTGGCGGAAGCGAGCCTGACCGGCGAAAGCGTACCGGTCGGCAAGAACGTTGACACACTTGCCGAAGCCAAGGCCTTGGGTGATCGCGCCAATATGGTGTTCAACGGCACGTCCGTAACGCAAGGCACCGGCCGCGCAATCGTGACGAGCACCGGAATGCGCACGCAGGTCGGTAAAATCGCGGACCTTCTGCAGGCCACGGATGATGATGACAGTCCGCTGCAGAAGGAAATGAACTACGTTTCCAAGATTCTCGGCATCGCGGTGTGCATTATCGCGGCGGTCGTGCTGGTGGCGCTTGCACTGACCGAAGGCTTCAACGACATCCACGACGTAATCGATTCGCTGCTGCTATCCGTTTCGCTGGCCGTCGCGGCCGTGCCGGAAGGGCTCGCCGCGATTCTGACAGTCGTGCTCGCGCTCGGCGTGCGCCGCATGGCCGAACATCATGCGATCGTCAAGAAACTGCATTCCGTGGAAACGCTCGGTTCCGCGTCGGTGATCTGCTCCGACAAAACCGGCACGCTCACCCGCAACGAGATGACGGTGGAACGCGTGGTCACGCCGAGCGGTGAGGTGCAGCTGACCGGCACCGGCTATGCGCCAGAAGGCAGAATGATTGCGATTCCCGACGCTGCTCTGTCTGGTTCCGCCGCTTCCGCCGCACAGGTCGAAGCCGTCGCCACGCTCGCCGTGGGCTCGCTGGCCAACGACGGCGAATTGCGCGAAAACACAGGTGCCGGCGATGGTTCCGCTGCTTCCGACATAACGTGGGAAGCCGTCGGCGACCCGACCGAAGTGTCGCTTATCGTCGCCGCACGCAAGGTGAAGGCCGATCGCAAATACGCCAACTACACGCGCGTCGGCGAGATTCCATTCACCTCCGACCGCAAACGCATGGCCGTCGTCGCGCAGGACAACGCCGATGCCGGGCGTCTCACCGTCTTCGCCAAGGGTGCCCCCGACGTACTGCTCGGCTACTGCAGCCGCATCGCGGTCAACGGTGCCGTGCGACCGATGACGCAAGGCGATCGCCAGCAGATCCTCGCCGCCGTGGAACGCCTGTCCGCCGAAGCGTATCGTACGCTGGGCCAGGCGTACCGTCCGCTCGGCACCGCTTCGCTCGCCGCAGTGCCGGGCGTGCGCATCAACGCCGCCGGTCACGTCGCCGACATCGCCGACCAAAGCGATGTGCTGGAAAGCGACTTGATCTGGGTCGGCATGGTCGGCATCATCGATCCGCCGCGTACCGAAGTGCGCGATTCCGTCGCCGAAGCGCATCGCGCCGGCATCCGCACCGTCATGATTACCGGTGACCATCCGCTTACCGCGGCACGCATCGCCAGCGATCTGGGCATTATTGAAACGGACGGAGACGGCAGCTCGGTCGGCAGCGCCGACCTTAGTAGCAAAGTGCTCACCGGCGTTCAACTCGACGAGCTGCCGGACGAGCAAGCGTTCGACAAGGCCACCCGCGAAATCTCCGTGTACGCGCGCGTTGCGCCGGAACACAAGCTGAAAATCGTCGAATCGCTGCAACGGCAAGGCAATATCGTGGCTATGACCGGCGACGGCGTAAACGATGCTCCCGCCGTCAAAACCGCGGACATCGGCGTCGCGATGGGCATCACCGGTACCGAAGTTACCAAGCAGAGTGCCAAGATGATCCTCGCCGACGACAACTTCAGCACCATCGTCGAGGCGGTACGCGAAGGCCGTGGCATTTTCGACAACATCCGTAAGTTCCTGCGCTATCTGCTGAGCTCCAACGTCGGTGAGGTCTTCACGGTCTTCGGCGGTGTGATGCTGGCCGGCTTCCTCGGCATCACGCAGCCGGGCAGCCAAGGCGTGACCGTGCCGCTGCTCGCCACGCAACTGCTGTGGATCAACCTGCTTACCGACGCGGCACCGGCCTTGGCGATGGGCGTCGATCCCTCCACCGACGACGTGATGGCACGCAAGCCGCGCAAACTCACCGACCGCGTGATTGACGGGCAGATGTGGGGAGACATCATCTTCATCGGCATCATCATGGCCGCCGTCACGCTGATCGGCATGGACATGCACCTCGCCGGAGGCTTGTTCACCGACCGTTCCGTGGATGCTGTCGGACATGACGCGCAGATGACGGAGGCGCGCACGATGGGCTTCACCATCCTGGTCTTCGCGCAGATGCTTAACGCGTTGTGCTCGCGCTCGCATGACCAGTCGGTGTTCGTGGGGCTGTTCGCCAACAAGTGGCTGTGGGGTGCGATCGCACTGTCCACGCTGCTGCAGCTTGCGGTGGTCTACGTGCCGTTCCTCAACACCGCGTTCGGTACCGTGCCGCTGTCCGCGGGTGCGTGGGTCGAATGCCTCGGCCTGGCGATGATTGTGCTCGTCGCCTCCGAGCTGCGCAAGTGCGTGCTGCGTGCGATGCATCGGCGGTGATGCTGGCTTATAGCGTCGACGGGCTAGACTGGACGACAGTTGGTGGGCGCGCGTTGGCTGCGCGCCCGCTCATATGACGATTGTTCCGGTGATGTTTGGAGGAATTTCGATGCTGCTGTCCGATCGCGACATTCTCGCCGCACAGGCTGACGGCCATATTTCGCTCGATCCGTGGACCCCGGAAATGGTGCAGCCGGCGTCGATCGACGTCCGTCTGGACCGCTTCTTCCGTCTGTTCAACAACCATGCGTATACGTATGTGGATCCGGCGGAGAACCAGGGCGAGCTGACCGAGCAGTTCGAAGTCCGGTCTGATGAGCCGTGGATCTTGCATCCGGGCGAGTTCGCGCTCGGCTCCACGTGGGAGTATGTGAAGCTTGATTCGACGGTTGCGGCACGACTCGAAGGCAAGAGTTCGCTTGGACGACTCGGCATCCTCACTCACTCCACCGCGGGATTCATCGACCCGGGTTTCGAAGGGCATATCACGCTGGAGCTGTCCAATGTGTCGACGCTGCCGGTGAAGCTGTGGCCGGGCATGAAAATCGGACAGATGTGCTTCTTCCAGCTGAGCTCGCCCGCCGAGCATCCGTACGGCTCCGCCGGCACCGGCTCGCACTACCAGGGCCAGCGTGGCCCGACCCCGAGCCGCTCCTACGTGAACTTCTACAAGGCCGATATCACTGACTGATGCATCACAGAATCCCCGGCGCGATGTCATGCACGGCGAGCCATCCGCGTAGGTCGCTGAACTCGTCGAGGCTGACGGAGTGGTCGAGCCCACGGTAGCTTTTCGCGGTGAGGAACGTGTGCTCGTCCAGCCAGGCGCTCATGGCGAAAAGCTCCGGCTTGGCGATCACCGTATCGCTGTTGCCGTAACCGAAGAACGTGGGAATATTGAGCGGCGCGATACGGTCGTCGGCAGGCGCGGTGCCGCGGACGAGCCCAGGCGCAAGGAATCCGGACAATGAAATCGACGCACGGTAGCGTTCCGGATGCATGCGCAGCAGATGGATCGCCAGCAAGCCACCTTGGGAAAAGCCGATCGGCACGACGGCACGGTCTTCGGGAACGTTCTGCGACACCCAATCGTCGATAGCCATGGATGCGGCGAACGCGTCGCGGTCGAGGTCTTCGCCGGACGGCACGCAATCATGGAACCAGGAGTACGCGCCTGGAGTGAACGTGCCGACCGCCTGCAGCGTCAGCGGCGCGCGCAGTGAAGCGTAATCGTTGTATGGTGCGATGTATCGCATCATATCGGCAAGGTCAGCCTCATTCGATCCCCAGCCATGCAGGCACAGGAACAGCGGCCGTTTCGGTGTCGCGTTGCCGCCGCCGCGCGAATACTGGACGTGCGTCACCTGCAGCGGTTCGCCGAAACGGCCCGGCACCACATCCGATTCGCGTCCGATCAGCTCCGTTTTGTTGCTGTTGTCTGCGGTTTGCGGAATTTCATGTTCGATTGCGTCGCTCATACCTTCCCAATATAGCGTGCGTCGATAGCGTGAGAAGGTGGTCGTGAAAAAAGAAGACCCCGGTGGGATCGGCCACCGGGGAGAGAAAGGAGAGAGAAGAAGAAAGGGTTCAATTGTCGGGAACTCTTGTGTTCCTGGTCGGCTCGTTGTGCTGACAGTTCATATATAACCATTCGATGCTGAGCACATGTCTGGTGTTTTCTGAAAACTTCCTGAAAATCCGATGGCGATTTCGTTCAGGCGCAATTTGGCACAGTTCCCGACGAACACGATTTCGGCTGGATGCGATTCCAGCCGATCGTCCGCCATTGCGCAATCGTCCGTCGCCACGCGATCCGAACGCCGGAAATCGAAAAAACGTCAGATCTGCGCGTCCGCATCCACGCTCATCACATACACGTTGCGTCGCAGCTGCTTGCTTTGCGCACGCGTGATGTCGCCGGCCTCATACATGTCCTGGATCACGCCCAGCTCGATGCCGTAGCTTTCACGCTTGACCTCCTCGGCCTGTTCCTGCGCTTCGGCGCTGATGCCCATATTCGGACGCGCCCTCAACGCGGATTCGCTGCGTCGGTAGTCCAACAGCAGGCCGGAGCAGTGCTCGGTGTTGTACGTGTCGCCGCCCATCTCCTCATACAGTCGGTCGATCACATGTTCGATCGCATCCACTTGGACCACGCGCGTATGCGCGAACAGTTCGTCGTCGCTGAACAGCGGGGTCGTGCGCCGGATGCGGCTGTTCACGCGTTTCGCCAACGTGCCCATGCGCCGCTGCAGCGCCTTGTACCGGCCTTTGACGCGCCAGATCATACGGCCTGAATTGTGTGCGGTTTCGATGTGACGCAACGAGCTCATGATCTGGTCGAGCAGGCGCTCGCAAGCTTCGGCTTCCAGATCGTTCGCGGCGCGGTTCCCGGTCGGATTCGCCTTGATCGCAGCGCGCACGCCCGCCAGTCGATTCTTGACGTATTCCTTCTCCCAATTGAGCGCATCGATCTGCAGTCTCATGTACCCTTGCGGATCGATTTCGCCGGTGCGTTGCTTCAGCCGTGTAATACGTTTCGTATACGAATCGATGATCATGAGCACTGCACGTCGGTTCTCCGGCGTGACACGGCCCGACAGCTCCTCGACCGTCCGCCGCAGCACTTCGATGGTGATTTCCGTCATTTCCGTGGACGTGTCCTTATTGCGATTCGGCGCGAGCAACGGCAGCAGGAAATTCGCCAGCAGCAACGTCACTACTATCACACCGCCGGCGATGAAGATCAGTTCGTTGCGCATCGGGAAATTCGCGCCTGCCGCAAGCGTGTACGGAATGGTGAACATCAATGACAGTGTGATGGTGCCCTTCGGCCCGCCGAACGTCATGACGGCCGCCGATCGCCAGCGCTTCGCCGTCATCTTGCGTCGCTTGCCGGTGGTGGTGTCGCGCGCCAATCGCAGCATCAGTGAGATCCACAGGAAGCGCATGACGATCACCACTGTGGAAACCACAAGAATCGCAGTGAGCAGCAGCCAATTGCTGACGTGCGGATCGTCCCAGCTGGTGGTCATCGCGCTTGGCAGCAGCATGCCGAGCAGAATGAACACGGTGCCGTTCAGCGAGAATGACAGCACCCCCCATACGCTGGATGAGACGATGTTCGTACGTGCCACATTCGGGCCGATGCCGGTGCGGTCGAAGCGGATAAGCAGGCCGGCGGCCACCACCGAAAGAATGCCGGAAACGTGCACCGCCTCCGCGCCCAAATACAGGATGAACGGCAGGAACAGCTCCATCAGAATACGTGTGGTCATCGTTTCCCAGCCGAGGGAACGCATCGTTTCGAACACCACGTCGGCCACCATGCCCACGACGATGCCGAAGAAAGCGCCACCGAAGAAGGACACCACGAATTGCATGGTCGATTCGCCCACTTCGAATACGCCGCTGACGGCCGCCGCGATGGCGAACTGGAAGCCGACGATGCCGGACGCGTCGTTGAACAGCGATTCGCCTTTCAGCACGCTCGTCTGCCGTTGCGTCAGCGCCGCTTCCTTGCCGAGCGACGACACTGCGACCGCATCCGTCGGCCCAAGCGCGGCGCCGAGCGCCAAAGCCGCGGCGAGCGGAATCGCCGGCCATACGGCATGCAACGCGAAACCGACCGCCGCCATCGTCGCGATCGCCAAACCGATCGCCAATGACAATGACAGTTTCACCGATTTGAGCAGTTCCGATTTATCGATTTCGTGCGCTTCCAAATACAGCAGCGGCGCGATGAACAGCACCATGAACAGTTCAGGGCTGAGCGTCACGTCCGGAAAGAACGGCAGTTGTGATGCCAGCGCGCCCAACGCGATCTGCACAAGCGGTGTGGACACCTTGGGTATGAATCGGCTCAGGAACGAGGACAGTACGACGGCAGCGATGATGCATAGAATCAACTCGAATACCGCCAACGTGCCTCCTTTGCGCGTATTTCCAACCTTTTCCAGCCTACCAAGAGGCGGTTATGAGCGTGTTTCGCCATGGGCTGACGTTCGTGCCGCTTCGGTTGGGCGCGCAGGTCGGGCATGCAGGTCGGACGTGCGGACCAGTCGTGCGGAGCGGTCGTATGGCCGCCGCTACACTGTGGCGTATGCGATGGGACGATGATATGGAACCGGCGATCGCGCTGGCCCGCGAAGCCGCCGCGGATGGCGAGGTGCCGGTCGGTGCTGTCGTGCTTGCCGCTGACGGCCGGGTGATTGGCCGCGGGCGGAACCTGCGTGAGACGCATGCCGATCCGCTTGCCCACGCCGAAGTCAAGGCGATGGCTGAAGCGGCCGCCTCGCTTGGCACTTGGAATCTCGCTGATTGCACGCTTGTCGTTACGTTGGAGCCGTGCCCTATGTGCGCCGGTGCCTGCCTGCAGACGCATATCGGACGTATTGTGTTCGGTGCGTGGGATGCCAAGTTGGGTGCATGCGGTTCGGTATGGGATATTCCCCGCGATCCGCACGTCGGACTTGTACCGGAAGTGATTGGCGGTGTGCGCGAAGCAGAATGCGGGCGATTGATGACCGATTTCTTCGCGCGCCGACGCTAATTACTTTCCGAAAGAAACAAACACGCAGGGCGACGAGAAGAAAAGCGGTATGCAGTACCATCAAAGCGTCATACCAACCAAGAATCGCAAGAAAAGGATGCTGCAATGACGCTCATTCAGACTTTCCACGGCACCGCTTCCAACGGCACACCCCTTACCGCCGTGTATGCCGAGCAGCCGGCTGCCGCCGCAGCTTTTGCTCTGGTGTTCCCCGGCAGCGATTTGCCGAGATTCGTGCATTGGGGTCGCCCGCTCACCGCACCGGAAACCGTGATCAACACGTTCGACGCGCTCGCTCCGCAGCGTGTTTCCGGAGCCCTCGACTACACCGCATGGCCGAGCGTGCTGCCGACACAGTCCGAAGCGTGGTCCGGCTCTGACCGTTTCGACGTGCGCCGTGACGGCGTGGAACTGTTCTGCAAGTTCCAGGTCACCGACATCAAAGCCGAAACCGTGGCCGCCGGCAAAACCTACACCATGGCCGAAAAAGACGGCTACCCCAGCTGGAGCGTGGCCTCCGAGCCCAAGCAGACGCCTACCGTCACCGTCACTGCCGAGGACGTGGAACAATGCGTGAAACTTACGTGGACCTGTGAGCTCGATGAAACCGGCCTCATCCGCCAGCATGCGGAGGTGACGAACACCGGCGAGGGGCGACTCGAGATCGGCAAGATCGAACTTGCATTCAGCGTGCCCGCCGACGCCAACGAGATCCTCACCACCACCGGTCACCATCTGCGTGAGCGTTCCCCACAGCGCCAGGACTTCACCATCGGGCGCTTCGCCAAATCCTCCATGATCGGCCGCCCCGACTTCGACGCCACCCTGCTGCTCAGCGTTGGCGAACACGGCTTCGGTTTCACCCACGGCAACGTCTACTCCGCGCACGTGGCATGGAGCGGCAACAGCGTGCTGTCCGCGGAACGACTGCCCTACACCACTGGCGTGATCGGTGGCGGCGAAGTGCTCTTCGGCGGCGAAGTCGGTCTGGAACACGGTGAAAGCTACACCACGCCATGGCTCGTCGGCTCTTACGGCGAGGGGCTCAACGAAGTCGCCTCACGCTTCCATGGTTACATCCGCCGCGTGCACCGCGACTGGCTCGTGGACCATGGCATCGCACCCAAGCCGCGTCCGGTCATCCTCAACACATGGGAAGCCGTCTACTTCAACCACGATTACGACACCCTGACCGCCCTCGCCGACAAAGCCGTGGAAAGCGGCGTCGAACGATTCGTCGTGGACGATGGCTGGTTCGGCGCCCGCCGTGACGACACCGCCGGCCTCGGCGACTGGCAGATTTCGCAGGACGTCTGGCCCGACGGAGACAAGTCCCTGAAGGCGCTCGCCGACTACGTGCACGGCAAGGGCCTCGAATTCGGCCTGTGGTTCGAGCCGGAAATGGTCAACCCCGATTCCGACATGTTCCGCAACCATCCGGACTGGGTGCTGAAGCCCACCGCCGGTCGTCTGCCGATGCAGGGCCGCACCCAGCAGGTCGTCGACCTGACCAACCCGGACGCGTACGACTACATTTACGGTGCGATGGACAAGCTCGTCAGCGAGCTGGGCATCGACTACATCAAGTGGGACCACAACAAGCTCGTTACCGAAGAAGTCTCGCCGCTGACCGGCCGTCCGGCAGCGCACGCGCAGACGCTCGCCGTATACCGCATCTTCACCGATCTGAAGGCAGCGCACCCCGGCCTGGAAATCGAAAGCTGCTCCTCCGGCGGCGGCCGTATCGATTTGGGCATTCTTGAAGTAGCCGATCGCGTTTGGGCGTCTGACTGCGTCGACCCGGTGGAACGTGCCGACATCCAGCGCTACACGTCGCTGCTGGTACCGCCGGAAATGATCGGCGAGCACGTGGGCGCTTCCCCGGCGCATTCCACGCATCGCGCCACTTCGCAGGAAATGCGCATGGCCACGGCCTTCTTCGGACACATGGGCATCGAATGGAATCTGCTCAAGGAACCGCAGGAGGATATCGACAAGCTCTCCGAATGGACTGCCGAATTCAAGAAGCATCGTGAATGGTTCGCTGTCGACACCGTCGTGCATTCCGACGCGGCTGATCCGGCCGTGCGCGTGGACGGTTGCGTCATGCCGAACAAGGCCGCCGCGATCTACCGCTTCACACAGCTGACCACATCGCAGACCTATCCGTCCGCCCCCGTGAAGCTGCCCGGCCTCGATCCGGACGCCGTATACGTGGTGTCCCCGCTCGACGTGAGCCTCGACCTGGCCAAGCAGGACATCGGCAACGGCCAAAGCCCGCTCGGCTGGTGGACCGCCGATGGTGTGAAGATGACCGGCCGTGCGCTCGCCGCCTATGGCATCCGCCCGCCGGCGCTGCATCCTGCGCAGGCCGTCCTTTTCAAAGTAGTCCGCATCTGAGTATCTGTTTTGTATGGTGAGGCTGGTACTTTCGCGTACCGGCCTCACACTGCGACAGCGATTCCGAACGACTTACCCTACATACTGGCGAATGGCTTGCGCTGCGGCCGCTTTGCTCCACAGCGACCAGTCGTGCTCGGCGATTTCGAAATCGACCGGCGCGGCTTGACTATGCCGATACATATTGATGCCGTTACGCAGGTTGTCTATGCCGAGTTTCGCAATGAACGACGATTCGCCAGCGATCATGATTTTGTCGGGCATGGCAAGATTGGCGATGGTCGCGATCAATGTACCCAAACGGAAACAGGTGCGGTTCACCAGATTCGTGGCCTGCGTTTTGCTGGCGCGCGCTGCGGCCGCAAATTCGTCGAACGTCGCCGGATGTCCGATCATTTCCGAATATTCTGTTGCGATTGAATTGTCAGTTAGGCACGTCGCGCAACCTTTATGTCCGGAAATGCAGCGCGGCCCGTCGGGGTCGACCAGAATATGCCCGACCAGGCCATAGCTTTTGTCGGGATTGTCGATCGGCTCGCCGTTGACGGTGAGCGAATATCCCACGCCGATGCCGATCGTCACCACGGCGAAACTGTTCAATCCGACGCCCGAGCCGAACATGCACGCGTCCACCACCAATGAGTCGATGTCGTTGTAGATGCCGGTCGGCAGGCCGGTCGCCTTGCGAATCATCGCCGAAAATTCCACCGGCTTCGACCAGTGCAGGAACGGTGCGAACGTCGTCACCGAATCGTCCGTGATATGTCCGCCCAACGAGACGCCGACCGCGCATGGCGAAGGCAATCCCGCCATTATCGCCTCGTCGGCGCAGTCCATGGTCAGCTGCCGAATAACGTCGACCACCGATTCCGGCGAATCGTCGTCGAGCGGCAGGTCATGGCAGCCGGTCACAATCTGCCCAAGCGCGTTTACTGTTACGGCAGTGATATGGGTGGTGTTGATTTTCATGCCGACGAACGTGCGCGCATTGGCGATGATGCGCAGTCCGGTCTGCGGACGGCCGCGACGTTCCGTATTTTCTTTCTGGATTGACTTTTGTGCCGATTTCCGCAAGAAATCTTTCGGTAACTTGCCGCCATGCCCCGCTGCCATTGGCGTCTCTTCGATCACGCCAGCGTAAATCAAATCACTGGTGATGCGCGATACCGCGCCTTGCGAAAGGCCAAGGATCTGTGCCAGCGTGATGCGCGAAATCGGACCGTACTTCATAATGCAGGCCGCAACCTTATGCGTGTACTCCGAGCCTTCAAACCAGTGTGGAATCGGGGAAATCGCCATATCGGACCGTCCTTACCGTCTATTTTCTTTCCAAGAATAACAAAATAACCGTTTTTTATTTCCGTTCGATGCGGGCGCGCAGAAACTGGGAATGAAAACAAGCCGATTCTACAATTAAAAAGCAACGGAGGCTGGTAATGAAGCCGGCCTGCCGTGAAAAAGGAAAATACAAAGGAGTCGAGAGAATGAAACCTGATTCCAATGCCAACACAGGCACCTTCAGGCGGATCGCGGGCCGTGCTATTACGGCTGCATGCGCGATTGTGCTGACGGTTGGGCTCGCGGGCTGCGGCAACAGCACCGCCGGCACGGTCACCTTGGATTTCTTCCAATTCAAGTCCGAGGCGGCGGATTGGTTCACCGCCAAGGCGCGTGAATTCGAGAAAACCCATTCCAACATCAAAGTCAATATCAACAATTCGTCGGACGCCACCACCGATCTGCGCACGCGACTGGTGAAGAACCGCGAACCCGACGTCATCACCATCAACGGCGACATCAATTACGGCATGCTCGCCGAAGCGGGCGTCTTCCACGATTTCACCGACGACGAGATCGTCGACGAGCTCAATCCGGGCATGGTGAACATCGCGAAGAGCCTCGTGCAGACCACCGACAAGTCCAAGAAGCGTCTGTACGGTATTCCGTACGCGGGCAACGCAAGCGGCTACATCATCAACGCCGATGTGTGGAAGCAGGCCGGCGAGGATCCGGACAATCCGCCGCAGACGTGGAGCGAATTCATCGCGCTGCTCAAGCGGCTCAAGGCCAAGGGCGTCACGCCGGTTGAGGCGAGCACCGCCGATCCGTGGACGTTGCAGGCGCCGCTTGCATCGCTGAATTCGACGCTGGTGCCGGAATCGGAATACGCGTATCTCAAGGACGGCAGCAAGACCTTCTCCGACTTGTGGACGCCCGTCAGCGGCAAGCTGATTGAAATTTACCAGAACTACACGCAGAAGAATCCGGCCGTCACCTACCAGCAGGCTACGCAGGACATCGCTTCCGGCAAGGCCGCGATTCTGCCGCTCGGCACGTACGCGATTCCGCAGATCCGTCTGATCAACAAGGACGCCAATCTGCGGTTCGCGCAGATGCCGGCCACCGACAACGTCAAGGAACAGCAGCTGACCGCCGGCGACGACGTGATGCTGACGATCGGCGCGCATACGAAGCATTACACCGAGGCTCGCGAATTCGTCGACTTCCTGATGAGCGAGGAGAACGTGCAGGATTACTCCAAGCAGCAGTCTGCGTTCACCCCGTACAAGGATACGTACGTCGGCGATGAAGCGTTGAATGGCGTGCTCGACTTCTACAAGGCCGGCAAGCTGGCTGATTTCTGTGACCACTACGTGCCGGCAAGCATCAACCTCGCCGGTTTCCTGCAGACGTTGGTGCAGTCGGGCAATACTAAACGATTCCTGAACAGCATGCAGTCGGAATACGACAAGATCGAAGCCAGGAACTTTAGGTGAGGGGAGGAACGACAATGACTGGCAATATCTCGGCCAAGGCCGACAAGGCCGCCGCAAAGAAGCCGAAGAAGGTTTCGAAATACTCCAAGCGCAAGGTCGATCCGGCGTTCTACTGGATGACCATTCCCGCGATGATTCTCGTGTGCATCTTCCTGTACCTGCCGTTCCTGCAGGGCGCGATGTACTCGTTCACCAATTCGCAGGGTTACGGCGATTACAAGTTCATCGGCTTCAAGAACTACATCGCGATGTTCCAGGACGCACGCGTCGGCCACGCGTATCTGTTCACGATTTTCATCGCGATTCTGATCACGCTCGGCACGAACATCCTCGGCATGTTCCTGGCGGTGCTGCTGAACTCCAAAATCGCCTTCAAGAACGGCTTCCGAGCCATCTTCTTCATTCCGTACACCCTGTCGGTGCTGGTCATCGGCTACGTGTTCAAGTACATCTTCATGACCCCGCTGCCGGCCCTCGGCCAGGCGCTGCACATCGATTGGCTGTCCACATCCATGATCTCCAATCCGGATCTGGCATGGTTCCCGATCGTGTTCCTGTCCATCTGGCAGGGTGTGGCCTACTCCACGCTGCTGTACTTGGCGGGTCTGCAGACCATCGACAACGAAATCTATGAGGCCGCGTCCATCGACGGCGTGAACGCCTGGCAGAACTTCTGGCAGATCACGTTCCCGCTGATTGGCCCGTTCTTCACCATCAACATGGTGCTGAGCCTCAAGAACTCGCTCGGCGCGTTCGACCAGGTCATGGCATTGACCAAGGGCGGTCCGGATTCCAAGACCGAAACCGTCTCCTACCTGATCTTCCAGAACGGCCTGGGCAACGGCGAATACTCCTACCAGATGGCGAACGCGGTCACGTTCTTCATCGTGCTGGCAATCCTCGCATTCGTGCAGCTGAAGTTCTTCAGCGGCAAGGAAAAGGTCTGAGAGTAAGGGGAAGAAATCATGACTAGCGCAACTGTTGCAACCAAGCCGGCCGCCGCGCAAAGCGGACAATCGCAAGCGAAGCCGGAGAAGATCCGCAAGGACCACAGCATCAACTGGTGGCTGACGGCGGTCGTCGCCGTGCTGAGCCTGACGGTGCTCGTGCCGCTGTACTTCGCCGTCGTCACCGCGCTGAAGACGCCGGGCGAAGCGGGCACGTTCAGCCTGCCGACCACGTGGGAATGGCATAATTTCGCGGACGCGTGGAACAAGGTGAACTATCCGAAGGCCGCGCTCAATTCCGCGATCATCACCGTGTGCGCTGTGGTGCTGACGCTGCTGACGAACACGTTCGTCGCGTACGCCGTGGCAAGGAACATGGATAAGCGGTTCTTCCGCTTCCTGTACTACTTCTTCCTGGCCATGATGTTCGTGCCGTTCACCGTCGTCATGCTGCCGATCGCCAAGGAAATGGGCACCCTGCACCTGGACAACCAGCTCGGTCTGATCATTCTGTACACGATTCTCGGCATCGGCACGAACCTGTTCATCGCGATCGGCTTCATCCGTTCGATTCCGATTTCGTTGGAAGAGGCGGCGCGCATCGACGGCGCTTCGACCTGGCGCATCTTCTGGACGATCATCTTCCCGCTGATGGGACCGATCAACGCCACGATCGCCATCCTGACCGCACTGTGGGCGTGGAACGACTTCCTGCTGCCGCTGATCACGCTGACCGACCAGAGCAATCAGACGATTCCGCTGGCGCAGTACGTGTTCCAGAGCCAGTTCACGTCGAACTACCCGATGGCCTTCGCCTCCTACCTGATGGCCATGGCCCCGGTCCTCATCGTCTACATCTTCGCCCAAAAGTGGGTCGTCGGTGGTGTGATGAGAGGAGCCGTTAAGTGAACAGTCCTGTGGACTGTTCATAGGTTCCTCCTGAGCGAGCCGATAGGCGAGCGAAGGCAGGAACAACGCGGCCGTAGGCCGTCTGCTTGTGAAGTAAAACTTCACAGCGCCGAGCGGGACGAGCCGTGAAGCGGAGAGCCCAGTGGGCTCTCCGTAGGCGAGCCGAGCAGTTATGCTGCGAGGTGAAATCCCGCGAGGTCAATATTGGGCCCGCTCGTAGCGCGGTCCGTAATTGCAGGAGGCTGTGAAGTAAAACTTCTTCACAGCGCCGAGCGGGAATCCTCGTTTCCCCTTTTTCGAGGATTCCTGCTTTTCGTATGCATTGATGTGATTCCGAAGGGCGCATCCCGCTTGCAATATATCTTTCATTTCCTGCTTTGCAAAACGCGCCGCAGGCAAGAAAGAAAAAACGCTTTACGTACCATGGGATATAGCAAAGTTCATCCATTCCACTTAGGCAAAGGAGCTCAATCGCGATGACGAATTTCAATCGTTCCACTCTTCCTGACACCGTCCGTTCGAATGGCGCCACCCCGAATCCATGGTGGGCCAACGCGGTGGTCTACCAGATCTATCCCCGTTCCTTCCAGGATTCCAATGGCGACGGCATCGGCGATCTGAAGGGCATCACCAGCCGCCTCGACTATCTTGCCGACCTTGGCGTGGACGTGCTGTGGCTGTCCCCGGTCTTCAAGTCCCCGCAGGACGACAACGGCTACGACATCTCCGACTACCAGGACATCGACCCGCTGTTCGGCACGATGGCCGATATGGACGAGCTGCTTGCCGAAGCGCACAAGCGCGGCCTGAAGGTCATCATGGACCTGGTCGTGAACCACACGTCCGACGAGCATGCCTGGTTCCAGGCTTCCCGCGACAAGGACGACCCGCACGCCGACTGGTACTGGTGGCGTCCTGCCAAGCCGGGCCATGAGCCGGGCACGCCCGGTGCCGAGCCGAACCAGTGGGGCTCCTATTTCGGCGGTTCCGCATGGGAGTACGATCCGAAGCGCGGTGAATACTTCTTCCACCAGTATTCCAAGAAGCAGCCTGACCTCAACTGGGAGAACCCGGAGGTGCGCAAGGCCGTCTACAAGATGATGAATTGGTGGATGGATCGCGGCATCGACGGCTTCCGCATGGACGTGATCACCCAGATCTCCAAGACCGTCGACAAGAACGGCAGGCTGCCGGGCGAGGACGGTTCCGAAATCGCCGATCTGCCGGTCGGCGAGGAAGGCTATTCCAGCCCGTTCCCGTTCTGCTCCGACGGTCCGCGCATCGACGAGTTCCTCGCCGAAATGCGCCGTGAGGTATTCGAAGGCCGTGAAGGCTACATCAACGTGGGCGAGGCTCCGGGCATCACCCCGGCCCGTAACGAGCACGTCACCGATCCGGCCAACAAGGAACTTGACATGCTATTCCTGTTCGACCATGTCGGCATCGACCAGGAAGGCTCCAAGTGGAATACCGTGCCGTTCGAGGTCAAAAACCTGCGCGACCGTATGACCGAGCAGCAGGAGGCCGTGAGGAAGGCCGGTTGGGCCAGCCTGTTCTTCTGCAATCATGACCAGCCGCGCGTGGTCTCCCGTTGGGGCAACGACTCCGACCGCGATTCGCGCGAGCTGAGCGCCAAGGCGTTCGGCATGGTGCTGCACATGCACCGCGGCACCCCGTACATTTACGAAGGCGAGGAACTGGGTATGACCAACGCCCACTTCACCAAGCTGGAACAATACCGCGATTTGGAGGCCCTCAACGGCTATCGCCAGCGCGTGGAGGAAGCCAAGTGCCAGTCATCCGAATCCATGATGGCCGCCCTCGCCCTCATCGGCCGCGACAACGCGCGCACCCCCATGCAGTGGGACGCCTCCAAATACGCCGGCTTCACCGCGCCAGACGCGCCCGTCGAACCATGGATCAGCGTCAACCCGAATCATGTGGAAATCAACGCGGCCGAGGAATTCGACGATCCGGATTCCGTGTACACGTTCTACAAGAAGCTCATCGCCATGCGGCACAACAGCGCCACCATCTCCACTGGCGAATGGCATCTGCTCGCCGCCGACAGCGATCAGGTGTATGCTTTCACGCGCACCAATGGCGACGACACGATTCTTGTCGTGGTCAACCTCACCGACAGGTCCGCGGCGCTGCCTTCGGACGTGGCGGAGCTGCTTTCCGACGGCGTGTCCGATCCGCAAGTACTGCTCAGCACCTATGATGCTATGCATAGTGTTAAATCGATCGCTCGTGGCGAGCTCGCTCGCTGGGAGGGAGTCGTGATTCAGCTCTGATCGATCTTTCCCTATAACTCTCTGCGGAACGTCCGGCAGGTTCATCACGAAACCTGTCGGACGTTTCTTTTTCCGTGCGATTCTGAGGCACGGCCGGGATTCGATTGCGATTCGGCAATCGCACGGCATTTTCGGCAGACGTGCGCTTACAATAACGTCCATGGAACAAAACGAGGTGCTCAAAGCATTGCGGCGTGATCATGCCGCTGAATTGAAACTGGCCGCCGAACGACTGAAGGGCACCGCACGCCACACGGAGATTATTCCGTCCCCAGTGCTGTCCGAGATGACCGGACATGAGATTCTGCTCAAGCCGGAGAATCTCCAGGTCACTGGGTCATTCAAGATTCGTGGCGCGTATAACAAGATCGCATCGTTGTCCGACGAGCAGCTTGCGCATGGCATCGTCACCGCTTCCGCAGGCAACCATGCCCAAGGCGTGGCATACGCGGCCCGTGAGCGTGGCGCGAAGGCCACCATCTGCATGCCGCAGATCACGCCGCCGTTGAAGGTGGACGCCACCAAGGCTTACGGCGCTGATGTGGTGCTGTGCGGCGAGGTGTTCGATGAATCCGCCGCCCACGCGCAGGAACTCAGCGATACCGAAGGCATGATTTACGTGCCGCCGTTCGACGATTACGAAGTGCTGTGCGGACAGGGCACCATCGGTCTTGAGATTCTCGAAGACGTGCCTAACGTCACCGATGTGGTTGTGCCGCTTGGTGGCGGCGGTCTGGGCGCGGGAGTGGCGCTCGCCATCAAGACGTTCAAGCCGGAAGTGCGCGTGATCGGCGCCATTCCGGAAGGCAGCCCGGCATGGAAGAATTCGTTGGCCGCCGGTCGCGTCGTCGCAGCCGACCAGGTGCGCACCTCCGCCGAAGGCGTTGCCGTGAAGCGTCCGGGCGACCTGACCTTCGCGCTGCTCAACGAGTTCCTCGACGATCTGGTCACCGTCACCGAGCGTGACATCAACGAGATGATTCTGCTCATGCTGGAGAAGCACAAGCTGGTGGTCGAAGCTGCCGGTGCCGTGTCTCTGGCCGCGCTTGAGCACCTGAATCTGCGCTCGCGCAAGTTCGCCGAAGCACAGGGTCCGCATGTGGTGGTGCCGATTCTTTCCGGTGGCAATGAGGATACTGTCTCCATCAGCGCGGTGATTCAGAAGGGCATGATTGCCCGTGGCCGCATCATGAACTTCGAGGTTGAGCTTCCGGATACCCCTGGCCAGCTTGTCAAGGTGGCCACGATTCTGGCCGAGCAGCGCGCTAACGTCATCGCACTCGATCACGACCAGTTCAAGGCTTCCAGCCATTACACTGATTCGGTTTCCTTGGGCGTCACCGTTGAAACCAACGGCCCTGAGCACATCGACCGCATCCTTGACGCGATGCGCGCGGCCGGTTTCCGGCCCAAGCGCATCTACTGATTTCCCACGGTGGATAAGCGCGGATTCTCGCATATCTTCCGCATCAAAGAAGGCTCCTCAAACCCAATCAGGTTGAGGAGCCTTGCTTGTTCATTCGGTGTTATTTGCCCTGTTCCGCGGCGATTGTCTCGTCGACCAACTGCGGCAGCGCAATCGCAATATCGTCGCGGATAAGCCGTGTGGCCAAGCGATCGTATTGCGTGCGTCCCATGTTCATGATGGTGATCGGCACGCCCGCCTGTGCCGCGACCGGCACAATGCTCGCCGCCGGCATCACTTCCAGCGTGGAGCCGATCACCCACAATTCGTCGGCCTGCGCCGCCAGACGGTATGACTTTTCAATCGCACCATCCGGCAGCGCTTCGCCAAAGTAGACGACGTCGGTTTTGATCAGCCCATTGCATGGCATATTGCCGCTGTATGGCAGCTTGCGATGACAGTGCGGATCCGGCTCGTTGTCGAGATTCGCCATAATGTCCGCCGTGTTGTATTTCGCATGGCATTTCATGCAATGCGAAGTGCCGATGGTGCCGTGCAGGTTGACGATGACGTTGCTGCTGTTGCCTGCTTTTTCATGGAGTGCGTCGAAATTCTGCGTGGCGAGCAGCGTCAGCAGCCCTGCCTGTTCCAGCTTGACGAGCGCTTTGTGTGCGGTGCCCGGCTGTGCGTTCCATACTGGCGATTCCTTTTGCCAGCGCCAGGAATACTCGCGGTCTTCCTTATTGGCTAGGAACGCGTCGATGTCGTACACGTTCATTTGCTCGGGATGTTTGGTCCAGACGCCGTCCGGGCCGCGGAAGTCAGGGATGCCTGCGGACGTGGAGATGCCTGCGCCCGTCAATACTGCGATTTTTTTGCTCATACCTCCATACATACCACCGCGCGGTTTCCTCCGTATGCGTCTTTTTCGGCTTTCCGACCGTATTTGGAAATCGTTGCAGGCTCACGACACGCCCGTAGACAGGTTTTTCTGATGAATTTCAGGCCGTTTTGAGGCTTGTCTGAAGCATTTCTGCGATGATGTGGCGTGCGATAGGCGGTTTTCGACACGCCGATGAATGCGTTGCGCCGCAAGGGTTTTTACGGGGTTTGCGGAATGCCGATTTGCGCAAGTGGACGGGTTCGTGTAAGTTAATCCCTTGCTGCCGCTCAGCGAGTGGTCCGGATGGTTCCGGATTG
>OIWS01000350.1_pt1 | contig 62646 bp, 69 predicted proteins | sample 1587611 | NCBI WGS metagenome assembly OIWS01 (sample SAMEA3888919, study PRJEB22519) | human gut metagenome | biome: human gut; feature: human-associated habitat; material: faeces | place: Denmark | collected 2010 | reverse complement strand
GCGGCCAAGCTGTCTGTCTGCAAGATCAACATCGACTCCGACCTGCGTCTGGCCATGACCGGTACCATCCGTAAGTTCATGGCAGAGCATCCCGACAAGTTCGATCCCCGCGAGTACCTGAAGCCCGCCCGTGCCAACATCAAGGAGCTGGTCCGTCACAAGCTGGTGGACGTCCTCGGCTGCGCCGGCAAGGCCTAATTCAGTTTTGACTGATTGATTTTACCCCAAACGCACCGGGAGACAGTGTCTCCCGGTGCGTTTTTGTCAAATCGCCAGCTTTTGCGGATGATAACGCTCTTGCACATTCCGGTACCCTATATTATAATGTAAGGGCATTTGCAATAAACGAAAAGGAATGTGGCTATGTTTAAGATCTTGAAAACAGAGGGGAAGGCCCGGCGGGGCGAATTCTCCTGCGCCCACGGCGGCACGGTGCAGACGCCGGTATTCATGAACGTCGGCACGCAGGCGGCGATCAAGGGCGGCCTCTCCGCGGATGATTTGCGCGAGATCGGCTGCCAGGTCGAGCTTTCCAACACCTATCATCTCCACGTCCGCCCGGGCGACGAGCTGATCCGCGATATGGGCGGGCTGCATAAGTTCATGCGCTGGGACGGACCGATCCTGACCGACTCCGGTGGATTCCAGATCTTTTCCCTTGCGCAGCTGCGCAGAATCAAGGAAAAGGGCGTATACTTCAATTCCCATGTGGACGGTCGGCATATCTTCATGGGACCCGAGGAGAGCATGCGCATTCAGGCTAATCTCGGCTCGGACATCGCGATGGCCTTTGACGAGTGCATCAAGATCCCGTCACCACGCGAATATGTCCAGCGCTCCTGCGACAGAACCTATCGCTGGCTCCAGCGCTGCAAGGCTGCGCTCGCAGAGTATAACTCCATGGACGACGCGGTGAACCCGGGGCAGATGCTGTTCGGAATAAATCAGGGGACTGTGTTCCACGACATCCGCATCGAGCACATGAAGAAGATCGCCGAGCTCGAACTGCCCGGCTACGCGATAGGCGGGCTCGCAGTGGGCGAGACGCATCAGGAGATGTACGACACCATCGAGGCGGTGGAGGAGTACATGCCGAAGGATAAGCCGCGCTACCTCATGGGCGTCGGCACACCGTCCAACATCATTGAGTCAGTTGCGCGCGGTGTTGATTTCTTCGACTGTGTCATGCCCGCACGCAACGGGCGGCACGGGCACCTGTTCACTTGGGGCGGCGTTATCAATATAAAGAACGAGAAGTACGCAAGGGATGAGCAGCCGATAGATCCGCAGTGCGGCTGCCCGGTGTGCCGCCGCTATTCAAGGGCGTATGTGCGCCATCTTTTCAAGGCCGAGGAGATGCTTGCGATGCGCTTTGCCGTGACGCACAACCTCTATTTCTACAACAGCCTTATGCAGCGCATACGCGACAGTCTTGATGCCGGGGAGTTCGACAGCTTCAGAAACAAATTTACGGAAATTCTCGATAAACGTATCTAAGTATCTTGAATTTTGGCGAACTAACATATATAATACAAATATACTTTTTTTGGAGGTAAACCCAAAATGAATCTTATCCTTACCGGAGCTTCCTCCACTGCAGGCGCAGGCGGCTCCACCATCCTTATGCTCGTGCTCATGTTTGCCGTTTTCTATTTCTTCTTTATCCGTCCGGAAAACAAGAAAAAGAAAAAGGTTGAGGATATGCGCAACTCCCTGAGCCTTGGCGACGAGATCACCACTATCGGCGGCATGACCGGTAAGATCGTTCAGGTAACTGAAGACACCGTCACTTTCGAGACCGGTGAGGACAGAGTCCGCATTCAGATCAAGAAGTGGGGCATTTCCACCACCGCTAAGATGGAAGCAGCCGAAGCTGAAGCGCGCAGCAGCAAGGGCAAGAAAAAGTAATATAACCCGAATCATTTCAGCCTCCCGTTAATAAGATTGATTGATCTTATTAATGGGAGGTGTTTTTTTGTTATCTGCGAACAGCAGTGCCTTTGACGGCAAGGCCGCGGTGAGAGCTGCGGCGGCATGGACAGCGAGCGCGATCATCCTGCTGGTCATTGCGTCGGCTGTAATAAACGCGGCCGGCTGCGGAGAGTACATAATGGGATATGCCTGCTCTGCACTGAGTTTCCTGAGCGCTTTTTCAGCCGGGGCGGCAGCGGCCGGGAAAAGCAAAAAGGGGACCGTGTATACAGGTGCACTGACAGGAGCGGTCATTACGACTGTCCTGCTTACGGTAGGATTTATTGTAAACGGCGCAGAAACAGAAGCGTCGGCAGTGCTCAGCGTCGTCAGTTTTACATTCGCGGGGAGCATAGCCGGGGCGGTGATCTTCGGAAGAGGGAACTCTTCCAAGCGCAAACGCTATGCCCCGCGGCCACGTGCTTGACATAACAGAAATACATAAAGAGGTTTTCGCGTTTATTTTCCTGCGAGACAACGCTTTTCGGAAACGAACTGTAACAACAGTTAACATAAATGAGAAAAATTTTGCTTTTTTTGAAAAAAGGACTTGATTATTTTGCGAGTTTGTAATATATTGTTACCAGAGTCAATTATGTTAATCACGCAACTGTTACCGAAGGTTACATTTTGACATACATGATAAGAGAAAATTGCGGTACACATTCAATTACGCTGCTGTTTTCCTTCATGTGCGGCTCACTGTTGTCGCTGATATATCTTATCCCGAACGTTCCATTTCGTTTCGCGGAGGATATGCCGGTCATCGCGGCGGCTGCAAGCTTCTCAATCGGGGCGCTGACGTGCGGGACGGCCTGCTGCATTACAGTCCAGCCGCTGTCGACAGCAGTGCTTGGCTGCGCGGTCGCATTTGAGATGTACTCCGCTGTCACAGAGCTGTCGGCTAAAGAGACCGCGGGGCGTATGGGTATCATGGCTGTGCTCATACCGCTTCATTTCCTCGTGTGCTCATATGGGATGGCTCAAAGCGGTATTGCCAGAGCGGCAATGCGGCAGGTTGGAACATACAGCAGGAAACAGACGCTTTATACGTATGCAATTATGCTTGCCGGGCTTGCGGCCGCAGTGCTGCTGATCCGGTACATATTGAGAATATAGATATCTTAAACTGAAAGGAGGGCGTTTGAATGCAGAACTCGGAATGCATAGAGCTTTTTGAAAAGCATCTTACCGAAGAAAAGAAAGCATCCGCAAACACCCTCAGTTCCTACCTCAGGGACATCCGCCAGCTTGGCGAATATTTGGACAGCCATTCGGAGAACACCATTGCAGAGGCCACGAGCGAAGACCTTCAGGGCTATATTGCGATGCTGAGAGCCGAGGGCAAATCGGTCGCGACCGTGTCCAGAAGCATTGCATCTATAAAGTGCCTGTATACGCATCTGTTTATAAAGCAGATCATTACCATGAATCCCGCGCAGGGGCTTATTCCCGATAAAAGCACGCAGAAGCTGCCGGAGATACTGACCAGCAAGGAAGTCGAGCTCCTGCTCGAGCAGCCCGAATGCATAGACCCGAAAGGCTTCAGAGACAAGGCCATGCTCGAACTGCTTTACGCAACGGGCATAAGAGTAACGGAGCTTATCGATCTTGACATCGGAGATGTGAATCTCGGCGCGGGCGTCATCCGTTGCCACAGCAGAAACAAAGAGAGATTCATCCCGATGTACCCGGCGGCAGTCAAGGCGCTGAACGATTATATCACGCTTGTGCGTCCGCAGATGATACTCATGCCGGACGAGCAGTCCCTGTTCGTCAACGTCAGCGGTGAGCGTATGTCGCGCCAGGGCTTCTGGAAGATAGTCAAGCACTACCAAAAGAAAGCAGGTATCGAAAAGGACATCACGCCGCATACACTGCGCCACTCCTTTGCCGCACATCTGCTCGAGAACGGCGCAGATATACACGCGATACAGGAAATGCTCGGTCACGCCGATATATCCTCCACGCATATGTATTCTCAGCTCGTCAAGAAGCAGCTCAAGGATGTATATAACAAGGCGCATCCCAGAGCATAAATCGAATCAGGTCCAGCCGGTACGCGCCGCGTACCGGCTTTTTTATGTTGCGGTAAAAGGGTAAATGTGTTAAAATTCATTGGGGACGTGATACTATGCGGATACTCGGAATAGACCCGGGGATTGCAACGATAGGCTTCGGCGTAGTGGATTCCGACAGCCGCAGCCATAAGCTTATCAAGTGCGGGGTGATCACCACACCGGCGCACACAAGCCTGTCGAGCAGGCTTGAGCAGATATATGACGATATGTGCGGTTTGCTTGATATGTTCAAACCGGACGCAGTCTCGATAGAAGAGCTTTTTTTCAACACCAATATCACGACCGGCATTTCAGTCGCGCACGGCAGGGGCGTCATCCTGCTGGCATGCAGGAAAGCCGGAGTCAGGATATATGAATACACTCCGCTTCAGGTCAAGCAGGCGGTCGTCGGCTACGGCAGAGCGGAGAAGAGCCAGGTCATGGATATGGTGAAGCGCATCTGCGCGCTGCCTGCGCCGCCGAGACCGGATGACGCGGCGGACGCTGTGGCGCTTGCACTGTGCCATGCGCGCAGCTCGACCTCATTGCTGTACAGAGGAGACAGGGAAGAATGTTCTACCATATAGAAGGAAAAGTTACGGAGCTTGAGCCGGGGCTTGCCGTGGTCGACTGCGGCGGCATAGGCTTTGCAGTCAATGTGACGCTGAATACAATGTCGGGGCTTCATGCCGGTGAAAAAGCTAAGCTTTTCATCTCAGAGGCGATAGGGGATAATAATTTTGACCTCTATGGATTTCTCACAAAGAGCGAGCGCCGGTGCTTTGAGATGCTTATTTCCGTGTCCGGTGTCGGCGCAAAGGCGGCAATGTCTATCCTTTCGCATACTACCCCCGAGGGGCTTGCGCTCTCTATTATGACCGGAGACGAGAAGACGCTTACGGCGGCGCCGGGTGTCGGCAAGAAGATCGCGCAGAGAGTCATCCTTGAGCTCAAGGATAAGATAGGCAAGGACATGGGCGGAGGCAGTGTTTCGACATCAGCGCCGGTCACCGTATCTGCCGGCGGCAGTGACGCGCTGAACGACGCCGCGGCAGGGCTTGCGGTGCTCGGTTATTCGAGCGCGGAGATCGCACCGGTAATAAATAAGCTCGACACAGCATCCATGACGGCGGAGCAGATCATCAAGACTGTTCTGAAGCAGATGGTAAAGTAATGGAGAAAACGAAATGAGCATCAATTTCTCTGACGATGTAAATAATGAGATCATAACTACCGCGGCAAGCCTGCCGGAGGACAGCGCGGAGGGCTCGCTGAGGCCCAAAACGCTGGGCGAATATATCGGTCAGGAGAAGGCAAAGGCGAATCTGTCCGTGTTCATCAACGCTGCAAAAATGCGTGGAGAGTCGCTTGACCACGTTCTCCTGCATGGCCCCCCGGGACTTGGCAAAACGACGCTTGCGGGTATCATCGCAAATGAGATGGGCGTCAACATGCGCATAACCTCCGGCCCCGCGATAGAGAAGCCGGGCGATCTGGTGGCGATGCTGACGAATCTGAACGAGGGAGATATCCTCTTTGTCGATGAGATACACCGGCTCAACCGTGCATATGAGGAGATACTCTATCCCGCGATGGAGGATTACGCGATAGACATTATTCTCGGCAAAGGGCCGTCCGCAAACTCTATCCACCTCGACCTGCCGCACTTCACACTGATCGGCGCGACGACGCGGTCAGGCCAGCTCACGGCGCCGCTGCGTGACCGCTTCGGCGTGTCTCTGCGCCTTGAGCTATACAGCCCGGAAGAACTGCGGCGCATCGTTGTGCGCTCCGCGGGGATACTGAATGTCCCGATAGAACCGGACGGCGCGTATGAGATCGCGTCGCGCTCCCGCGGTACGCCTCGTATCGCGAACCGTTTGCTGCGCCGTGTACGCGATTATGCGCAGGTGATGGCGGACGGTGTTATCACAAGCAAGGTCGCTGATGCAGCGCTCTCAAAGCTTGAGGTCGATAAGCTCGGCCTTGACGCGCTCGACAGGCGGATGCTGCGCAGCATAATCGAGTTTTATAACGGCGGCCCTGTCGGGCTGGAAACGCTGGCAGCGACTATAAACGAGGAGTCTGTGACGCTGGAGGATGTTTACGAGCCGTATCTGCTGCAAAACGGCTTTTTGACAAGAACGCCGCGCGGCCGCTGCGTCACGCGCAAGGCTTATGAGCACCTCGGAATAGAATTTCTTGGGCAGCAGAAGCTGGATTTTTAGCAGCTTGACACATCTTTATACAAAAATCACTAAAAAGCTATTGACTTTAAGGACTAATGTTGTATAATACTTGATGTATATTTAGAAAATAAGTGTACGATTATGATTGATTACGCATCACTTGAAGATAAGGAACTCCAGTCGCTCGCCTCATCAGGGGACAGGGAAGCGGAGGAAGCTTTGGCAGGGCGGTATCTGCGCCTCGTCAGGGCTTGCGCAAGACCCTTTTTCCTCGCCGGCGGCGATAGTGAGGATCTTATTCAGGAAGGCACTTTCGGCCTGCTCTCGGCGATAAGGCAGTACAGGGCAGACGCCGGGGCGTCGTTCAAGACCTTTGCAGAGCACTGCATCAGAATGCGTCTTCTTTCAGCAATTAAATCCGCATCCCAACTAAAGCATTTTCCGCTCAACGACGGTGTGTCGCTTGAGCAACTCTCAGAAGATCCCGGTGTACAATTATCGGCTATCCCCGAAATCTCCCGGCGCAGTCCGGAAGAGCTTGTTCTGGAGAGAGAGAGCAAGGAAGAACTTTACGCGGCCTTTTCCAAATGCCTTTCACGGTTTGAACTGAAGGTTCTCGACCTTTATCTGGACAGTCTTTCGTATAGAGAGATCGCGGATATTCTCGGGAAGAGCGCAAAGTCCGTTGACAATGCCGTGCAGAGGATCAGGCGCAAGCTGACGCGGAATCTCAAATCAGGCGACATCAGCATAAGCTGACCGCAAATACAGCCGATAGGCACATTTATCAAAAGAGAGGATTCAAGATGTACGAAGACAAGACCTTAGTTTGCAAAGAGTGTGGTAAGGAGTTCGTTTTCACCGCCGGTGAGCAGGAATTCTACGCAGAGCGTGGCTTCCAGAATGAGCCCCAGCGCTGCAAGGCATGCCGTGACGCTCGCAAGAACGCCGCTCGTGGCCCCCGTGAGTACTTTACCGCTACCTGCGCAGCATGCGGCGGCGAGGCAAAGGTTCCCTTTGAGCCCAAGTCCGATCGTCCCGTTTACTGCAGCGAGTGCTTCGCTAAGATGAGAGAGCAGGCCTAATCCGCCTGTACTGGGGTAAAGGGGCACTTGTGTGTCCCTTTACCTTTTGTGATTTACGGAGGTTTAATAATGGAAATAACCAGAGAAACTCTCATTTCTGAGATCATTGATAATTGCCCCCAGGCTTTCCCTGTTTTTCAAGAGATTGGTATGCACTGCATGGGCTGCGCGCTTGCCAGCGGTGAGACCCTTGAGCAGGCATGTGCCGCGCACGGTGTTGACCCTGATGAGTTTTTGACCTATCTCAAAGCCTATCTGGAAGTCAGCAATCCCTGAGGCAAACTTACGGTGAACTTACAGACGCTGCTTTCGGCAGCGTCTTTTTATATGCGGAGGATATATGGACAGACGCCTATCGACCATTGCATCTCAAATTGAAAACGGACTCGGTCTTGCCGACGTCGGTACGGATCACGGCTTTCTGCCGGTGCACCTGGCAAGGCACGGCTATACCGGGAATTTATATGCGTCAGATATAAACGAAGGTCCGCTCCAAACAGCTATCGACAACGCAGCGCACGCTGGCGTTTCTGACCGGATAAAATTTCTGCTGTGCGACGGGCTGCGTCTCTGCCCGCCGGAAGAGGTGGACACGATAGTCATCGCCGGTATGGGCGGAGACATGATATGCCGAATACTTGATGAAGCCGAGTGGTGTATGTCCGGGAAGTATAAGCTGATCCTCCAGCCGATGACGAAGCAGGATATCCTGCGCTACTGGCTTGTAAACAACGGTTTTGAAATATGCAGGGAGCTTATCGCGGAGGACGCTGGGGTTCTGTACCAGATCCTTACGGTGCGTTTCGGCGGCGAAACAAGGCTTACGGACGGTGAGCTGTTCACTGGCAAATATGAGCTTTCAGAGGATAAGACACTGTATGTCCGCCTTCTTCGGGAGCAGCACAGGCGCTTTGACAAGGCAGTCCACGAAATGAGCAGCGGGGATAAATGCCCGAAATATAAGCTGCATTTATTTGAAGAGCTGCTCGGGCAGCTTACGGAAATGAGGGAACGGTATGACATGGATAAATGATGTGTATTCATATCTCTGCGAGCTTGCGCCGCTTGAAAAGCAGATGAGCTTTGATAACGCCGGGTTCCAGCTTGGCCGCGGCAGTAATGAGGTGCATCGCGCGCTGCTGGCGCTCGACGTTACCGATGATGTCGTTCGTGAAGCCGAAGAACTTGGCGCGGAGCTTATCATATCGCACCATCCGCTGATCTTTACTCCAGTGAAGAATCTCACGGACTGCGATGCCGGGCACAGGCGGCTTCTAGAGCTGGCCGCAAAGGATATTGCAGTCATATCGATGCACACGAATCTCGACATCGCCGAGGGCGGCGTTAACGATGTCCTCATCAGGGCGCTCGGCGCCGAGCCTGAGTGCGTGCTGGACACCGATGGCTGCGGCAGAGTAGGTACGCTCCGTGAGGAAAAGGACATGGAGAGCTTCCTAAAACAATGCAAGGCTGCGCTCAAGGTAAAGGGGCTGAGATACTATTCCGCCGGACACCCGGTACACAGACTCGCGGTGATGGGAGGCTCGGGCGGCGACTGCATTGACGACGCTTACACAAAGGGCTGCGACACATATGTGACTGCCGATATCAAATACCACCAGTTCCTGCATGCCGCAGAACTTGGGATAAACCTCATCGACGCAGATCATTTCTGCACGGAAGACCCGGTCATGTACAGCCTGAGAGATAAGCTTTCCGCCCGGTTCCCGGAGACTGAATTTGCCGTATCCGCTGTGCATCACCAGATAATAGATTTCATATAACAGGCCGTGACGCGATAGCCTGCCACGCTTGTCATAAACTGCCTCCGCTGCTCATAAACTCGAACAAACGAGAACATGAGAGCGGAGGCTTTATTATGACTGATACAAATATCTACCGCGATATAGCGGCGCGTACCGACGGCGCTTTCATGCTTGGTGTTGTGGGGCCGGTGCGTACCGGGAAGTCCACATTTATCAAGCGCTTTATGGAAACGCTCGTGATCCCGAGAATCGACAACACCTACATGAAGGAGCGTGCCCGCGATGAGCTGCCGCAGAGCGGCTCCGGCCGGACAATAATGACCGCTGAGCCGAAGTTCGTCCCGGAAAACGCAGTGAACATCGCATTGGGCGACGGCGCGGAGCTCTCAGTGCGGCTGGTCGACTGCGTTGGCTACATGGTGGACGGCGCTGCCGGGCAGTTTGAAGACGGCGCGGAGCGTCTTGTCACTACGCCGTGGTTCGACCATGAGATAACCATGACGGAGGCGGCAGAGAAGGGGACGCACAAGGTCATAACCGAGCACTCGACCGTCGGCATCGTTGTGACCACCGACGGGACAATATGCGACATTCCGCGCGAGAAATATGAAGCGCCGGAAGAGCGTGCAATAACCGAGCTGAAGAGCATCGGAAAGCCCTTTGTGGTACTCCTCAACAGTGCAGAGCCTGCGTCGGAGACGGCGATAGCCATTGCCGAGGAGATCACCGCACGGTATGACGTGCGCTGCATCAGAGTAAACTGCATGACCCTGACAGAGGATGACATTGCCGGTATCATCCGTTCTGTGCTCGAGGAGTTCCCGCTCAAGTCCATAGGCATCTTTCTGCCTGAATGGCTCGAGGCGCTGCCGGAGGACAACGAACTGCGCAATGAACTGTTTGCCAGCATAATGGATTGCAGCAGCAGCGTGTGCAGAATAAAGGACTGCCGCTGCGCCGTAGATAAGCTTTTGCAATGCGAGTGCGTAAACGATGTCAGCATCGACAGGAGCGACCTTGGCACAGGCACCGTATCCGTGACCGTGTGCCTGCCGCGCAGCCTGTATTATAAAACTATCAGCGAGCAGACCGGCATCGAGATAAACAACGACGGCGACCTGATATCCACGCTCACGGAAATGAGCGAGGTAAAGCGCGACTATGATAAGCTGCGCTGCGCGCTGAACGACGTGCGCACAAAGGGCTACGGCGTTGTGATGCCGGACTCCTCGCAGATGCAGCTTGAGGAGCCGCAGATCGTCCGTCAGGGCGGAAAATACAGCGTAAAGCTCAAGGCGAATGCCCCGGCGATACACATGCTCATGACAAATATAGAGACAGAGGTGACGCCGGCTATCGGCGGCGAGACCGCGTCAGAAGATATAATCAACTTCCTGCTCCAGGGCTTTGACGGCGATGTGAACCGCATATGGCAGTCGAACATATTCGGCAAGTCGCTTTACGACATCGCCGAGGAGGGGCTTACATCAAAGATAGAATCGCTGCCGGAGAATGCAAAGCAGAAGCTCCAGCAGACCCTGCAGCGCATAATAAACGAGGGCAGCGGCGGACTCATCTGCATCCTGCTGTGACGCGCGCCGGCTGTATTTTGTTTGACTTGACCGTACAAGGCATATATAATAGAAGGAGATGAAAGGGCATTTGTCTCGAATGTTAAAGCTGAAACCGCCGATCCGCAAACCCGTGATCGTGCTTCTGCTGGCGCTGCTCCCATCGTTTTTCCTGCTGACGTTCAAAGGAAAAATGACGGATGTCTCGGCGCACGCCGGGAGCACGACGCTGGTCATTGACCCGGGGCACGGTGGGATAGACGGCGGCGCGCAGGGGGCTGACGGCTCAAGAGAGAGCGATATTAACCTTGCGATAGCGCTGAAGCTGCGCGCGCTTGCGGAGTTCTACGGGCAGGATAATATAATGACCCGTCAGGACGACAGCACCAAGTCCGATACTCCGAACTACAGTGAGCACCGCGACCTTGAGTGCAGGACAGAGATCGTAAACGAAGCGCCGAACCCGGTGCTGATAAGCATCCACCAGAACTGTTTCCCGACGGGTGTGCCGAGCGGGCCGCAGGTCATGTACGCGGCGACGCAGGACAGCGAGGAGCTCGGCAAGCTCATGCACGGGAACCTGATACGCAGCCTTGCTCCGGAAAACAGGCGAGTCGCAGAGCCCGCGTCCAAGGGTCTGTATATACTCTCGCACGTAAGCTGCCCGGCGGTGCTGGTCGAATGCGGGTTCATGTCAAACTTCTCGGATATGGAGAACCTTAAAACCTCGGGCTACCAGACCTCGGTCGCAGCGGTGCTGATGGGCAGCTATCTTCAATACAGAACAGGCATACAAAGTACATAAGACTGGAGAAATCCTATGGCGAACAAGAGAAAAACAGTTTACTGCTGCGCCGAGTGCGGCAATGAAACTTCAAACTGGGCGGGCAGATGCCCCGCGTGCGGAGCGTGGAACACGCTCCAGGAAGTGACGATTGAGCCCGGCAGCGGCAAAAAGAGCGCTGTAAATGCGCGCGCCGCTGCCGATAAGGCGAAGCCGCTCTCGGAGCTTGACACTTCGGAGGAAATAAGATTCGCGACCGGGATATCGGAGTTTGACCGTGTGCTGGGCGGCGGAGCAGTCGCAGGCTCACTTGTGCTTGTCGGCGGCGCGCCGGGTATCGGTAAGTCGACGCTGCTTCTCCAGATGTGCGCTTCGGCAGGCGCGGGACGGAAGATCCTATACGTCACTGGTGAGGAAAGCCAGCGTCAGCTCAAGCTGCGCGCGATGCGTCTCGGCGTCGATGGGGAGAATATCTATGTCCTTGCCGAGACGGATATAGACAGCATCATCGCCGCTATCGACGAACTGAAGCCGGACATTGCGATCATCGACTCCGTCCAGACCGTGAGCGATTCGGGCGTAGCCTCCGCGCCGGGCAGCATCACGCAGGTGCGCGAATGCACGATGCGCATCATGCGCGTCACCAAGGAAAAGGGACTTACCGTCTTTGTCGTTGGACATATAAACAAAGAGGGGAGCATAGCGGGACCCAAGGTGCTGGAGCACATGGTTGACTGCGTTCTGTACTTTGAGGGCGAGCGCAGCACAAGCTTCCGCATTCTGCGCGCGGCGAAAAACCGCTTCGGCTCGACAAATGAGATAGGCGTATTTGAAATGGCAGACAGGGGACTGCGCTGCGTGGAGAACCCGTCCGAAATGCTGCTCAGCGGCAGACCGGATAACTGTCCGGGAACCTGCGTCGCGTGCGTCATTGAAGGTACCAGACCGATACTTGCCGAAGTCCAGGCGCTCGTTGCGCCGACGAACTATAACGCGGCGCGCCGCAGCAACGGCATTGACTATAACCGCGCGGCAATGCTGCTTGCGGTGCTCGAAAAGCGCAGCGGCCTGCCGGTTGGTAGCTGCGACTCGTATATAAACGTTATCGGCGGACTGAGCCTCGAGGAGCCTGCGGCTGACCTTGCGACGAGCCTTGCCGTTGCGTCCAGCTATCTCGACAGGCCGCTGGGAGCTGACCTTGCGGCAATAGGCGAGGTCGGGCTTTCTGGAGAGATCCGCAGCGTCAGCGCACTGAATCAGAGACTGTCAGAAATACACAGGCTTGGTTTCAAGCGCTGTGTCATCCCTGCGCACGTGCGCGATGAGCTGGGAAAATATGACGGACTGGAGCTGATCCCGGTAAAGAGCATCAGCGAAGCGATAGCCGCTGTGCTGCCGAGGCACAAATGATGAAATTCGTTGAGAATCCAAACCTCCCGGTTTGCGCCGACATAGTTATAATAGGCGAAAAATATTGCAAAATATTACAAAACGGCATCAAAAGTCTAGGGATCAATGCGCTTTTTATGCCGGATAATCCGTATGTTGATCCCAGATTATCCGGTCATGCCGACCTTTCGGTGCTGCATCTGGGTGGGAACAGGCTGCTGCTTGCGCCTTATCTGAAAAGGAGCAGCTTTTCACAGCAGCTGGAAGACAGGGGATTTGATATCAGGTTTGCCGATATAGAGCAGTCTGCCCTGTACCCCAATGATGCGCAGATGAATGTGTGCATCCTCGGAAATAAAGTCATATATAATCCCCAAACAGGCTCTGATGCAATAGTGAAATATTTAACAATCGGGAATGGCGCAATACAAGTAAGCAGCAGGCAGGGGTACAGCCGCTGTTCGGTGTGTGTTGTAAATGATAACGCGATAATAACGGCAGACGAGGGGATATGCCGCAGCGCGAAAGCGCACGGGGTCGATGTGCTGAAGATCCGGCCGGGATATATTGATCTGCCGGGCTTTGATTATGGATTCATAGGCGGGGCAAGCTTCAAGCTCTCAGACACAAAGCTTGCTTTCACTGGAGGGCTGGACAAGCATCCGGACGCAGAGCGGATAATTGAGTTTGCGAGTTTACATAACATAGATATAGTTTACATAACCGATAAACCAGCCTTTGATATCGGCGGCGCGATACCGATAACAGAGGCAAGTAAATGAGCCTGGCTTAAACGTCAGGCTTATTTATTATTCTTCAATTTCTTCTTTTGTTTTTCTGCCGATGGGGTTTGCCATTGCTGCTTCGTGAAGCGCGGCATTGTCCAGATGGGTGTATATCTGCGTTGTGTTCAGATTGCTGTGACCGAGGACTTCCTGGAGCGCGCGGGTGTCAACGCCGTTTTTCAGCATGAGCGTGGCGGCTGTGTGGCGCAGCTTATGAGGAGAATAGCGGCTTGCATCAAGCCCGGCCTGCAGCAGCTTTTTGTCGACCATTTTCTGTACGCCGCGGACACTTATACGGCGGTTGTCGCGGCTGATGAACATCGCGTTTTTGTCCTCAGGCGGGAGCTTTTCTCCATTGCGGACAGCAAGATAATCATCAATCGCTTCACGGCAGCCGTCAGCAAAAAATACGACACGTTCCTTGTTGCCCTTGCCGAGGACACGCAGATGATCCTCATATATATCCGTGGTGTTCAGCGAAACGAGCTCAGAAACACGCAGGCCGCATGACAGGAACAGCATCAGGATGCAGTAATCACGGTACTCAAACGGCCCGTCACAGGCGGCAAGCAGGCGCTCACACTCCGATTCCTCAAGGTACTTCGGCAGAGACGCCTGGCGTTTCGGCATATCCAGCTCCTGACACACGTTGTAATCCAGCAGGTGCCGCTTGGCGGTGAGGTAGCTGAAGAACGATTTGACCGACGATGTACGGCGGCAGCGGCTGGCAGCAGAGAGCGCATTCGGCGTATCCTCAAGCTCCGGGGAAAACGACTGGTAACGGTACAGCTCCTCAATGCGTATCGATTTTATAAAGTCGATGTCAATATCGGTTATGTCTATCTCATTGAACGGAAGCTCGCGCGGGACAAGATGTCTCCGCCGCTTCAGATAACGAAAAAGAATTTTCAGATCTAAATAATATCCCGCGATGGTTTTGTCTGAGTGTCCCCTGACAGTCGAGTGATATTCCAGAAACTCCATAAGAATATCTGGAATGTCATTTATCTGGTCGAGATTCATGTTATGTCTCCTGAGTCATACATCGAAGTTCGCTTAATTTATATTATGCGAACTTAAGTAGGGAATTAATAAAGACCGAAGCCGGTCTCCTATCTGCTCTTTTATTTTACCCTATCTGCCCGGGACTGTCAACATAATTATTCCGATAAAAACTGCTGGCCAATTTTGACCAGCAGTTTTTATTATTTTCCGCTTTTATATTTAAGCGTTGTTATGAGCGACTCGCTTGTCACACGTATCGTGTTGAGGATCGTTGCAACAGCCGCGACAAAATCTATAAATATTGCAAACCACAGATTGCAGTACCCTACAATGCTGAGGAATATCAGCAAGGCTTTCACGATGAACGCAAACAGCGCATTTTCGATCGCTATCTCCCGCACACGAACCGCGACCTGTCTTGCAAACGGGATATTGTTGATATACTCGTGGTCAACTATCGCGTCGGCATACTTGCTCTTCTTCCCTACGCGCATATCTATGGCTGCCGGACTGTGGCACTCAATGCCGCTTGCGTAAACAAATATAACATTTGTTTTTGCTTTAGATGAAATATCGCTTATCACTTCGAGACGCTTGTCTCCGCTGCACTGCGGGTACATCTCGTTGAAGTTCATCAGCTCCGCGAACTGCTGCCCTGCTTCCTTGCTGTCGTCCGTCAGGAGAATGCATCTCGAAATGCCGACGGCCTTCATCTCCGGAACGAGGTTCTCGGTCTCGTCATTGACGTCGGACGAGATCACTACTTTGCCCATGACCTTGCCCGCAACTACCATATAGAAAACCTGACCGATAGCGGTGCTGTCCTCCGGCAACTGCACTCCTCTGCTGGCCAGAAAATCCTTCTCGGCAAAGACAACATCGATGCCGTCAATAGACAGCTCCACGCCGTAGCCCGGAATATCACGGAAGTCCTTAATTACGTCAAGATGATATTCCTGATCGTAAGCGGCGGCAATAGCCTTGGCAACGGGCTGCTCGGAATAATACACCGCATGAGCGACGAAGTTCATGAAAGTGGCGGAATCGAGCACATCTGAATACATTGCAATGATGCGCGGACATTCGTCGGCGAAGATACCGGCCTTGTCAAATATGGCAATATTGGCGTCCGCCATGCCTTCAAGATCCTTTGCGCTGTTGAACACAACTCCCTGCTGGGCGCTGTAGCACAGGCCAACGATACCGGAGAGCGGAATGGAGATAACAATGGACATCGGCGTTGCGATCAGGATGATCATCAGCGCGCGGTGGACAGACACGATATAGCTGTAATTTGTAAATATCGGCAGAGCTATGGCGTAGGCCAGCGCGAGAAACACCGCAACTTTAAGCACAGAACCGGAGCTGCTGAGCATGACCTCATGGATGTTAAGAGACGCTGCGTTCTTATCCTCAACGGCGGCCTTGACCTTCGCGGTGACTTCTTCGTCCTGATATGCCAGCAGTTCAAGTGCGGCCTTCTCGGTATGGTCCTTTGCGTAATTGAGGAGGAGCTGACCTATCTGATAAAGCAGAACGACCGCAGCACCCTCTATTGCAAAGCCAATAAAGAAAGCTATGACCGACACAACAACTACTACGACTGAGGTGGCGAGATACCTGCCGTTTTCGACGTCCGAAACGGCTTCCATGACTATATCGTACCCGGCAGCAGCGGCGGCAAGAACGAGCAGAATTATGCCGACAAAATCAGGCATGCTTATGATAAGAGAAACGGCGAAGATCACCGTGGCCAATACAAGTCTGATGACCACAGTATTCCCGAGTGCGTTTAGAGAACTGAGCGCACTGACGGCCTTTGAAGGCTCTTTTGCCGCTGTATGCCTGCTTTTGACATGTTTCTGGCTCATCTTGCCACCTCCTGTAGTTTATGTGTCTGTATACAGTATAGCCCTATCAGGCCTTTCCGTCACAGCCGAGCACGTCGACGATCTTGTGCTTGACCATTTCCTTTATAGCCTCTCGACCCGGTCCAAGGTACTGTCTGGGATCGAAGTGATCCGGATGCTCGGTGAAGTACTTGCGGATGCTTGCGGTCATTGCAAGGCGAAGGTCGGAGTCAATGTTGATCTTGCAGACGGCCATGCTTGCAGCCTGACGGAGCTGATCCTCGGGGACGCCGATCGCGCCTGGCATATTGCCGCCGTTCTCATTGATGATGCGCACAAATTCCTGAGGCACGGAGGAAGAGCCGTGCAGAACTATCGGGAAGCCGGGCAGACGCTTCTCAACATCCTCAAGGATGTCAAAGCGGAGCTGGGGCTTCGTGCCGGGCTTGAACTTGTATGCGCCGTGGGAGGTACCGATAGCGATAGCCAAAGAGTCGCAGCCGGTGCGCTCGACAAATTCCTGAACGTCCTCGGGTCTGGTATAAGAGCTGTCCTCATGGGAAACCTTAACCTCGTCCTCTATTCCGGCGAGGGTACCGAGCTCTGCCTCAACGACGACGCCGTGGTCATGTGCATATTCAACAACCTGCTTGGTCAGAGCAATATTCTCCTCGAAGGGCTTGGAGGAAGCGTCTATCATAACGGAGGAAAATCCGCCGTCAATGCAGGACTTGCACAGCTCAAAGCTGTCGCCGTGGTCAAGATGCAGTGCGATGGGAAGCCCGGTCTCGATGATCGCGGCCTCGACCAGCTTCATAAGGTAAGTATGATTTGCATATTTACGTGCGCCCTTGGAGACCTGAAGAATAAGCGGAGCGTTGAGCTCTGCGGCGGCTTCGGTTATCCCCTGCACGATTTCCATATTATTGACGTTGAAAGCACCGATGGCATAGCCCCCGTCATATGCTTTCTTGAACATCTCAGTAGTAGTTACCAGTGGCATAACTTTTCATATCTCCTTCTCGATTTGCTAATTTTGTACAAAAAGCACATTTACAAATCCGCATTAATATTATATCCTCAAAAAAGCTTATAATCAATACTCAGTTTTTACAAAACGCATTTTAATGGGAATTATTTTCATGGGAGGATTTTGGCAATGTCAGAAAAATTGATTGGTGCATGTATATTCGGGCAGTCCGGAGGTCCCACTGCAGTCATCAACGCAAGTGCTTACGGCGTTATCAGCGCGGCTCTGGAGGCCGAGGAGATCACCAAGGTCTACGGTGCTTCTCACGGTATCAAGGGCGTTCTTGACGATAAGCTCTACGTGATGGATGAAGAGGATCCCGAAGAGCTCAGGCTTCTGCTCCATACCCCGTCCTCGGAGCTTGGCTCCTGCCGCTATAAAATAGCGGATCCGGAGACTGACGACACGGACTATAAGCGCATTCTTGAGATATTCAAAAAATACAATGTGCGCTATTTCTTCTATAACGGCGGCAACGACTCCATGGACACCTGCAACAAGATCAGCCGCTATATGGAGTCTGTCGGGTATGAGTGCCGCGTAATGGGCGTTCCCAAGACCATTGACAACGACCTTTACGGTACCGATCACTGCCCTGGCTTTGCAAGTGCTGCGAAATATATCGCGACCTCCTGCATGGAGATCAATAAGGACGCGCGCGTATACGATAACGGCATGATCACCGTGGTGGAGATCATGGGCCGCCACGCAGGATGGCTCGCCGCGAGCGCCGCTCTCGCGACCGAGTACGCCTCCGGCCCCGACCTTATATATCTCCCCGAACGTGACTTCGACATGGATAAGTTCCTAGCGGACGTCGACGCACTGTATAAGAAGAACGGCAAGGTATTCGTCGCTGTGTCCGAGGGCATCCATTATGCCGACGGCACCTTCGTTTCCGAGGCGAAGACCTCCGCGACCGACGGCTTCGGCCATGTCCAGCTCGGCGGGCTTGCCGCCATGCTCGCGGAAGTTATCAAGCAGCACACCGGCGCCAAGGTGCGCGGCATTGAGCTGAGCCTTCTGCAGCGCTGCGGCGCGCATCTTGCCTCCGCGACCGATGTCGACGAAGCATATAACGCAGGCCGTGAAGCCGTTATTCAGGCTGTCTCCGGTGTGACCGGTCAGATGGTCGCATTCGAGCGCGAATACATCGACGGCAAGTACCATTGCACGATGGTGCTGCTCCCCCTCTCCTCTGTTGCAAACTATGAGAAGAAGGTTCCGCAGGAGTGGATAAACGAGGAAGGCAACGGCCTCAAGAAAGAGTTCATTGACTACGTTCTGCCCCTTATCCAGGGCGAGCCGAAGCTCCCGCTTGTTGACTCTCTTCCCAGATATGCCCACCTGAAGAAAGTTCTTGCCAAGTAAGACGCATAAAGTCCCCAAAATGTTCCAAGGCTGCCGTGCAAAACCGGCAGCCTTTTTGTTGAAGCATCGGTGGTTTTGTAGTATACTGCAGGCGGTGATAATATGCTGACACTGAAATATCCGTATATAAGCGTTACTGACGGCAGCCGAAGAAGCTACGGCGGGGATCAGGGCAAGTCCGAAAATGCGACTATGCGCAGCTGCGGATGCGGAGTTATTGCGGCGGCGGATGTGCTGCTGTACCTGAGCCGCCTGTATGACTGCGTGAGAGATGCAGGGCTCGATCCTACCGGCGCAATATCCAGCGAGGAATATGAAAAGCTGACTGGTCTTCTGCGCCGCAGGTACTTCCCTCTTATCCCACATGCCGGAATAAACGGAGTCATGCTTATGACCGGGATGAATCTGTATTTTATGCGAAACAGGCTCCCGTTATCCGCCGAATGGCGTTTCTTTAACCGTGACATATGGGAAAGGATCGCAAAAATGCTTGTGGAGGATATTCCTGTTATCATGGCGGTCGGCCCCAACTTCCCGTTCTTCTGGCACAATAACCGCACAGTGCTGTATACGAAGGACAGTGCCGGGAACTATCACCAGTCGTCCTCCACCAAGGCGCACTATGTGACAGTGACCGGGCTTGACGAAAGCTGGGCACAGATATCCTCATGGGGGAGGCTTCTGTATATTAACCGCACCGAGTTTGATGAATACACCAAGAAGCACAGCGCAGGTTTCTTGTGCAGCATTCTGTACATAAAGTACAAATGAATTGTAATGCCCCGGCGCAGAGCGTTTCTGCGCCGGGGCAGCTGCGTATATGTCGTTTTTATTTATCAAACGCCGGGTTTATGACATAAACATTCTTCTGATCGAGCCGGTCGATCGTCTTTCTCAGCCCCTCGCCAAAGCGTTGGTAGTGGACTATCTCGCGCTCGCGGAGATAACGTATGACGTCGTTTACATCCGGGTCGTCGCTGAGACGCAGGATATTGTCATAGGTCAGCCGCGCTTTCTGCTCGGCGGCCATGTTCTCGTTGAGGTCGGCAATGACGTCTCCGGTCACGGCCATCGTTGCCGCGCTCCACGGTGTGCCCGAAGCAAACTGCGGATACACACCGGCCGTGTGGTCTACAAAATAGGTATCAAAGCCCGCCTTTTTGATTTCGTCCGGCGTCATGCTGCGGGTGAGCTGGTGAACGATAGTGCCTACCATCTCGAGGTGCCCGAGCTCTTCTGTGCCGATGTCCGTCAACAGCCCCTTGAGCTCCGGGTACGGCATTGAGTATCGCTGGCTCAGATAGCGCAGAGATGCGCCGAGCTCGCCGTCCGGGCCGCCGTACTGCGAGATTATAAATTTTGCAAGCGCCGGGTTTGGGTTCTTGATCCTGACGGGATACTGAAGCTTCTTCTCATATACAAACATAACTCAGCCCTCCGTTTTGCTCTGATATTCCCACGGCCATGGATCCTTGAGCCAGCTATAGCTGTTCTCGCCGAGCATGTCGCTCTGATCGACCGGACCGTACTTTTCGGCGTACCGGCAGCGGGCTTCCTTGCGCAGTGCGAGGAAGGTCTGATACATGCTGAAAGCTTCCTTATCGTCGGCGTGCGTATCGAGATACAGTTCCAGCTCATCGGTGACAAAGTCTATCGCCATGAGTTCGGTGAGCGGGGTCACAGGCTGCGTATCGTTGACTATATTCATAAACGGCAGGTCGAGCCCCGGAAAGAGCGTGCCGCGTGAAAGCGCCTCGGCGGCTTCATATGCCGGCGTCGCAGAGGTCTGCATGGGCACATACGCTATCGCGAGCTGCGCGGATGCTCCGGGCAGCGTGCCATAGCGGAAATTACTTTCGTTCTTATTGCGTTCCAAAAAAATTCCTCCTGTCTGTGATGGGAGACCTCATGGCATGATATGCCGCAGACGGAGGAAAAGTGAACTGAAGCAGGCAAGCCACACTCAGGCTTGCCTGCTTCAGCATACAGATGTGTTATTTTATCATTTCCGCGAAGTCTGCTTCGCTTATTATCTTTATGCCGAGCCCTTCGGCCTTGGTGAGCTTGCTTCCGGCGTTCTCTCCCGCCAGAACATAGCTCGTCTTCTTCGATACAGATGAAGAGGCTTTTCCGCCGAAGCTCTCGATTATGGCCGAAGCCTCATCGCGCGTAAAGTCCGAGAGGGTGCCGGTAAGCACGAAGGTCAGCCCGGCAAAGCGGTCATCCCTTTTCTCCTCGTGACTCGTGAAGTCCACACCGGCGGCTCTGAGACGGCCTATGAGGTGCTGCGACTGCGGCAGGCTGAACCACTCGATGATGAATCCCGCCGTTATGCCGCCGATATCCGGGATCGCTGTGAGTTGCTCTGCGTCGGCTGCGATAAGCGCGTCAAGATCTTCAAAGCTCCCGGCAAGCACCTTCGCGGCCTTCTGCCCCACCTGACGTATACCAAAGGCACAGAGAAGCCGGGCAAGTCCGGCGGATTTACTGCGCTCGATGGCGGCGATGAGATTGGCAGCGGACTTATCCCCCATGCGCTCAAGCTCAGCTATCTTATCCTGCTCAAGATAATATAGGTCTGCGGCGGAACTGACAAGGCCGTTGTTTATAAGGCTCTCGCAGACGGAGATACCGAGGCCTTCAATGTCCATCGCCTCACGTGAAGCAAAATGCGCGATATTGCGCAGCCGCTGAGCGGGACACTCGGGGCTTGTGCAGCGCAGTGCCGCGCCGTCCTCGTCCCTCACAACGGGCGAGCCGCATTCGGGGCAGACGGATGGCATCACAAACGGAACTGTACCTTCAGGGCGTTTGTCCTTATTGACGGAAAGTACCTCGGGTATTATCTCCCCTGCCTTCTGAAGCACGACTGTGTCGCCTATGCGCAGATCAAGGCGGTCGATGTTATCCTGATTATGCAGCGTTGCCGCGGAGACGGTGGTTCCAGCAAGGCGCACAGGCTCGACTATGACCTTCGGGGTCAGCACGCCCGTTCTTCCGACCTGCACGATAACATCGAGCACCTTACTCTCCTTCTTCTCCGGCGGGTACTTGAACGCGACCGCCCAGCGCGGCGCTTTGGCGGTGCTGCCCAGCGCGGTGCGCTGTTCGAGAGAGTCTATCTTTATTACCGCGCCGTCCATGTCGTAGGGCAGCTCATCGCGGTGCTCGCCGAGCCACTCTATGCGCTCGACGCAGTCACGGATGCTGTCGTACTTCATGTACGGTACAACGGGAAAGCCCATGGCTTTCATCGCGTCAAGCGTCTGAGCATGGCTCGTGTATATATCGTCGGAGCTGTACTGCATATTGAAGCAGATTATATCCAGTTTTCTCGACGCCGCTATCTTTGGGTCGAGCTGGCGTATCGAACCGGCCGCGGCGTTGCGGGGATTTGCAAGGAGCTTTTCGCCGTTTATCTCGCGCTGGGCGTTGAGCTCGTTAAATACAGCGCGGGACATATATACCTCGCCGCGGACGATCAGGCGCTCGGGGGCGTTTTCTATCCTGAGCGGGAGCGAGCGGACAGTGCGGAGATTTTCGGTAACGTCTTCTCCGGTAACACCGTCGCCGCGGGTCGCACCGCGGACGAATCCGCCGTCCCGGTATTCGAGCGAAACCGAAAGCCCGTCGATCTTCGGCTCGACCGTGTAGCTGTGATGGCCGGGAAGCATGCTGTCCATGCGCTCGCCGAACGCGAACAGCTCGTCAACGGAGAAAACGTCCGTCAGGCTCTCGAGCGGGACCTGATGATGCACCGGCTCAAACTTTGAGAGCGCGGGGCCGCCTATACGCTGGGTCGGCGAATCGGGTGTAATGAGCTCCGGGTGCTCCTTCTCAAGCGCCTTGAGCTGCTGCATGAGCATGTCATACTCATAATCGGATATTGCGGGCGCATCATCCACGTAATAGAGCTTTCCGTAATAGTTCAGCTTGCGGCGCAGCTCGTTTATTTCCTTCTGTACATCCATGGTATTCTCCTACTGCATATTTAGGTATGTATCCGGTACTTTGCCTACGACTACCGTGTCTGCGATGAGCACCTCAGTCACGACCTGCGCGCTCTCGGTGCCCCACGGGATGAGGATATCTATATCGACAATAACGTTGAGATTTATCTGGTGCTTCGTCTGGTTTATCCCCGCAGTGACAATGCTGTTGCTGAACTCCACACGTGAGGACGTCAGCACGATGATCTGCACCGGGACCGCTGGGCCGCGCCCCATCAGGAGGCTTATCCCTGTCAGGTTCCCTGCCGGGATCTTTACCGTGAGCGTATGTGTATCCGTCGCCGCGCCGACCACACGGTCGAGTATCTGTGCGGAGAGCGCGTTTATGCGCGCCATGTTGCTGCTGATGGCAGTTATCTCACCGGACGAGTTTTTCTCAAAGGATACGAAATAATCCCCGTCATAGTCCCCGCTTGCCAATATATCGGCTATGGCGCTGTTGACCTTGTCGATCACGATATCGCTTGCGTCGGATACGGCGATTTGACTTGACAGGGTTTTCAGGAACATGACCGCCCCCGACAGGAACAGACACAACGCCGCCAGCGTGAGCAGCAGCGTCAGATTAAGCGCTTTTTTTGCTGAAGTCGGCTCGCTCCCCTGCGTGTAGGTGTATTTAGGAGCGGAGCGATGCCGTCGGCGTATATGCATAGGGTCACCTCCCCATGCATTATATGCTTTACTGCCTGTCCAACATGGCACTGACGGCCATCATAATTCCGAGCTTGCCCGATTCATAGGTCAGTCCGCCCTGCATATATACCGTGTACGGCTCTCTTGCCGGGCCGTCCGCCGACAGCTCAATAGACGAGCCCTGGATAAACGCGCCTGCCGCCATGATGACCGGGCAGTCGTACCCCGGCATTTCCCACGGCTCCGGTGTCACGTATGAATCCACAGGCGCACCGGCCTGAATGCCGAGGCAGAAGCGCTTCATGTTTTCAACGGAACCGAGCTTCACCATCTGGATGATGTCGGAGCGGGGCTCCTCAGGCGTGGGGCTTGTCGGAATGCCGAGAGCCTCCATCATGGCCGCACAGAAGCATGCGGTCTTCAGCGCCTGAGCGACGATATGCGGAGCCATGAACAGCCCCTGAAACAGCAGGCGGTTGTTGCCGAGCGTGGAGCCGCACTCCCCGCCGATGCCGGGAGTTGTAAGGCGCATCGCGGCGCGCTCGACAAGCTCCTTCTTTCCCGCGACGTAGCCGCCGGTCGGGGCAAGGCCGCCGCCGGGGTTCTTTATGAGCGAGCCTGCGATTATATCCGCGCCGACGTGCGTCGGCTCCTTAATGTCCGTAAATTCGCCGTAGCAGTTATCCACCATGATGTTGATCTCAGGGTTCACGGCTTTGACAGTCTCGCATATACGGCCTATCTCATCGACCGAGAGCGCCTTACGGTTATCGTAGCCCCTCGAGCGCTGGATCATCACCGCGGTGACATTCGGCTTTGACGCAGCCTCGGCGATTGCTGCGTAATCAGGCCCGCCGTCTGCGGCCAGATCGACCTGAGCATAGTTTATCCCATAGAACTTCAGCGAGCCGTGGCAGTCACCGGATATGCCGATGGCGCTGCGCAGGGTATCATAAGGCATCCCGGTCACGGCAACTATGGTGTCCCCCGGCTTTACAAGGGCGAACATCGCGGCGGTGAGGGCATGCGTACCGTTCACAAAGCCGATGCGGACGAGCGCGGCCTCCGTGCCGAATATCTCGGCATATATCTTATCGAGCGTCTCGCGGCCGAGATCGTCGTAGCCGTAGCCGGTTGTACCGGCAAAGCACGCCTCAGCGACGCGGTTGTTCTGAAATGCTTCCATCACGCGGCGCGTGTTTATTTCGGCGACGCGGTCTATCTCCGCAAATCTTCCTGCAAGGCGCTCCTGCGCCTTTGCGGCCATATCGTATACCTCAGGCCGGATGTCTGAAATCTTCATCTTTATCTCCGTTGTGTTTTATTTGAGCTCCATGACTATGGATTTAAAATACCTGCCACGCTCGGCAAAATTCTTGAAGCGGTCAAAGGCTGCGCAGGCCGGGGAAAACAGCACAATATCCCCTGCCCTTGCCGCTTCCGCCGCGGCTTTGACAGCCTGTTTGAAGTCGTCGATTATCCTGACCTCAAGTCCGCTGCCCTCATAGTAGCGTGAGGCACGGATGGCGGAGTAAATCTTCCCCGCCGTGTCCCCGGTGAGGAACACCTTCTTTGACAGAAGGCACAGCTCATCGCCCAGCCCATCAAACGGGATGTGCTTATCATAGCCACCGGCAATGACTATCGGCTTCATCGCGTGGAGCCCGGCGGAGGCCCTTGTCGGGCTCGTGCCTATCGAGTCATTTATAAAGGTTATCCCGCGCAGCACACGCACATGCTCAAGCCTGTGCTCGACTCCGCCGAAGCTGCGGGCGACCGCGGCGCAGACCTCGTCGTTCACTAAGCCCTCGACCGCCGAAAACGCGGCAAGATAGTTGAGCACGTTGTGTTCGCCCGGCAGGCGGATATCCGAGACCTTCATTACCGCCCTTGACACTCCGTCATGTATGCGGTAGATAACGCCGTCGAGCGCGGCGGCACCGTCCTCGACCGGGTGCTTATCCGAGAAATAGGATATATGTGCTTTGGAAAAGCCCGCGTAATACTCCGTATGTCCGTCGTCCTGATTGAGAATGAGTCTTGCGTCGGGACGCTGATTTTCAAATATGGCGCGCTTCGCGTCGATGTAATCCTGAAAGTCCCTGTGCTTATCAAGATGGTTCGGCGACAGGTTCGTTATCACCGCAACGTCCGGGGCGCATTTCATGCTGTGCAGCTGGAAAGAACTGAGCTCCAGCACGGTGACGTCGTCCGGGCGAATATCTGGAGTTTCGCAGAGTAGCGGGTGGCCGATGTTCCCGCCGAGGTGGACTCTGTACCCGGCGGCTTTGAGCAGTTCTGATATGATCGTCGAGGTCGTCGTCTTGCCATCGCTTCCGGTTATGGCTATCGTTTTGCAGGGACAGAGAGACATGAACACCTCCATCTCGGAGGTCACGACAGCGCCGCGCGCTTTTGCTTTTTCAAGGTGCTCGTCAAAAGGCATGAGCCCAGGCGTTCTGAAGATAACGTCCTGATCGAGATGCTCAAGATAATCCTCACCGAGGCAGAGCTCCGCGCCCATAGCCTTGAGCTTCTTGCCCTCTTCGCCCATTTCCTGCATGGTACGTTTATCGCAGGCAGTCACATGGCAGCCGTTCTTCAGCAGCAGCTCGATAAGCGGCTCATTGCTGACGCCTATGCCTATGACCGCGATCTTTTTATCTTTTAGCGTATTTACATATTCTTGAAGAGTCAAATCAATCGCCTCACATTCGCTTGACTAAATACATATTATAAGACTTTTTGCCCGGTAATACAAGAATTATTGTTGACTTGTGCCGCGAACATGGTAAAATAAGCCCTGCAAGCGGGTCGGACGACCGCGGGCATAAGGCGAAAGCCTGTGCGTGAGGAAAGTCCGGGCTCCATAGGGCAAGGATAACGGGTAACGCCCGCCAGGGGTAACCCTCGGACAAGTGCAACAGAGATATACCGCCGGTGCTTTCAGCATCGGTAAGGGTGGAAAAGTGAGGTAAGAGCTCACTCATCGCATGGAGACATGTTGATGCTGTAAACTCTATCCGGAGCAACACCGTGGGAGGACATACGACCGGCCCGGTCGTCCTCAGGAGGTGGCTTGATCCTGCCGGCAACGGCAGGGCTAGATAGATGGTCGTCCACGACAGAACCCGGCTTACAGACCCGCTTGCATAGAACACCCCCTCGGCGTTGTCGCCGAGGGGGGCTGTTTTTATTCAAGATTATCTATGGCATACTGTGCTTCTTCTGCGGTAAACTTTTCTCCGTAATCGGACGTAAGCTGGTCATATATTGCTGATGCAGACATTGCCATAAGCTTTTGGTACTCCTTCGCTTTGGCTAGCGCATTTGCATTCCAATCAGCGTCAAGGTTGTCCATCGCATACTGTGCGGCATCTTCCGGAAACTTCTCGCCGTATTCAGAAACCAGCTGATCGTATATTCCACGTTTCGACATATGCATCGTGTCTGAATATATCTTTGCTTTTTTCAGTGCGTTTTTATACTCCGTTGGCACACTGTCATTTTTAGACTGCGTTTCTTCTTTGCTCTCAGCATCTGCCTTCGGTTCAGCGCTCACGGCCTGCGTATTACTTACCGAAGTTACCGGTGCAGTCGAAGTTTTTTCCGTAGCTGTTTGACTGTTGCTCTTTCCGGGAACAATAGAAAATAAAAATATAACTGCTATTACCCAAAACCACCAACGTTTATATATTGGCTTGCTGTTTTTTGCGCCGCACGCTGGGCAAACCCTTGCGCTGGCAGCTATGTCTGCACCGCATGTTTTGCATTTTATCATCTTGTTTCCCATCTCTGCACCCCTTTATTTTAATTGCCCATATACGGGCTATGATGATTATAGCCCGTATATGGGCAATTGTCAATATTGAGGCAACACCTTACGATCAATTATACATATTCTCGGTGGTGATTGTCTTGATTTGCTTTGACAGATTATGGGAAACATTAAAAGAAAAGAATATTTCTCAATACAAGCTGATAAAAGAGTATCATATAAGTACAGGTCAGTTGGACAGACTCAGAAAGAATGGGAACGTAAGCACATACACGCTCAATCAGCTGTGCGGGATACTTCAATGCAGCCTGACTGACATTGCTGAGTTTATACCGGATAAAACGCCCTGAAGCGGCAAAGCCTGCTAGCTTCAGGGCGTAAGTACTTTTATTTCACTGGGTGGCCCTGCGAGGCAGAACGGGAGTTCGAGGTGGTTGCCCTCCATAAGCGCCTTATCTCGCAGGAGCACATCCGCCGGGCCGTCGGCGGCAAGTCTGCCGTGGTGCAGCAGGATAACGCGGTCGCAGGTCTCGAGCACCATGTCAAGATCGTGCGTCGCAATGATCTTTGTGACCGGAAGCTTATTGAGCGTGTTGATAAGCTTGCGCCGGTTCTGTGGGTCGAGCGCAGTTGACGGCTCGTCCATCAGCATATACTCCGGCTTCATCGCAAGTATCGTCGCGATAGCGGCCATGCGTTTTTCGCCGCCGGATATCTTGTGGTTTTGCCGGTGCTTGAGGTATCCGAGTTCAAGCTCGTCAAGGATCTCGTCGACGCTGCGCTCCGCCTCTTCCCTGCTCATGCCGTAATTCATCGGCCCGAAGATCATGTCCTCGAATACAGTCGGCATGAACATCTGGTTGTCGGAGTCCTGCAAAACGTAGCCGACGCATTTTCTTATCGCGCTGAGGTTCCTGCGGCACATTTCCATACCGTCGATGCTTATCTTTCCCTCGCAGTTAACTAAGCCGAGCGCCGCTTTCATTACCGTCGATTTGCCCGCGCCGTTCGCGCCGATGAGCCCGACGCGCTCCCCTTTTGAAATGGTAAACGAGAGGTCTTTTAGTACCGGTTTTTCGCCGGGATATGCGTAAGTGACATTTTCAAAGCAGATCATTTTCTTTCCCTCATACAAACACGGAGCCGAGCAGCACCGGAAGATCATACATACGCGCCAGGACGATAAGCACCGCGCACACTATTGCGGCGAGCCATGCGCGGGAATTATATCCACCGTCGTCGGCATAATAAAATTCACCGTGAAACCCACGCAGCTCCATGCTCTCGTAGAGCATTTCCGCTCTGTCCATGCTGCGCAGGATAAGCTGCCCAAGAAACGAGCCCCATGCCGAAATGTGCAGCCCGTGCTGACCGGGTGCGCGCAGCTCGTAGGCCTCGGTCATTATCGCGACCTCTTCGAGCAGCACAGATATATAGCGGAAAGTCAGAAGCATGAGCGAAGTCAGCAGCTTCGGGAAATGCAGTCTGCGCAGCGCAAAGCAGACTTCCTCAATGGAGGTCGTCGCGATCAGCAGAAATGACGCCATCAGGCAGAACACGCCCTTCATCATCAGCGTCAGCATTGAGACAACGCCGCCGCTTATTCCGACGCTCCCGATCTGCACAATGATCGCCCTATCAAAAAACGGATTGAAAAGCCCTACGGCGCAGACAAGCGGCATGACTATGCGCAGCTTATAAAAGCAGGTGCTGATCGGGATCTCGCTTATCTGATAAGCCACGACCGGGAAAAGCAGCATCACGAGGAGTCCCGTGAAATCGTATTTATTAAATGACACCGTGACCGCGATGTATAAAACAGTGAGAAACAGCTTGGAGAGCGGCGGCATGCGGTGAACGGCAGAGTCCTGCGCGGCAAGCTCATCCATTGCACGCAGCTCCGCACCCGCGCGTTCGGCCTTATTCATGTTCCCCACCTCCTGTATAACTACGTGCGTACGCGGCAAGCCCGTATGACGGGCTTGCCGCTTTGTTGATTTTGCCAGTTGAAATTATGCGGTCTTTTTATTTTTGTGCTTTCTGAAATAGCCGCCTATGAGGCATATCAGAACTGCCGCCGCGGCGACCATTGCCGAGCCGACAAGACCGGAAACGGACGTGCCCGCGGGATTCTCCGCGTCACTGGAGAAAGCGTAGTCAGGGAGGAACGTGGTCTTTTCCTGCACTGCCTCGGCCTTTGCCGCGGCGTCACTCGCGTAACCGTAATCATCTTCATCAAGGCCGAGGTTCGCGGAGTAGCCAGCCTCCTCATTGCCGAACAGCGACCACTCAAGCCCGTCGGGGTTTGAGCTTGCAAACAGGGAGAACACTCCGCCGACAAGCACTGCGGCTACCGCAAGCACAGCAATGACCGTCTTGTAGCTGCGCTTATCCGTGCTGCCCTCTACGGGGGTATAATCCATCAGAATTTCGGGGCGGCTATTGTATATGAATATAAGCACTGCGGCGGTGATAAGCCCCTCGACAAGGCCGATAGCCAGATGTATCGGCTGCATGATCGCGCAGAACACACCGAAAGGAATATCCGCAATTCCGGAAAGGCTCGTCTCAACGACGACGGAGAACGCGCCGAGCTGGAGCGTCACGATGCAGCCGATGACGGAGGCCGCGATGATCTTGAGCCTGCCGGCTGCCTTTTCACCCTTGCCGGAGAACCAATTGCTGTGCATTATCGGTCTGTAAATAAGAAAATATCCTACAAAGCAGCCGTAGAAAGCCATGTTCCATATATTCGCGCCGAGCGCCATAAGCCCGCCGTCGGCAAAGAACAGGCATTGTATCGCCAGCACCGCGATCATCGACAGGAAGCCTGCCCATGGCCCCAATACCGATGTAAGGAGCATACCTCCGCATATATGGCCGGAGGAGCCGGTGCCGGGAATAGTGTAGTTGATCATCTGCCCTGCGAAAACGAGCGCGGACATAACTGCCATCGTGGGTAATTTTTTCGCCGCGGACTCATGGTCAAGCTTCTCTTCCCTGTTCAGCTTAACGATGGAGGCTCCGGCGGTGACGGTTGAAGCCGCGTACATAGTCGCCGCGACTGTCGGGGCGAGCAAAGCGTCTGCCATATGCATAGTGATAGTCTCTCTTTCTCAAAACAATGTCTTCGGGTGACTCCCGATTGCGATTGTTATTTTACTGTCAGCCCCATTCTTTTTTAAGCCCCCGTGGGGGATAAAAATATGCACAAAAGCCATGCCTAACTTTTGCGCATAATAATACATTTTCTTGGATTTTGAACAGCCGTGTATGTTCCGTTTTTACAGGCGCTCGTTTTTGTCGCTGCCGCAGGCCGCTGCCTTTACGATCGAAGAGAGCGCAAACAGAGCAATGACGTTCGGGATGACCATGAGCTGATTGAACATATCCGCAAGCTCCCAGACGAGGTCATTGGACAGGCAGGAGCCGAGGAAGATAAACACCAGCGCGAGCACAGAATAGACCTTGACCGCCTTTTCGCCGAAGAGATATTCCACATTGACCTTGCCGAAGAAGTTCCAGCTGAGGATCGTGGAGAACGCGAAGAACAGCAGGCAGACCGCGACGAAGAGCGAGCCGACGCCCTTGCCGAAGCAGTTAGAGAACGCGAGCTGTGCCATGTTCGCCTTGCTCACGCCATCGGCAGCACCGGAAGCGAGAACGCCATTATCGGCATAGAGGCAGGAAATAACGACGAGAGCCGTCATGGTGAGGACGACAAAGGTATCGATGAACAGACCGATCATGGCGACTACGCCCTGATCGTGCGGCTTCTTCACGTTCGCCATAGCGTGCGCATGAGGGGTCGAGCCCATACCTGCTTCGTTGGAAAACAGGCCGCGCTTGACACCCTGGCTGATAGCGGTCTTGAGTGCATAGCCGAGGCTGCCGCCGATGATGGCATTGGGCTCGAACGCGTACTTGAAGATCAGGCCGAAAGTCTCGGGAATAAATCTGATGCGCATGATGAGGACGGCAAGACCGCCGAGGATATAGAGCACCGCCATGACGGGAACGAGCTTCTCCGTGACGAACGCGATGCGCTGGATGCCGCCGAGGAAGATGAGCCCTGCAATGACCGTGACTGCAATGCCGATCACCCATGTGGGTATGCCGAGTGCGTTTGAGAAAGTCTCACCGATGGAGTTTGACTGCACCATGCTGCCCATAAAGCCAAGCGCCAGAGTAATGGCCACGGCGAAGAAGCCCGCGAGGAACTTGCCGAAGCCGTTCGGGAATGCTTTGTTGATGTAGTAGACTGGGCCGCCGTGGACTGTGCCGTCAGCTTTGACGGTCTTTGTCTCTTGTGCAAGGACTGCCTCGGAATAGATAGTCGCCATGCCGAAGAATGCGATGATCCACATCCAGAAGATCGCGCCGGGGCCGCCGGTGAGGATTGCACCGCTCGCGCCGATTATATTGCCGGTGCCGACCTGCGCCGCAACGGCTGTAGCGAGCGCCTGGAACGAGCTGAGTCCGCTCTCCTGCTTCCCGCCGTGCAGGCTTATCATGCCGAACACGCTGCGCATACCCTCGCCAAAGCAGCGCACCTGCACGAACCGCGTCTTTATACTGAAGAATATACCGGTGCCGACAAGCAGGATCACCAGTATGTAATCCGAAAGATAGAAGTTAATTTTCTGAACAATGCTTAAAACTGCCTGCATGTTTCTTTCCCCCGATAACAAAAATTCCCGCCCCTGTGTCGGAAACTCCGAACAAGGCGGGACAACTGCAAGCAATGCAAAGCTGTGTTCCACTCTGTCCTTTGGCCTGAGAGATTCGGTCTGACGACCTTGCACCTTCGGCACTCAAATAAATGAGATTCTCCAGAGTTCCTCCACTTCCAGTCTCGCATTCCGGAATACGATTCTGAAAGCTTCAATGGCTATTTAATTGAAGCAATGACAATATAGCACAGCTTATCTGTAATTGCAAGCCCTTTCTTCATAATTTGTTCAAAGTCCGCAAATTCCTTATCATGTTCAGTACAAACGCAGTTTGACTTCAACAATACTTGAAGTTAATTTGACATTCAGTTGACAAATTCCCGGTTAAATACTTAAAAAGAGGGGGCGGCATATATGAATAAAGAGACCCAAAAAAGCAGTATCTGGAAAAATTGCATCACCATACCGAATATGCTTTCCGTGTTCCGGCTTATTCTTATTCCGTTTTTCGTCTACGCCTACTGCGTAGAACAGAACTTCTGGAAAACCGCTGCGCTGCTCGCGCTGTCCGGGATATCCGACACGGCCGACGGATATATCGCGCGCCGCTTCAATATGGTAAGCGACCTCGGCAAGATCATTGACCCTGTGGCGGATAAGCTCACTCAGGCGGCAATGCTGCTGTGCCTGCTCACGCGCTATCCGCTTATGCTGCTGCCGCTCCTGCTCCTCACGTTCAAGGAGGTATCGACGGGGATAATGAGCCTTATCGTCATCAGAAAGACCGGGCTTGTTATGAGCGCCGATTGGCACGGCAAGGTCACGACCGGGCTTCTGTACGCAATGATGCTGACGCATATCATCTGGTACCGCATCCCGGTGTCGGTTTCAAATGCGATGATCGCTGTCTGCACGGCAATGATGCTGCTGTCGTTCGTGCTGTACATTATCAGGAACGCAAAGGCGCTGAAAGCCGGAGCGGGCTTCACGCACGGAAACGACGTACCATTAGCTTCAATGAGAGAAATAAAAGCGGAGAAATAAGACATGACTTGGCAGATACTATATAACCCCAAGGCCGGCAACGGGCGCGGCAAGGAAGGCGCGGAAAAGCTGAAAGACATTCTGCACAACGGTGAACTTACGTTTACCGACATGACCGGCATTACCGATACCGCGGCATTTCAGCGCTCGCTGGGCGCGGATGATAAGCTTGTCATCTGCGGCGGCGACGGAACTCTGAACCGATTCATAAACGACTTTGACCCGTCCTGCATGTCAAACGAAATATACTACTACGCCACCGGAAGCGGCAACGATTTTCTGCGTGATATCGCCGGTGCGTCGGCTGACGCCCCGGTACTCATAAACGACTACATAAAGGATCTGCCGACCGTTACGGTTCAGGGGAAGACATATAAGTTCTTAAACGGCATCGGATACGGCATAGACGGCTACTGCTGCGAGGTCGGCGACCGTCTGCGCGAACAGGGCGACAGCAAGATTGACTATACCGGAATCGCGATAAAGGGTCTGCTGTTCCACTATAAGCCGCGCGACGCCGTCATTACCGTCGACGGTATAAACTGCCCATACAAAAAGGTGTGGCTCGCGCCGACGATGAACGGCCGCTATTACGGCGGCGGCATGATGCCGACTCCGAACCAGAACCGCCTTGGGCTCAACAGGTCGCTGTCCGTCATGGTCTTCTTCGGCTCAAGCAAGCTCAAAACGCTGGCTATTTTCCTTTCCATTTTCAAGGGCGAGCACATAAACCACCGGCACAATATCAAGGTGCTGTGCGGGCATGAGATCACAGTGCGCTTTGACCGCCCCACGCCGCTCCAGATAGACGGCGAGACGATCCTCGGCGTGACCGAATACACTGTCAGAGCTGCCGATGAGGCCGCATGTGCGGATATCGAAGCTGCGGAATAATAACAATAAGAAACGATAAGCACCACCCGCGCAGCAAAACCGTGGATGGTGCTTTTTCTAATCTTATCCGATGGCTGAGTAATCAAAGCATTCGGCGAAGGCTTCCGCCTGCGACAGCTCCTGAACATCATAAAGTCCGGCGTGGATCAGCAGATATCCGTCGTCGTATGTATAGCTTATATACAGTGAGCTCCAGCCGTTATAGCCCGGAATATGCGTCAGCGACAGCTCCTCGCCGCGTGAGGTCGTATATGACCACTCTGTGCGCTCAGCATATTCGTCGGCTTCGATTTCCATTACGGCGGGCGGCGGCACGGTTCCTTTGCGGCAGAGTATAACGTAATATGATGTGGTATAGTCAGAACATTCGGCAAAGGACGTGCAGTCGGCATAGGCATGCATATAGAAGCTGTTGTCCTCATATATGCTGATATACTCGTACATATCCGTCTCAGGCCGAAACTTGCTTATCCAAGCAGGTTCGGGCGGTTCCGGGAGATTTACGATGCACATTTCCTCGCTGTCATGCAGCTTAAGACCGTATTCCGTGGCGATCCGCTTGAGCTCGGCCAGCATCTCGTCATCAAGCAGTCTGTATATACGCGCGATATCGCCCTGTTCCATCGTCCACGAATCGACAGAGCTTGAATAATATTCATACCACTCTTCGTCGTTTTCCTTCGACGCCAAGTAATCCGCGGTGTATTGCCCCCATTCCTGCTGTGCCTTGAACTCCGGAGCTTCCGGATTGCTCACGGCGGATATCCACAGAAATTCGTTTTTCGGTATATATTGCAGTGTGTGAGCCCTTATCTCAGCTGTCTCCGTCGGCAGGAGCTCGCCGAGGACGTGCCCCTCAAGGCCGAACCAGCCGGACGCCGCGGCGCTTACAGTGAGGAGCGACGCAATAACAGCTGCGATAAGCAGCGTTTTCCATGTCTTTCTCTTTGGTATGTATTGAACTTTGCCATCCATCGCCGCATCCGCTGAGATGATAATGTCGGAGTCGATATATGACAGTGCTTCAAACAGCACGTTCCCGTTCATGTCAGTCCCTCCTTCTCAAGATAGCGTACCAGCTTCTGGCGTGTGCGGCGGAGGATAGTCTTGACCGTGTTAATGTTAAGGGAGAGACGCGCTGAAATGTCATTTATCGGCATGACGTACCAGTACCGCGCCATAAAGACGTTCCGTTCCCTATCCGGCAGATTGTGCAGAAATGTACTGAGGGCAGCGGCAAGCTCCTTTAGCTCGACCGTCGTTTCCGGGCTGCTGCCTTTGTCAGGCAGATATGCCGACAGTTCTTCTATCGCTATCTCACTCTGGCAGCCACCGCGCTTCTTCGCTGTCCCGCGCCGGTATGCGGATATGGATATCCTCCTGCAAAGGCAGCCGATGTAGGCTTTCAGGCAGTTTGGCCAGTCGGGCGGCAGGCTGTTCCACACGGCAAGATATGTATCATTGATGCTCTCTTCGGTGTCCTCATCGCATTGGAGGATATTGCCCGCGATAGTCCGGCAGTAAGCGCCGTAGACCGTGTCGGTCTCGCTTACAGCGCTCTCGTTGCGCTGCCAATATAGCTGTATTATCTCTGTGTCAGTCAATGTCCGCGCTCCCCTTTCACCTATTAAGTCGCAATCAGAGAGAAAAAGTTTCAGCCTGTCCGAAATTTTCCGGGCAGGCTGAAAGAATATTTGTTTACTTGAGAATGACCTTGTTGAAGTTCTTCTTGCCGCGTCTGACTACTATGCCGTTTTTAAGCTCGTCGGCGGAATAGGTCTTGCTGATGTCGGTGACCTTCTCATCGTCGACAGTAACGCCGCCCTGCTGGATGTTGCGGCGGGCGTCGGACTTGGAGTCGCAGAGCCCTGACTTGACAAGAACGGTCATAATATCCATCGCGTCGTCGGTGAGGTCAGCTTCTGCGATCTCTGTCGTGGGCATGTGCTCGGAGTCGCCGCCGCCGACAAACAGAGCCTTTGCCGCGGTTTCAGCTTTCTTGGCCTCTTCCTCGCCGTGGACAAGGCTGGTGAGCTCGTATGCGAGTATCTCCTTAGCCTTGTTGAGCTGGCTGCCTTCCCATTTGTCCATCTCGTCGATCTGCTCGAGCGGCAGGAATGTCAGCATACGGATGCACTTGAGCACGTCCGCATCGCCGACGTTGCGCCAGTACTGGTAGAACTCAAAGGGGCTGGTCTTGTTCGGGTCGAGCCAGACAGCGCCGGAAGCGGTCTTGCCCATCTTGTTGCCCTCGGAGTTGAGGAGCAGGGTTATGGTCATCGCGTGCGCGTCCTTGCCGAGCTTGCGGCGGATGAGCTCCGTACCGCCGAGCATATTGCTCCACTGGTCGTTTCCGCCGAACTGCATGTTGCAGCCGTAATGCTGGAACATGTAGTAGAAGTCATAGCTCTGCATGATCATGTAGTTGAACTCGAGGAAGCTCAGTCCCTTTTCCATGCGCTGTTTGTAGCACTCGGCGCGCAGCATGTTGTTGACGGAGAAGCATGCGCCGACCTCGCGCAGCAGGTCGATATAATTGAGCGGTGCGAGCCAGTCTGCGTTATGCAGCATGAGCGCCTTGCCGTCGGAAAAGTCGATGAACTTCTCCATCTGGCGCTTGAAGCACTCGGCGTTATAATTGATGTCCTCCTTGGTCAGCATCTTGCGCATATCGGTACGGCCGGAGGGGTCGCCGATAAGCGTGGTGCCGTCGCCGATAAGCGCGATGGGCTTGTTTCCTGCCATCTGAAGACGCTTCATGAGGCACAGTGCCATGAAGTGGCCGACGTGCAGAGAATCCGCGGTGCAGTCAAAGCCGATGTAGAACGTGGCCTTGCCGTTGTTCACCATGTTTCTGATCTCTTCTTCATTTGTCACCTGAGCGATAAGCCCTCTGGCAACGAGTTCTTCGTAAATACCCATTTTTATTTCCCCCATAAAATTATTTGTTGTCTTTGATCATTTTCTCGGCCTTTACCGCTTCATAAGCGATAAGCTCATCGCAGCTTATTCCCTCGCGCTTGAGCTCAAGGCACCGGACGCAGCCAAAGTTATCGTGGAAGTCCCTGGTCAACGCCTTGGCAAGCGTGGCTATTTTTACCTTGGCCTCAGTATCAGACGCGTCGTTATACGGGCAGCACAGCCCGACAGCCATAAGCGCCCCGGACACTGCGCCGCACATTTCTCCGCAGCGCATACCGCCGCCGAAGCCTCCAGCTATTGCGAGCGCCGTTTTTTCGTCCATGCCGGTATACTCGCCGCAGGCGGCAAGCACGGACTGCGCACAGTTATAGCCCTGACCGTGCAGTAAAACGGCCTTTTCGCTGACAGTCATTATCATCACCTCACAAAAAAAGCCCTCCGTCCTTTCGGACAGAGGGCATATACTATGCGGTACCACCTCTGCATCATCTGCCCCTCGCGAAGCGGATCTCTGCAAGTGCAATGCACTTCCGCGCTGTATCGGGCGCACCCGTCATAGCCTACTCTCAATGCTTTCGGTATGCCGCTCAGGACTGTATTCAGCTGACCGCCTCTCCCCCTCGCAGCAAAACGGGGTCTCTCTGTGCAGGCCGGAGCAGCTTACTTCTGTCCGTCATAGCGTTGAACATTTGGGATTATACTGTAACTTGACGCCAATGTCAAGCCGTGTGTTTGATTCTTTCCTGCTTGAATTTTTCACATGCGCGCAGCTGTTCTTCGGCGCTGGCAAGGGTCGTCTCGGTGATGTTGTCACCGCCGTGCATCCTAGCAAGCTCCTGCTTGCGTCCCTCAAGGTCGAGCGGGAGCACGTCCGTATAGGTCCTGCCGCCGCGCTCCTCCTTGCGGATAAGATAGTGGTTGTCCGCCATCGCGGCGATCTGCGGCAGATGCGTCACGCACATTACCTGCTTGCCGAGCGACACGCTGAAGAGCTTCTCGCCCACTCGCTGTGCCGCGATGCCAGATACGCCCGTGTCTATCTCGTCGAAGATCATCGTCCCGACGGGGTCGTTTTCCGCAAAGACATTCTTCATCGCAAGCATGATGCGGCTCAGCTCGCCGCCGGAGGCGATGCGGCTTATGCGGCCAAGCGCCTCACCGGCGTTTGCCGACATGATAAAGCGGATATCGTCGCAGCCGTTCGCGTCAAAGCCGGGCTCACCCTCAAGGGGCGAAAATTCAACAGCGAACCTGACCGAAGGCATGTTAAGCTCCCGAAGCTCTGCGCTTATGCGCCCCTCAAGCTCGGATGCGGCCTCGCGGCGCTTCGCGCTGAGGGCGGCGGCCTTTGCAGCGCAGTCCTTTGCTGCCGCGTCCAGCTCCCGCCGGAGCTTTGCCGAACGCTCCTCGGCGTATTGTATGCCGTCAAGCTTCTCGCGGCACTCGTCAAGATAGCTTATCAGCGCATCCTCATCGCGCGAATATTTGCGCTGGAGCTTGTTCAGAAGCGCGATGCGCGTCTCAAGCTCGTTATATTCCTCGGGTGAAAAATCAAGGCTGTCGCGGAAATCGCGCAGCGTCTCCGCCGCGTCTGTCAGCGTAAAGACGGCGCTGTTGATGTTCTCAGCCGCCGCTTCAAGCTCGGAAGCATAGGCCGAAGCCTTGCCGGTGTAATATGCCGCGTTCTGCGCCATGGAAAGGGCGTTGTCCTCCCCGCTGCTGAGCGCGTCCATCGCCTGATCCAGCGCGTCAGTAAGCTTCTCGGAGTTGCGCAGAAGATCGCGCCGGGCGCATATGGAGTCATACTCCCCTGCTTTCAGCCCCGCGCGCTCAAGCTCTTCTATCTGGTAGCGCAGGCTGTCGCTCAGGCGTTCCTTTTCGACCTCGTCCATCTGTAGCTGACTGAGTGCCTTGCTGACGGAGCGGTACTTTTCCCATGCCGCGGCATAGGTATCCAATGCGTCCTGATAATTGCCGAAGCGGTCGAGATATTCACGGTGGCGGCGCTCATCCATGAGCTGGCGTCCGTCGTTTTGCCCGTGGATATCCACAAGCAGCGCCGCCAGCTCCTTGAGCTGCGCCGCTGTGACGGGCGCACCGCAGATACGGCAGCTGCTTTTCCCGTCTGCTGTTATGCGGCGCTGGATGATAAGCTCATCATCAGCTTCTATTTCATTGTCGGCCAGCCACTGCTCACAGCCGCCCACATCAAACGCGGCGGTGACAAGCCCCTTATCCGCACCGCGGCGGACAAGCTCACGGCTCACGCGGTCGCCAAGAACAGCGCCTATCGAGTCAATGACAATGGATTTACCTGCACCGGTCTCACCGGTCAGCACATTGAGGCCTCTGCCGAATGAAATATCCGCGCGTTCAATGACGGCTATATTCTCTATATGCAGTTCATTAAGCATGGTGTCCTCCTGCTTGGAAAGCGCCCTCTGCACACCTGCCTTTTACAGCAGCTCTTCGATCTCGTTATAAAGCGCCTGCGCCGACTCGTTGTCGCGCATGAGCACAAATGCGGTATCATCGCCCGCAATAGTGCCGACGAGCCCGTTTATCTCCATGCTGTCGAGCGTGGAGCACGCCCCGGGTGCAAGCCCCGGAAGGGTCTTCATCACGAAGATGTTCTGCGCAATGTCATAAGAGAGCACACACTCTTTGAATATATTCCGCAGCTTGGTATCAAGCGCCGCAACACTGGGCTTTGATGCCGCGGCATAGCGGTAGTTCCCGTTCGGCCCCAGCTCCTTGACAAGGCGCATATCGCGTATGTCTCTGGAGAGCGTGGCCTGTGTGCTCTTCACTCCGCGCGCCGCAAGCTCCTCGAGCAGCTGGTTCTGCGTCTCAATGTCCTTTTCACTTATTATTTCCATTATAATGCTCTGTCTGCCAGGCTTCATATGCTCCCTCCAATATCTTCAGCGAAGTTTGCCGAATGCAATTTCGTAAAAATTTCTAAGTCCCATGTCAGCCATCACAGTGCAGCTGGCAGAGCGGCGTATAATTATGCGGTCGTGGTTTGCCAGATCCATGACCGAGTTCCCGTCAATGGAAAGATACGCGCGGCGTCCGTGCAGCTTTTCTACGTGTACTTCTATCTCGTGTTCCGGGCCGAGCACGTAGCAGCGCGAGCTCATCATGTGCGCGCATATTGGGCTTATGATGATATTCTCCGCATCAGGCTCAACTATCGGCCCGCCTGCCGACATGGAGTAGCCAGTCGACCCAGTGGGCGTAGAAAGTATTATACCGTCGCCGGAGAACGCGGTTATATCCGCACCGTCGCACAGCGCAGTGAGCTTGATGCAGTCCCCGTAGCCGTGGATGACGGCGTCGTTGAGCGCGCAGTCGGTGTAGATCGTCTCCCCGCCGCGCACAAGGCTCACGTCGATCTTCATCCTGCGGCTGAGCCGGTATTCGCCGTGCGCTGCGTCCAGGATGTGATCAAGCTCATTCGGTTCGAGCGTTGCCATAAAGCCCTTGGAGCCGAGGTTAATGCCGAGGATTGGGACGGAGCATTCGCGCAGCTGGCGCGCCACGCTGAGTATCGTCCCGTCGCCGCCGACAACAATGATAAGCGAGCAGTCCGCGGCAACATCAGCCAGCCTTTCGGTCTTTATCCCCGCCAGTATAACGCTGCCTGATGGATCGTCGAATACTGGGCATATGCAGCATTCATAACCATGCTGCTTGAGAAGCTCCTCAGCATTGAGACTGAGTCTGCACCCCGTGTCGCGAAATGGATTCGGGCAAATTGCGATCATTGCATCACCTTATTTACAGTGCCTCATGTGAGGCGGTCACGACCGCTTCAACGTTGATTGAGACAGCTTCGCTGACTCGATTCTTCATGTGGCAGATATATTCAATGTTCCCCTCGGGGCCTTTGATGGGTGAAAAATCCAGCCCCATCACCGTGAGGCCTATTTCCGGGGCAAAGTCAAGTATGCTGTGTATAACATGCTCATGGACTGCGCGGTCACGCACAACGCCCTTCTTTCCGACCTCTTCCCTTCCGGCCTCAAACTGCGGCTTTATGAGACATATCAGGTCGGCGCCAGGCTTGAGCAGAGCCTTGACCGCCGGTAACACAAGCTTAATAGATATAAACGAAACATCCATCACTGCCAGATCCATAAGCTCCGGGATCTGTTCGCTTGTTACATAGCGGAGGTTCGTCCTCTCAAGGTTTACTACTCTTTCATCGTTGCGCAGCTTCCACGCGAGCTGACCGTAACCGACGTCGACCGCGTACACCTTGGCCGCTCCGTGCTGAAGCAGCACATCAGTGAAACCGCCGGTCGAAGCGCCGCAGTCGATGCAGACCTTTCCCGACGGATCGACCGGAAAGACCTTCAGGGCCTTGTCAAGCTTAAAGCCGCCGCGGCTCACGAATGGCAGCGCGTCCCCGTGTACCTCAATCTTGGCGTCGGGCGCTACCGGCATACCGGGCTTGTCCGCACGCTGACCGTTGACGAAAACAAGTCCGCTCATTACCGTGGTCTTCGCGCGCTCCCGGCTGTCAGTAAAGCCGAGCTCATATACAAGCTGATCCAGACGTACCTTTTTCATACTCGCTCCGTATCTGTCCTGCACATTTCGCAGCCCGCCGCCGCTATCGATGCAGCGTCGATGCCGGTTTCGCGGCGAAGCTCATCGACCGTGCCGTGCCTGACGATTCCATCGCCGAGGTTCAGAAGCTCCGCGGCTTTCAGCTCGACACCGGCGACGGATATCGCCGCCAGCAAGGCAGAGCCTACACAGCCAACGCTGCATACCTCTTCCGCCACAAGCAGCCGACCAGTTTTGCGCACGGAGCCGATGCACTGTTCAAAGCTGTTCGGCGCGATCATGCCGAGCTTTATTATCTCTGCTGAAACGCCCCGGCTCTGAAGCTCATCGGCGGCATTGAGTACCTCGTTTATCATAGTGCCGTAGCAGACAACAGTCACATCCGTGCCCTCGCGGATAAGGTTCTCCGCCTGCATGAGCGAGTCTGTATAGCGTCCCTCGCCGCCGCGCGGATAGCGCACCGCTGCGGGGCCTGTCACCTCATGTATCGCGTAGCCGAGCATATCGTGCAGCTCCTGAAAGCTTGCCGGACAAAGTATAGTCATTCCCGGCACAGCGGAAAGATAGCACACATCAAACACGCCTTGATGCGTTTCGCCGTCGTTGCCGACAAGCCCCGCGCGGTCAACGCAGAACACCGTGTGCAGCCCGAGCAGAGACACATCATGGATGAGCATATCAAAGCCCCGCTGCAGGAAGCTTGAGTATACGGCAAACACGGGTACAAGCCCCTGCTTTGCCATGCCCGCGGCCATAGTCACGCCATGTCCCTCGGCAATGCCGACGTCAAAAAAACGCTCAGGGAACTTTGACGCGAAGCACTCAGTGCCCGTGCCTCCCGCCATTGCCGCGGTTATCGCGACGATGCGAGGGTCGTTCTCCGCATACTGGCAGAGGTATTCTCCGGCCTTATCGGAAAAGCTCACGGCAGTGGGAGCAAGCTCGCCAGTCTCCGGGTCGAAGCGGCCTATCCCGTGATACTTGTCCGGGTGGCTCTCCGCGTATGCGCAGCCCTTTCCCTTTTTGGTCAGGACGTGCAGCACTACAGTTTTTCTAACGTCTCTTGCAAGCCGTATCGCTGTCTCAAGCTTGTCTAAATCGTGCCCGTCCACTGGGCCGAGGTAGTATAACCCCATCTCACTGAACACGTTTCCGGGCAGGAGCCGGGATTTCAGCCATTCCTTGATAACGTGGAAAGCCTTGTACAGTCCTGGAATGTTTTCCGAGACCCCTTTCAGCCACTGCTTGAAGCTTATGTAGGCGGGCTTTATGCGCATATTCTGAAGCACCTGCGCCATGCCGCCGACATTTTCGCTTATCGACATGTTATTGTCATTCAGGATTATTACCACCGGCTCGCCGCTCGCCGCGGCGTCCGCAAGTCCCTCGTGCGACAGGCCGCCCGTAAGCGCGCCGTCGCCGATGACAGAGACGATATCATAGTCCCCGCCGGTGAGCGTTCTTGCCCTCGCCATGCCCAGCGCAACGGAAACGGAGTTTGACGCATGGCCGGCAATGAATGCATCATCATTGCTCTCTGACGGCTTCGGGAAGCCTGACAGCCCGCCGTACTGCCGCAGGGTACCGAACTGTTCCCTGCGTCCGGTGATGATCTTGTGAGTGTAGCTCTGATGGCCGACATCAAAAACGAGTCTGTCCTTTTCCGTGTCGTATACTCTGTGGATCGCAACGGTAAGCTCTACAGTCCCGAGGTTCGGTGAGAGATGCCCGCCGGTCTTTGCGATATTCTCTATTTCAAATTTTCTCAGCTCATCGCACAGCTGCGGAAGCTGCTCTCTGTCAAGCTTCTTTATATCTGCGGATGAATTTATGTTTTCCAAAATACTCAAGTTTTACCCCTGAATAATTGCGCACATCCGTGCGTTTTATTTATCTCTGGTGGAAAGCGCGTCGGCAAGTTCCTTAAGGAAAGCCGTATCTTCAAAGGCTTCATCAAGCACGTTCTTTGCAAAATCCGTCAGCTTCGCAATGGTTTTCTCGCAGCCTTCCCTGCCCATGAGGACCATGTATGTGTTCTTGTTCTCCTCAAGGTCGGAACCGATAGGCTTGCCAAGCTCCTCGGCGGTACTGAGCACGTCGAGCATGTCGTCTCTTATCTGGAAAGCCATGCCTATTGCCGAGCCATAGTGTCCCGCGGCAGCAAGCATAAGCTCGCTCCCGTCTGCGGCGGCAACGCCCATCTGGCACGCGGCGACGAGCAGCGCACCCGTCTTGCGGATGTTTATCTCACTGAGCTCCTGCTCCGTAAGCGCTCTGCCCTCCCAGCTCATATCGAGGAACTGTCCCCCGCACATACCGTCGAGTCCGACGGCTCCGGCGAGTATCTCCGCACAATTGGCCTTTACAGCCGGCGGCAGGTCACAGCGCAGTATCGTTCCGAACGCCTCGGCCTGGAGCGCGTCGCCTGCAAGCGTTGCCGTGCACTCGCCGTAAACCATGTGGTTTGTTGGCTTGCCGCGGCGCAGCTCGTCATTATCCATGCACGGCAGATCGTCATGGATAAGGCTGTAGGTGTGCAGCATCTCGATCGCGCACGCGACCGGAAGTGCCTTTTCAACGTCTCCGCCCGCGATACGGCAGAACTCCAGTACGAGCAGCGGGCGTATGCGCTTGCCTCCCGCAAGGAGGCTGTAGCGCATGGCTTCCGCAAGGCCTGCGTTCAGCGCACCCTCGCGCACTTTAAAATACCTCGCGAGAGCCTCATCTATCTTAAGTCTGTATTCTTCGGCTGTCATATCACTGTTCGTCCTCAAAGTCCAGTTCTATCGGGGCTCTGTCCGGCCCCTTCTTGAGCTTGACGACCTTCTGCTCGGCCTCGTCAAGCATTTTGCTGCAAGCGTTTATAAGTGCTGTGCCCTCTTCGTATAAATTCAGCGACTCGCTCAGCGGCATATCGCCCTTTTCAAGGTGCTTTACTATTTCGTCAAGTCTGGCAAGAGACTCCTCAAAGCTCGCGCTCTGCTTTTTTGCTGCCATCTGCACCGCTCCTTTTACCTGTTTTCTTTGCCTTTTCCGTCTTCTCGACAAGGCACTCCGCCCTGCCGTCTGAAAGCGAAAGGCTTATCCTGTCTCCGACCGAGATATCATTCACGCTCTTAACACAGCTGCCGCCGTCAGTGCTTGCGATAGCGTACCCGCGCGTCAGCACGCGCAGCGGGCTCATCGCGTCAAGCGAGGCCGCAAGGCTTATAAAGCCCTGCCTGCATCCGTGCAGCTTACGCTCCTCTGCGGATATCATGCGCTCCCTCACCCGGTCAAGCTCAAGGCGCCTGTTGTCAAACTGCGCCGTGGGGTTTACGATGACCTGCCTTGTACGGAAGCTCTCAAGCCTGTCGGAGAGCTGGGCAAGCTTTTTGCGCATTGCCTGATCCTCGCGGATGCTGTATCCGGAGATGAGTTCCGCTATCTCGCGCTGATCCGGTACGGCGATCTCCGCCGCGTTTGACGGAGTCGACGCACGCCTGTCCGCAACATAGTCGGATATCGTAACGTCCGGTTCATGCCCGACCGCGGATATCACCGGTATGCGCGATTCGTATATCGCGCGCGCAACGCGCTCGTCATTGAACGCCCAGAGATCCTCGATAGACCCGCCGCCGCGCCCTGTGATTATAAGGTCTGCAACGTCAAACTCATTCGCGTACCGTATCGCGCCGACGATCTCCGGCGGTGCCTCCACGCCCTGCACGCGCACAGGCAGCAGCAGCACCTTCGTCATCGGCCAGCGGCGGCCGAGAATGCGGATCATGTCATGCACCGCCGCGCCAGCGGACGAGGTTATGATCGCGATGCGCTCCGGAAACTCGGGCAGCGGCTTTTTATGCGCGCGGTCAAACAATCCCTCTTCCGACAGCTTTGCCTTTAACTGCTCGAACGCGACCTGCAGGTCGCCCGTGCCCTCCGGCATGAGTGCCGTGCAGTAGAGCTGATACGCCCCGTCTCTCGGGTAAACAGCGACACGCCCCCAGGCAGTGACGCCCATTCCGCTCTCCGGGCGAAAACGAAGCTTTGAGGCGCTGCTTTTGAACATGACGCAGCGCAGACTGCTTTCGCTGTCCTTCAGTGTGAAATAGTGGTGACCTGAGGGGTATATCTTATAGTTTGAAAGCTCACCGCGGACGCATACATTTGCCAGCATTGCGTCCTGCTCAACTAGACCCTTTATGTAGTTGTTGAGCTCGGTTACGCTTATTGCCTGTCCGCTCATTGTTATTCTGTAACATCGGAGGTCTCAGCCCCCGCCGCGCAGGTACCAGCCGCGTCGTCTATCGCTTCGCCGAACTCGCCGCGCATGAAGCCGCCGAGAACGCCGTTGACGAACGAGACAACGTCCGGCTCGTCATAGCCCTTGTCAAGTTCGACCGCCTCGTTTATCGCCGCCGCGTTCGGGATATCGTCCATATACAGTATCTCGCAGATAGCGCAGCGCAGCACTGCAAGCGCCGTGCGGGAGATGCGCTCCAGCTTCCAGCCCTTGGCGTAGCGCGTTATATGCGCATCGATTTCGTCCCTGTGCTCGCCGGTCAGCGCTATAAGTGTGCGGATATACTCAAGCTGCTTTGCGTTCGGGTACTCACTGTACAGCTCGTCCTCCGCGGCAAGCGTGTCGTAATGCCCGCGCTCAAAGAAGCTGTCAAACAGCTCCTGCGGAGCTTCTCCCGAGGAGGCAGCCGCAAAGCCGAGCTGTATCGCTATCTCGCGGGCAGTTGATCTGGTCATTGCCGTACCTCCGTTCTTACTTGTCGAAAGCTATGCCGGAAACGTGGACGTTCACCTCGGCGTTCTCAATGCCGGTCGTCGCCTGAACGACGGAGAGGATCTTGTCCTGCACGGCTTTTGCCACGTTTACGATGTTGCAGCCGTACACGACCGTAATGATAATGTCGACGACTACACGCCCGTCCTCAAACTGCACCTTGACGCCCTTGGAGACGGACTTGAGCCCGATAAGCTCTGCAAGCTCAGCGCCCGCCGTGTTCGACAGGCCAGCTACGCCCTCGACCTCGCTCAGCACGGATCTGACCATGCTTATAATGACATCTTCGGAAATATTGATGCTGCCCTTTTCTTCACGGCAGGTAATATAATTCTCGCCCATGATGAACCTCCTAAATGAAATCACAGTATTCTACCACGGACAACACAAAAAATAAAGTGTAATAATCGAAATTCTGTATCAAAAATGAAAAAACATACAGGAGCGCCGCAAAAGCGCTCCTGTATTGTTCCGCGCAAGGCTTGAGTTTGCAGTGTTCAGGCCTTGACCTCTATTATATTCAGCTGGCTTGCATCATAATCTGTCGAAGTGCATATCACGTCCGTTATCCTCGCCACAGCCTCTTCACTCAGTCCCTCCGCCGGAGCCGGGACCGCAACCGTGACACAGCCGTTGCCTATGTATACGACGCAGTCTGCAAAGTCCTTGGCGATGAGGAGGTTTTCTATCTGCGATTCCTGCATCGAACACGTCGCCATAGCGGATATGGCATTCATCGCGCTGTCTATCGTCTCCTGAGACGCTGCCTCCGAGGACGCCGCGGTCTGCAGCAGCTCGAGTGCTTCGTCTCTTGATACCTGCCGTGTCAGCCTTGCTTCGGCAAAGTATTCCGTACCGGAGGCGAGCAGACTGTCTGCGAAATCCGTGTCGGCCTCAAGCATGGCCTGATCCTCTGCGTAAACCATCTCCGCGTCTGGCTTTCCCCATCTGTTGTTATAGGTCCAGTTGAGTACCACGGCGGCGCAAACAAACATCAGCACCGCCAGCATCGTGAGATTTCTTTTCCTGTTCTTCATGACTGTCCGTTCTCCTCCTTATGCTTTGTCCGTCATTCTGAGAATTGTGATCTTATCCGAGCTGTAGCCAGTATATGATTCAACCGCGCGGATAATATCCAGTCTGACCTTCGGGTTCGCCGCGCCCTCGCAGACAACGACCACGCCGCTGTCCGAAATGAGCACGCGCGCATTGCCCACGCCCTCGCTGCATGAGAGCACCTGCGCCAAAAGTCCGCTGCTGTCGCTCTCTGCGTTTTTCTGGGAGCTGCCGCTTGGAAGCAGCAGAAGCAGCACCCCGGCGATAAGGATAATGAACGGATAGCGAAACCGCCCCAGCAGCTCTGCCTTGCCTTTAAGCTTATCCGTCATCACATCCACATCTGCCTTTCAGCCGGAATACCAAGCTCGTTCTGGATCATGCCTTCAAGCGCGGCCTTGGCGCTGCCGATATCCGGTACGTCTATCTCCGCAGAGTACGGTACCCATAATCCGTCCAAATTCCACTGCGCCTGGACTTTTACCCCGGAAACATTCGCTCCAAGCTCTTCCGCTTTGTCCAATATATATTCCTCGCACTGCTCTTCTATGACTGCTCTGTTGAGCCTGTCATCTATTCTTTCCGCGCTCTCGTTTATTGCCGCCTCCGCTTCGCGCAGCCGAGCCGTCTCAAGCGCGTATATATCAAAGTCTATTTCCTTTATCGGGCTTAGTATCGCCATTGTCAGCGCCGCCGTACACAGCAGCTGCATGATGCGGCGCACACCGCCCTCAGGTGTGATATTTATCGCCGCGCCGCAGAATATGGACACTGCGCATAGCTGGCGTATGCTCTCCTGTATCATCCCGTCACCGCCTTCATTCCCGCCATCATCGATATGAAAAGCATTATCCCGCAGCAGCCGAGCAGCCCCAGCAGCAGCCCCATAGCGCTGCCCACTCCTGAGAACAGCGCGGACAGGCGCGGGCTCTGCATTGAGTCTGTCACAGCGGCGGCAGCCTTTAAAATAAGCATCTTTACGGACAGCACCGCAAATGGTCCCGCGCACAGGATGCAGACGGTGATGAGCCCGAACGCTCCCGCGCAGCTTCTTATCACTCCCGCCGCGGCGAGCACTGCTCCCGAAGCATCGGATATCATCCCGCCGACGACCGGCAGCACTGTCGATATGACCGTGCGCATGGTCTTTACCGCCGCGGCGTCGGTACTCGATGTGATGACGCCCGTCATGCCTATGTATGCCGTGAAGCTTATCGTCATCCCTGTCATTATTATTGTTGCCGCCCACTTTGCAAAACGTGCCGCCGCGGCCATCAGGGAATTCGGGAACACTCCGTTTGCCACCGTCACCGCAAGATATGCATATACGAGCGGGACTACCAGCTTCTGCGCGATGCTCATAAGCACATCCAGCGCAAGGCTCACCGCGGCGAATTTCGCTCCCGCCGACGTCAGCGCTCCCCCGGCTGCCGCCGCTGTAAATATGACCGGCAGCGCCGCCTTTGAGTAATCCGACAGCCTGAACATCGATTCCACCGTCTGCGATACTATGCCGTCAACGCCCTTGAGCATTATCATGGCCGCCCCGCAGCAGCCTGCGATCTCTATGTATTCGCTTATTCCCTTGCTGCTGCACAGTGAGCCGCCGAGGGCGCACAGCAAAGCAATGGTTATAAGTGTTGCTCCGAAACTGAGATTGTCCCTGATTTCCGATACGATATTGTTCAGGAAGCTTTTCCATACCCTTGCGATAGCGCCCCCGGCGTCATAGCTCCCGTCGAAGCTGAGCCTGCCGGATATCTCCTTTTCCTCGTCAGTGAGCTGTTCCTCAAGCGAATATGCTCCTGCTTCCTCGGCGGCTCTGTCGACAAGCTCTTCGGCATAAGCGCGCTTCGGCAGCGCGCACAGCAGCAGGAGCGCCGCAAGCATGGCTGCGGCATGTCTCATACCATGCCGCCTATCATATTGAGCATGTTCATTATCACCGGCATGGCCACCGCGGTCGCGCACAGCGTCGCCGCGATTTCGACCGCCGCGGCTATCGCGCCCTGGGACGCATCCTTGCACAGCTCCGCGCACAGCTTGCTTATCGCTGCGATCCCCGCGCACTTCAGCATTGGCTGCAATAGCGTACCCGATACGCCCATTGCATCCCTCGCGCGCTCGGCAAGTCCGGTAAGGCTTTGTATCAGTCCCACCGTGCCGAGCAGCATGACCGCGACGGCAGCCGCCGCTGCCGCAAATGAAAGCTCCGGATTTATCCGCTTTATGAGTATGCATACAACTGTACTGAGCAGAGCCGTTCCCGCACATTTTGCAACTATCTCCATGTCTATAGATTAAAAAGCACCTTTATCATGTTGAACAGCTCGCTTATTTTCTGCACGACGATCATCAGCACGACTACCAGTGCGGTTATCGTCGTCATAAGCGCCTGCTCGTCACGCCCGGAGCGCTGAAGCAGTATGTTCAGAACAGCCACAAGTATTCCGACCGCGGCAATTTTGAAGATCAGATCAATATCCATTGCCACTCTCCTAAATAAGCGTAATAACTATCAGCGCGCCCGACGTGAGAGCGAGCCCCATCCCGAGCCTGCGTGTCTGCGGCAAAGCCTCCGCGGCAGCGGTATGCAGCTTTTCCATCGCCTCCCGGCAGCTTCGTATCGCCTCTGATTGGCTGTCGACGTCGTATCTGCCGAGGAATGAACCGAGCGTACACAAGAGCCGCGCCGCCTCCCCGGAATACCTCACGCTCTCCGTGACGCACTCCTCCCATATATTTTGAAAATCCCGGCTTCCAAGCTCCGGCAGGCGGCGCAGCAGTCCGGAAAGCAGTGCCTTGCCGGCGTTCTCCGTCCTCTCTTCCAGCTGCGCGGCGAGCTCTGGCAGCGGCAGCGCGCGCGTCTCAAGCTCGTCCTGCATGAGGCGGAGCATATGGCAGAGCGCATTCAGCTCGTTTAGCTGTTCCCTTTTCAGCGCCGTATAGCTCACCCCGCCGTACACAGCAGCGGCGGCAATGAGCATTATTCCGATGATCCTCATGTTTTCAGCCTTTCAAGCATATAGCCGCGCTTGCCGTTATTCAGTGAAACGGTGAGCAGGTTTTCAAATACGCCCATTTCAAACAGCTCCCGATATAATGGCCGCCTAAGCATTTCAGCGAGACTTCTCCCGTGCGCTGTCGCAAGGACGGCTACACCGCATCCGGCGATCTCACCTATAGCTCTGATGTCCTCAGGCTGCGTTACCTCGTCCATCGCGATCACCTGAGGGTTCATGCCGCGCAGCAGCATCATCGCCCCCTGTGCCTTGGGCACATCCACAAGCACATCCGTGCAGGAGCCGAGTTCAAACTGCGCCCGCCCGTTTTCTGTCGCCGACAGCTCATTGCGCTCGTCCACTACGGAGGTTCTGATGCCAGTCTCGGAGAATACTCGTACAAGCTCCCGCAGGGCCGTAGTCTTGCCGATACCCGGCGGCGCGGCTATGAGTGTGCTCCAAAGCCCGTCCGATATGATTTTATGCGCCTCTGCGCGGCATATATCACGGCACTCGTGCGGAATACGTATGACCGCGGAGCTGTAATTTCTGAAACCCGTAAGCTCCCCGCGATTGTATATCGCCTGCCCGCACAAGCCTATGCGCAGCCCGTGCCAGCTTATGTATCCGTTCCTCATCGACTGCATAGAGCTGTGCAGCGAAGCGCCCGTCGCCTTTTCGAGCAATCGTATGAGCTCGTCCTGCTCAAATTCCTTGTCCCTGATGCGAAGCTCCGCCCCGCCGATAAGCGCTGTCGGCGGCTGCCCGATACGAAGTCGTATTTCCTCTGCGCGGTCAAAGCGCCCGCGGCTCAATGCCTGTCCAAGCGACGCTGGCAGCAGCGCGCAGGCCTCTCTGAATGCATCCATCCTCTCACTTCCTTGGGACAGACTATGCTCAAAGCACGGCATATATTACACAGAAACGGTAAACGCCGTGCGGTGAACATATGTTTACTGCACGGCGTTTACTAATTAGCCTTAGGGCTTATCAAGTTTTACGTAGAATCATTTTAATAAAGTTGAGATATTTCCCGGCTCCTGCTTCCATTGACCGTCTGTCTCTCGCCGCGTAGGGATTGTCCTGCGTCAGCCAGTCTCTCCATACCTCATCACGGCTGTGCATTTCTTCAATGCACAGCGCTTCAACTCCGGGCGTCTTGGATATAACGCCGCGCCAGAATTCCACATCGTGCATAAAAGCTAACTGCTCCGGTGTCCATGACAGCAAAAGCTCCTCCGGCAGCGCGTCGTGGCAGTCCTTCACCATACCGGGCACAGCGATATAAATATATCCGCCGTGCTTCACGTAGGGCAGTATTTCATCGCTGAGATAAGTATCATCACGTCCGTAATAGTTGAAAGCTCCGACATTTACGACCGCGTCGAAGAATTCTTTCTCAACAGGCGCATCTTTCAATTCCGTTTTCAGCGGCAGCACATGACTGCTCAACAACCCCTGAGATGTAAAGAACCGCCTGTTCTCCTCAGGATCGCTCAGCGGATCGACGGCATAGACCTTGAGTCCGTACTCCTTCGCGAGGAATACCGAGGTAAGGCCTTTTCCGCAGCCGAGGTCGCATACGACAGAACCTTGGCGCAGCGCACTGTTTTCGAGCAGCTCCTCGGTGAGCTTGATTGGATTAGGGCCGGACAGCCTGCTCATAAACACCGCCGTGCCGTATTTCCTGCTGCGCGGATATTCATCCATGGAGGCGTACGGTTTTCTATAACCGCTTATTCCATAGACGAAATGCTCAAAATGCTTTTTCAGCAGCTCAGATACCCTGCCCTTTGCGTCCATTCCGTCGTAAAGGTTAATAAGCGTAAACACCGGCCCGTAAAACTCCAACGCAAGCTCGGCAGCCGAACGGTACCTGCGGTCAAAGCCCGGCATTTCACGCAGCAGATCCTCGGTGTACTTGAGCGGATCCGTGCCGAGGTACTGCTGGAACAGTGCATTCATCTCCGGCGAACGGAATTGCTCCAGTGTGATCATGCGTCTGAAGCGTGATGCGAACGGATCCTCCGTCCAGTATATGAACTGCGCCATAGTAAAGCCGACCAGCTGTTCTATCGCCGTGTTTCTGTAGCTCTCGGGCATTTCGTCGAATATCCCTACCGGCAGAGAGAACCGCTCCGCACCGCTGCGGTCGTTTTCCTCCATCCGCCGCAGGATGCTGTCAAATATATCCCGTTTATTCGTATAGTGCTTATACAGCGCGCCCTTGGTAATCCCAAGCGCATCCGCTATCATGCTTACGGACACCGCCTCATAGCCGTCCTTTGAAAACAGCTCCAGCGAAGCCAGCAGTATTTTTTCTTTTGTATCCATAAATAATTTACCCCTTGCCAAGCAGTGAACGCCAGTTTACTTCATTATAGTAAACTGGCGTTCACGCGTCAAGCCTTATTTATTCAGCCACGGTGATATTACATGCTTTTTGAGCATGAATGCCCTGTCGGAGATTTCCGCCATCGGCAGATCGGACATGGAGTCCGAGTAGAATTCATCAGAATGCCCGTCGGGATAGCGTTCATAAAAGCGGCGTACCTTTTCCTTGCCGTGGCAGTTTTCGCCGTCTATCTTCCCGCTGTGCTTATCCATTCTTGTGCCGATGAGATTAACTCCGAACTCACGGCAAACCGGCTCGAGCAAAAACTCCGGTGACGCGGAAATTATCACGTCATCGTCTTTTTTCTGCCTGAGATACCACTCGCCGATCCCGCCCTTATGCTCTGCCCAGAAGCGCTCAACCTCGCTGTCGATATCCGGGATGTCCTTCAGAAATGCAAAAAGCTTTTCCTTAAGCTTCGTAGCACTTCCGCCATTTACCGCGTAGGCGATAGCCTGCGGTATTACCCCGGGGAAATTCTTCAGCATTATCCATGGGTACTTTCTGAAGCAGTGCTTTATGAACGTGACCGAGCTGTCGGGATAGAATATCGTCTTGTCAAAATCGTAGGTATTCAATATGCGTCACCGTACATAATAAAGGCGGTTTTCTTTTATCGGCTTTGCCGCCGGCGTTTCCGCGGGATAGCCGAGGATGCAGTTGCCGACGCCGATGTAATCTCCCTGCACTCCACACTTTTCAAGCAGCGCTTTTCCCTCTGCTGATGCGAAAACCTCCTGCGCGCGGTTTACCCAGCAGGAGCCGATACCGAGTGCGGACGCGGCGTTCATCAGATTGCCGAGCACAAGGCTCCCATCCTTGACTGCGTTTATATTATCCGCCTCTGCCAGCACCACAAGCACAGTCGGCGCGCCGTAGAACGGGTCGCCGTTTGACCCCATGACCTGCGCGTTGAGCTTTGACATATATGCTATCGTGTCCTTGTCCTGCACGGCGATTATAATTGCCGGCTGCCTGTTCATCGCGCTCGGCGCGCAAAGCCCCGCCTTGAGTATCTGCTCAAGCTCACCATCGCTTATCTGCTCGCTCTTATATTTTCTGACGCTGCGGCGTTCATACAGCGCATTCAATCCGTATTTCATGTGTTCTGTCCTTTCATTTGAGTCTTAACGTGTTTATAAGCACAGCCGCCGAAACAGCAAAGCATGCTATGACTGCCGCTGTAACTGAAAGTATACCGGCTGCGCCGAGCACGGCGGCAGCGAGATTTACGCATATTCCGGCAGCGATATTTTCCAGAGAAATATGCGAGGCAAGCTTTGAGATTCCTATTGCCTTCGGGAGCTTTCTGATGTCTCTGTCCATCACGAGCACGTCCGCCGACATGAATGCAGCCTCCGAACCGAGCGCCCCCATTGCGATACCGACGTCTACCCTCTCCATAAGTGCCCGGTCGTTATAGCCGTCTCCGACAAAAGCGACGCTTGATTTGCTTCCCTTGTTCGACATAAGGTAGGCCAGCGCTGAGAGCTTGTCCTCGGGCTTGAGCTCCGCGCGCAGCATGTCAAAGTTGAGCTTTGACGCAAGCGGGCGCGCTACGGAGAGCACGTCCCCGGTGAGCAGCACCATTTTCTTTATACCCTGGACGCGCAGACTTTCAAGCGCGTCAAAAGCCCCGCTGCGTATCCGGTCAGCCACAAGTATGTGCCCGCAGTATTTCCCGTCGACAGCCACGTGTATCGCCGCTCCGCTGCGGCTTGGCAGCTCGCAGCTTATGCCGTGCTCCTCAAGCAGCGCCGTGTTCCCGACATAGACCAGTGCATCCCCGACAATGGCGCTGACTCCCCTCCCGGGGATCTCCTCGACCTGCGTCACCTTCATGTCCTTCGCGCTCCTGATGCCCACGGCCTCACGCAGGGCATACGCTATCGGATGCCGCGAGAAGATCTCCGCAGAAGCGGCGGTCGTGAGCAGCTCGCGCTCCGTCATGTTCACCGGGAAAACATCGGTTATGACATAGCGCCCCTCTGTTATAGTCCCGGTCTTGTCGAACACCATGGTCTCCGCCATGGCCATGGACTCTATGCAGTCCTCGCCCTTTACGAATATGCCGAGCTTTGCGGCAGCGCCTATGCTTTTTATGTAAGCAAGCGAAACAGAGAGCACCGCCGCCGAGGGGCACGCGCAGATAAGAACTATTGCAGCTCTGCGCAGCATCTCCAGCCATTCGGCATTGAACATCGGCACGACCACCGCAAGCACCAGCGCGAGCGCCAACATGGACGGTGTGTATACGGAGATAAACTTGCGTATAAAGCTCTCCTGGCTCGACCTGAACTGCGCCGCTTTCTCGGACATACGCACGAGCCGAGCCGCGGTCGACTGCTCAAAGCTCTTTGTAACGCGCACCCTTATTGGAGCCGTGACATTCGTACACCCGGAATATACCTTGTACCCGGCCGCAACGTCCCAAGGGCGAGCCTGTCCGGATATCGCGGAGGTGTCCACTGTTGTCACGCCCTCGACAATGATACCGTCAAGCGGTATACGCTCCCCCGCCGGAACCTGAATAATATCGCCGACATTCACATAGTCCGGTTCGACGTTCAGTACGCCCTCGGCGGTTTCCACATTTGCCGTGTCGGGCTTTATTTCCGGCAGCGCCTTGAGCGCCGCGCCGCAGCGTTCACTGACGAATGTTTCCAGAAGGCGCACCACCCGGAAAAGAATCAGCAGCAGCACAGCCTCCGTATAAAAGCCTATCGCAAACGCCGCAATGGCCGCAATGAGCGTTATCTGTTCCGCCTCAAAATATTTCCGATCTATAAGCTTGTCTATTGCGTCCATCAGTATGGCAAAGCCTGCAATGACAAACGGCATCAGGAATGCGACGCACTTCATCCAGCCCTCTGCCGGGAGAAACGACAGTGCTGCCAGCAGTACAGCCGCGAACACGACCGGCGCTATTCCGCCGAAGCTTATGGAGCCGCAGTCGGCAAAGCCGCGTTTTGCCTTTTTCGCCCCGCGGCTCTCCTCGTCGATCTCATCGATCTCCGGAAATTCCTGCGGTTCGTCTTTTGTTTTCAGATGTCGGCTCTGCTCGGAAACATGCTTTCCCATAACGCATCCGTCCTTGTCAATAGATGGTAATGCCCAACTAATTCTTCTCAAGCTACATGATACATCCTTGACCCGATTTTGTCAACAAATTGCAACTTATTGAATATAACAAAATTGCGGAGCAGCAGAGCCGCTCCGCAATTCTGTATAAAGCCAAGCTTTTTCAAGCTTACTTCATGCCGTTCTCGTAAGCCTCGATCATCTTCTTGACCATCTGGCCGCCGACGGAGCCTGCCTGACGGCTGGTGAGCTCGCCGTTGTAACCGTTCTTGAGGTTGACGCCGACTTCAGCAGCGGCTTCCATCTTGAACTTATCCATTGCCTCACGGGCTGCGGGGTTGACAAGATGATTACTGGTATTGGTAGACATAGTTTGCATCTCCTTTTTGATGTTTTGGGTTCGTTGCCCGTGCTTATCTTCTGCACTCAGGTTTTCTATATTCATAAAAAGGAGATGTAAATTTTTCATATTCGTGAAGAAACTGCCGCTTTTCCATGTACTCGTATTAAGCGCGTCTTATTTTTCTTCATCCACAAATTCAAACAGATCCTCGACCGTCACACGGAACACCTTCGCAATATCCATCGCCAGCTTAAGTGACGGATTGTACCTGCCGTTCTCAAGGTGAACGATCGTTTCTCTTCTCGCTCCGACAAGCTCGGCAAGCTCGCTTTGCTTATACCCTGCCTTCTCGCGATATTCTTTGATTTTTGTTACGAGCGCCATTTTAAATTCCCTTTGCATCCATATAGCAGAATATTGCCATTCTGATAATTGCTGTCAGCACCAGTACGCCCATCAGCATATATCCTATTATTTCCGGGGATATTGTGAACCTCAGAATGGCGGACAAGAACGCAATGCAGACAATCAATACCATGGTGATTTTATAGCAGATAGAATCGCACCTTTTCAGATTTGCAGCTGCCATTTCGTCCACAGTCTCTTTCTTGTATTTCCTTTCGCGCACAGCTAAAAGGCAGAAAAACATTAAAGCAAATATCGCAACGCACTGTTGGATAGAACTGAAATAATTCTCCCAGCCATCCCTGGCCCAGCACCAGTAATATACCGCAATGCAAATTGCCAGCACGATACGTGCTCCAAGCAGTTCTCCTAATGTTACTTTCTTATTCATGTGTTTGCCCTCTATGTTACATATTTCGCACTTGTGATGTTATAAATATATCACTTGCATTTATGAATGTCAATAGAAAAAGTGAAATATTTTTAACTTCATTGCTCAACCACTGGAATGTAACATGCACTCAACTGCCCGCCGGTATCCCTGATGCAGTACAGATACGCGCCCTCGGCATTATTGCATCTGTCGTCGATGATGTAGCCCAAGCGGTAGCTGACCGTTTTGCCGGGCTCAATGTGCACGTATGCGTATTGCCCCGCTATCGGGTCGTCCCCAGAGTACGCAGCACTGTTTGCGCAGATATCCCTCATGGACACGTCACCGTTCTTGAGCACGAAAATACCATTGGCGAAATTATTTGTTCCATCGTTTGAAAGTCCGCCGTTGCCCGTCACGTCTCCTACGTGCGGATTCTTCACCATGAGGCTGACCGTCGCGAGCCTTGCTCCTCCGATAAGCTCCCCCGTCTGCGCGTCGATATAGTCAGGGAACGGATAGTTGCCCCCGCCTATGTACGCGGACGATTCATGGAACTGCTCAAGCGTCCAGCCCGCGGAGTAGATGTTATCACTGATGCTTATCCCTGTCACGGTGCATTCAAGTCCGCTCCCATAGACCGTCACTGTCGTCCCGATCTCAGTCAGTCCCGCCGCGATCTCGCGGTCGTATTCCATCTGCTGCTCCGTCCGGCTTTCAGGCTGCGCAGTCTCCCCTATCGCTACGCTCAGATCGACCGTACTGCACTTTCCGAGCGCGGCAAAATCTATGGTGTCCGCAAAGCGTTCCAGCGTCGCTTCTGTGAGTTCTCTGCCGAGAACATGCTCCTCCGGAACATCGCCGTCATAGCTTGTCTCATTATCGAAGCGCGTCAGCTCCGCCGTGACAAAGGCGTCCTCACCGTTATAAAGCACCGCGCCGTTATATTCATCCATGATGATCGTGACCTCGGTGCCGAGCGCGGTCGTGTAGCTATGTTCTGTTACAGCGCCTGCGTCAAAATGCGTATAGCCCTGACCAAAGTAGCCCTTCATGCTGCGCCTGACAGTGCATTCGAGTCCACTTTCCGCACCGTACCACATTCCTTGCAGCACGAAGCTTCCGTCCCCATAGCATATAAAGCCCACGTTCTCGTTGTCAAAATCGCTGCCGCGCATAAAGCCGTCAATGCCGATGGCCGTATACAACTCTCCTATATCCGCACTGCCTTCTTCATACACACCGTCGCGCGTTTTGAGCCCGTACTTGCCGCACAGCTCAAATATCTTGTCCTTCAGCCGCTGCGTGTAGCAGAAGTATATGCGGCTGTGCTCGCGCATCCATTCGTCCTGCTCCTGCGGCACGGCGTCCCCATAGTAACCGTTTGCCGTGTAATCTTCGTAGAAAGCCATAAACTCCTGATAAGCCTGAAACTCTGCCGAGCTTTCGAGCCCCTGTATCGAGAGATATACCGTCTCCTCCGTCTGACGCAGCAGCGCATCCTTGATGCCGAACCAGTTTCCCGCATAAGCCGCCGCGCCGAAGGCAAGCAGCAACGATACTATCACCGCCGCGGCCAGAAGCGCTCTGACCGGCCTGTGCCTGCGCGCTCTGCGTGCCCTGACCGGTATCGCCTCCAGCGCCGTGTTGATATATTCCCCGCTTACATATCCAAGCCCTAACAAAAGCTTCATATTCCCGTTCAAAGTACCGCCCCCTTTTCCTCAAGATAACTTCTCAGGCTTTTTCTCATACGCGCAAATTTCTGGCTCAGCGCGTTTGCGCTCACGCCCCGGCTCGCCGCGATATCCGCCACGCTCTCGCCGCCCCAATAGCGGCGCATGAAATCCGCACAGTCCTGCCGCGGCAAGCTGCCGAGCCATCCGTTAAGAACGCGGCCAAGCTCCCGCGCGTCCGTAATCTCCTCAAGTCCGCGCGGAGATGATACGCACTCCTCAAGCTCGCTGAGCAGCACCGTCACCGTGCTGCCGCGCCCATGCGTGCGTTCTCTGCGCCAGCAGTCTATGGAAAGGTTCCGCGTAATGCCCGCAAGCCAAGCGCGCAGCCGCCCCGGGCGCTCAGGCGGCATAGCGTTCCATGCACGGGCGTATGTATCGCTGACGCACTCCTCCGCGTCCTCGCGCACTCCGAGAATGTTCATCGACACCGCGCGGCAGTACGCCCCGTATTTGCTGTCCGTCTCCTCTATCGCTTTCTCGTCCCGCTGCCAATACAGGTCTATTATCTTTGAATCGTCCATAGCTGTCCTCCTTCGTCTTTACGGTGCTTTCACCTATAAAGACGCGGTTTCCCGGATAATATGACAGTATTTTCTGAGCCTTTATAGAAAAGCCTCGCGGAACAATCCCCGCGAGGTTCTTCTATAAAATATTTCATCCGATAGTATGGTTCGTGCCGATAAGCACATATACCCTGCCGGGGTTTGACGCATATGCCCCAAGCTCAATGAACATTGGTACACCGCTTTGGTCACCGTCAAAATACACCGTGAGATACGGTGCGTCCCCCAGCTCGGATACGAGCATATCCCCGGACGGCACAGCAGTGTCGTATCCGTAGTTTCCGTCCTTTGTGCCGCTGAGCGTGTAGCCGGTGAAGCCCCAGTATTCCTCCAGCAGTGTGCATAGTTCGTCGACCGTCAGATCTGCCGGAACAATGTCGTCATAGTTTGCGTAGATATATGTCTTCTCAGTCTTCTCACCGTTCCACCACTCCGATTCTCCTACCGGCACATCGTTTTCGTCGGCTTTTGCCTCCACGGACAGCCGTGTTATTTTGCCCGTCTCCATGTCGATTGAAAGGTGGAAGTAATACTTCCTGTCGCCGCCCTGTGCCGCAACTGCGTAGCTGCGCTTGAACAACCGCCCGAAATAATAGTTCGAGCCTTTCTGCTCCGGCAGTTCAATTATCCGCTCAGCCTTTCCGTCGATCTGCACCTCCTGTGAGAGTATGCCCATGTCCTTCATTTTCTGTATTTCCCGCTGTGCTGTCTTCCATGCCTGCTCCGGGCTGTTTACGTAAAGGCCGGCAGCGTATGCGCTGCCTGTGAGCAGTACAAATATTATCGCCGCTATAGGCGCGACTCTTGCCGCGCGGCGCGCCGCTCCCGTTCGCCTTGGTTTCCTGCTTGTATCTGTCATTTTCAAGACCTCCGTAACCGTGTCCGCGGAGGCGTGAACAGGCGCAAATGCGCGTTCAAAGCGTTCTCTGTCAGTCATGTTCCACCTCCGTCAATATCGTCTTCAGCCTTGCCCTTGCTCGCCGCAGTCTCGTGCTCACCGTGTTCACCGGCGCACCGAGTATGTCCGCGATCTCCGCCGTTGAATAGCCTATGTAGTAGTACAGGAATATGACGCTGCGGTACTTCTGCTCAAGCCCCATCACGGCTCTGAACAGTTCGCGGTCGTTGTCGTCCTCAAAGCTCAGAGCTGCGGCATAGTCGTCGATGTTCTCAAGCCTGCGCCACGGAGAACGGAACTGCTTCCTGCACTGGTTTATCGTGACGCGGATGAGCCAGTTGCGGATATGCTCCTCCGATTCAAACTCCGTGTCCACGCTGTATAACTTCATGAACACCTCCTGCGTCACGTCGTCCGCGTCCTCGCGGCTCTTCAGATAGCTGAATGCCACGCGGAACACGGTGTCTATGTACTTTTCCGCGAGATAGGCAAAGCGCTCATGTGTCAGCATTGTGTCTCTCCTTTTGGCTGCTGCGGAGGCCTCGCGTCCGGTCGCTCCGCACCTGCCCGAAAAGCTTTTCACTTATAATATCCATGACGCAGTCAAAATCTTTCACCTGTTCCGGAAAATTTTTCTAAAAATGCCACCCGGCCTTAGGTCGGATGGCATGATATAAAACTATTCTCCGAGCGTGACGATTTCAGCCTCCCGCTCTCTCTTGAGCGCGAGGTCCGGGAAAATGTTGTCCGCGGACTCGTACACATAATTTGAAACATATATGAAGCCGTTCTTCGTCTCCTCAACGGTAAGCTCGTGCGTGAATGCGCAGTCCGTGCCGTACCACGGATAGACCGCGTCGATCTTCATCGTCAGTGTCCCGTCGCTGTTGTACCAGTAGTCGGTTATCTCCGGTTCAGGCAGATGCACCGTTGTCGAGGTGTAAAAGCCGGGCTGCGCGCCGAGGATGAAGTACCCGCCGTAGCTGCTGCTGTTGTCCGCCATGGCGCGTATCGTCTCGTCCTTTATATCGAAGAAGTGACCGATCACCCGCTCGAACTGCTCATAAGGCACTATGTGCATGTTAGTGTCACTGACCGTCGCGTAGCCGGTCAGCGCGTTAATGTTGCTGCTGATAAGCTGCTCTGTCCCGTAGTACTGTCCGTACAGTATCGGGTAAAGGCAGTTGAAGTCAAGCTCCCCAAAGTTATTGGAGCTCCATGTGCAGGTAAACAGATTATTCTCCGCGTAAGCGGAGCTGCCGAGGTAGCGCTCCGAAAGCGCGCGTTTATCATCGGCATAAGGCACGAGCCGTATAAAGGTGTGCGGGTTTGTGCCAAGCTTACCATCCTTGTCAAAGCTGCCGGTATACCTGTTGCAGATAAGCCAGCCCTTTTCGGTGTATTTTATCTCCGAAAGCGAGAATTGCCCCGCCGAATATATCCTTGGGTTCCCGTCCCTCCACTCGACCGATATTGTGATGACCGAGCCTACGCCGTTGTTATAGACAAGGTTGTTCGCGTGTATGGAACCGTCGGTGTGGACGACGTAGTATGCGGCCTCCGCATCCTGCCCCGCGTTTACGGCGTTGCCGAAATCGATAAGCGGCTGCGGGTTCTGCATGTCCATGTTCCCGAAATAGTCTATCGCCGAATATCCGTTCTCCGCAAGTGTGTACACAATCTGCGCAACAGAATCCTGCGAGAGCACCACATTGAGCGCCGTACCCTTGTCAAGGCTGTCATAGGTGTCGCGCGTACTGAGCATCGCGGTCTCAGCCTCTTTTTTCAGCGCGTTCATTACCTTGTCCGGGACCTCATCGACCGTGTCGTATTCCTTTTCCGGTGTCGGCGCAGGAGTTGGCTCCGCCGTGTTTTCACCGGTAGCTGCCGGGGTAGATACCGGCGTGCTCTCCGTCTGCTTCTTCCCTTTGCCGAAAAGCCCTATGCCGAGCATCCCCAGCATAAGGATAAGCAGCAGCACAGAAAGCAAAACCACTTCATTTTTCTTCATAAAAACCTCCGCTCAAAATGCCGCGATCCTATCCATCGGCACTCCTCCGGAACCACATTGGATCATTATTTTAACTGCGTACCTTGATCAGGGCTGCCGTTTTCAAGCAGCGCCACCGTCTCAATATGCGTATCATTGTCCAAGCTCGAACTCATATCTTCCGCAATGATTGGAAGCCTGAATTTGATGGACTTGAGCCATTGTCCGTTGGGCTGCCGTTCCTCATAAATCTGGACTTCGGAAAGCAGCGATTCCATAAGCTGCCGCTTTTCCTGATCGTCCATGACGGAATAGAGCTTATCAAAGTAAATCAGCACCTTGTAGATGTTGTCGCCTGTCAGCTTTTCCGCCTCTATCGCCATTTTCTTGGCTCTGGCGGCAACGAGCTGGTTTTCTGTATCCTCGATTTTATCATACATCTTGTAGAGCCGGTCATCAAGGTCTGCTTTGCGTTTGATGTAATGCTTATCGTCCGGGTCGAGGGAATCAATCTCCTCCATCAGCCGCGCTTTTACGGAATAGCTCTGGCGAAGCTGTTTTTCATGTGCCGCGATCTCCTTCTCAATGGCAGAGGTGTCCACCTTCATGCTGATCTTTTCCTGCATCATGGCGGCG
>OIWS01000328.1_pt1 | contig 65089 bp, 83 predicted proteins | sample 1587611 | NCBI WGS metagenome assembly OIWS01 (sample SAMEA3888919, study PRJEB22519) | human gut metagenome | biome: human gut; feature: human-associated habitat; material: faeces | place: Denmark | collected 2010 | reverse complement strand
TAGGCTTTTAGCACTAGGCTTTTAGCACTAGGCTTTATCAGAATTGACCGCCTTATATATAGTAGCTTTAACCTGATTACACGCTTATCTAATATATAAAGCGTGCTTTATTAGTGGGTAAGAGATTATTCAAAGGTTAAAGAAAAAACTACTAACCGACACTTAACAAAAAATCGTATTTTAAAGTACGAAATTTTAGAAAGAGATTACATAGGAGAACATTATGAACCTTACAAAATACTTTAAACGACCTACAACGGGCGTTATCCATAATAAAGACAATTGGAAATACACGGTGGCTCAGGTAGTGCGAGATGTTGCGGAGACACTGCTCTACCTACTGGTTATGGTGTCCGTATGTTGGCTTGCACTGTATGCGTTCTTCAATTTAGATTAGGAGTGCGGTGTGGCGAACAATAAAGTAAAAGTGTGGGTAGTGCAGGCGTCCACGAGATGTGGGCGGTATAGCTTCCCGCCGATGATGTATAGCTGCAGTAACAAGCGTGATGCGATTGAGCAGTACCGCACGTTGCACAAAATTCGTGGCAAGCACGTGAGACTTACGTGTGAGCCGTGCGAGAGAAAAGATGATTTAATTGACGGTTAAAAATCGTATTTTGAAATACGAAAAAATTAAAAAGGAAATTGAGATGTATACAACACATACCAACAAACACACAGACACGAAGTACATACAGTTCTTCGTGAAGAACATACCAGTCAAGGCAAACTTACCAAGCCTTGCATCATATAAAAGAAAAGATGGCACGTTCTTGATTGAGGTGCGACGTATGAGTGACGGCAACATACATATTTTTGTATGTGAACGTATTTTGACACACTTGGCACAGCTCATTGTGCGTATTAAACCAGTACCGCCTATCGCTGTAGACGATCTTGATGGTATGTATAGACGTGCTATGCGTTATTTAGAGGGTTAATAGAATGACATTTGAAAAGTATTTAGAAAGCCTTAATTTCGACAAACTTGTGTGGATATGGAACGAGTGTGCCACCGAGAATGGAGAATCGTTTATCGAAGACAGTGTGGAGAGTTTAGCTGAAAATTCATTCATCGAGGGTATTGATCTCGCACGAATGGTGTTCTTTGGTAATTTGCGTAGTTGGAATGACCGCACATACATTAATGGACACGGAAATTTGGAGTCTTGTTGGGACCTTAAGTCTAGCCCTATAGACATCTCATACCTTGCTGAGTGGCTCAAGGACAAAGAACACGAAGTATATCAGGAGTGGATTGAAGACATAATTGGTGAATTTTCTGAACACCTTGCGGCTAATGTAGGCACTACCGAGCTTTACAAACTGTGGTTAGAGTATGAGGGCGAGCCTGATGGTGATGAGACAATGATCGACGTGTTCGACATTGAGATACTGGCTGAGGATGTAATTAAAGACGACCACGAGTATTTCCAAGATTGGTTAGCGGAGCAAGAAGATGAAGAAGTTTAAAACATTTACTGAAATGGCAGAGAAGTACAACCCTGAGAATGACCATATTTTCGAACGTGCGTGTGAGATGCTAGACGAGCGTCTTGATGGTGCGGTGGGTGAGTACGGCTGTGACTTACACAACTACGTGTTCAATGAAATTTTTGCGTTCGATAACGACAAACAGGCAGAAGTTGCAGTGGATAGCGTCGGGGTGTGGAGTGCCATACGTCTTGTCAAAAAGTACGAGCAGGACAGATTTGGTGAGTCAAGTACACCGATTGATCCGTACCGCATAGGTAATATGGTCGTCTATATTTATGGCGATTTTATGTTGAACTTGTCCGAGCACTTACAAAATCGGTGGGACGATGAGCTCACGGCTGAAGATTTAGATAAGATCCGCAAGGAGATTATTGAGTGGTGTGTTACTTACCTACCTGACAACAAGAGATCGTCTCGTCGTCCGATTGACGGATTAGTGTGGGATGAGTATCAAACTTATTAAAAAATTCGTATTTAAAAATACGAAAAATTCGTTTATGAAATTTGGAGAAAAGAAAATGAAAATTTTAAAAGTTATTGAACGTGTAATCGAGAAGTATCAAGCACTCGTACACGAGATTACAGATGTGACTACGGGTAGTTCTGATGTAATTAACAAATATAAACTACGCATAGATAAACTGATGCAAGAGCTTGACTTACCACTTGTTATTGTGCCTAGTGATCTAATGGAGTATCCAAAGTTTCTTGAGTTGGTCGCTAAAAGTATGGATAAAGAGCTACCTGCAGTGACAATGAACTATACCAAGATAGGGGTTCCTGCTGGCGAGATGGCGTTGGTATTGCATAAGCATCAAAAGGACAAAGGTTCTGAGGTGCAGACATACTTAGAAGAAGTGTCTCTTAATAAAGCGTCCGCACTTTCCCATTTTTCATTATCTGATGATGTGGTAACTAAGCTCGGCAAGATCTTTAGCTATATCGAGGGCAAGATGGACGATGATGAAGTCTTCATCTATATGCAGGACTTGGATAACTTGCGTGTGGCGGTTATCCGTTGGTTGGGTATTTTAATTTTTTAAACACAGACTTATGGTGGGTACGAGACAATGACTAATTTAGATTATTTACACGACCTAATGTACGTGTACAGAAAATTATCAAACAACTTAGTTAAAACACGTGAGTCGGTGGATGCAAGAGAAGTTCTAAACTTGTTGGTAAAAGACATACAAGATTTACGGAAAGATTTGCCTGAAAATTTCTCGTTGTCGGTAGGAGACTTACAAAGTAGCGAGCCTTTTTTACTAGAAGTGGAGTACTTAATGAATAATGAAGACGATGTGTTTAAGTTTAAGAACAACGAAGATCATCTCTATACGACAGGTTATATCGCACGACTAATCCACAATGCGTACAAACAATCTGAGAATGTGATGGCGTCACCACTTGAGATTCGTGCAAAAGACTACGCACTTTCGCTAACTAGTGGCAATGATTACTATGCTTTAGTGAAAGAGGTGAATGAACTGATCAATATGGCGAATGAACACGCACCACGACCATCTTTAAAACGACTAATGATCGTATTAGAAGAAGTACGTCAAGCGATCATCAAGTGGCAGTCACCGTACAAAATTGTTAATACAACATTATGGGAAATAGGAGAATAATTATGTCAGTAGTTTATGAAAAATCACCAAAATTGTTGCGTGAGTATCCAAAATACGTGAAGTTAGGCACAAGCACGGAATGGGATGGCGACGTGTTTATTGAGTGTCCATCTTGGGATTGTGGATGGTACTGGGGCTTCGGCTACCTAGAGAGATGGAACGAACGTCGAGGCGACATTGATTTCCACACACATATCGACAGCCAGTTCTCTAAAAATAAAGACGGACGAGACTGCCACTGGTACGAGGGTATGAAAGATAAGTTCGACCAGGGAGACGTGTTTGAGAACGACAAGCAACGTTGGAAGTTCCTTGAGATTGTCAAAACGATTTACAATTTACAGATGACGGCTGAAGTGTTAGGGCGTGGCGGTTCTCATTACGGGAACAACCCATTGTCAGAGGAGATTAAAAACCACGATGAGGTGCGACGCATCAACAATTATTTAATACCGAAATTGATTGACGAGATGTACAAAACATTAGGCATAGTGTCTGACGAGGAGGAAGAATGATTAACCAATACAAGGGTGTGTTAAGAAAAGGGTTTATTTCATACCACCACCCAACACAAGAAGAACTTGCTTTTAAAGAGTTTATCAAACCAAAGATAGAGCAAGCTGTTTTACAGGGTCAAGATTGTGTTGCTTCAACATTTAAGTTTTGTATAGAAGACGTTAAACATAAAAACTCTGAGTTTATTAAACTTTTAAAAGGTTTGAAGTTTGCACACGAGCTAGGGTACACACTACATTATAGTGAAATCACAGGTAGTCATTCTACAAAAAAGACAGAAACCCATATGTTTTCTGTATACATAAAATGGGATGAATTTCCTAATCACAACGCAGATAAGAGTTTTTTTGAATTTGGTGTTAAAAGTTTTATGTACGGAGAAGATGTTGTGCGATACCCAACTAAGGATATATGCAACGTCGTTATTGATATGATATGGGATAAGTGCGGTCCGTATGTTTTAAAAAACGAAGATGAACAAAAACATAAAGACAACTTTGTAAAACTTCAGTTCTTTGGGTGATGTATGAAATTCTTTAAGCACAAATTGATGGGCACGGGGTTCCGTGAGCCACCGATATGGGCAGTCTTCTGTGAAGATCGTGGACGTGTTGTGTTGTTTGCCAAGACACCGTGGGGCGAAGATGTGGCGGACCGAATTGTAATACGCAGCAATGAGGACTATCACACGTGCCTGGACAAGGACGAGGTAGTCTACAACATAATGCGGTTAGGCGACTTTAAGCAGGTTGAGCCTGTGTATGGCAAGAATAAAGAGGTAGTGGGCTACCGCTACAAGGGGAGAAATAATGGACAAACGTTACGATAAGCCACAGGGACGTTTCGTACGACTGTACGAGAGCCCCGACGAGTTCGATGTGTTGAGCTACTTGGGTGCGATGGACAAGTGGTTACTGTGGGTCGATAGGATGCCGCATAAAAAATTCCGTCCTTTATTTGTGCGACCGTTTTTGCGTCAGCACGAGCCGAAAGTTGCTTACAAAGCAACGTGGGAACGACGAGGCGACAAGACGGTGTTGTGTATCTACATTAAAGAGTGGGGGCATATCACCGACAATGAGTGGCAACTTATCGCAGTAGACGATAAATACCAAGGACGCAGACAGGACTGGGAGAGCGTGCAGAAGTATGCACGTAGCATCATTCGTGGTGTGGTACCTGTTGTGATGCTTGAGAAATAATTAACAGTAAAAAATCGTATTTCGCAAATATCTGACAAGCCAGATATTTTCAAAAACGAAAATCGTATTAAAAAATACGAAAATTAGGAGAACTATAAAATGGTAAATTACGCACCACCACTTAAGGTATATGAAGAAATTTTAGGCGAGCATTTTGACTTTGACCACGCCATCGATCAGGCGTTGGTACAGTTACGAAATGACCGCACTTTGTTTGATAACATCACAGTGATGCCTGCGAAAGATTTATTTATCCGTGCGTTGGCACAGGTTGTGGCTGCACGATTAAATTGGACATATGAAGAAGAATGGGTAGTGCGTCCGATTGATGTGCATCGTGCTATTCAAAGTATGGATGCCAAGATTGCTGATATGTTTATGCAACGTGGCAAAGAGATGGTTTCTAATGAGCGTGAACGTTTAAAACGTGAGGGGGCACTATGAATAAAACTAATTTATCAAAACAACAAACAAACCAAGCAGTAGCGGAGTTGGCATCACAATTCAATGACATCGTAATACCTAAAATTAACTGGGGTGCGAGTGCAATACCTGCAGAGGGATTTGCCATTTGGAATGACTTTGGGATTGCTTTAAATAACCAAGCCCGTGTGGTATTTGAAAACACGACAGGGTTGATGTGCGACACAAACGTGCAGAGTATTGTGTACGATCTTATTACTTATAACATAGATGGAATACAAATTTCCGACGATGAGGTTAGTGTTGGGACTTCATACCATAAAGTGCAACTAAACTTAAATATGATGCCGCCTGATACGTTAGGAAGATTCATAACAATCACGCTGAGAGACAGCGGTAACAACTCAAACTTGGTTATCGGTAGTGCTCGTATAAGCCAGGATACACTTAAACAAATTTGCGAAGACACACCAGTCTAATAAACATAAAGAGGAAATTGAAAAATGAGTTACGAAAAAACAACACGATTAAAAAACGGATTATCAGTCTACATCGCACACTATGAAGATGTGTGGGACACCGCAGAAGATATTTTGGGCAGTGGTGACATCGAGTACTACATCTATGGTGGACGCAACCATATTGACGTGTTTACAGGTGACAAGACAAAAGCCGCACCGGCGTGGGAAGATTGGTACGATCTTCTTGAGCAAGTAGCTGAGCAATATGGCAAGAACGCCCGTGGCAGCGATGTCGCTCACGGAATGGGACTCGACTGGATGGCTATGTATGTATTGTTGTTTACCAATTACCCACCATTTAATAAATATGACGATGCCTACGAACTTGAACATTGGCAAGCACGCCTACTCGAACGTGCAGAAAAATGGTTCAATGCGAACTATCACGTGTGCACAATCAGTCGTTACGAGCACGGTAACTCACTCTACACTCGTGGAGCACCTACTTGTCGTTGGGACGCAGGGTACGTCGGTTTCGCCATCGTTGAGACTGCGAAAATGAGTAACGAGACGTTTGAGAAAATAGTGGACACAGATTTACAAACGTTCACAGACAGGGCGAACGGTAATGTGTACTCGGTGTATGTTGAGAACGCTAATGGCGATCACTTAGATTCTTGTTGTGGTTACATCGGCTATGCGGCGGCAGAAGATGCGTTCGCTGAGGCGTGTAAGGATTTTGAGAATTACGAAGACACTTCAGCACTACAACTTCTGAATATGGAGTGCCGTGTATCTGCACTGGCAGAGACCTGTGAAGATCTAGGTGAGCATACTGTGAATATTGCTCTTAACCAATTAAGTATGCACCGTTGTCTGAATATGACGAACGATGGCGAGCAACAAGATGTGTTGTCTGATGTCGACCACCACCGTCTCGCTCACTTGTTCGAGGCGAAAGATCACGAGCTTCAAGACGAAGCCGCTGCGTTTGTCAGCACCTATTGCCGACACTACATTAAACATAGATTAGAGATGATGTAATGCTTAAAAGTATCTTACTTACACTGGCGTTCGGATTTTCTATAGGCGTGGTGTCTGCACAGATGTGGACACCATCACCGAGCATCGACACGTTAAATACAATGAGCTTCCGTGACTTATTGGAGTCAAATGCGGACGCTGAGTACAAGTGGTATGCGTTCCTCTTACAACGTGGTGAGTGGGGAATGTGTGCGGCTAATGAAGAAGTGCAGGTCGTGGAGAATAGACACGTCTGCGTGGCACAACCAGTAGAATTTATGGAGATAAAATGACTTATTTAGTACAAGCGATCTTAAACCCCAAAACAACGGTGAAACGATTAAAAGAAAAGGGCTGGTCAAGACCTGCCATCACACAATTTTACCCATCGTTTAGTGAGTACTCGATCACACGATACACAAATCTTTCTCGTGTATTACCTGCAGAGATTAAGCTCAACAATAAACAGCTCATCGACTTGTTTAATGTGATTGACGCAGGTGGTGACATTGAGGCACTGGCGAACAAAGTGGGTATGAAGTTAGAAGACTGTGAAGATCTCGGCAATATGATTACGGTTCTGATGCGTTTGCGTACACGTCACTTGAATAAGTCTAAGTTCAAAAAACTTATCGGCTTTATCGGACTGGGTATGCCACTCAATCAAATCGCTAAACAGATTGAGATGAGCTACGCAGACGTCAAGACATTCTACCGTGAGGTGTATTGTGCAAGACCAATCGAGCTTCGTGATTAATAATGGTGAAGATGACACGTGGATGAAAAAGCTCGTGCTGACTTACGCACAAGCACATCCTGCAGACTTGTGGTCACTCCATACCACTGCAATGGCCATCGAGACAGAAGTGCAGTATGACGGACATACGTGGCGTGCAATACCGTATGCACACCCGACTGTGTACCCAAGACTTGAGCTTAGAAGTGCCACCACCACAACCGTTGTGGCTGTACCAGTAGACGTTTTCGTTAAAGTAATATCGGTTTTAAACAAGCGATGGGAAGAAGACCTGTGGGTGATGAAGTCCCATCTTATCGGACTGGCCAATGCGTCAGTTAAGGACAAAATATGAGTGCAGAAACAGTAAACCTCACACCGTTGTTATTAAGACAACTGAAGATGAGAGAAGTGAATTTTTTAAAGTCACGGGAAGTGAATAAATTATACAAAGACGAGCCGTGGAAGATGATGGCGTATGGCGTAATGCTACGTCACACCAATATGGTGAAGTACCAACCTCAAAATAATCACTTAAATTATGGCATTGAGCTTGAGTACTCACTAAAACCAACCGATTATTTAACCAAACAAGAACTGAAGAAGTGCCTGGCTGCTGGACTACGACAAATGCTTATTGAGCGTGGGTGGGGAATGAGCTTCAGTATTGAAGAAGACGGTACGGTACCCGATGGCTTCGAGATTGTACTTGGACCACGCAACATCAACGATGTGTTGTACGCACTGCGTGGGATCGGAGCAGATAAACTCTTTAATAAGTTCATCGATCTTGATGCCACCAACGTAGGTGTGCACATCACGGTGGACAAATTCGCACACCAGTGGCAGAAAAATCTGTTTATTGATGTATGGCACGAGCCGTGGATACACACGTTGTACAGTCGCATCATAGGACGTGAGCCGAACCAGTTTTGCCAGTTGATGAACAAGCGTGCCAACGGAACATACGAGCCGAACGACTACGGTATTGTGAGTGAAAGGGAGAACGGGAGCCTGGAAGTGCGGGCGTTTAGAAACACAGGTCGCATAGGACACACAGGTGCTCAGCTGCAGATGGTTGTACACATTGACAACTGGATACGACGTGGTGGCAACGACCTCGATAAGCTATATGAAGATATGAAAGATTGGGTATTTTTACGTGGCTTCTAAAAAAGACGTTGACAACACCCTGAACTATGGATATAGTATAGGCGAGGGTGTTAAAAAGAAAGTAACACCTGTTGCCAAAACGAAAGAGGGCAAGGTGAAACAACAAGTGCGAGCGATCTTAGACGCATATGGTGATAAGTGTTGGTACTTTATGCCAGTGTCTAAAGGTTACTCTAGAGGCGGTATTCCTGACTTCATCGGTTGTTTGAATGGGCGTATGTTTGGGATTGAAACGAAGTCAGTCCTTTCATCACATAAATTAACGGCCCTGCAAGCGATGGAACTTCGTAAAATCAGCGACGCCAATGGTATCGCACTTGTTATTAATGAAGATAACATACACACCCTTAAAGGTATCTTAGATGGATGTATTAACGGTTGACTTTGAGACATACTACGAGAAAGGGGACAATGGTCACTCAATCTCTAACGTATGTATGGGTGAGTACCTCAATGGTGAGAAAGCTCAACTTATCTTGATGTCCTACAAATTGAACGACGGAGAGACGAAATGCGTAGTGGGCGAAGAAGAGATGGCAGGCGTGTTAGCCACATTCGACTGGTCTCAAGTAGCACTCGGAAGTCACAACATTAAGTTCGATGCTCGGATTATTATTGATAAGTTCGGTCACACGCCAGCGTTCTTCTTCGATACTCTTGGTATGATGTCAGCTGTAGGTGGTAACGTCATCGTCAACGGAAACGACTTAGGTTCTGTTGCGAAGTTGCTACAAGGTGCAGGTATTCCGATTGAAGATAAAGGGGAAGAACGTGACAACGCTTCTAAAAAGCGTCTGTTCAGATTCCCGGATGGTCGTTGGTATATGCACGAGGAAGAAATCAACGAGAAGTTCATCGCTGAATTTCGTAGTAAAAACTATACGAAAAAGGGCACACTGAAGAAAGGTAAGAAAGACCTAGTTGATGTGGCACGTGATGCGATTAAATTCTTTGAAGACTACCGTGCGTATTGTATACACGATACTGAAATTTGTTATGCGGCATTGCAGTATTTCATTAAGCTGTTGCCTGTGAACGAGATTAAGTTCCAGGATATGATGTCACGATGCTATTTGTACCCACGTCTCGCACTTGATGCCGATGTGTTGCACAAAGAGAAACGTCGGTTGGATAAGCGTCGCCTTGAGAAAGTGCGACCAGTTGCAGATAAGTATTTCGATGGCAACATTGAGACAGCAAAAGAGTACCTGCGGTCTAAACGGTTGTTTGGTGTCTTACTGAAGACGATGGGCGGTGTTACTGACCAGGATATTTTCGATGCGAACAGTCGAGATGAGGAAATTGATTATGCGTTCATCATCCCAACTAAAGTATCTGAGAAGACTGGCAAGGTAGACTATGCGTTCTCTTTAACCGACGAGAGTTTCCACAAGCTGGCAGACTTATCGCCTGAATTAAGAGAAGTGTGTGATGCCCGTATGGAGATGGCAAGCTCGATTGAGCACTCCCGTACTCAGCGGTTCATCGACAGTACCAAGTGGGAGCCGAAGTTCGGACTACCATATAAAATTAGTGGTGCTGCGACACATCGTCTGAGTGGTGAGATGTCGCTTAATGTTCAAAATTTGAGCAGCGGAAGAAAAGAGGGGCAAACGACCGCACTTCGTGACTCCATCAGTTCTCCTGATGACAAGCACACGATTGTTGTATCGGACAGCTCTCAGATTGAGTTGCGTATCACAGGGTTTATGGCGAATGAAAAGATCTTACTTGATGCGTTTACACACAACCAGGACGTCTACTCAGTTACAGCTGAGATGATTTACGCAGTACCGTGGCAAGACATCAATGTAGGGCGTAAGTCTGGTGACAAACGGCTGGCTCACTTCCGTACCATTGGTAAAGTAACCTCACTCGGTGGTATTTATGGTATTAGTTGGTCTGCCTTTATGGACTACGCTGCTGTTGTAGGTGGAGTTACATTAACAGAAGACGAGGCGAAAGACATCATTACCAAGTTCCGCAACGCATACCCAGCACTTCCTCAATTTTGGAAGTTATGTGGTAAGGTACTTGATCATATGTTGGCAGGTGGAAGTGGCTATTTCGGTGGACCGACAGGTAAGTTGTTCTTCTACGACGGCAACTACCAAATTCACGGCAAGACGGTACCAAGTATTATTGGTCCTGATGGTATGCGATTGAGTTATTACAAATTGTGCAAACGTCGTCGTGAGTATGAAGATGGCAGTGTGCGTGACAACTTCGCCTACTGGGGTTTGAAAGAGGGTCGTTATCAATGGGTTTACATATACTCATCTAAGCTGACGGAAAACTTAGGGCAATACCTAGCGTTCGCTTTGATGAAGTGGCAAGGCCTCAAGATCAACGAGAAGTATCCAACCAGTCTAAACACACACGATGAGTGGGGTCTATTGGTAGAAGACAAAGAACTTTACCCAGCGATCACTTATGTTATGGAGTCTATGCGTACTGTGCCTGAGTGGTTGGACGGGCTTGTAGTAGACTGTGAGTGTGAGATTGGACGGCAGTACGGCAAGTGCGAAGAAGTTTCTAAGGCAAAATTACAGGAGCTTAAAAATGCCTTTGTTCAATGAAGAGGATTTAAAGAAATTGATCGGATTTAAATCCGAGCGTTTCTACAGAGCAGACCCAGTTGTGTTTACGCAACCAGGATTGGTAATTAAGGACATCGTTGTTATTGATGAGATAATCGTCCACCTCGTCCTAGAGAATGGACATATTATATCGCTGTATCACGAACAAGATTGTTGTGAAGAAGTGTTTATTGCAGATGGCTTAGATGACCTTTCTAAACTAAAAGGTGAGAGACTTATCGACATCTCAACTGTAACAGAAGATGTTTCAGATGAAGATAAAAAATGTAGAAAGTCGGAGAGTGCAACGTGGACATTTATGAATGTCTACACGGACAAGGACACTGTACAGTTACGATGGTATGGCTCCTCGAACGGGTACTACAGTGAAGACGCAACGTTTGCCGATACAACAAGAGACTTCCGATGCTTTGTTTGTAGACAGAAAGAGCGTGTGGTCAAAGCCGGCGTTTTCAATACAGAATTTGCAAGGCTCAAGTGGCACGAGGACTCACAAACGTTCCAAATTACAATAGGAGGGAGCGGAGAAATAATGGCGTACTGCGAACAGACTGAGGTTGATAAACTGATTAAAATGTTTGATAAGTTGGAGGCGGCCGCTCGTGAGATCTTCGGATGACCAAATTTTAAAATTGAGACGTATGTATGAAGCGACGACATATTCAGAAAACGAACAAGAGGCGGCTAAGGTATTTCTCAATCGTCTCAAACAAGCAGAGGCTAAAACGCTTTTGGCGATAGGGTTCGTTATTATTGACCAACTGGCGAGCACTTTGAAAGATGAAAGTTTATAGAGACAAACGGAACGGCGACATTTACGAAGCTATAAAGGATGGAGCGTTCGAGATAACCTTGACAGATGTACTTTTATCTAAAATGGAGAACGGAGTTAGATTTCTATATAGAGTGAAAGATAATAGGTTAGTCGTTGTTGAACGTGAGGAATTTGATTTGCTTGAATCAGTAGACGATGACAAAATTAATAGCAACATAACCGAAGAAACGGATAAGCCACGTAGATTAAGCAAAGGGTTTATGGGTTCTTCTAAGAAATGTTTTTGGTGTAGAAAACGGTAAATTTTATGAGTAATGAAGAACGTCCGTACATTAAAGTACGCAACCATATCTTCTACTACGACAAATCCTACGGTGTAGTCAATGGAGAGGTAGTCGATACGGCTATAAAATACAACGCTGATGGAAGTATGACCCATATGACGATGGAAGATTTCGAGAAGTGGGCAAACAAAAAAGCAGACTATTATGATTCTTTAAAACGGAGATGAAGACGGGAATTACAAAACGTGAAATAGTGGATGGGTACAAGGAAGAAATAAACGACGCTGTCGACTACCTATACAAATTAAGAAAGGCTAACCCTGATAAAGATGAAAGTAGTTTCTCTTACACAATCAGAGAAACATACACAACCTCGTATATGGGTAAGCACAAAATCTTAGACAAACGTAAGTTTCTCAAGATTATTAAGATAGCTGCAAAAGAAACAGGTGCGGTTGTTAAGAAATGCGGTAAGAAAATCCGTGTTATTGTTTAGGAGAAACTGATGAACAAGTATTTAAAAGTATTAGCCATTTTTATGCTACTTATAGCGGGAGCCCTTTTGCACAAAGGCATAACACAAAAAATACCTAGCGATGTAATATACAGTATTTTATTTATTGTTTTAACATACATTAACCCGTATGTATGGAATGAAAAAGGATAAGACAACGTGGCAACTAAATACCCAGCCTTATCATACACGGCAATAAAGATGTATGAGACGTGCCCATTCAGGTACTACCAAGAGAAGATCTTAAAGACCGTACCATATGTACAAACTGAAGCTGCCGCATTAGGTGACCGCATCCATAAGGAGTTGGAAAACTTTGTTCTCAATGATGGCAACTATAAGCTGAGCGACGAAGCCTCTAAGTATGAAAAACTCGTTAGTGGTCTACTGGCTTTGCCAGGTAAGAAGTATGTCGAGACGAAGATGGCGATGGACTGGAAAGTGAAAAAGGTTGAGTACTTTGGCAAGAACGTGTGGATACGTGGCCAGTTCGACTTTATGGCACTCAACGGTGACCAGGCGAAGATGGTCGACTACAAAACAGGTAGTCACCGCTACCCTGATGTAGGACAGCTTGAGTTAATGAGTGCATTAGCGTTCCTACATTTCCCTGAGTTGAACAAGGTTGATGCAAGTTTATTATTCATCAATCACAACGCAATAGCGAAAGCATCGTTTGAACGTGCTAAAATGCCTGCGTACATAGACAAATGGATGAACCGATCTATTCCAATCGTCCAAGCAACTGAGCTGCGAGAGTGGCCAGCCAAGCGAAATAACCTATGTGCGTGGTGTCCGATTACGGACTGTCGTTTCCACCCTGGTGAAAGAAAAGGAGTCTGATATGGCTAAGCAACGAGACTACGCAAAAGAGTATCGTGAATACCATAGCAAACCTGAGCAACGTCGCAACCGTTCAGAGCGTAACAAGGCACGTCGCCTTATGCGTAAAGAACTAGGTGATGCAGCGATTGCCGGTAAAGATGTGGACCACAAACGTCCATTATCGAAAGGCGGTAGCAACCGTCGTAGTAACCTGCAAGTTACATCGGTACATTACAACCGTAGTAAGAAAGCAGGTAAATAAGAACCGAAACCCCTCGGAGTATAAAAATGGAAAACACCACAAACGTCCACTTTATGTTGGACTTAGAAACGCTTGACACTAAACCGTCAGCACACATCTTAGAATTAGCACTTGTATGCTTTTGCCCATTCACAGGACGAGTGAATGAGACACTATCACGCCACGTGCGTTTTGGTATTACACCGCAAGCAGGTGCAACGATTTCACCGTCTACACTTAAGTGGTGGATTGTGACAAATCAAAGTTATTTTGTTGAGTTGATCACCGCAGTAGACAGCCTACTTAAAGTAGAATTGTTTAAAATTTATGACCTAATTAAACAAGCTCGTGAGCTAGGAGAAGTCCGTGTGTGGAACACGGGTACCTTTGATGTGGATATTATAAATAATGCGTTTGTCCGAGAATTGGCGATAAAAGAACCTCTTTTCCAATTTTGGGAAGTGCGTGATGTACGATCTCTCCGTCAGCTTACTGAAGATTTCGGTATTTACGATGGGGAGTGGCCAATATCGCACAACGCCAAAGACGACTGCTTACGCCAAATTTCTTACGTACATAGCGTATATGGAGCACTAAGTGAACGAGGAACAACGAGTCCTGGAAATCAGGGGGGACATACTAATGTTCCTACTTCAGAAGAACAACCAACTAATGAAAGTGCACGCCAACCGACTGGCATCACTGGTAAATAATTTAAAAGGGATGAACATCCCACAGAAAACAGACGATGGTAAGGACACACAAGGTGCCTTACTTATCAAGGGTCTTGAGCTTCTTATGCGTGAGGCTCACGACTTACACGTCGAGAGTGGCAAAGTGCTTGAAGAATTGAGTGCCTTGTCAGAACAGTATGACGTAGGTAATACACCGGACGACGCAATTAGTAAGGTTGTTGGAGCGATCCAAGCCACTAATGCGAAGTTCGGGAGTATGACCAAAGATGAAGTTCTTAAAGAATTGGGGTTGAAGAATGGCACTGAGACCCATTGAGAACATACAAAACCAAGCTCTCTTAATTCGTACTAAGATGGCTAAGCTTGTGGCGATGTCCGTCCCACGCTCGGCTATCGCAGAGTACGATGAGAATGGCAACCCGAGTGCTGTACTGGTGCGGTGGGAGCTTGAGCAGATGCAGAAGTGTGCAGACATTGGTGTAACAGTACTGTCGCCTATGATCCGTGACTACGAGTTCTCAGGTCGGTACAAACCGTATGTCCACCAGCTGAAAATCTGCTCGTTCCTCACCACCAACAAGCGAGCGTTATGTTTCGCTGATATGGGTACGGGTAAGTCACTGGCAGTTGTACATTGTATTAAGTACTTACTCAGCATCGGAGAGATTAAGCGAGCGTTGATTATCGCACCGCTGTCCACACTAACACGCACGTGGGTTGACGAGTTCTTTAATGTGGACCCGTCCATCACCGTGACTAAGTTACACGGACCGAAAGCCAAACGTGTGGAGTTGGCAGCGAACGGTGCACAAGTACACGTGATTAACTACGAGGGTATCAGTGTTATTCACAACGAGATTAAGGCGAACAACTACGACTGTGTGGTTATCGACGAGGTAACGTCCTACTCGAACCACGAGAGCAAGCGATGGAAAGAAGCCTACAATCTCTTTAAAGATACCAAATACGTGTGGGGGCTAACAGGGACTCCGATCCTAAGAGGCGTAATTGCCGCATATGGACAGGCGGCACTGGTCGTACCACACAATGTGAAGTTTAGAAGCTTTTGGGAGTTCCGCAATTCAGTACAGCGGAAGATCAATGACTTCTTATGGGTAGACAGACCTGAGGCACACGACATAGCGTTTAGTATGCTGAGACCGGCAATCTCGATTAAGAAGAAAGATTGTATCGACTTACCATCAATGGTACACGTGTATCGTGAAGTGGAGCTTGATAAGGGTCAGAAAGCGTTTTATGTCAAGCTCAAGGAGGAGTCACTGGTTAAAGACGAGCTAATGCAAGTTACCGCAGTGAACGCTGCAGTACTCGCAGGCAAACTCATCCAGGTGGCGACAGGTTGTATCTATGATGATGATGGACGTGCGTTAGAGTTCGATGTATCAGGTCGCATTAATGAGACGATTGATTTTATACAAAAGGCTCGCAACGAGGCGTCTACGGCAGATACGGGCAAGACGATTGTATTCGCTCCGTTTAAACATACAGCCGCACTTATCCGTAAGAAATTATCAGAAGCCAAGATTGTGGTAGATGGTAAAGAGCGGAAGATCAAGGCTGAGATTATTGACGGGGACGTGTCTGCGAAGCGACGAGACGACATTTTCGGACGTTTTAAAGAAGACAATAGTCTTGATGTAATTGTGGCAATTCCACAGACGATGTCACACGGGCTCACGCTTACCAATGCAAGTTGCATTGTGTGGTTCGGTCCTTGTACATCAGCGGAGACGTACGCTCAGGCGTGTAACCGCATAGACCGACCCGGTCAAACAGAAAGTATGACGATTGTTCATTTGTACTCAACGCCAGCCGAGTGGAAGTTGTACTCGAACTTGAGAGAGAACAAAAAATCAGAAAATTATTTATTAACTTTTTATAAAGACTTTTTACGAGGAATTTAATACAATGACGATCCAAAACGAACAGATCGACCAAAATGGTAAATTGGATTTATCGACGACATCCGTCGAGTTGTTGGTCGAGTTGTACTTCCAAGTCAAGGCTATTCGCTCCGACTTAGCGAAACAAGACAAGGAATTGAAAGAAAAACAAGATAACTTGGAAATCGCTCTCGGTGACCGTTGTCTTGAAATGGGTGTGGACAGTTTCAAAGCAGGTGGTGCGAGCATCACACGTTCACTAACACAAACACCCACAGTAGCCGACGGAACAGCGTTCTTAAAATGGGCCGAGGCTAACGACCGTATGGACTTAGTACAAGTCAAGCACTACTCAACACCGATAAAAGAGTATCTATCTTTAAACGGTGGAGCACTACCTGAGGGTATGATGTTTGTAGATAAGTACTCCGTTTCCATACGTAAATCATCTTAAGTTGGAGAAACCCTATGTCAGAAATTATTGATATTGCCCCGAACGGAGAGCAGATTTATTACGATCCTACAGGTCGTGCGATGATGAACGTAAATGGTCAGCTCGTGTACACACCACAGTATGACCGTGTCGCTCATCAACCTGTACAACAAGCCTACGCACCGGCAGTGCAGCAGGCATATGCACCTGCAGCACAACCACAACAGGCTGGTGGTATGTTGGCGTTCTTCACAGGTGGTGTAGGCACGGAAACATCGAACTTACCATCGTATATGCTAGGTGCTGACCACACCTCAATGGACGGTCAAGACTCCACGATGGTAGATACCATCCGCTTAGACAAGCGTGGTGATTTCATCGTGAATATGAGCGGTGTGGCACTACCTGGTCAACGCACGCTAGATGTGGTGATTCTCGGTTGTGGTCCGACAGGCGGTCGTTCCACCGTGTACCGTACGTTCTTCGAGGGTGTCTACAACGAGAACGCAGATGCAGAGGCGAAAAAGCCTGTATGTTGGTCATACGATAACGTGGCACCGGCACCGAACGCACCTGCACGACAACACGTGACCTGCCAAGGTTGTCCGATGGACGTTAAGGGAAGTGGTCCGAACAACACTCGTCGTTGCGGTAAGTCACAATACCTAATGGTGGCTTTAGCGAGCGACTTAACTAAGGCATACCGCTTGAAGATTTCTTCAAAAGGTATTTATGCGACAGAAGTGGCGAAAAATGAGTATGGTCTCAAGCCTTATGCGACTTTACTAAAATCTAAACAGGCTAACTGGGAGGGTATGGTGACAACTATGCACTGTCCGGACGGCTTATCGGGTGGTATCCGTTTCTTACCAAATCGTTTTTTAACTGAACAAGAATATAAACAAGCACAGGAGCTTAAAATGAACTTAGATGTATCCCTCTATATCAACTTAGACGCAGACCAAGACAACGTAACCGTGAAATTAGGTGAGACTGTAGTAGGTCAAGTACCAACTGAACAATTAGGTCACGTGGTTCAACACGTACAACAAGCAGTAACACAAGCTGTAGCTCAAGTACAAACTCAAGCACAGCCTGTAGTACAACAAGCCGCTCCTGTAGCACAACCTGTAACTCAACCTGTTGCTGCACCAGTAACAGCACCTGTATCATTTAAAGATGGTTTACGTGCACACCCAGCGTTCGCCACATTACCACAAAACGTAGTGGACTATGTAATGCACCCAGGTGTCGACGATGCGACGGCACAACAATATTTGGCACAGTACTTCCCACAAGTATTAGCACCCGTGCAGCCAGTGGCAGCACCTGTGGCTCCAGTCAGCCCTGTGGTTACAGCTCCAGTGCAGCCAGCCGTTACCCAAGCCGCTGCGGTACAGCCTAGCCCAGCAGTTTCTGCTCCAGTTGCTCAACCACAACAGCCAGCTGTCTCACAAACACCTACAGCTCACGCACCAGTACAGCACGCTCAACCAGTGGCTCAAGCATCTGCTCCAGCTGACGTCGTGATGCCAGCTCAACCTGCAGAGCCGACTATGCCAACTGAGCCTGTAGCCGCACCGCAACCTGCACAAACTACAACAAATGCAGTAGGTGTACAGCAAGCACAAAACGTAAATGATTTACTTGCGATGATTTAATAATACCGTGGTGGAGCAATCCACCACCCTTACCCCAAAAGGAAAATCCTATGTCAGATGAAAAAAAGAAAATCGTAAGTCTTCGTATCAGTCCAAAGACGATTGAAGAAGTGCGAGAGAAAGCTGGAGAGCAATCGATAGAGTACCAATTCATCAAAACGTTGAAAGACTCGAATGTACCCTACTCGATCTTATCTAATATCTTAGACATCCCTGCAGACAATTTACGTAACTGCATTACGTATCGACGTAAGTACGAAGATGAGTCACAACGTGAACGTGTTTGCGTGAAATTCAAAAAGGTATTAGATCGTGCGATGGACGAGGGATTACTACCTTGTTCAGACATCGCTGTAGTAGAGCCTATTATCCGATTAACATTACGTGTTTTGGCGTTGGGCAACCGTTAATAATTTTTAACTAAGGAACTGCATATGTCGTTTCTTACTCGCATCACGAGTCAAAGTGGTAAGAATGTAATTGCAGGACTGACAAAGACTGAAGATGGAAAACGTGGGATATTCGTCCCATTCCATCTTAACTTTAGCGATGAAGCTGCTACAGAACGAGCAATCGACTCTGTAACAGAAAAATTCGGTGATGTATATTTCGCCCTAGGTTCATTCAAGTTCGATGAAGAAGAACGGAAATGGAACCGAAAACAAAGAAACGTAATAGACTTAAAAGCCTTTTGGCTTGACATAGACTGTGGTAAAGAAAAGTACGAGAAAGCACTCAAACGCTTTCAAGAGACAGGCAAACCAATAGACGTGTACCAAACACGTGAGTTGGGATTGCAAGCTCTTGTGGCTTTCTTACAGCAGACGCAGCTCCCGCACCCGACGTTTATCGTCAGCAGTGGTGAGGGCTGGCACGTATACTGGGAGTTAGCCGTACCCGTTGATGTAGCAAGATGGCGTATCACTGCCACGATGCTTAAAAATGTATGCTCACACTTCGGTCTTCACGACGATAAGAGCCGTACATCCGACCCAGCGTCGGTGCTACGCATCCCAGGTACTGTGCACAGTAAGTCAGGCAACATCGTCTCTATCGTAAAAGATACAGGCGTCGCTGTTAGATATGAAGATTTCCACGCTGCCTTATCAGCATTAAAAGTGTTCTCGGCACCAGTGGTACAGCAACCTACTTTCAACTTGGGTGAAACACCTGAGTGGCTCAAAGGCGTAGAATCTTCAATGTCAGAGGAGGCGTTCGACGATGTAGAACGTAAGTTCGCAGCCATCATCGACAAGCAGAGACTAGAGGGCTCAGGTTGTAAGCAGTTGTACGATATGTACATCGACCAGGAGAACGTGAGTCAACCGATGTGGGCTGCAGGCTTAAGTATTATCCGTTTCTGTGTAGATAAAGATGAGTGGGCCGTTAAGTTCTCGGAGAACTACAGTGGCTACGACTACGAAGAGACCATCAAAACGATGAATTGTTTTAGCGGTCCTCGTACGTGCCAGTGGTTTAAAGACAATAACCCGTCAGGATGTGCGGGATGTCCACACCTGAAGAACTTAGTGACCAACCCTAAAGCAACGCCACTTTCACTGGGACGTGACTTTGAGCGTGCACCAACAGTTGTAACAGCACCACTCGCTGTTGTTACACAAACTGGGGTAACGGCATCGAAACAAGAAGAACAGTTCGTTATACCAAGTTATCCATACCCATTCTACCGTGACCCAAGTGTAGGTGGAGTATGGACAAAGAGCGATGAGATTGACGAAGATGGTCAGAACCTCGCTAAGATGGTGTACGAGTACGACTTCTATATCTACGACCGTATCGGTGAGAACGCTAGCACAGGCGTGCCACAATATTGGGCAAGATTACATACACCACACGATGGGGTAATTGAGTTCGCTTTAACAGCGGGCGACATCGTGGCTAAAGGTCAGAAACTCATCGAAGTCCTGGCTGATAAGCACATAATTTTAACTGACGCACAGGCTAAAGATATGAATGTATATTTAAAATTGTTAGCCCAAAAACATCAGCGTGAACGAGCGATGACCAACGCTCCACAGCAACTAGGTTGGACAGAACGTGGTACATTCGTTCTTGGTAGAACAGAATATACCAAAGCAGGACCAAGACCCGCTCCAGTAAGTAGCACCGTAATTGCTAAGACGTTCGACCAAGCGTGTAAACGCAGAATGGACGCAGAGCAGAAGTTAGATCAGTGGAGACAGGTCCTCATCGGCTTATACGGAGCCGAAGATGCAGGGATGTATCGCTTAGTATTAGCTGCTGGTTTCGGTGCGGCTATGCGTTCTAGATTCGCTTTAGAGCGTGGTGGGATTTTAAATATCTTCTCCGAAGATTCAGGTGTGGGTAAAACTACCTTGACTAAGGCGTTGATGTCTATCTATGGCGACCCTGATGCGTTTGTGTTACAAGCGAAACACGGTGCGACTAACGTAGCGTTCTTCGAGACCATCAGCTACCTAAACAGTTTGCCACTGGTAAATGATGAATTAGGTCAGCTTAATGCGTTCGAGATGATGGAGTTCATCCACACTTGTACGTCAGGCAAATCGAAGTTACGTGGTGCCGCACAAGCCAACGACGTTAGACCAACTCTACCAGGTTGGCACTCTTTCGTATTCTCAAGCTCTAACGTGAGCGTGTGGAACAGAATCAGTGAAGAACGTCACGAGAACGAGGCTTATTTAATGCGTGTAGCTGAACTACCGATTAAGCGTCTCAAACAAATGAACGATAAAACGTACGGTGACACACTGGTACGACAACTCAATGAACTAGGCGGTGTTTGTGCCCCAACCCTCATTGACTACATCGTACGAAATGAAGAATCACTGCGTACCCAGTGGCTTGAAATGAACGAGAAATTGAGCAAAGCCGCTGAGCTACATAGCCGTTATCGTTTTTGGGCAGATATGTTTACTGCAGCTGCACTCGGTGCACACATAGGACACCAACTAGGTTTGTTCCCGTTCGACCCGATGCGTGTAGAACAAGGCTGCGTTGCCTTGCTTAAGTACCTCAAACTGAAAGCAAGTAGCATCGTATGCTCAGATACTGAAATCTTGTCCGAGTTCTTTAACGAGAACCTCGACATTATGTTGGTTACAGGAAGTCAAGCAACGAACTTCCCTATTCTCCAACCTAGACGAGCTATCGGTATCCGTATTGAGCCTGATACGAAATGCGTGTTTATTAGTAACAATGCGATCATCGAGTTCTCGAAACGTCGAGGCTTCGACCGTAGTCGTCTTGAGGGTGTGCTTGAGTCTGCAGGTGCGTCACGTACGAACAAAGATATGTTCGCAGGAACAGCTATGGGCCTTGTAGGACAGAAAACACGAGTGTGGATGATTGATACTACCAAACCTGAAGCACAAAGCGTATTCAACCTCGATGCTTATCTAGAGCACATCAGGAAGTTAGAAGATGAAGCGACGAAAAACCTTGGCAACAATCAGCCACCAGTTGAGTGAGTTAGTACAAAGTATGGGGGATACTCCCCTATACTTCACTGCTCGGTATAACAACAAAGATCCGTTCGAAGTGTTATCCGAGAAACTCACCGACGTGGTGACTTCACACAATAGAATTGTAGGGTACATCGGTCTACGCAAAGTAGACGATGAATACAAAATAGGCGTGGTTGTGTACCCGGATGCGGAGACACAACGACGTGATGAAAAGAAAGGAGTAAATTATGACCGTGTGTGTTTTTAACCCCTCTAAAAACGAGCTATGGGCAGACACGACTTGTATGGCAGGTGGCTATTACACAGGCCACGTGAATAAAATATCGCAACGTGAATCATCATTCTATGTTCACACGCTGGCTGTCGCAGGCACATCGTGGCTTTGCACTGCTGTTGAGAAAATTCTTATGATGGAGCTGGATAGATCCAATGCGATGAACTTAGATCACATCACGATGCAAAATAAAATTACCAATATTTTGAGTACCGTGCCTGGTGTAGACAGTGAACAAGATGCGTTCGACGCCCTGCTTATCGAGTACAGCAAGGAAAACGGTTACACCCGTGTGTACAAGTTTAACAACACAATGTTCCCTTTCGAACTTAAACCGTTCGGTAACTCATTAATTTGTATCGGACAATATGAACTGTGTACTGCAGTCTCGCTCGCATATGATGTGCATATGATGAACGCAGACCTAATTGAGTTCAAAGATGTGACCATCGGTGAGATGATCAACCGGTTATCTAAGTTTAGTGCCAACGTATCACCTGATACGCACGCTATGTGCTGCAACACTAAGAATATAGCAGGTGGTTCTATCTATGTACCTTGATCCGATGGAGATGTGTCGATCTGATAAACTCACCACCAAGATGTGCGTGAAGTATATGCAGTTGCCGTGGAACATCCCAATGGTCGCTGCTCTCAATGAGACAACAGAGACCATCGTGAAAGAGGGACTGCGTGAGAATCACTCCCTGGTACACCAGTTGAAGAACCCATACGCTCGTAATACCAAGCGGGACTTAAACAAACGTATTGATACCCCCATCGCTATTATCGCAGGTATACCTATGTCTTGGCGGTTCCTTGATTATATCGAGTATATGGGCAACCCATCGAACTACGGTGTATCAGACAGAAGACCACGTGACCGATACCATTATTATTTAAAACAGCATAATCTACACGACACCAAAGAGAACTTAGTCGACTGGGTCGTCTATTATGCACGAACTAACAACCTACGCATCGAAGCCGCTGTGACTGCTTCACAAGGTGAGACACTGGTACAAGCGTTCCAATCTATGTACGAGGCTTATACCAAGTTTGATAAAAACAAACTACGTAAAAGACGTGCAGGCTTTAATATTGATGTAACACCACCAGATAACCCTGAGCATCGTATTCAGTATATCCTCAAGCGTTACATAGACATTATGCACCTGCTGCCACCTGAGCACATTAAAGACGCAGTAGCGACGATGCTGACATACAAGGACATACAATGGCTACCTCAAGAAAATCAGTAGGGGCGAAAATTTCTACCGCACAAAAGAGACAACGTCCTAATTTAGACTTCTACGCTACACCAGTAGAAGATATTGAGAAGATGTTAAAGACCATATTCGCTACCTCCGTAGACAACGAACACATCAAGCCGTTAGTACTTGACCCGTGTGCCGGCAACGGAGCGTTTAAAAAGGCGATCAAGTCTGTGTTCCCTCACTGGAGCGTGATGCAGTGGGATATTGTAGAGCGTAATGAGAAGTTGGATTACGTTGGTGACTTTCTTGCTCGTGAGCCACACGGTGAGCAGTTCTCTATGGTAATGATGAACCCACCTTTTGGTGACTCAATGGAGTTTATCCAACACGCCTTTAAGTTTCTCAAACCAGGTGGGATTGTCGTAGCGTTTTTAAAGCTTGATTTCTTAGCGTCTAAGAAACGCTACAACGGACTTTTTAAAGACGGTAATAGTCTTCTTCAAGTTTGGGTAAATGTGAGCCGTGTAAACTGCAAATATGACGGAGACGGAAACGATAAACAAAGTTCCACCACCGACAGTGGTTGGTTCATCTTCCAACAAGGTATGCCTGTCGTACCACAAATACAATGGCTGGAGTAGATATGACTGAAACCAAAGTATGCTCGTGCTGTAAGAAAGAGAAAGAGCTAGATCATTTCCGTTTCTTACCCACGCAGAACAGATACCAAACGAAGTGCCGTGAATGTGAGTGTGCGTATACAAAAGAACGATATGCTAAACTAAAAAACATAACACCGGAAACTCGTGCAGACCGCCGCAGACAATACGCTGTAAGTGCTGTGGCGAACTACATCAAATTATACGGAGAGGGTATCCTCGATGAAGCTAAAGAAAAAAACAAGAGTCAACATCGTTAGTTTCGGTGTGATATTTGAACCAGGTAAATTCTACGGAGTGTCCTGGTATAGTCAAGGCGGGTTTGACTTCAACGAGGTGTGTTTTATCCCACCTGGTGAACGTGACCCTGATAAATTTTTCCGTAAGTGGTTAGACGAGATCTTAGAGTTCGTCACCCTACCTACGGTAGACATCCAAGTTAAACCTATGGAGGTTGCATAATGAGTACAATACAAACACACACAGGTCGACTAATAGACTTACGGTTCATCTCTAACACTGACATTTGTATTGATGACCTTGTTCACGGCATCGCAAACGTAAAACGGTTTAATGGTCGTGGTGTATCCGTTTTAGTACACACTCTAGCGATGTTCGATTATGAGTACCATTTTAACGACGGTAATATGAGAGAGAAGATGCTAAAGGCTGTACTACTTCACGATTTAGCTGAAGCCTACACAGGTGACATTATTCAACCGGTTAAGATCGCAGTGCCTGGTTTTGCGGAACTAGAGAAACAGGTAACGAACGCTATTTTAGGCCATCTGTTCGATGTGGAGAACGACGATGAGTGGCAAAACTACTTACCCAACAGTAACCTATCTAAAAGTTTCGTAAAACGCATTGACCTAATTGCCTTAGCAGCTGAGTATCCCATTGTCTTTGGGGACGATGCTAAACCTGATGAGGTGTGGGGAATCAACGCAATGGAGAAAGAAAAAGTGATTTTCGTTAGAGAAAGCATTTGCAAATACAACGGGGTTAGCCAATCTAGACTTTGTGCTATCCTTGAATACTACCTACTGCGTATCTTCGCAGGACTACCATTATCGGAGGCCTACAATGAATGGTAATTTAGTTGCAGAAGCAAAATCCGAAAGAATCGCTTACGATGCTGTGTTCATTATAAACACGTTGTTGAAACCTTTTCATACAAATCCCGAGAAACTTGAAAAAGGTTCAAAGTAAACAGCTAATTTCGATATGCCATCAACCTCACCGTTGTCAGACATTTACGAGCAAGCCGCAACAATCCTACAGACCTATGGGTATTTTGTAGAGGAAGTGACAAGTGAAAAATCATTTTTCAACACTAAGTTCCGTATAACCATATCGGTAGTATCTAACTTAGCCATCCTAATTAAACTAAAGAACGATGGTAGATACATTCTATTTGACAACATTAAAGAGGGCAAACCAATGACAGAAACTGTAGTACCACAAACACGTAAACAACCAAGTAGCCAAGCCTCCACGAACAAACAAGTCGGCGGTAGCCACTACCAATTACCGATTCAGCCTATCGAGTATATCCTAGCAAACGGCCTAGGATACTGCGAGGCGAACGTAGTTAAGTACGTATCTCGTTGGAGAAACAAAGGCGGTATCCAAGACCTTAAAAAAGCGATCCACTACCTTGAAATGCTAATTGAGCAGGAGGAAAAAGATGCAAGTAAGAAAAGCTGATTTAGAACCGATTGAAATCATCGGTATATTTATCGTAATGGTGGCATCACCACTGTCCATCTATCTGATGAATGTTGTTCTATTCACAATGTTGGAAACGGAAAAATGGTGGGTAGGTGTAGGTGCGTTCTTCGCACTTCTATTCCTTATCCCCGTCGCCATTGGTAGTACCATCTTCGCTGTTATGGTTATCTTCTACAGTGTCGGTAGAATACTATCCAAACTTAGCAAACTATTCTAAAACAAAAAGCTCCGTATTACCGGAGCTTTTCTACTAAATAATAAAAAGGAAATTTGAAAAACAACTACTTCGTAGTTAAATCAAGTATATTTTTATTTTAATTTTGAGTCAACCACTTTACCGATGACTTTATTCACAATTCCCGGCACCATCTGAAGTAGAACCTCTACTGCAGTCGCACCACTTACTCCACCGACCATAGCAATTAAGCCGCTAAGGTACGGGGCCCCTGGGTTATTAAAGTGGAACGCCACTGTCGTTCCACAAAAAAAGCCGAGTAATATATCTACCCATCTCACGAACGGAGCCTTACCTCGATCAAGCTCCGCACTCGCTTTCAGTGAGCCGAACAACGAACCCACTGTGATGAAGATAATATCAACGTGCTCTAAGATATTTTCCATCGAATCCCTCACACTTAGAAATATATAGCAATGCCCCTAAGAACCAAAATAGCATCAAGAGGTTTATTACTAACATTGTCTCCAGTGGAGGGTATGATGTGACATACCCACTCGCTAGTATACTTTGTAGTACTGCACCAAGTGACAAGCCGAAGAACTTAAGCACCTGGTGTTGTCTGCCTTTAAATGCTAACCCAAGTAATGAGAACAAAGCAGATGCCGTAGCAAATACAAAGAATTGGTCAAGGCGTTCGACAAGTAAATGAGGGATATTTAATTGTACGATCTTCTGTGAGTGAATTAAAAAACCGATGGCCCATAACGCACTCACGATGACGTTGATAACCTGCGTAGAGCGACTATCACGCCCGTAGATTCTATTTAGCCACGTACATAACATAGGCACTCCTTATTACAAGTGGTCGCTAGATTGTGTATAGCCTAACCCAACAACTTCATCGCATGAGTTACCACTGAACACTTTTTCATCACCAATAGAAATTACATCCACTTCAGGACATTTGTCTTGCTGACATTCCTCAAGTTTACGTTTGAGTTCTGCGATTTCGGTATCTTTCGCAGTCAACTCGTTTTGTTTGGTAACAAGTTCAGCAAGTGCCTGGTTAAGATCTTCTTTTGCTTTGTCAGTTTCCGCTTTCACTTTTTCCGCTTTGGCGATTGCCGCAGCTTCAGATGCCTGTGCCGCTTCTTTGTCACGCTCAGCCTGGTCTTTTGCTACATTAGCATTAGCGGCCACCAAACGTGCCGATTCAGCCTCAGCTTCTGCAGCTTCTTTAGCTTGTTCTGCAGCTTCTTTAGCTTTTTGAGCTTCAGCTAAGTCAGCTTTCAACCTCTCAAGCTCAGCACTGTTATCTTCTGTATTACCACCAGGTTGTGCAGGAGGACACGCAATAGATGGTAATGTGTCAGTAATACCTTTACGAGCGAGACGGTCACGTGACAACTCATAAGTGCACTCACAATTTTCTTTCATAGGAATCTCCTTAGATATTAAGGTGCGTAGAGGCTTCGCACCTATGGGTTATAAATGATCGCCAATTTCTTTGGTGATCGCTTGTGGAGCGACTGTTACATCACCAAAGAAAGAAGAGGTGTGGAACGGATCAACGGCGTACTCAACTTTCCAAATGTTTGTTCTAACGTAGTCAATATCAGCCGCAAGCGTTTCGCCAGTAACACTATTACCAACAAAGGTCTTCGTGCCCTCGTACACTTTACCGCTGTAGTCATAGAGCTTGTAATGAACAGTTTTTGTAATACCATACGCATCATTACCGATTGCCGGATCGTCGTAGTTAATGCGTAAATCTGGGTCACCGCTTACTACATTCAGTGTTGCTTTTTCAGTACCCTCTTTATAAGGTAATTGCGGGTAGTCTACCTCAATGGTTGTTGGTAGAATTTTGCCAGGTTCAGCGTTACCTGAGAAACGTTCAGGCGTAGTGAATGTCAATTTCTTACCTGCGTGTTTCTCATTAAAGTCTTTCGCACTGGTGTAATCCGCACGATTGAACGCACCTACAGCTTCGTTGTAGTGGTGTCCATCAATCGCACTGTCCGCTTCAATAATGAAGTTGTTGTTTACTGTGTCAGCACTAGCAGTCGGAGTACCTAAGAAATATTCTTGTTGAGGGGCTGGGCGTTCTTTCATCTCCATGTAGGTTGCTTCCATAATTGCACCAGTTTCTACGTGTTGTAAAAACTGGTGTTTACTGACGGCATAGTGAGTGTCTGTATCTACCGGAGTTGGGTATTTGTCAAGTACCTTAAACTCTGCACCAGGAGCGGTAACTTTATTGTCCACCACTTTAATCGTGTTATTGTCTAAATCAGACTCACGAATAATGATAATTTCTGCCATAATTAATCTCCAAAAAATCCAATTAAATCTACTGAATACACACGGCCAGCTTTTAGGCCTTTTCCATAGATATTTTTGTTGTTACTGTTGTACCAAACTTTCCCACCGTCCCAAGTTTGTAAACTTGCTCCGTCAACAGGGCTTGGTGCGTCTTCAGGTAGCTTAAAGATAACCGAGCCGTCCGGAATATCTTTCAGTACCTTAAACTCAAGATGAGTTTTACCTACACCATCAAGCACAGACACCATACGAAACTGCGGGTCAAAGTATGCTCTCGCATTTTCAGTCGTAAGCGTATCTTTGTCGAGTGCGAACTCAGCCATATACCAGTTGTACTCTTTGAGTACTCGCACCTTATTTCCTTCAATCACGAAGTCTGCGGTGTGTAGGTCTTCAGGTCTGATTACTTTCGTCATTCGAAATACCCACCTAAGTTGAGGATATACCTTGTGCCAGCTTTTAGACCATTACCCATAACTGTGCGAGAACCTGCGTCAACCCAAACAGAACTACCATCAAACGTCTGCTCCTCAATAAGCTGCACCGGAGTTGGTGCTTCTGGAGGTAGTGTGTACAACGCACGACGTGGGCCGGAGTCGATAACCATCTTAAAGTCTAGGTGAATATTACCTTGGATACCTGCGACAGAAAGGTAGTGGCGACCGATTTTGTCGTAGTCTACCGCCATTTGAGTAGTAATAACGCTGTCAGGAGCTACGTATTTAACGTCGTAAATCTTAATGGTAGGTCTAACTCGGACTTTGTTATCTACAATGTCGAAGTCATCGTCGTGTAGATCTTCCGGTCTGATAACCTTTTTTACTGCCATATAAACTCCAAAGGGGGATTACTCCCCCTGTGTTAATTAAGCCGCAGCTTCTTCAGCTTTAGGTAATACGTATCCAATCGACGTACCGTCTAAGCCTTGTAACTCATCACTTTTGAGTAATTCAGCAAGAGCTTTCACTGTTTTAGGATCTTTAACCGCTTCAACAACTTTCGCTTTGCCAACGAAGATACCGTCGTCTTTCACTTCTGCGAGGTTGTCTGCTTCAGCAGAAACAACTAATAACTCAGCAAGTGTAGTTTCAACAGTAGTTTGATTACCACCGTCTGCGTCAGCTACAGTTAATTTTAACTTACCAGTTGCTTTGTCCGCTGCGATTGCATTTACACGTAAGTCAACGCCTGACTCCGGGATTTGAGCAACGAGTTTGTTATCTACGATCTTAATGGTTACGTCGTCAACTACAACGTTTAATTTTTGGTTTGCGATTTCTAAACCTTTACCGACATCACGTTCGGTAACTACTTTAATTTTAGCCATTTAATTTCTCCTATTGTTGGCATTGTTTACTTGTAAACTAGGTTACTTCGTAACCTAGTTGCTTAATTATTTAATAATTGACGAATAGATTGCTGTAATTAGCTTTTGGTGGTTCGCCTTTGTTTGCGATCAACGCAATGATTTCAGGAGGTGTTAACACTTGATCTCTGTGTAAACCATCCCCAATCACACCACCAGCTCCGTAATTAGAACCAACAATCTCAAGGTTCATCTTCGCACCGATATGTGCAATTTCATTTGAGTTATTTGAAACTTTAAGGTTCCACACTTTGAACGCAACGGATCCGTCGTGATCGGAAAACAGGTTCCACTGTCTACCTGAAGTTCTATTGTCCATTTCACAATCTGCGAACATAATAGAACCGCTAAGACCACCAAACAGATTACGCCATTGCTCATTAGCCGGTACACCTAAATTTTGAGGATCTGAATATCTGAACTTAGCACCATCAATTCGTAAATCTGCATTACTAACCCAGATAAAAACGTTACTTGCCCCGATAACACCACCAACCTCTGATTTATTCACAACAACGAAGTCTATAGTCGGAGCAATCTGTTTATATTCCACGGTCTCATAAACCTGCCAATACCCCTCATTTATATGACCATTGTCTTCGTTTCTGTATCTACGCCACATAGCATCAACTTTACTTCCATACGGGATTATTTGAACAGATGACGTTAATGTGTAAGGTAACAGCTTACATACATGAGTTTGTTCTTCTTTCAGGTGGATGATCAAACCTTTTTTCTCACGTGGTAAGGATTCTAAGGCCTTGTTCAATGTTTTAAACGGGTTTTTAAAAGTACCAGTACCAGTGTCGTCGCTACCGCTAACAGCATCAACAAAGAAGTCTGATTGAACGGCTTGTGTCCCGTAATACAAGCCATCACTACGTAACTCTAATAAATTACCACCGTCCTTAGATAACGAAACTCCGACGGTACCATCAGGGTTAAGTTTTACACCGTTAGCGTCTCTAGCATTAACTTCGTACTGTTTATTAGTCTCGTTATATGCGAGGCCTTTACCCATATTGCTAGGTGCAACGACGAAAATATCCGTGCCATTTGTTACATTTTTTGCATTTTTATTAGCCATCTTTTACCACCTCTATGGTTTGATTAAGCCTAGTTGTTCAGTGCCACTTGCGTCTTTCAAGTTCACGAAACTTGCAAGTAGAGCTTCTAACTTAGCGACACGATCTTCTAGATTGTCTACACGTTTTTGTAAAGCTTCAAGCTGAACAACACTTACTGAGTTATTTGTCTCACGATGCCACACAGACCAACTGCCTGGTTCTTTAAGTGTGCCATCAGTGTTCATACCGCCATCATTCACACGATGCCATACAGCTTTGTCAGTACCTACTAAGTACTGGTCAACTTGAGCAGGAGATGAAATCTGCCATCCGTTAAAGTCGTATTTTTCACCGTCTTTTAATTCAGCGATACGAGCAGTTGCGTTTTGCGTAGCATCTTCTGTATCGATTGACGGCGGGACACCAACAACATACTTATCACCGGCTTTGTCTACGTTACCAAAGAACGTAGAGTAACCCATCACTTGTACGCCGCTGTTCAAGTCTGTAACAGCTTGACTACGTACAGCTTTAAGGCTTACTTCACCAGTCGCTTCATTTACGTCAAAGTCACGTTTGTTTAACGCTACTTTCAACGGTTCTTCTTTCGTACCTTTACCAGTAATCGGTTTTTCAGCGAACACTTCACCAATGGTCAACGCACCGTTAGAATCAGTTTTAACACCGTCGCCTAATTTGATACCTACACCATTGTCAGTTGCTTCAAGGCCACCACTAGTTTTAACTTTAACGCCAAGTTTATTGGTTTCATTAGCACCTTTAACAATAGTTTTGTCAAAATCATCTTCAGTTAAAACTTCATCAGATTTTGGAACTGAAACGTGCTCACCATTCGGGTTAGTAAGAACTACTTCTTTGTTACCAATCGCCATTTTCGGATATGGTAATTGAGTTTCTTCTTTCTCACCGTTTAGTGGTGTAACGATTAATTTACCCTCAGTGAACACAACAGATTTAACACCTGGTAAATCTTTTTCAGATTTGGCACCAGTGCCATCGGTAATCACTAATTTGCCACCGTTGATTTCAATGTCTTTGACAACAGTGATTTCACCGTTTTTAATTGCTTCATTTACTGAGTCAACGAGAGCGTTACAAAGTACTACTTTTGAGTCTTTACCTAACGCACCGCCATCACAGTCTTTTAGTCCAGCTTGTAGGTCGCCACTCTTTAAAGCATCTGTAATCGCTTTATTAACAAGTAGCTCTACCATCTCACGCTGAGACCCACAACTTGCAGAACAAGTCATACTTCCCCCTATATCATTTAAGGATTATTAAAAAAATCTCATCATTTCCCTAAGTGCGTCTTGATGACTTCAGCAATCGCTTTAGCCACCAACCAACGCTTCTCGTTGAGGGTATTCATACGAGACTGGCAAGTGACGAACTCAAGTTCTACAATCATACCACCGGCTTGTACAAAACCCAAACGAGAGTGCTGACCTGCATTTTCAGGTTGCCACCCGTTGTTGCCACGAAGCTTAGAGCCTGTGACATCAACAATAGCCTGGGCAATTTTCTGAGAAAGTGCACGATCTTTCGGTTGGGACAATACTTCTACACCATACGCAGTGTATGTCGTAGACGCATTTAGATGAAACTCCACTGCCAACTCTGCCTTTTTAGCGAGTTGGATGGCTTGTGACAACGGAGCATTGGTACGACCATCTCCGTCAGTCTGAACATCGAAGCCCCAGTTGCGAAGATAATACGCAACGTAGTTACGCATATCTGCAGCGAAATCAGCTTCTTTGTAGCCATTCGCCACTGCACCTGGGTCTGTATTAGAGTGTCCTGCTGTAATCACGATCATAGCAAGCACCCCACGATAAGACCAGCGATACCGCCTACTAACACACCACGCCAAAATGCACAGCACCAGCAGATGGTAGTGACTTTCGTCTCGCCTTTTTCAACTTCGATGTCAATGTCCGCACCCTTGCAACAGAGTTCGGCAAAATCTCCCACGGGATTGTACCCGCAGAAGATTGTTTTTAATTTGCTTTCTTGCTCGGTTGATTCAACCTCGATTCCTTTGCGTTTACTCATAACGCTCGCCTCTTTGTTTTAGTTCCTCTAGAGCATCCATATATAAAAATTTCTTCTTAATTTGGATTTCATTAAGCTGTTCTTTAATGTCTAGAAGCTCGTCCAAAGGGGGGTTCAGTTGAAGCTCTAATTCTTTTTTCATCGTGAACAAGTCACCAGTACTATTTCCTTTACTGGAGCGTAAAGCCTTTTCCGCTTTGCGTACTTCACCCACCCATTTCTTCAATTCTTTGCGGGCTCCGTCCTGTTCAAGATTTAAGAGTTCGTCGTAACTTTCACCGATTCCCATCTTGTTCATCAGCTTAGTATATTCTTTATCAAACTCTTGTTCGACAGCGTACTCATTGTAATTTAAAGAGTATTTTTTAACAAGCATATCATTAAAGGCAGAGACCGGATCTTTACCCTCGAAACGCATTGATTTACCAATATCTCCTATAAATTTACCACTACCTCCGATGAAGTGGTTAATCCACGTGTCGATAGAACTTGGAGCAACGTCTGCGATACCCAATTTCGCCATCTCGAATGTCAACCATTGTGAGAAGAGGGAGTCGTTCATATTACGACGTTGGTAGTCCATCGGCTCATCAATGAACGAGCCATCTTGAGCCCAACCGTTCTTAGGTGCGACGGCACGACCGAAGTAGTCTTTATTCGCCACCAAACTCACCACAGGTTGAATCACGGTAGGAGACCAGCCGTACGCTACGTTGAACGCTGTGTCATCAGTCTCCGGTGTTTGGAACGGCATTAGCGACTCTTGTACCGAACGCATCACTCGTTCAACCCCGGCTGACACTTCTTGTTCACCCTTAGCTACACGGACGAACTCACGTGCGGCATTTAGTGGGATCATAAGTTCCTGAGCGATTGGGAACTTGAAGTCACCAATATGGAATTGACCGACACTTTCATTACGACGCTTCCACATTGGTGTACCATCTTCATCTTCCTCATCATCACCCGCTGCTTGTGCAGCAACAAGAAGTGCCAGCATACCCATCGCTTTCAGGCCATACGTACCATACTTAGGATTGACTAAATTGTACGTTGTTTTCACACCGCCCATAATGGCGTTCCAGAACATCCAAAATGAACGAGGTGTACCCCACGCACCTTTCTGCTCGAAGTTCCCTGTTAGGTTTTTCGAGATGTCACGTGCTGTGTTCGCAACTTCCGGGTTGTTACGTAAGAACTCAACTAGGTCACGTTCTGAGTTAAACTCACGTCCACCATTCTGCATTTGTAGGTATTCTAACCACGCTGAGAAACGTGCTGCGTTATCAGAGAAGTGCATTACCTGCATCAACGTCTTCGCACCACGTGCTGTACGTGAACCTACTGACCCACGTTTAAACGCCAGCATATCCAGGTCGTCTGTGATCTTGTCGAGGTCGTAGTGTGCCATCGGGTTGATACCACCCTCATTCAAATACGTCTTGTAGGTAAAGTGAGCGTTCTTACCATCCCACTGGCCTTTCAACAACATCGGTAACACACGCATCATACGTGGGAGAATACGACCGGATAACTGCAGTGACTCAGCATCGGATAACTTACCACGGCTTGCTGCCTGCGTATTAGCGAGTACCAACGTCATATCACGGATGAACGCTGTGATATGGAACGTTGGGTTGAGTACTGTACGTGTTAAACCTAACCAACGGGTCGTTGCACCTAAGTGGCGAATGAACGTATTGGTCACATTGTTTTTCTGTGCCTTGCTCATTTTCGCCAGTGACTGAGATACAATTTCATCGGTCAGTACAAGTCGCTCACGCTTACCGTTACGGTAGAACGCCTTAGAACGTCCATCCAAAATACCCTCAGGTGCGTAGGTAGCGTGGAACTTGTCACCACGAGTTTTGAGTTCATCTGACATAATACGTGCCATATGTGGCATCGGGTATTTCGCAAGTAAATCTGCTGCTTCACGCATAATCGCAGATTCAGCCGCATTGTTAATACGTGCTTGTGAGTTCGCCACGTATTTACTTAAGATGTTACCCGCCTTGGTAGAACGACCGTGAATACGACCGGAGAACGCTTTAACCTCGGAATCCTCATTTTGCAGAGGAACGTAGAACTCACCATACAAGTCGTTGTAAGTGTTCTCGTCAATACGTCCCATCGCAAGCTCGAAGTCCAACGTGTTGTTGTTCATCTCAATGATCGCTTTCTCAAACTCTTTAGCGAACGCACGTTGTTGTGGAGTAAGTGACGCCATATATTTCTCACCGGTGTCATCTTTCACCCACGTTGCACCTTTGGTACCTTTCGCCACACGCTTGCCGTTTAATGTGTAGTAACCGAACCCTGTAATGGTGTCGGTAAGTAAGTCACGACCTTTATAGTATGGGTCTTGTTCACCACTCGCACGTTTTTTACGACGGATAAAGTGCGGTGCACGCAACGCATACGCCAGGTCATCTAAGTCTTCCTTAGTCATACCTGAACGCTGTGCAAGTTGAGTGAGAATGTCCATATGGTCACGCAAGTTTATCTTACCGCCAACACCGTAGTGGTTAAGCTCTGCACTTGCCTTTTGACGAAGTGCGTTGATGCGTGTCTCTACCTCAACAGGTACTTTCGCACCGTAAGCGTTCTTCGCAATATTCTCAAGCGTGGTAATCCAACTTGTGCTGTTATTTAAGTTAATTGCAGACCAACGGATGGTACGGTCTAATACACGCAACACAGGCTCAGCGATATTCGGTGGTAACACACGTTGGATGCCTTTGAACAAGCTGTATAAAAGCCCTGAGTGGTTATAGGCCATCTCAGTCACATCTTGTACATACTTCTCTTGCTGTGTCATCTCAGAACGGTGTTTCGGTACGAATCCGCTCTTTTGTGCCAACGTCTCGGTTTGGTCCCAAGTAAGCCCGGTTTCTTCGTGGCTTTGACCTTGCTCGTCCCACCAGTTAAGCGACCACAAGCTGTTATCCTCATCAAGCTGTGCGATGGCTGCGATGTGACTATCACGATTCTGCTCTTGCGTACGCCCTGCGAAAATCACCTGTCTCACAATCTTACGGCTCAAGCCAGGCACACCCTTAATCGTTTGAGTGCGGCCGTTGTTCGCCTCGAATAAAGACGTGGTGTTCGTAATCAACTGGAACAATGCAGGCTGTTCGTTTGAGTTCAACCCTAATAACGCACCAATACGTTTAAAGAACGCACGTACGGAGTCGAAGAAGCCACGTGGTGCACCATTTGCGTGTAGCTTATCATACGCATTTTGGAACTTAGGATTAGACAATAACTCCGCCACGAACTCGTGTACACCCGTCACTTCATCTGCGATGGTTGGGAACTGTGCCACGAACTCAGGTTGACTGCGTGCGTTATCCCAAGCTCGTACGAGTTCATCTACTACGGCACGTTGCTCTTCATCAAGTGCTGCACGATTTTCAAGTGCGTACACCGTATAGGCGTGAACCAACTCGTGGATTAAGTCGATGTCCGGCTCTTTCGAGTTAATATCTAATACAATCATATTAGATGCGATGTCGTAGTAGCCTGAACGTCCATCTGACGCCAAGTTGTCGTAGCGGATAAGTACAGAGTCATCAACAAGATCGACAAGTTTATCCACCACTTTGCCACGTGGGTCATTTTCAGCGAAGCCACGTTTAGCGAACTTCAACGCCTCCATTACGCCATAATCCTGTAACGCCCATTTGAACGTCGTAGGGTTAATGTTTGTAGCCGGTGAATCTCCGAATATGTTAGTCGCCTCGTTGCCATACACACCACTATGTTGCTGAGCAGACACAAGTTGGTCTGTGTTCGCAACCGTGTAGTAGTCAGTGGTGATGTCAATCTTGCCGCCTGGCTCTTGCAGACGGATGTTTTTGAAAATCGCACCATCGTGTCCTGAGTTAGTCGCAGCTTGTGCGATGTCACGGGTATTACCAATGTCATTCGTTACGTGTACCTCAGCACCTGGGAACTGCATCTGTGCTGCTTCCGGTGATAAGAACGGTACATACACATCGTTACCACGTGTAGAGAACATCAAGTCCTTGATGCCTTGTACAGACAAGTCCTTTCCAGCTTTAACCCAATACAATGGGAAACGTGGTAATTGGCTTGCGTGGTTCGCCTGTGCATCGAACACAAACGGATTACCCTGCTCAATGAACACACGATGAACGAAACCTTTGCCTGAGCTGTCACGTTTCACACGTCCACTCACCACGCCTTTCTTAGACATACGAACGTATGCACTTGCTACGTTAATGTCAGGTGTAACGAACACGCCATCTTTAGACTCACGGAATCCCTTAAACACGTCGTGGATGTTGCTACCTGCCGCAGTACCGTGATACATCACCTGTGGCTCACCAGTACGTGGATTGAGCAGGAGACGACTGTCTCCACGCTCCCAGTCACCGAACCGACGTTTGAACGCCGGTGTACGCACTTGTACCCATTGTTCAAAGTCTAATTCTGTCGCACCTCGTGCCTTAGCTGCTTCGTATGTGGGTCTTCCACCAATACGGAAAATGGTATCAACGTGTTCTTTGTTTGCTGGATCGAGTATTGCCCGACTTAGCTCCGAGCTTGACTTTGGTGACTTTTTTGATTTTGTTTTCACCATTTCCTCATCAGCTGTGCGAGCCATCGTCTCGTTGTGCACTTCTGTCAATAATTCATCGAAAGCTTTGTCGTGCGTACGCTCTTGTTCACGAGTTTCGGCATTTCGTTTGGCTTGTGTCTCACGAGTTTCATCTGTCATCTCTTGAGCCACTTTGCCTTTTTCAGAAGTCTTAGTTGTTCCAATAAGCTCATCGCCTACATACTTAAACAAATTCGGGTGCTGTTCAGCTGTAATATCATCTGCACGTCCAGCCTTAACATCATCAAGGTATGAAACTGCTTCATCTCGTACAAGATTCAAGTCGATGTCTTTAGACACACGTTTGCTATTTACCAACGCTCCACCGTTAAGTGCGGTAATAATGGCATCTACTGCAGGTGTTAGTACGGTGTTTTTACCACGTACAGACACTTTTACGTGTGCCATTCTTGCCAACATATCAACGTTATTGGCCACACGGTTAGCCACATTCGCATCAGGATATAACTGATTGAGTAACGCCCCTGCTTGTGAACTTGGGTCAGTCTGTATACCACCTAGGCCACGAGAAATGTTCAGCACTTCTTGTAAGTCTCTTGAACGTTTATACAAGGCAGAAGCGGCTACCAAATCCGGGGTTTTCTGTGCGAGTTGGTAAGTGTCAGCGATTAATTTTTCCAAATTAGCTTCTACTTCAGCACGTGTTTCACCAAGATTGTTAGATACACTTTTCGCATTAGGATCGGCGATAAAACCTGAATGGGCAGTATCTAAAACCTTACGCACTTTTGCTTTGGTATCTACTACCAACTGGCGTTCAAACGCAGCTTGCTGTTTCTTAATTTCTTCAGCTTGTTCAGTTGCTTCATTTTGTGCAATCTCAGATGCCGCATTTTCCGCTGCAGTACGTTCACCTACGATACTTTGTTTCTGTGCGTCTTCGTAGTTTTGATTACGTGCATCAGCATACTGGCCCAAATCAACAAGTGCCAACTTAGCGGTTAGTAGTCTGTTAGCTGCAGCTGCATAACGTCCTGCACGCTCAGGTGCTCCGTCATGTTGTGCTTGGTTAGCGAATTGTAGTAACTGATTAATCGCACCTGTAACAGACGTATTCAACTCATCTGCAGTCACACCACGTTTTGCCAACGTGTCTTTAAGTGTTGGTGGGATAATACCGTCTTTATCAAACTCTTTAACCACCGCACGTGCATCCTTGGTAAACGAGGTAATCTTCGTTTTCGCTTCAGGATCTTTAGCAGGAACATTTTGGAAGTATGCTTGTGGGTCTTTCGCAAAATTTACCGCACTTTCGTATGCACCAACCATATCTGCAAATTTCGCATCACCCATCATCGGTGATTGCTTCATCTCACTGAGACGTGCTTCTACTGCAGGGATATTAGCTGGGTCACGCAGTGCTCGAATTTCATCAGCGATTCCCTGTACATACTCGTCATTATCATTGAAGTTAGCCGCCTTGCGTGCTGACTCAAACTTAGAGGCGAAGTCATTAAACTGGCCTTGCATAGCCGCAGGGTTCGTTCCGTTTTGTACATTTTGCTGTTTACCCAAAGTCTCAGTCATTTTGTTGACTAAGTCTGTATGACGTGTAACGTCTTTCAGAATCTGATTCGCTTGCTCGACTGAAACATTACCTTGCGACACCGTGTCAATAAGGTTAGTCACTTTTCCTTGCTGTTCACGAATTAGATATTTGTACTCGTCTTCATTAGTGCGGTCGCCTTGTGCAAACTCTTGTGCAATTTCATCAGCACGTGCTTGAATATCATTAGTCTCACGATTACCACCAACCGGGTCGTAGTTAGAAACATCAAGTGCGGCAATTTGTGCATCAATGTCAGCAATATCAGATTTCGCTTGTTTGTATGCTCGCACGTTGTGTCCTGCATCACCAAGTGGGTGTGCACCAACGCCCATAAAGAGACCAACGATACCACCGCGATGACCCTCGTGCTTCGCTCTCTCTAAGTCACCATCGTTAATAGCCGAAGCAAAAGATAACGACCCTGCGTTTGCACGTTGTTCTTCAGGGATTAAAGGGTCCTGGATACGTCCTAAATTTTGGCCTAGTAAACCTTGGAACGAGTTAGCAGCGAACTCATCCACATATTCTTTACCTGCGGTAGTAGCTAAACGTTTAACCGCACCGATACCACCAATCTGATCTACTTTGTGGTTCAAGCGTTTTAAAATACTACCCTCGTCAGCTTTCTTAACGAAGTCTTTTAACTCATTAATGGTTTTGCTCGCTGCACCTGAGAACTTACCTGAACGGTTCAAAATGTTGTAAGCGATATTATCCACAGTCCCAGGTAACATACCTTGCATCGCATACTGTTCTAAGAACGCTAACTCAACAGCGTTTTTAGCATCGTCTGTGGTCATATCACGGCCGTTTAAGAACTGCTCTAAGCGGAAGCCACCAGCTTCTTGTAATGCTGATACAGTACGATATTGTGCACCCTTAAGTGCAACGTTACCAAGTGTAGCTGCCGCTTTACCCGCAACAGATGAACCTTTAAACCCTGCGTCCATCCCGTTTTTGAGGTAATTGTAGATCTTAGCACCACGTGAAGTTAAGTTAGCACCGGCTTCAATTCCTTTCCCTACAGCGTTACCAACTACACCTAGCCCTTTAGTGCCTACTACCATAGCAGCAATTTCAGGTCCTACTAATTTAGTTAGTAGTGGTACATTAGTACCTGCGAATTTTAGGGCATCTCCGATTCGGTCGTTATCAACTAAATAATTAAAATATTCAGCATCACCCTCAACTTCCTCATCACCTGCAACGTCCTGCAAAGCTTTGGTAGTTGCACCTAACGCACCTTGTACGCCTAGGTTCACATCGACACCCATACGGTTCTGTAATTCATCAGCGAGAGAGATTAGTGTGTTCGCACCACGCACAGCACCACCCAATGCCTCTGTAGTAGTGTCAGCTGTCGTGGATAAAATAGAATCTTGATATTCATCATTGGCACCAACACCATAGGCTTTGGCAATTTTCTCAAAGTATTTGTCCGCACTTCGTTCAGCCTGTTGTAACTCAGGTTTTAAACGTGCGAAATCTTGCTCTGCGTATTTCTTAAGGATGTCACGCTTGATGGCATACGGAGTACGTAGCCACATTTCAGGTGTGTATCCTGCTTCTTTTAAAGCGATGTTGAAACGTGAACCGTCCTGGAAAACACGAGTGCTATCCACTTTACTTCCGTAGTTGTGGACAGTTTCTCCCTCTTTCCATTTCGGTGGTTGGTAATTGATGCCCAATGCTACACGACTTGTGTTGTCTGCGTAGTCATCATATGGGTTATCTTCGACTAAAAGTGGGTCTTGTGTTGGTTCAACTGCAGTAGTTGTTCCACCAGTCGTAGAAACAGCAGAACCAGTCACGACTGGACTGGTCTGCGTATTGAGTTGGTTTTGTTGCCAAATTGTAGGGCGAGTTTGGTACAGGTCTAATAATGGGTCAGTCATAAAAGATTTCCTTTTATACGCCCGTCATCGTTCTCCCATACCACCCTGTTGGGCTTGTTAGAAATTGCTGAACGTCGAAGTCAGCCACAGATGCCGGAGCGTTACTTGCTAATGGTTGCTCAATAGCTTGCGACGGTGCCTGCATCATCTGTTGTAGAAATGCTGGGTTGTTCGCTTGCTCACTACTCGGCATTATAGCACCTGTTACTTGCCTGGCAAATCCCTGTGGTGTGTTTTTGGCGATAGCTGTTTGTACCTCTCCATTACCCATCAACCAAGGCTTGCCTGAATCACCGAACGCTTGTCCTTGTAGGTTGTAAAGCTGTCCGTTTTTCGTTACCGTGTAATCTAAGTGTGGGCCCGTTGAGTTCCCTGAATTGCCTGTCAACCCAATTACCTGACCTTGCTTGACAATATCACCTGGCTTCACGTGGATTTTGTCCATATGTGCCCACTGTGCACAAACGCCTGTCTCAGGATCGCACACTGCCACATAATTCCCGTAACCGTTCGGGTCGACACCAACTTTCACCACTTTCCCCGATAACGAGGCCGTCGCCTGCGTCCCAACCGGTGTGCCAAAGTCCGTGCCCTTGTGGAACGAACTCGCTTTCGCATTTGGTTTTTGTCTGTGACCACTCGCTGAGGTAACTTTGAAATCACCAACAAACGGTGCACCAAGACCGAGACCATAAGAATAATCAGTCACCATCCGTACATCCCCGTAGGTTTAGTTAGCCACTGAATTGTGGCATATTCAGCAGGACTACCTGATACTGCGATAGCTGGTGGTTCCTCAAACTGTTGTTTCGGAGCCTGCATCATCTGTTGTAATAAGTCTTGTCCAGCCTTTTTAGTTGTAGCCGCATAACCTGTGCCAACTGCATCAATCGTTGGTCTTGTCGCATACTGAACGTTACCACCGCCTATTGAACTTGCATCTAGCCCAACTTTGTTAAACGCTTTGCGAATCGAATCCCACGAGTGTCTAAATTGTTGGTATGAATCAGGTGCCGTCGGTAAGCTTGCCCACTCTTTTCCAAGTTTAGGTAGTGCTGAGTTCCAGTTACCATTTAACACGTCATTTAACGCACCACGCTGGTTAATAAGATAAACAGCTGCCGCATCTTGCGAAGTAGGTGAGAAGTCCATCTTCCCCCACGCCTTTTCGATACCTTGCCACGTAGGGTAGCGGATAGCATATTTACCGTTCGCTGTAGACTGCAGGTTTCTACCGAGTTTGTCTTTAAACCCCCACGTTCCTTGTCCTACTGCAGCCGGATGTGCTCCGAACCCTGTGGTCAACAACGCACCGTTTGTACCACCTTTTGCTAAGTATGGGTTAGAAAACGAGTGCGTGCCCTCTGAAATGGAGAGCACATTTAGGAACTTACGCAAGTTGTCGTTCTGCTGCAATAACTGCAGTGCTTCTTCACGAGTCATTGTTTCTCCTTAGAAACGTGTTGAACCTACAACATTTGTATTTTTGTTCTTGGCTTCATTTTGCTCTTTTCTGAAGTCCTGGCTTTTCTTCTGTAGTTCTTCTCGACCAGTTTGTCGTTGACTCTCTAACTTCTCACGGTTAGCCTGGTCGAGCTCTTTTAAAGCTTTTCGTTCTTCGAAAGTCAAACCCTGACCACCTTTGGTCATAGCACTCAATAACTGAGGGCCATTCGGTAGAGCAGCAATCTGTTGCATAAACTGCGGCATCTGATTGGTAGGGATATTATAACGAGCATTACCTAATTGGATTGCTGTTGTATCACCATTCGTCTGAATTGACGCAATAGGACTTGTAACACCGTATAGATTAGGTTGTGCCTCGTAGTCCATACCGAACATACCAGCTAATGCTCCTTGATTGCCTTGTCGTTGTGCTGCTTGTTCAGCATACTGCGGAGCAACCAACTGTAAAGCACCCATCTGTCCGTTATTGTCAAGAACTTGGCTGATTGCAGCATACTGGGCTTCCTGCATTGGGACACCTTGCTCCAATAGCTGTTTCGTCGCCTGCCAGGCACGTGGATCATTCATTGCCTCCTGAATTGCACTTTGTGCTTGTGCTGAACGGAACGCTGCCATATTCTTCTGATTTTGACCCAACATTCGTGCCATCACTGTTTGTTGAGCCACTGACAACGGTGTATTCATACCAATGTTCATACCTGACCACGATGAGTAGTTAGGATCAGTACCATTGTTGAAATGTGGGTTATTGGTATAACTCACTGGTTGACCATTGTCGAAGTAATACTTACGAGTGGTCTGACCATTACGGTATGCGAATCTGTCATCGTGTGTAGCTTCACCTGGAACTTGGTGTGGTGTAAGCTGTGCGAACTGAATTGGTGTCATTGTTGAATAACCACCTGATACCGTTCCATCTGTAGGTGATACACCATCTACTACAGTGGCACGTTTAGCCAATTCTTCATTAGCCTTTTTCTGCTCATATGCGGCATTGGCTACACCATATTGGGTCGGCATCGCATTTCCGGTATTTGTATCAACAGCAGTTGGTTGCACTCCTATGTAACCTTTTATCTTGTCACCCATATCACGGTTCCATTGAACAAGGTTATCAAACCACGACGGTTTCGTTTCAACTAGCTGTGTTGGGCCTGAGAACGCATCAATAGGACTATTTCGTGCTACGATATAGTCATTCGGGTTTGCATTAGCTGGTAGGTTCTTCAACGCTTCATTGATTCCTCTAAGAAACGCTTCTCGATCACCCACAGCTTGATATAAACTCAATTCTCCTGGAGTAGCCATTACTCACTCCTATCCTGTGATTGTATTACGATATACACCAGGTGCAGCTAACATCTGCTGTAAAAAGTTTTGGTTCGCTACTGCAGTATTGCTTTGCGGTGCGAACTGGTATGCACTACGGTATGGTCCAATATTTTGTTGCTGTGCGTACGCAGTCGTAGTCGTGGTAGACGGAGACTGATTAACAGGCTGTTGACCTACCTGTGTTTGCTGATTAACCACACTTTGCGTATTCGGTCGATTCAACAAATCATTCATCGTCATACCTGAATTGGTAGCAATCAACGCATTGAGCATCTGATTCTCTAAGTAGTTATTCGTCTTAGCGAGCTGTTGCTGTTCTTGAATTGCATTGTTCTGTGCAATCTTCGCATTAACTGCAGATGGATCTACTAATGACTTGTTCGTAAAATTGTACAAGTCAGTTGCCATACGCAAGTTATTAGATAAACCACTCTGCCAAGCGTTGCCTAAATTCCCTAGCCAACCACCTAACCCACTGCTCCCACCGAAGCCGTATCCTGCTGCTCCAAGAGTCATATCAAACGACATAACCTGGTCCTCCTAAAAGTTGTAATAATGAAGTATCATCTGTGCCTTGTGGGTCAAACAATGGGTCTGTACCCGCTGCAATTTCACCGCTATCTCCAGGATTCAACCCTAACGCATTTGCCACACGTTGGATTGTCTCAGGGTTTAACGGTCGTTGTGTCATATCCATACCAGGTGCGTTCAACATATTACGCATCGCATCACCTTGTGGGGCTAACATATGCTCAGGTACCATAGCGGGAGGTGCTGAACCATTCGGTGCATTAACCAATAATGCCATAAGATTTGGGTCAACTTGCCCACTTTGTAATTGAGCCAACATACTAGGGTCTACGTTTCCAGCTGCCATCTGCATAGCCAACTCAGGATCGGTAATCATAAGTTGTTGTGCTAGTGCCTGCATATCAGGTGCCATCATTGCATTTTGACCCATACTCATTTCTTCGAGTGGTGATACATCGCCTGCACCACCCATCATTCCTAGACTACCTAGGGTTCCTAATTCGCTCACGCTATGCTCCTAAAATCCTGAGTCTTCCGGTTGAGCCACAGGACCATCTGGTTCGCTAGTTTTGCTCTTACCGTCACAGTTGTCCTCGCTATCGTAGCAGAGGAAGTATCCGATTGCTAGTGCCACAAGTCCTGCTAGTGCAGAAATACCGCCAACGTCTTTTTCCGCTGTTTGTCGTAAACTTGCCGCCAGCCACGCATAGTTTTTGCCAGCACTCGCTAATACATCTAAGCCAAGTTTCAACAACGCCATATGTTTCTCACTATGCAAACCAAGTCGTTTATCTTGAATTGCAATAGCGGTTTTCTCGTAATCTGCAGATCTGTTTTTACGAGAATCACGATGTTTCTCAAACAACTCAGCACCATCAAAGTGTAACTTCATATTAGTCTGCCAAGCTGTTTGCCGTTCAGCTTCTCGTGCTTTCGAAACTGTACCTACAATTTCTGCTGCAGTAGCTAACGCAATACGTGTATTCAACTCACAACATTGGTTAGCACCATATCGGTTCACCTGTCTGCAAAGCTCTTGTCGTTTCTGTTTAGCTTTAGCTTCTGCGTCAGCTACAACACGCATACTAATACCTAAATAATCAGGCTTGTATCCACACAGAATAAACTCACACAAACGCTCGTGAATGGTATCATTACAAGGTTCTAGCTTGTCAGCATAGGCTTCTTCATTTAAAGCCATATCTTTAAGCCAGTCCGCTTCTCTCAACAACCAGTCATCCGCTGCATCTGCCAACGCTTTTTCTGCCGGAGCTTCTTTGTCAATCAGGTTATACCCGATGTCACGCATACGGTCATTGATTGACCGCCACGTATCTTCGGCATCTTTAGCTTTCTTAATTAAGCTATTTGATGCGAAACGACCCAACACAGAACCTAGTAAACTAGCGATAGCTAACCATTTACCATCGTCACGCTTTGGTTGTCTTGGGTATTGGATAATGTGATTAGAACTAAACGCTGGTGAGTTTGTACCGCCACTTCGGTTCTCACCAATCTCTGCGTAGTTATAATCCTTACCAGCTTTCTTTTCTTCAGACTTTCCGTTGTTAATACTCATACATTAACCCTCTGTTAATGTCTCACGTGATGTTTGCACGTGGATCTCATCAATCGTAATTCGAGACCGCACTTCAACAGCCCACGTAATCGCTCTATACTTGCGAGGTAGTAAAAACGGCTTGTTTGTAGAAACATCTCGTCTGTAATACTCTCGACCATCTGCATACACAATAACTTCAATAGAGTGTCGCTTACCTGTTAATTCCGCTACGTATGCTTTGTATTGAGGGAATTGCCTGATAAAGGTTTCGGCACTTACATTGGCATACTTTTTCTCAAAGTTTTTGTATGCGGCTAGTGCTTCTTCTGCACCAGCTGACATCATCATATAATCAGATGATACCACTTTTAGTGTCGTTGGTCTCCATAACCCTGGCATAATCATATCAGGTGAACGCCATACCGCACAACGATTAGGTTCACTAGGCTCACCCCATTTGCGTAGGCGTGCTTTGGCATCCTTGCCAACTTTCATCACGAACACCAACCCACCTTGGTGATGTGCATAAATGTTGCTCGCTTTCTCTGTTGTGACAACAAAAGACGGATCCCGACGATCATCATCTGAAAAGTTCATTATCCAGTTGTGTCTACCCACACCGTGAATTTTATCATCCCAAAACGCAATACGAGTTTCTTCACCTGCATATTCTAACCACTCTCGTTCTGTAAAGAACTGACCTGTGATCAATTTAACACCTTGTTCGGTAAACTCATACAATCCATTAGGTGATACGAAGAACATAATATGTTCTGCAACACAAACGGCTTCGCCATTGTAAGCTGGAGCTTTAACTTCAACTTCCTGAATACTTACAGCTTCTTGCTTAGTATTAATGATGTAATGTAGACCATCAGTTAAAGCGAGAATGGTGTGGTGAACATTACCCTCAATCGGTGATGTCACTTCTTCAGCTCGCAATACGTTATACATCAACCGGTATTCTTGAGACGGATCGAAAGCGTGTTGTCTGTGCGGTTGTGAAAAGTAAATAGACTTGCCTTGCCACAACATAATTTGGTTGTCACCGACTGCAGCAACACCTGCCACACACGATGGTGGTGGACCGTCCATCTCGGTATCTAATTCTTCACCAAGACTAATAATACAGTTAGTGCTGTAGTATGACTGTTCGCCAATGCAATGCTCTCCAACATACAACCAGTGCCCGATGCCATCGCTATCCCCGACAAGCATATACCATCTGCGTTTTTTTGCATTATCCGGTGGTGTGTCATTTGCTGTCATCTTAACAGCGTCACCATCGTAAAACTCAACGTGGTTTGTTGGGTAGCTAGGTTGTGATTCTTCACCACAACCGTTCACATAGGTAAAACAGAACGCTGTATTAAATGGGATTTTGTCACCGCACTCTCGGTCATACATAGGCACACATAACAAGTCAATATCATCGGCAACACAACCCTGATCTGTAAGTGTTTCAGCTGTTGGCTTATTCTTACAATCCGGTTTTTGCATACCAACCAAAATAGGCTTTTTCTTCTGTGTAACACGTGTAATAGACTGGCGATAAAGCTGTTTGTCTTCACCAACGAAGAAGAATGTATTTTCACCTAATCGGTTGGTGTAATCAGGTGCGATTGTAGTGAAATATGGGAAGCCTACATACACACCATCTTGATAATGCAGTGTACGAGGCTCACCTATATAATCTTCACCATTTACAGTAACGGCAACAACTTGTTCACCTAATTCCGGTAATGGTTGAAAACGACCGCCATAAATATCCATATCCTGTGCCAACACAGAATATTTATCACCTAATTTCTTAGGGTGGACTTTCGGGATCATTCCACCGAATTGTACAAAGTGCATTAAACCACCCCGATACCAATTAAGTTTGTTCCGTTGTAAATTTTAACCAACGACCCTTTCGCATATGGGCTTAAGTCTACTCTAGCTAATCCCTCTGCGTTGGTGGTCACCGGTAAATCTGTGTTATTCACGTTCACACGAAGTGCAGTACTTTTTAGAGCGTGGATATACCAAGTTCCATCAGCATTAACCATTTGTGCTGCAGGATCTCCTTTATCACCCTTGTCACCTTTTAACGGTGCTGGAATAGCATTTTGAGCACGAACTACGCTGTCGTCACTTAGTGTAAATACAAGATCTCGTCCGTCTGCTCTAGCAGTCGCAATTTTAGCGGCACTATCACCCGCCACGCCGGCATCGCCCTGTCTACCTGTCTCGCCATTGTCGCCCTTGTCGCCTTTCGGCCCTTTCGGAACACGTCCGGTCGCCTGTATTGTAGTACCGTCAGGATACGTGAAAGTAAGAACACCTAACGGGCTAATGTTGATGGCTGTAGGTAACGGACCCTCTTCGCCCTTGTCGCCTTTTGGTCCACGCAACCCACTGGTTGTACCAGCGTCATTTGGTTTATCACCACATTCGTCGCAACCACCCTCACCACAATCACAACCGCCACCGCAACCGGCTTTGAACAACGATGCACAATCAACAGATAATGTATTGGTGGCACAATCGAATTTTAATGGAGATTGAACATTCAGTGGGATTACACCATTGATGTCTTCAAAGAACTCTTTGTTTGATGATGTGTATGATACTTTCGCATTACTCTTAATGCAGGTACAAGCGTCACCTAGATTACGCTCAACCTCTAGTACATCACCATCAATACCAACAACACGCATTGTCTCACAGCAAGAATTACATCCCTCAACGGTAATGTAAAAGTGTGATCCTTTTGTAACTGGGGGGAAGTTTTTGCCGTGTCCTTTCATTAATTGAATACGTGTAGCATCTTCAGGCACAGCTTTAGACGTGAACCCGATGCCACTATACTCGCACGAAATAAATACAAGATTGTTGTTACACGCCATCCCGATCACCTTTTACTTGTCTGCTTTTTTCAATGCGTTAATTGCTTTAGTCATCTTCGCTAATTCAACATTAACTTCAGTCTTAAACGCTTCAAGTTTTTCATCAACTTTAGCGGCCACTGTATCATCGATATACTCGTCCAAAAGCACTGTATTTAAGTCGACGGTAACGCACGTTCCTGCTGGGTGGTTTAATGCACCTGTTTGGCCTGCATCACGTTCAACTGAAATAACACCACCTTTTAATTCTTTGATGTGTGTATATTTGACGATCTCTGCACGGCCATTACGTCCGATTAACGAGATGTATGTGTGGTCGCCCTCGCTTAATGTATTTAGTTTCTTCGCCACTTGTGCAGGGATTTCAATCTCTGTATCACTAGGACTTACATAATTGCGAAGTGCGGTAGAAAAGTGGTTAATTAGTTTTAGCATTTGTCGCTCCCGTTTACACCAATAATGTGACCACCCTCGTCAATTTCGATACAGGTGTCACACGTCCAACAAATTGTTTGTGGCTCAATCGTTTTCTTAGCTTCGCCACCTGTGCAACTTGACACAAATTCGCAGAGTTGAGATGGGTTCCACTCCACTTTGACGCACGAACCTTTGGGGAACGAACTTGCGGTAGTTTCATCCTGACCACGCTCTACGTGGAATTTATCACCATTTACACTTGTGACTTTCATATATTCACGAACGCCACCATTTCTAACCGTAATGTAGAAATGATCTGTAGATGGCACTTTAAAACGAATACCGTCACCAACTGGTACAGTAATCACGTTATCTTTCGCAGTGATTTGTTTACTCAACTCGGTCACTAACCCGAATGGTTTAATGCTTAACATTCTTCGCAATCCTTACAATTTTGAGCTGGAATTGGTACATACTCATCGTCATACTCAGGTTTACGATCACAGCACGTTAAACCACAACGACAATCTTCTTCGCCACAGGTAGAGCATTTATGGCAGCCATCATCTTCAGTCATATCATACTTGATCAATCGTGCTTCACACGGTGGTAAGTAGAATAACAAAGTCAGACATAAACAGCCATCAATGTAGATGTCACCCTCGTAATAACCTGTAGGTAAATCACGGAACTCATCGAGCCAATCGAAGCAGATCGCCCCATCATTTCGAACACGAGTAGGTGGTTGACACATTAAAACTCGGCAATAACCTTTGCGACGAATATCCATTCTTAAATAAGATCGGATAAATGGCAACGGCTTCTCATCGCATCGGTAATTTCCAATTAGATAACAGGCTTCAGCTGCCATACGGTCAACTTTGATTGCATCTCTTGCACGTGTGCGGGGTGGGCAACGTTCTTCACAAGGTGACGGCTCACAACACCGTTCTACAGGTTCCCACTTCGGCGGCTCCAATCGGCAGTCCGGTGTACTGCAACATTTATTGTCTTCACACCCTGACGCACTTTCAAACATTCTCTCCATTTAGGCTCTCCAAAAGTTGTCAAATGGTCTTCTCATTGGGGATGTGCCAAGACGCATTTTCATCGGTACCGGACCACGTTTCTTAGTTTTAGAACGGATCTGTTTGTATTTTTCTTCCACGTTTTGTCGCAACACCATCGCATACTGCAGGTTGGTCCACTCTTGTCCTGGTATCGCATAGAGTTCTGCTAGTGCACCGTCTTTGATTTCAGTCATATAGCGTTCGTAAATGAAATCCGGGATTTCACAATCATCACGTGAAATTGACCACGAGTACTCAACACTCATATCAACTTCAAGTGGTCTAGAACAGCTTTCTTGTGGTGCTTCTCTTAATACAACACTAGGCATACCATCGTGCATTAGATCAACTTCATAATCTACTCCACGTTGCAAGGTATTCCAAGAATCATCAGGGATTGAGCCCGGACATCCGAATCGCACTTCAATTACATCAATAATGGTACGACACTCAATCGTATCAATGATGTAATCGGGTGTTTTAGCCACAAGCGGGAACTGTGCAAAGTCACGTGCCACTTGCGTCTCTTGCATAAAACGTACGATTGATTCACGCACTGCGTGTTGGATGATTGAACTAGGAGCATCCGGTGCATATGGGAAAATAAAATCCTCAAAGTCTTCAACTGTTCTAGCCATTCATCACCCCTCTACGAGCAAGTTGTCGTATTTCTTCACGCTGTTTGTAGTCGTAAATCTGTAGCAGGTCTAACGCATTTTTCCAATGTTGGTTGCTGCGTTCTCTGTTCGCTACGTCTTCAATGTCAACGCCATACGCATAGTAGAGCATTAACTCAAAAATAATTGGTCTGAAGTTATCATCAACTTCCAACTCATCATCTTCACCACTAATTTCAGGTGGTGCATAACAAGTAATTGTCAGTGTAGCACTTACACCTTTTGGAACAGGTGGATCTACAATAATCACTTTCGGATCAGCTTCATCATACGAATATGATTTCACTGTGTACTCAGACGAAGATGAGCGGGTACTTGATGTACACACCGCTCTATTAAAACCGGTTAGGTTTGAAATCTTAGTCTCACGGACTCGTTTGGTGATTACCCCATTCTCGTCCTTTTGTCCCTGCACTGTTCGCAGAGACTTACACGGAGCTGGTAACTCTTGGATAATCCCCTCAACCAACTCCACATCAACTGTAGAGGTAAATTCCTCTTTTCGCACCATAGCGACAATCGCTATAGCATTTCTAATGTAAGTAAGTAGGTCTTGTTTAGTCCAGTGAACGTAGGCAACATCGTCCTCGAACTCATTGTCCTGCAAATACCGACTTACTTCTTCAATGATCCCACTTACTTTCATAGAACCTACTTAGTGCTCATCACTTGACGCATTACATCGTTGCCATTTAGGCCTGCCGGTAACGCATCCATTTGCTCTTGAGTTAAATTAACGTGCGATGGTGGAACAGCTGGGTCCATCGGCGTGGCCACAAACTGTGCCGGGATTGGCGGTTGTGGTGCAGGTGGAATTGGATTGTCTAGTACCTCTTGCGGTACTTCCACATCAGTGATTTCTTCCTGTTTGCCGAATCGTGTAGCTTCACGCTCTTGCTCACGGAACTGTTGCTGACCTAAATAAAAATCCATTTCTGCCTGAGTGTAAATATAACGCCCTGGCATATTATCCACTACACGACCGTTGAACGGTGTTACATATCCATCATTATCTACGAACCCGATTGGGGTACGATTTGCGTAAGGTTTGTTCATAATAATCTCCAATAAAAAAGGGGAACTACAATAGCTCCCCTCAATTCTACACCATAATTCTAGTATTTTGAACTAGAAGTAGGTACATAACATTCCGCATCCGGATAATCTGTTTCACAAGGTTCAACACCACAAGCACAAGCGTGTTGGTCGTCGAAGTGAACAAGGTCTAACATTGATGACCAGCAAGTGTTCATCATAGTACCCTCTTTCAAACGTAATACAACCAAACCGTTGGTTTGTAAGAAGCTATTAACTTCAAAGCGGTGGAATCCTGCTTGTGCAGCATCAATTTCAAATTTAGCCACAACTTCAGTAGCTGCATCCATTAATGCTTTCTCTGCATCAGCAACTGCTTTCTTAGCGTCAGCAACTGCTTTCTTAAGATCCGCATCATCCATTTTCGCCATTAATGCAGCTTGTGCTTTTGATAATTTAGCTTTAGCTTCATCAACTGCTGTGTACAATGCTTCTTGGTCAACTGGGCTGTCAGACGCACTACCGTGGATTTCAACTTCAAACTTAGTACCAGGTACTGCAGTTTTGTTGTGGAATACGTAGTCGTTTAATTTAGTGCCAGCTGCTAACAAGTTAATTACTAACTCATCACCAACTTCTAAGTCACGAATACCATTTTCACGGTACCACATTTGATGGTTTTCATCGTAGTGTGAGTAGTGGTATGGTAAAACGAAGTGACGACGTTTTAAGTGGGCTGCATATTCAACGTGTGCGTTGAATGGAGTTAATTCAGACTCCCAAGCCACATCCATCATTCCGTAGTGGCGTTTGTTACCGCCTAGGAAAATTGAATAACGTTTAGCCATTAGTTACCTCCTAAACCTGCAGGTTTGTTGAAGTTTACTGTAGCGTACAATGTAGCGATGTGTTCAGGGCGGATCACTTCAAAATCGTACACTTGTAAACCACGCCAGTATTGAGCAAATGAAGTTTCCACTTGGTCAATATGTTGCTGTTTAGTCATTTGAGTAACAAAGCCAGTCGCTGTGTCTAAACCTGCAACGATTAAGTGAGCACGTTTGTCTTTGTGGTTCGGATCTACATAGCTCGGCATATTGTGTGAGAAGTAGATTTTGAAGCCTGCGATTGACGGGATGGTCTCCGCTAACATAACTGGTTTATTGCCAGTTTGACTCATATCGTTTAACCATTTGTTCTGTAAGAACAAGGTACGAGCTGAACCTGGTAACACCAAGTAACGACCACGCATTGGACATTGTGCTTCATCTAATACAGCTGCTAAGAAGCCGATGTATTGTAAGAAGTTTTCACCGTCTAAGTGAATTGGACGACCGTACATACCTAAGTCGTACATACCGGATACTTTACCAGCACGAGAACCACGGTTGAATGGATCTGCTTTACGAGGTACATAGTCTAATACTTCGAAGTCAATTTGTTGTTTTAACTGTTCTTGACAGTTAGCGATGAACTCATTAACCCAAGTTTTGATGTTTTGAATTTGTTTTACATCAATTTCATCAAGCTTCAAGTTCCAGTACTTAGCACGGTTGATAACCATTGTTACGGTTTCAGTGTTAAGTTCAGAGAACTCTAATGGTTGGTTCTTTTGATAACTGAAGATTTCACCAACGGGTGCTTTACGGAAAGTGATTTGATCACCTACATCTCGGATCTCACTTGGAACCACGGAATGTGATGTGATAACACCAGTCACAGTATCGTGGTATGTGCGGTGGATCATCTCTTTCGCAAACAGCGGGCTATTCAAGAATTGGTATACTCGATAACCACTCGCTGACTGCATAGTTGGTTTAGCCGTACGAATTGGGCCTGCCATATTTTATGCTCCTAACTTATGACTCATAATCGACGTTGTTGTTCATCTCTGCATCACGATAAATCTCCAAAATTCTTGAGTACTTATCAAGCGTAATAAGACCAGCATTGTAGTCGTTCTCCGCTTTAATGAGCTTAGAGTATGCCAACATTTTCGACCCTTTGTCAGAAGTAGGGGGGGTTCCTGACTGTGGTCTTCCTGGTGCAACGTTTTGCACCCCTGGTTGTTGTGTAGGTTTAAACCCTGACACAATCTCTTTGACAGCTGCTATGTTCCCATTTTGGAGTGCAGCTGTCAATTCCGCTTCTACAGTCCATTGGCCGCCTGAACGTGGTGCCGCCTGTTTTAGGTAAGCATTAAATTCAGGAGTAGCCGATGTTGTAGCTAAATCCGGTATTTCTTGGTGTAAACGAACGTGGAACTCACGTAGACGTTGTTGTCTAACTTGTTGCTCTGTTTGTTCAACGTGTTGCTGAGCTTGTGCAAGTTTATCTTCTAATGGACGAACCGCTTGTTTGTACATTTGGTTAGCAATTTGTTTCGCAACTTTTGCCACAAGCGGACTAGAACGTTCGAACATTTCTTTTTCTTCGTCGGACAACTCAGTCTCGGTAGGATCGAAAATGTAATCCTTTGGAGCTTCTGCAGGTTTTTGTTCTGCTGGTTTCGGGTTGTTGATGCCTTGGAAGATACTTGCGTATGCTTCATTCTTACCTTGCTCAATAGCAAGTTTACGTTGTAATTCAAATGGGTCAACGTTGTCAGCATTACCTACAGGTTGAGCAGGTGCTGCTGTCTGAGTGGCTGGTGCTGCAGGTTGTGCTGCACTTTGTCCGCCTACCGTAAACTCATCAACGTCAAAATCGTCTTCACCTTGTGATTCGCCTGGTTGTGGTTCCACTGCACCTGGTGCTTCTTCAGCACCTTGATCGTGTTTACCTTGTTCAAGTTCATCTAAAAAGTTGTCGAGCTCCGAGGGATCGTATTGGGTTGTCATCTCTATTTACCATTTTTAAGTTCATCAATGAGGTGCTTCAACATAGAGACACGACCACGAGCGAACTCGGTAGCTGTGTTTTCTTCGTATTGGACACGCTCTTCCTTAAGCAGATCTTCTAAATACGCTGTGTATTCTTGGAACTGCACACTACTTTTCGTAAGAGCTAATACTTTCTTACGACGTTTATAAAAATTTTCGACTGGTTTACCGTTCGACATAGGGTTTAACCTCATACGTATCAATTATATTAACACACGCTCTCGTATTATCAAATCCTAAGTTTACAATACGATAGTATGCTTTTGCGGGTGTAGTATACACGAACGGACTCGTTTTGTTATCAAAAGTTACACGTTCACCTTTAATTAGCACTGGATGGAACTTCAAATCATCCATACACTGTGACTGTTCGTCAAAGGGTGCATACTCGATACCAAACAAATCATCTTCGGTGGCACACTCGATGTGAAATACTAACGCTGTGTTGGCTTTGAACAGCTTGTATGCTGAGTAGCCTGTTTTGCACTTCATTCCTGCTCCTTAACTAAATCTTCGTCAAATAACACGCCTAGAGCAACTTTGTATGCTGTGATCTTCTTACGTGTATCTTCATTCACAGGTTCACTCTCAAAGAGTTCACGTTCTAAATTCAACTCACGTAACAGAACAGCCTTGATGTCTTCTGCACCATGGCTAGTTCTAAATACTTTTAACGCATATGCTTCTTTGCGTGAAACAACGACGGACATTTAGCACCCCTTGTTGGCGTTCATTAACAACACTTCTTTGTATTCAGAAGTTAGCGTCTCACCAACCAAGTGAACTTTGATGTCTGCGTCAGATACTTCATCATAGTATTTGTTACTGTCCAATGAACACGCAGTCACACTGTATCGGCCTTTTGGCAAGTACATTACGTCGCAAGTTTCTCCGAACGGGATACATTCTTCATCGCTACAACAGCCATCTGATACATCTACCAATCGGAAGATTTGTACAGATGGGTTATAGGTGAACTTGTCTGTATTGCTCAACTCGGCTTTCACGTACAGTGCAATGGCTTCGTTAGTGGTAATCTCGACTGGCTTCACATCTAGTGCAAAACCGTCTTCTTTTTTAATTTCTAAAGTTTTCTTAAACGCCATTATAACGCTCCAGGTTGTGGGTTGCCACCGCCACCCATACTATTCATATTGGCAATCGCACCAGCGGCAGAACCACTTCGACCATCCAAGGTTGCCCCTTGTACCATCGGGTTCGGTGCTTGCGGAACACTTCCACCTGTAACAGCTCGTTGGAACTCGTAATCAGGGAATATGTCATCGGTAGGCACACCAACTGATTTGAATAACTCAAACACCAATGCTTTGATACCTTTCGCAGGAATAATAGGTTGTCCTGTTTCAGGGTCCGGTAATTGGACATATGGTGCCATAGATTGTAATGCCCACTCAAGTTTACTTTCTTTATTCTCTTTTTCAACCAATCCGCTAACACCACGAGCGTGAACTCGAATATCACCTTTGATTGTCGGGTCAGAGTTAAAGAACAACTCGTAGTCGATAAATGACTGCACTGCAGGTTCAATAATGCGTTCTTCTAAAATACGCAACGCATATTTCACAGACTTACTCGCCTGATTTAAAACCATAGCCACGCCACCACTGGTACGCCCAACTGTTCCTAAGTTCTCACTCGAACCAAACGCTACACGTGGGATACCGACAAGCTCGTAGGCTTGTTGCTGGTGGAACTGAATCACATTGATCAAGTTCGCTGACAAATCAGGAACAGTGTAGAAACGAATAGCTGGCATACCATTGTGTTTGGCATCATACACCACAGGTCGTAACGAGTTAGGAATAACAATACGTGGGTCATCTTCATCAACTAAACGTGACTCATCCACCTCACCTTGTACACCACTCGCATATGAAAGGTTCACAACGTGTGCCACCGCAGTAGCAGTTAAAATACGCTGTGTATCGGCTAAACGTGTTGTAATACACTCACCCCAAAACGAACCAGGAATCGGCTCAAATGACGCTGCGTAGAACGGACGCAAACCCAATGGATCAGGGTTTAATGTCGCCTTGATCACGATGTCATCAATGATCCAAATCTCAGCTTCATAGTTGCGGTTCTCGTCTTCTACAGACACACCAAACGCTGCAAGAATATTACCTTGAATAGAACCGTAGAATCCTAAACAGTCAAACGCACCTTGTGCCTTGCTGTGGTCGCCATCTTCATCAGACGGAATACCCTCTAAGTCTGAGTCAGGTCTTTGCTCACTCTCCTCATACGGCTCTAAATATCCGTTAGGATACAACTCAAAAACATCATCGAGTCCATCCTTGGAGTAACCTGGTAACGCATAACAAGTGGCCAGTTCCGTACGTGTAACCTTGCGTCGCTCGATGACGTATTCGGCACTCTGTACATCTTGTGCATATGGGGCAGGGTAGAAATCGAACGGACTAATATTTTCAACAGATCGTACGATACGTTTGCGAACGACTTGACGACCGTCTTCCGGACTCCACTCTTTCCACATCTTCTGCTTCATCGCAGGCACTTTTAAAATCGCTGCAGGGTATGCTACAAAGTTATAGATGAAATCACCAAACTCAGGTAGCCAATCAGCATCCTGCAGTCTGTCCTGAATCAGTGTGTTCATCCGTGCTGCCGCTGCATCTGCGAGACGTTGTTTCTCAAGCGTACCCGCAGCCATCAAGTTCTCTTGTACGTCAGCCTCAATCTCAGCATCAGTCGGTACAATGCCCTCTTGCTGCATAGCCGCATACTTCTTGAGTAACACGTCCATTACCGTACGCTCAGCACCTTTGTCTAAGTCAACAACAGGAGATGCCTTGATAACAAATGGGCTCTCCAAACTGTTGGCAAACACATCACGGATTAGTCCAACCGTACCACGAACAATAGGCGAGGTAATGTTGCAGTTGGCGTCCACTTCCGGATCAATGCCAACCCCACCAATACGTTCACCTTTAATTTGCTTCAAGCACTGAGTGAGTGTGTCATAAATCTCACCCTTGGCATAGCGTGCTTCTTCAAAGCGTTTACGTACGTACGCACCTAAGTCCGCTCGTATCTGTCTCTGTCTTTTCTTCGAGAGCTCAGCCATTGTATCACCTACTTATTACGTTGCACTTTGCCTAACACGCCTGCGTTGCGTCGGCAACGACATTTGTCTAACTGCATATTCTTCTCCTACATAGCACTTCGTTTTAACGATGGGAGCACTCTACGTCTACGCTGCTTCATTCCCACCAGTGCATTATAACCCATACACAAATATGAGAGAGCATCACATAAATCCGAGCACCAACCCTCGTGTGATTTCGTCGGTACATCACGAACCGTATCATTACGGCCCTTAACTTTCTCATAAATATAAGTTGAGCCAATCGCCTCAATTATATACTTACAGTTGTCTGTAATCAAAATTGCTGGTCGACCCTCACCATCCAATCTAGTTAATCGCTGTTTAACAGCCTCAAGTCGTGGTTGAAGTTTGTTATTACCACCCGGATCCTCAATCGGTATACCGTGTTTCAACAACACATCAAATGGTGAAACATCCAACGCCTGTGTCTCCACATTACCCGCAGGGTCTCCCCACGCTCCCTCTATTGTGCTACGAGGATACTTTTGACGCAAGACTGGAAATAAAAAATCTGTACATAAGGTATCAATGGAAATATCTTCACCCATCACCTCATCAATCACAATAAGCTTGCCGCTTTGCGTCGCCGTTGCAATCGTACAAACTGGTGTACGACCAAAGTCGAAGCCAAGATAAAGTCGTAATGAAGACGGTAGTTTCTCGTGTCCACCAACCCAAACGTGTGTGTCACGTCTAAATTCAGGGTACACCACCTTACCGGTCACAATATCGGCGAAGTCACCCTCAACGTATGCTCTAACACGCTGACGATCTCCACTCAACATATTGAAGTAGTAGCCATATCCACCTGGTAGGTTGTCGATGTTCTCGGCCAACGGATTCGGTACCCACTCACCCTCAGCTTTCTCAATAAGTCCACCTGGCTGACGGAATAACTCGAACTGTTTTCGCCCCGTCGCTGCTTCGATTTTCGCAAACTCTTTGTCACGAGAACCCAATGACCATTGATATAACCAGTGGTCTTTGCGTGGACCATTGGTCGCACCGATTAAACCAACCCACGTCGGCTTGCCTTTCCTACCACTAGGATAACGACCCAAACGTCTCACCACGGAGTCAATTAATTCTTCAGGTAGCTCTGAAATCTCATCGAGCATCGCATTGGTAGGTTCATAACCCAAGAGCTTACTCACCGCATCTTCCGTATCGAACGACACGAACTCAATATCCCAATGCACATAAGTCTCATCAGACAGTCTCGCACGCACGTGTGCAGTCGGTGGGAACGACCCTTTTTTAAACGTGATCGCCTCACCCAACCAACCTAACATATTCTCAAAGGTAGGGATGGTGGCCGACTTCAAAACCTGATACGTATTGCGACCAACAAGCGTACGAGAATACCGCACTTTATCTTCTGCAGGTTCTTGTAGACACGCTCGTCTGAACAATTCAACCGCCATATACGAGGTCTTTGCACTACCTGCAGGGCCGACCACGAACTTAATGAACGCATCACTGCGTGCAAACGCATTAAGAGTCGGGTATTTATTTAGGTCAAATGTATTAGCGTTCTGACTCATTCACAACCTCGTTAAACATATTTACATCCACTACCGTCTCCTCTTGAGGAATCAGTTTGCTCACCGGTGTCACATCAATCGCCTCACGAACAGGCGGAAGTTGTGATGGGTCTCCAAATGAGAAGTTGACCACCATACCTGCAGAGCTTGTCACCTCATCACCTTTGGCCACCGCTCCCTTGCTAATGACCTGAGTATGAGTAAGCGTCGCCATCTGTTTCAACTCTCTCACCACCATACAAACTTCATTCGGCTTAATATCTTCACGTATCAGTTGTGCTGCCAGTACGTCAACCGCACCCTCTAGTGCCGCCGCCGCTTTCATCTGTGCCGTGATCAAGACGCCCTCGTCCATCATCATCCGTAGGTTCTTCACCTCGGACTTAAATATCGGCATCTCAATAATCTTGGCCAGGTCACTGGCATCTAACCCATACTGCTCAATAATCTCCACACCGTGCTGCTTACCAAACAACACGATGTCACGAGCCAAACTCGGTATGAATATATTTTTGTAAAACGCAGCACGTGACGCCCCATCGGACGTATCAGCCTCGCTTTTCGAAATCAAATCCTGTATTGTCTTATCACTCACGGGGGGAATCTCCTAATTAATACCCTTGTATTTTACACAGACATCAATGAGGACACAATGACTTACCAATATCAATATGTCCAATCAGGACAATCACAAACCAAAGATGACGTACTCGACCAACTCACTAAGTGGGATGTCGGAACAAACGGACAAGTAAAACAGGGTGGTAGCTTCGGACCTGGTGGCAGCTTCCCAAACGGCACCATCTTCGAGAACGCCACACTGACCAACTTCATCAAGTTCGGTGACGGCTGCATCTTCGTCAACTGCAACTTCAAACTCAACAAAAAGGCCCCATTCTCCACGTTCGGTGACGGCTGTGTGTTCGACAACTGCAGTCTCAACGGTGTCACCATCCCTAAAACTGCAGTACTCAACAAATGTAAAATTGGTACTGCCTCTGTACAAACAAGCTTCATCAACAACAAGCGTGAAGAAAAACCTGCAGGGGGAGCCATCATCGCCAAGAAACCTGAGACACAAGGCACCCGCATCACCAACTGGGACGGAGACATTACTCTCCAACCTGGTATACACGGACCATCGTCAGCTACCGTTACTACTAACAAGACAGAGGATTTACCACCTGCAGTATAGGATGAGACGGCCTGTACTAAGGGTAATATCTTCAAATAAGAATAGTGTGCCAGTATGTGCTTCGCACACACCGAATAGTATACGTATGAAACAAGTTCACACGTCTACTAATAAAAAAGGCTCTACCTCGCTATGAAAGTAGAGCCAAAAAGGAATTTTATGAAATTTAGTTTAGCTTAAGCTCTGTAACAAGCCTATGTCTGATATTCACAAAGTTCTCGGTCCCGTGCATATCGGTGGTATGTCTCAAGTTCGGACTCAGGATGCCTCCTGTCTACACACAAGGTAAAAAGGAACTTATCAGTGGTATATGAACGACCCACTAATTGTGTGCCACTATGTACTTCGTACACACTGACCCACTAATGAAAAACCTCTGTGTAGAGACTTAAAACACACCACCGGTATACAGTGGCGGTTGGTGTAGGATTCGAACCTACGTTACATCTCGCTAGAAAGGATGTGTATTTGGCCGCTATACGAACCAACCTATGATATAGTGTACCCTACGACGAGCCCCCCTCGGAGTGTGACAGCCTCCTGGAGTGACCCAGGCACTGCCTGACAAACCTGCTACGTGCAGGGTACACGTCGTATTATAAGCAAGTGGTAATATTTAAGCAATACCCCACTGTATTAATTATCTATACTTTATGTTTAAGCGAGTATCTCGCCACCGCACCGACGATGCGAAGAAACGACTGGTGCGACATCTTACCCCTAAAATCACGAGCAATTTTAGACACAAACACTTTACCAATCCCACCTGTCTGAACAAGCTCAGCACTACGAGGCGAACCGTCCACCGTCAATGTTGCACCGGTATAGTAACAGCGACCCTGCTGCGACGTCCAAAGGGCAAGGTATGACCCCACCACCGCTCTCATTGGTACATTCTTTCTCTCTTTACGAGCCAGCGTCAGTAAGTGCTTAACCACTTCCACACTCACTTTCGCCTCACGTGCCAACGATTGTATGTCCTCGTCACTTAGCTGCATCGCCTCGTGACGCTTCGGTATCACACCTTGTTTTTGTAAACGTTTGATTACGTCTCGAACAGTGTTGACACTAAACCCTAGGGTGTTGGCAATCGACTGTCTCGAAAGACCTGCGTTCCATAACCCCTGTATCTGTGCCATATGTTCCTCTGTTACTTTGCGTCTCTGCTGTGCCATCACGTCTATAATATGTATGTTGTGTAAGTTGGAGCGTCCGAGGGGGACCCGTCGCCTCGATAGGTTAGTATTCTACTTGGTGCTGTGTTGAGTGTCAAGTAGGGGGTGGGTGAATTTTGAGGGGGTGGGGTGCTTTGTGGTTATGGTAGAGTGGGGGGAGGTAGGGGTAGTGTCGGCAAAGGTTGGTATCTTCTTCTATATATAGTAGTGACTAAGATGCGGAGATGCGTTGGTATCTTCTTCTATATATAGTAGTGGCGTTGCGGCTTGGTACCTAAGCGGCGTCGCTGCGTGGGTAGACTTATCTTGTATGACCGAACCGTTGCACATATGCCCCGTAGCGGCGTCGCTGCGTTGGCCAACCGGGGGACTGTAGTCTCGTGTATACCGTGCATACAGGTTGGTGGGGGGCCTAGCACTCGAACGCCTACCCCTGTGATAGTGAAGTGTGGGGCTCGCCAATCCAAATTCCCACAGGGGGGCGTAACGCAGCCTCGACGCAACGAAAATTCTGCGGGCGTGCGAAAGTGAGAACCGAAAGACGGCAAGGCAACAAGGCAAGGCGAAAAGAGAAGAAAGAAAACAAGGCAAGCGAAGAATAAAAATTGTGATAGTGCTTTGCGGTCAGGTGCTTTTGCCTTTTTGTTCCTTTGTTTTTTAACTGTTTAGTTGCTCAAAAAATAAGCAATTAACACAATTATTTTTAAAAAAGTGTTGCATTTTATTTTTTAGCTTGCTATAATCATTTCGAAAGTTAGGGAACATTCCCGAACAATTAAGAGAAAGGCAATATTGCCTTTCACAGTTAAACAAAAATCGTATTTTGAAATACGAAAAACTAAAAAGGAAATTAAATTATGACTACTCAATTATTCAACAAAAACGAAAAAGCACAAGTTATCGAAATTTTAAACGGTTATGAAAAAGCATCATTATCTTTAAAATTGCTTTTCAAAAAGAATTGTGCGGATCTTCTTGAAAATGTAGATTTAAACGTTCAAGGTATTTCAATGCAAATTGCTAAGGAACTTTTTGGCGATAACTTCAAATCAGGAAAGAGCGGTTATGCGAAAAGTGATATTGACCGTATCTTTAAGAAAGAATTTGTAAAAGAGCATTTTGTATTGGCGAACACTAATACCTATGCACTAAAAGAAGATCAAAGCTGGTCAGACTTTAAAAAGGCGTATTTGTCAGATAAAGAAGAATGTTTATGCAAAGAAGCGGGAAAGAGCTTTTTTAAACGTCTACACGATAGACGATATCAAATGATCTCAAATACCGTGACTGATTTAAGAAATGAAATGCAAATCCGTCTATCGGATACGGCTAAAAAGAAAAAAAGCCTAGCGGAAATTGTAAAAGCTTTCAAATCTCAGATCACCAATAAATTGGTAGAAAAAGAGTTTAATAAAACTTCAATTCTTGCCGAATTGGAAGATTTAAAAAACTTCATTTCAAACATTGACTAAATCGAAAGGCTAGGGAAAACCTAGCCTTTTTTATTATCTAAATTTTAAGCCCTAATGGTATTTTTACCGTTAGGGCTTTTTTGTTTTCTGAATTTGTAGATTTTCGTATTTTTAAATACGATTTTTTAATATCGTTTTTTAACTCAAGTTTTTATTTCTTCTTTTATATAGGCGAAAACGCAAAGCAACGCAGGAACGTAGAGCATTAGCCCCTACGCTGCGTGATAATGCCACAGGCGTGATAGTAAAGAGGCTGACGGCTGACGAGGCGTTGATGGCGTTGTATGGTGGGGAATGCGATGGATTATGCTGGTGGCGGAAAGGCGTCGCACCGTAGCTCCGTTGCGGCTTAGCGTCGTAGAGGCGTGGGTACTGGCGCAGGCGAACGCAGACGGTGAAAGGCGAAAAGAGAAAGAAAAAAGTAAAAAATGTATATAATAATAAAATAATATTAATATTATATTATATATAGTAGTTATTTTTATTTATTTATACTAATTTGCTAAAAGTTTATCTTATTTTTTAATATATACAACCTAAATATATAGGTCGTGTGAGAACCCATTTCTCCGTGTAGCATCTAGAAGCCCTTTTCGTATGGCGAAATTTTTATGCCATTAGTTTTTGCGATCTGCCTATCCATCTATTGGCATTTTCATAAATTCGCCCAAAAAACGAAAAACCTGCACAACTGAGAACCTAAACTACGGAGAACCAACGCCTCACAGCATTTTCTCACTTCTATACCAACTTCTCACAATATACCAATTTTTACTATTTTCTAAACGCACTTCTCAGAACGAAGCAACTAAGCCTCAGCGGCTCTAAATTTTCTAAACCTATTTCTCACAACATCACCTACCAACGCACTTCCTAGAAACTCACTTCTCGCACACGCTGTCGTCTAAACTCGTCATACAAGTGATTTTCACGTCTACACACTGTTCTCGCTAATCAACGTTCTCAAAAGGCACTGTATGCCATACAGTATTTTAACCCCATCTGGTTGGTGTACTGTACAACTAATTTAACTACCAAAAAACTAAGCAACTCAAGCACTTAGCATCTACTACACGCTAAAGCACTCATACAAATGGTAAAAACCAGCACTTTCGACTAGAATTTAAAATGTAGGTTTTGCTTACTTATTATCCAGTTTGTACCCTAAAATGGCTTAAACAAGTCCTAATACTACAGTTTTTATAAAAACGATGTAAGCAACTAGGTACGCGGGATACAGTAGTTTTTCTTTCGTTTACTGTACACGTCAAAATTTATCTCTTAAATGACTTCTCACAACATACAAACCACCACCGAAATGCGAGAACGCACTTCCCGCAACAACTATTTTTACCAACTAAATTCACTATTAAATATATTAAACAAACACCTTAAAATTCTTTAAAGGTTCAATTTCTTCGACCGTTGTCGCTTAATAAATAATAGCAAGTACAATACACAAAAACAACAATCGCTTAAAATTCAACAACTTACAAAATAAAGTAGAAAATATTAACTTTTTTAAAAATAAATGTTGCTTTTTGTTTTTTGTTCTTCTATAATAGGCTCAATTAAAAGGCGATAGGCTTTTAGCACTAGGCTTTTAGCACTAGGCTTTATCAGAATTGACCGCCTTA
>OIWS01000327.1_pt1 | contig 65114 bp, 67 predicted proteins | sample 1587611 | NCBI WGS metagenome assembly OIWS01 (sample SAMEA3888919, study PRJEB22519) | human gut metagenome | biome: human gut; feature: human-associated habitat; material: faeces | place: Denmark | collected 2010 | reverse complement strand
GAATTTATCATTACCCACTCTTCTGCTATCTTCGTGATAAGGGTTTTAACTGCTCGGTTATTAATCCTATCATCACTAAGAATAGCACAAACATCAACATACGAAAAGTACATAATGATCGTTTTGATTCTAAAAAAGCTGCTTTAGTTGGCTTGAAACCTAATTTAAAGGTTTCACTTATGCCATCAGACCTTGCTCTAAACTGCCGTAATCTGAGCCGTGAATATTACGATTTAATGGATAATCGCAGTGCCTATGTGAATAAGCTTCAAGGTGAATTACGCATGGCGTTTCCTCAGTATCTTGGCATCTTTTCCAAGGTTACTATCAACACTTCTCTTACATTGTTGGAAACTTATACATCTCCATCAGCTTTTCTTGAAGCAGACAAGCAAGAGATTATTGATATCATCAAATCAACAGCTCGATTTGGGCTTACATATGCTCAAAATAAGTATAATGCCATAATTCAGGCGGCAACTGATGCAAATCAGTTTGGGTACATTATAGACAGCAACATCAAGCGTATTCGCCTTTATATTAGCTTCATACGTAAATATGATGAAGCAATCAACAGCATTCTTGAATCACTCCACGAGCTTGTTGATGCTAATGAAGATACTGACTTTGTCAAGCAGATTCATTTGATTGAAACATTCAAAGGTGCTGGTTTCTTGTCTGCAGTATCCATCATGGGTGAGATCGGTGACTTTTCAGCATTTTCAAAGCCCAAACAACTTTTCGCTTATTTTGGTCTTGATCCAGCAGTAAAGCAATCCGGTAAATTTGAAGGCACCAAGGTTCAAATGTCTAAGCGTGGTTCCGCCATCGCCAGACGTGTGATTCACACGTTAACCCTACAAAGCATCAGTATCTCACGTAATGGAGAAGCTAAAAATCCAGTCCTTCGTGAATACTATATCAAGAAGTGTGATTCAAAACCAAAACTCGTAGCAATGGGAGCTGTTTCACATAAAGTATGCAACATGATATTTGCAATACTCAGAGACAACAAACCATTTAAAATCATTGCTCCTCATGAGCATATCAAACAATACAATGCTGCCAAATGCGACATAGCTGCATAAAATACTGTAAATCCAAAGAATCAATATCTTTCAAAAAACGATATTTTCACCAAGGGGAAAATCTGCCCTTTTTTAGTCAAAAAACAAAATAAATTTTTCTCATTTAATTATTGACATTTATTAGCTGGACTTGTTTGATAACAAAATTATACACAAATTTTGTTATGAAGTCAATGAATATACCATTAGTGTTAGCAGGATAAACACAACTATTCATATATATCTGACCGTAGGGTCGGGAACAAGCCAGAAGTAGGCCTTTTACGATTGCAATCAAAAAAGAAAAGTTTACAAAACCAAACCAAAGACCTGCTAATAAATTTGATAGAACTTTAAAAATAATGACTTTCAAGCTATAATGAAACTAAATGATAACTTGAAGGTTATTTTATATGGTGAGATAACAGAAGAACAGGTACAATATTTATTTTTTACATGGTATATTTGAGGGAGAGCAATCACTATGATTAGAACACTGCAGAAGGCGGACATAAATAGTGTCGCAGCTATATGGTTAGCTACGAATTTAAAAGCGCATTATTTTATTTCTGCTCAATATTGGAAAACTAATTTTGAATTAGTGAAAGAAATGTTGCCACAGGCAGAAGTCTATGTGTATGAAAAAGATAAAAAAATACAGGGCTTTATAGGGCTAAATGGCGAATATATAGAAGGCATTTTTATTTCTAGCGAAATGCAGTCGCAGGGCATAGGTAAACTTTTGCTGAATTATGCAAAGAATCGAAAATCTAAATTGCTTTTACATGTGTACCAGAGGAATACGCGAGCAATACATTTTTACCAAAGAGAAGGATTTGAAATTCAGTGCGAAGGTTTGGATGAGGCTACTGGTGAAATGGATTATGTAATGATGTGGCAATAGAAATTGGGATTTGGAGGTTCATATGATTGGCAATATAGTAACAGTAAAAGTAGATAGACCGATGGGAAGTTATCATCCTGAACATAAAGATATGTATTATCCAATTAACTATGGATATATAAAAGGAATTATTGCTCCTGATGGAGAAGAGCAAGATGCATATTTGTTAGGATTGGATGGACCAGTTGAAGAATATACGGGGATAATAATTGCAATTATTCATAGATATGATGACGTTGAGGAAAAATGGGTTGTAGCACCGAAAGGAATGATGTTCACCAAGGAAGAAATTAAGGAGCAAACGTATTTTCAGGAACAATATTTCAAATCGGAAGTTAGAATGTGAACTTCCAGTTTGTAGTAAGTGAGAAGTAAATAGATAGTATTAGAAAGCAGTAGGACAGGAAAAAATATTGTTTTCATTAATGATATTAGATTTAAAGGCAAACGTTCTATTAACTGGGATGAGGTTAAGAAATTTTTGAAAGAATCGGTAGGTGAATTTTATACAATACTAGAAACAGGAGGTGTTGTATACATTGGAACTGATTTACCAGATGAATACACAGGTTCAAATGATACATACGGGTTAAAGGGAACAAATAGAAACATTAAATAGAAGTTGATAAATGGGAATTTTAGGAGGTACGATAATGCAAGATGTTATGAGTGTTAATCAGAAAGAATATAAAATTGTGAAGTTATTAGGACATGGAAAAGGTGGTTATTCCTATTTAGCAGAACGAGAAGGTAACTTTTATGTGTTAAAGCAGATACACCATGAACCATGTGAATATTACTCATTTGGCAATAAAATTGAAACGGAACAAAATGATTATAATAGACTGCGGCAAACAGGAATTAGAATTCCAAGAATGCTAGACATTGATATAGTAAATGAAAGAATATTAAAAGAATATATTGATGGACCAACTATATATGATTTAGTGAAAAATGATACAATGAAAGATTTGTATTTGATGCAAATGAAAGAAATGGCAAAGGTAGTATATGAAGCAGGATTGAATATAGATTATTTTCCGACTAATTTCATTGTACAAGATGAACAGATTTTTTATATTGACTATGAATGTAACAATTACATGGATGAATGGAATTTTGAAAATTGGGGAATTAAGTACTGGTCTAAGACACAAGAATTTATTGATTATGTGGAACAGCATTAGTTATATAACTTTTAGTCTACAAAAGTGTAAAAATCGGGATTTGAGGGATATAATCTATGAAAAAAATATTAGTAGTATTAGGTGGCGGTCGCCCAAGGGGAAACACAAAAATTGAACTTACAAATCATTGTTTGGCGATTTGGTAAATTACTATTTTTGAGTTAGGAGGACAAATGACGAGTAGAAGAAACACCATTATTTGAAAAGAGTGAAGTTAAGGTATGGGAATGCCGTAACTGCGGACATATTGTGGTAGGAACTAATGCTCCGGAGGTATGTCCAGTATGTAATCATCCGCAGAGTTATTTTGAAGTACATGAAGAGAACTATTAATTATCTTTATTGCATGACAATGTTCTTATACAATATATTTCAGAAGAACTGAAAAATAAAGAATTATAAGGAGTATGGCACTATTCCATACTCCATTCTTCAGGTACATGGTCATGTCCTCATCGACATATCGCATCCAGCAACGCATGGATAGTTGATACTGCTTGTACGATAAATCCAGTGTTTTCAAGGGTTTGCGGAGAATTTAATAACAAAATATAACAGTTATTAAATCTCTTAAAACAGGTGAAATCTCAATTCCAGTTTATAGAAATGAGAATGGTTAAGTCCATTCTCATTTTTTTATGGCATAATGTGTGGGTATAAATTTAGTAAATAGGGATTTTCTGATACGAAGTCAAATAACTGTTGAAACTGTTGAAAATTTAGGTATTGCTAAAGAGTGGATTAAAACAAATTGTTTGAGTTTTATAATTGATACACTGGAGTATGCAAGAGCGAAGAATAAGATTGATAGGGAAAATATAGCATCAGATATTAAACAGGAAAGGAAACTACAACGGTATAGCATGAAGAGTACTACATAGAAACAGTGTGGTGTGAACGGTAGCACCAGAAAGGATGAAATGATAACTCTACTTTCCGTAGGTAGCGAAAATAAAAACTATGATTTAGAATGTGATTATGGAGGAAATAAAGAAATGAATCAATATGTAACAGGAGCAGTGATTAGAAAACTGCGTGAAAAGAACAATATTACACAACTTCAGTTAGCGGAAAGACTAAGAGTAAGCGATAAAACGATTTCTAAATGGGAAACAGGAGACACTGTTCCCAATACTGAGACGCTTAAACTCTTGTCCAGAGAGTTTGACGTTTCGATCAATACGCTTTTAGGAGAACCGAGAAAACTGATCTGTCAGTGCTGCGGAATGCCGATTGATGATTCCATTTTGGGACGTGATAAAGATGGCGCACTAAACGAGGATTATTGCAAATGGTGTTATGCAGACGGAACTTACACATACAATGATATGGATGAATTGATCGATCTGTGTGCGAAGAATATGGTAAATGAACATTTTACGGAAGAACAGGCACGTTCTTATATGAAGCAGATGCTTCCACAATTGGATTATTGGAAACGGTATGATGAAATGAGTGACCATGGACAGTTTGAAGCATTCAAGGAACAGTTGATAAAAGAAATCAATGATTTACAGATTGATGGATTGCCTAAAGTGGACAAGTTATATGCGCTTGCGGGGGAAACTGTGAATCTGGAATATACATTGCCAAACGGACAGCACGTGAAATTCCTTGACGATCAGAAAACCTATCTGGGAAATCAATTGGAGCCTGAATTCGGAGGGGACAGATGTTTTGGTGTCCTGGCAGATATGGATTTTATCATGGTATGTACCTATGAGAAGGATGGCGAAAATCCGGAACTGATGATTTATAAGAAGAGATAATATAAGCAAAAAGAAAAGTACTGATAAATAAGCGGACGTTTACTAGTATATGAATGATATGATACCTCTAAAGTAGACAGATCAAATATAAAATCTGTTATGTTGGAGGTATTTTTCATGTTTAGAGAAGAAAGATATATACAGATAAAAATGGAATTATTATTAAGGCAGCGCTGTTATATCAAAACATTTGGTGAGGACTAAAGTATCACTTGAGATGGAATATTCCATCAGCTGGTTTGGTCCTCTTTTTATTTGAGAGGAGTGGTCGGATGGGCAAGGTGTTAATTTGGTTCGTAATCATAATTAGTACAGTGGTTCTCTACTGTCTTATGATTATGAAAGATAAGGCAGAGAGTGATGAACTGTATGGGGAATTAATGAGAAAGCTGATTTTAAAGGTGGTGATTTACAGGTATTGTGGTTTAATACCGAAGATATGAAAAAGGTTGAAAAGATGGCAAAAAAGTATGGAATCCTGTATGGACAGATGATGAGAGTGATCCGCAGTACACAATGTCGCAGGAAGATCTTAAAGTTCTTGAACAGGAGACAGACGCCAAAGGAAGTTCCGTGTGCATAAAATGCTGATTCCGAAGAAACCGGTCTGTATTACAGAAAAAGAACTGGCAGATGACGGATAGCAGGAAATCATATAAAGTATCGTTGCAAGACAGATGGAAAGATAAAAATGCCGGTCAACAGCTTCTGCAACGTCCTTTGCAACCTTGTTCATTCCGGCAAGAATAATGACATTTTCAGGACTGTAGATCAAAGCAGCGACCCGGTTTCCATTACCATCGATATTGACTAATTCTCCATCAATTGTCATGGTGTTGGTACTCATGAAATAGTAGTCAGCCATCAGTGCATCTATCATGCCGGTTTCATCTAATGTCATGAAGCCGCCGTGAGCCACAACTGCACTGGATGGCAGGAAAGAAAGTGCTCTTTGTTATCGTCTTATTTTATTTAGTTAAATTTAAAAACTGTTTTACATAGTGAAGTGAAGCTCCGATCGCAGGCGTATATTGACCGTGTTCTCCAACGGAGAGTTGATCTCTGGTCATCTGAAACAGAGAATGCTCGTTTATTTTATTTAACAGATACAGCAGATCGGATTCCATAAAATACGGTGCGAGATATCCACTTATAATCACCGGGCAGTCTATGACCAGATTCAGATTGCGGATTGCAAAAGCAAGATGATCCAGATAATTCTGCCAGATCTGTGAAAGAGTCGGTGTCTGCGTGTTATGCAGGATGTTGAAAAATTCACTGACTGGCATACCGGCGGCAACTTTGAGTGCATTCGCTGAACAATAGGTTTCAAGGCATCCGCGGTTGCCGCAATAGCATGCCGGTCCATCTGGATCAATGCAGATATGCTCAAAAAGTCCGCTGCGCATGTGATCTCCCTGATGAACTGAATGACCGGTGATCATGGCACCGCCAAGATTCTGGTTCAGAAGAAAAATCAAAGCACTGTCAAACTGTGGATGATTCCAAAGTTCTAAATCTGCAGCGGCTTTGGAATCATGTTCTAAATGGCACGGATAGGGCAGCCTGGATGAAAAATCATAAAGCTGCATTTTTGTATTTCCCATGATATTACCATAGGTCACAGCAGTTCCATCTGGAGAGATGATCCCCTGTGTGGCAATGGAAATTCCCGAGATTTTTTCGGGGAGATATTGATGATCCTGAATAAATCGTTCCACATTTTCAGCAAGCGTCGAATAATAAGCATCGCTGTTTTCATATGGAAGACCAATTGTTTCAGAAGCAATTGCATCACCATATAAATTCACGGCTGCAATATGAAACATATCTTTTAAGATTCCGAGACCGATGGAAATACGGTAATCTTCAACAATTCTTATGATCTGTGCCTTTCGGCCACCTGTAGATTCAAAATATCCATTGCGGCTGATCAGTCCGTCATTTTCCAATTCATTCAGATTCTGACTGACAGTAGAAAGTCCCATCTGCAGATCGGAAACAATCTGGAGTTTGGAAGTTTCCTTTTGCTGATAAATATATTGGTAAACTTTGTTACGGTTTATTTTCTTTAAGGTAATTGTGGTCAGTCCCTTTTCTTTCATTGCGAACTCCTTTCCTTATGTATGAAACATACATATAAGATTCAAGTATATTTTATAATAAAGGCTTTTGTAAAACAAGATTTTAGAAAGACTTTGTGAAAAAGTAATAAAAAAACAAAATAAAAATTGTATTTTTTATACATAGACAAATACAAAAGTAGGTTCTATACTAAACTTACAACTTAGATATAAGCGTAAGTCAAAAACATAACAAAAATTTAAAAGAAGCAAGGAGGAAAAATATGAAATTAACATTGAATGGAATCAGAGAACGTGAAGGATGGGAGAAAGCAGGGATTGCACTTCCGGGATATGATGTGGAGAAAGTATCAGAGAAGGCAAGAAGAGAGCCTGGATGGGTTCATTTTGGAATCGGAAATATTTTTCGTATTTTTATCGGTGGCATTGCAGATGATCTTTTGGAAGAAGGAGTACTCGACAGAGGAATTACCTGTGTTGAGACATTTGACTATGATGTTGTAGATAAAATTTATAAGCCTTATGATAATCTGGGCTTAAGCGTTATCCTGCATGGTGATGGAACACGTGAATACAAAGTGATCGGTTCACTTGCAGAGGCGGTCAAAGCACAGTCGTCTGATCCGGTACAATGGAACCGGCTGAAGGAGATTTTTGCAAGTAAATCTTTACAGCTTGTGTCTTTTACAATCACTGAAAAAGGATATGCACTTCAGAAAGCAGATGGTACATGGTTCCCATTTGTGGAAGCTGACATCAAAAACGGACCTAAGAAGGCAACAGGTGCAATGGCGGTACTGGTAGCCATGCTTCTTGAAAGATACAGAGCAGGAAAATATCCGATAGCACTGGTATCAATGGATAATTGTTCAAAAAATGGAGCAAAACTCCGGGAGTCTGTACTTACGATGGCTGAAGAGTGGAAAAAAGAGGGCTTTGTGGACAGTGATTTTATTGAATATATCAGTGATGAAAAAACAGTAGCTTTCCCATGGACTATGATCGATAAGATCACTCCGCGTCCAAGTGAACAGATTGCAGACGATTTAGAGGCACTTGGTGTGGAAGATATGCAGCCAGTCATTACCGGAAAGAAAACATATATTGCACCATTTGTGAATGCAGAAAAACCACAGTATCTTGTGATCGAAGACAGTTTTCCGAATGGACGTCCGGCTTTGGAAAAAGGTTTTGGCGTTTACCTTGCAGACAGGAATACCGTAAATCTTTCAGAGAGAATGAAGGTAACAGTTTGCCTGAATCCGGTTCATTCTGCAACAGGTCCGTTAGGTGTTGTGCTTGGATATGATCTGTTTGCACATATGCTCAACACCAATGAGGATATGATGAAGATGGCACGTATGGTAGCTTATGATGAAGGACTTCCGGTTGTTGCAGATCCTGGAATTTTATCACCTCAGGCATTTGTGGATGAACTCTTTGATGACCGTTTCCCGAATGAATATCTGGGTGATACAAATCTTCGTCTGGCAGTTGATGTATCCCAGATGGTAGGTATCCGTTTTGGCGAAACAGTCAAGGCTTACGTTGCAAAATATGGTGATGCATCAGCACTTACAGCGATTCCACTTGGAATTGCAGGATGGCTCAGATATATGCTGGCAGTAGATGATGAGGGAAAACACTATGAACTGGCACCGGATCCAATGAATGAAGAACTTCAGGAACAGCTTGGAGATATCGTGGTTGGAAAACCAGAGACATTCAGGGATCAGTTGAAATCAATTTTATCGAATGAACGTCTTTTCTTCATTGATCTATACAAAGCTGGAGTCGGCGAAAAGATTGAAGAAATGTTCCGTGAGATGATCGCAGGACCAGGTGCTGTAAAAGCAACAATCCATAAATATGTGAATTAACTGAAATTGGAGACAGGAGGAGAAGAAAAATGGCAGAGGCGGTGTTTTTAGCTGATCCGACAAGGCTGTTGATCGCAGCGGCAGCAGGAATTATACTATTACTGTTATTGATTATTAAATTTAAATTTCATCCGGTGCTGTCACTGTTGATTTCAGCCCTGGTGATCGGACTCGGAGCCGGAATGCCGGTTCCGACTCTTGTGAGCACGGTGGAAAAAGGTGCTGGTGAAACCTTACAGGGAATCATTCTGCTGATCGGACTGGGTTCTTTGTTTGGAGGTATACTTGAAGTGTCTGGAGGTGCCCAATGTGTTGCACAGACACTGGTGAACAAGTTTGGTGAAAAAAAAGCCGGAATTGCTCTTGGAATTACCGGACTTGTTGTAGGAACAACTGTTTTCTTTGAAGCGGGTGTTGTGATTCTGATTCCACTTGCATTCGGCCTGGCAAAGAAAACAAAAAAATCGACCTTATATTATGTGATTCCACTTTTGGCAGGACTTGCAACCGGATTTGCGTTCATTCCTCCATCAGCGGGTTCTGTACTTGTAGCTAATATGCTTGGTGTAGACCTTGGCATTATGATCGCTGTCGGTGTACCGACAGGAATACTGTCTCTGATTTTTGCAGGAATCTTATGGTCAAAGTATATTGGAACAAAGATCCATACAGGTCTTCCATCTGCAGTTTCAGAGGTCAGGGAAGAGGAAGAAGCAAATCTGCCGGGATTTCGGACGGTGATTGCGATTATTCTGGTACCGCTTGTTCTTATTTTATGCAGTACACTTTCGGAATACCTTCCAGCTCTGGATAGGATCCGTCCGGTGCTGGAGTTTGTTGGAACACCATTTGTAGCACTGATTATTGCAGTTCTTTGTGCAATGTATTTCCTTGGTAAAAAGCAGGGATATGATGGGGAACAGTTAAAAAAGATTCTCGACCGTTCCTTACGTCCTACCGGTCAGATCCTCTTAGTAATTACTGGCGGCGGCATTATCCGATGGGTGCTTCAGGACTGCGGTATGGGTGATATTATCGGACCGGCACTTGAAAAAAGCGGACTGCCATTGATTTTAGTGGCATTTCTAATCGCAGCACTAGTGAGGGCTTCTGTTGGTGCAGCGGTAGTTGCAATGACAATGGCAGCAGGAATTATGGCATCCATGCCGGCGGTAGCAGGACTTTCACCTCTTTATCTTGCAGCAATGGTCTGTGCGATCACCGGAGGGGCGACCGCATTCAGTCATGTGAATGATTCCGGATTCTGGCTGGTTAGTTCGCTGCTTGAGATAGATGAAAAGACAACTTTAAAATCATGGACAATGATGGAAACGATAATTGGATTTACAGGACTTGCTTGTGCCATGATAATCAGTTTATTTGCGTAGGAGGAAAGAAGATGATTGCAAAAGTAATATTAAATACGATGCAGAATGCAAGAAAGCTAGTGAATATTGTTGAACGGATTCCATATGATGTAGAACTTTGCAGTGGCAGATATGTTGTGAATGCAAAGTCAATGCTTGGGGTGTTGAGCATGCCGAAATTTGAGTCTGGGGAATTACATGTCCACACAGATGACGAAATTGAGTGCAGCCGCATTCTGGAACAATTATTGGAAAATGGGCTTCTGGTAGATACCTGTGATGCTGCTAAGAAATCGTTGTATGATATTACGACATTCGGTGAAATCCTGATAGATTTTACATGGCAGGGAGTAAACGAATCCGGACAGACCTTATTTGCTCAGATTCCGGGTGGTGCTCCGGCTAACGTTGCGGTTGCAGCGGGAAAGCTTGGTGCACATACCGCTTTTATCGGTAAGGCTGGAAAAGATATGCATGGTGAATTTCTAAAATCGGTTCTCGAAAAAGAAAAAGTTGAGACAGCGGGAATGTTGCTGGATGAAAACTATTTTACAACACTTGCCTTCGTAAATGTATCCGGGGACGGAGAGCGTTCTTTTTCTTTTGCAAGGAAGCCGGGTGCAGATACAAGGATTGAAAAAGAGGAAGTGAATGTAGATATTCTGGACAATACAAAAGTATTTCATGTGGGCTCTCTTTCCCTGACGCATCAGCCGGCCAGAGATACCACTTTATATGCAATACGTCGTGCAAAAGAGAAGGGAAGTATTATTTCCTATGATCCGAATTACAGGGCATCCTTATGGAAAGACGAAAAAACAGCAAAGAGCCAGATGCGCAGTCTTATTCCGTATGTAGATATTATGAAGATTTCAGATGAAGAAACAGAATTGCTGACAGGAAAAGTAAGCCCGGAGGAAGCAGCAGAAACATTATTCCAGAAAGGCGTTCAGATTGCTATTGTAACGCTTGGCAGTGAAGGGGCTTATCTTTATTGCAGGGAAGGAGGCGCACAGATTCCAGGTTTTGTAAGCAAAGTAATGGATACGAATGGTGCAGGTGACTCTTTCTGGGGCGGATTTTTATATTGTATCAGCAAAGCAGATAAAAGTCTGGAACAATTCACAATGGATGAACTGAAAGAGTATGTACGCTTTGGCAATGCAGTTGCAAGCCTTTGCGTGGAAAAAAAGGGTGCAATACCGGCAATGCCGACACTTGCAGAGGTTAAAGAAAGGATGGAACGTTAAATGGATTTGAAAAATTATTCGACAGGAATCCAGCATATTGGAATTCCAACCAACGATATTGAAAAAACAATTGCATTTTATAAGGAGCTTGGCTTTGAGACTGCACTTCAGACGATAAATAAAGAAGCAGACGAAAAAGTAGCTTTTTTAAAACTGAAAACGCTTGTGATTGAAACTTATGAGAATAAGGCTGCAAAATTTGAATCCGGGGCTATAGACCATGTGGCAATCGATGTAAATGATATCGAAGAAGTATATCAGTATATCAGTGAGAAAAAACTGAATACAACAAATGACACAATTCATTTCCTTCCATTTTGGAAAAATGGAGTGAGGTTTTTTACGATAGAAGGACCAAACATGGAAAAAATAGAGTTCAGCCAGTACTTGTAGATTAGAGGTTATGAAGCAGAATTATAAAATATTGATTAATGGAAGGATAAGTGGAAGTACTGACTAAACTTGCCCTTGATATTAGTCCGGTGTCGTACTATATTACATTGGTACGACACCGGACTTTTTGAATTGGAGGTAAATATGGATAATAAAGAATTGGAATTTGAACTATTGACAAATAAAGAAGATAAACGCAATAAACTGATCACACTCACACCGAAAGGCAAGGCTTATGCAAGTGAAATTATTGAAGCACTGCATAAAAGAGAGCTTTTTGCTATAGATCGGATGGGATTAGAGAATGTTACCAGAATGAATGATTATACCGAATTATTTAACAATTTATTCCAAAACAGAGAAGAACAGAATTGTTGTTGATGAAGCAACTGCAGGAAATGTCAGGCTTGTATGGAATACAGATGATCCATTTTTCAGGTAAGATGGATGTTTAAAGAGTGTGGAGTGCCGAGAAAATGTGGCACTCCTTTCTTCTGCAAGCATAAATATTGCTTTCAATATACTGCAATAGCAGGTATAATGGGAAGTGATATTTGAGGGTAAAAAAATCAATTTTTTTTTGGTCTGGGGTTGACACGAGCAGGAAAAGGATATCCAGATATTACGTTGTTAGAACCGATTGCAAAAACCTTTTCGGTATCTGTCACTGAGTTAATTCCTGGAGATATTGTATTTAACTCAAATGTATCTGCAAATATGATGAAATCAAATTTTTATATATGTCCAGTATGTGGAAATGTGCTTCATAGTATGGGAGAAGTGGTTGCTTACTGTCATGGTGTTTTATTGAGGCCAGAAGAAGAGGAAGAAACAGATGAAAATCATAAGATATTTGTGGAACGTGTCGAGGATGAATATTATGTGCGAATAGAACATGAAATGACGAAAGAACATTATATCTCTTTCATTGCTGCAACTTCTTCTGACAAGATACAGATGGTAAAATTGTATCCGGAGGGAGAAGCACAGGCATGGCTTAAGATGGATGGGGTAAAAAAGATATTTTTTTACTGTAACAGAAGTGGGTTGTTTTCTATCACTCCGATGAATGGAATCGATGATAAGGAAAGTGGATATGATGATGTAGAGAAAAGAAGAGAATTGGAGAAGATAGCTAAAATGCTATTTGATTAAGTGGAGGTAGATATGGATTATATGACAGCAAAGGTATGTTGCTTTGCCAGAGCATACCATTATAAAAACAATCAGACATATATTTTTGAAGATAGTGTGGCTGGGGAGCTGCTTGGAAATGATTATGATGAGATAGCACAAAATATGTCAGATGGGTTGGATTTTTTCTTTCCAAACTTTGAAGGGACAATGGAAGCAGGATTAAGATTGATCGTAGATAAACAATTATCACCATCTGTGCTTGCAAGAAGTGCATACTCTGAAAACAAACTTGCGAATGAAAAGAAACGTGGCTGTAAGCAATATTTAATATTTGCATCTGGGTATGATACATTTTCTATAAGAAATACAGATAATTTGCTTTCTGTATATGAGCTTGATTTGCCAGAATTACTTGCAGACAAAGTAGAACGAATAGAAAAAGCAAAGATGAAATCACGAGCCAAATATGTTCCTTGTAATCTTGCGGAAACTACGTGGAAAAACAAATTGATGGGAAACGGATATAGGAAAGAACAACAATCGTTTGGAAGTTTGTTAGGCATCAGTTATTATCTTAAAAAGGATGAATTTCGAAAACTTCTTACAAATATTAATGATATTATGGCAGAAGGCTCAGTAATATGTTTTGATTATCCTTCGACGAATGAAAGTAATGAGACAAAAACAAATCGAATATTGGCTTTTGGTGCAGGAGAACAGATGAAGGCACTGTATTCGTATGCAGAAATAAAATCATTTTTACAGAAGTGCGGCTTTGAGTTATTGGAACATAGGAATGATAGGAAAATAACAAAACAATATTTTTCAAAGTATAATAAAGGCAATCCGATGCATAGGATGCAAGCACCGGTAGGAGTTGCGTATGTGCTGGCAATGAAAAGAACACATTAATTTATAAAAGGACAAGAAAACCCACTGCCTTTAGGCGGTGGGTTTTCTTGCACGAGGTGTGGGGTTCAAGCACCATACCTCGTAAGGCACGCAGTGTCGCTTTTATATGAGCAAGTAGCGAAGCGGATTGCGAATATCCTTGACTATTGAATAGTTATAACTACAAGCAGAACGTTTGATCTTATTGCTGGTAGATGCAAGGAGATGCGTGAGGGAAACAGAAATATCAGAAGTATTTACGAACCATATTTAGTCGAGAAATATTCCGTAGTTGTGTGTATAGGGCAAGAAATTTTGTAGATTATGGAAGCAAACAAAAAGATAAGTATCAACAGAAAGGATGAATTTTTCTGTTGGTGCTTATTTTTTGCTATAAAATTGTTTTAATTTTTTGGACTTCTTGGGAATGTAGTGGTAGTATAGTTGGTGGGAATGTATATGTTTATAGATGGAAAGAAAAGGAAGGAAATTTTATATGGAAAAGGGACTGGTTCATATTTATTGTGGAGATGGAAAGGGAAAAACAACTTGTGCTGTTGGTCTTGCAGTAAGATGTGCAGGAGCTGGCGGAAAGGTGTTGTGGTTTCAATTTTTAAAAGAAAATACATCGGGAGAAAGAGCTGGTTTGGCACAATTGGGTAATATTGATTTGCTCCCTGGATATGAAAATATAAAGTTTACCTTTATGATGACAGAGGAAGAAAAAGAGGAAGCCAAAGTATTTTATAAAAATAAAATGCAGGAGATTTCCCAATTGATAAAGAAACAAGAGTATGATTTGCTAATATTAGATGAAGTGTTTGGGGCAATTAGTACTGATATGATAAAAGAAGAGGATGTATATCAATTTTTACTACAACGACCAGTTGGTCTTGAGGTGGTTTTGACAGGAAGGGACCCTTCAGAGCGTATGTTAGAATATGCAGACTATGTATCAAATATGCAGAAAGTGAAACATCCGTTTGATTTGGGCGTTTCAGCCAGAAGAATGATTGAGTATTAAGAAAGTGAACTAGCTGGAGGATTTCTTGTGAGAGAAAAAGCAATATTGGTAGTAAGTTTTGGTACCAGTTACCAAGGTACGAGAGAGAGAACGATTGGTGCCATAGAAAAAAGGATTCAAGGAGAATTTCCTGAAAGTAAGGTATATAGGGCTTTTACAAGTGAGTACATAAAGAAAAAACTGGAGAAGCAGGGAACACACATACCTGATATAAAAGAGGCGTTGTCACAGATCATTGGGGAAGGAAGAACGAACCAATTAATCGTACAACCAACGTATATTATTAATGGGACTGAATATAAAAAGGTGCAACAAGAAATAATGCCGTATTTGGAACAATTTAGGGAAGTACGGTTTGGAAGTCCTTTATTATCAAGAACGATAGATTATAAAAAACTGGCAGATATTTTGAAAGAGGCGTATCCTGTAGAGCAGGGGGAAGCGTTAGTGTTGATGGGGCATGGCTCCAGTTATCAGAGCAATTTTGTATATTCTAATTTTGAACGTGTATTAAGAGAAAAGGGATATAGGAATATCTACATTGGGACAATGAAAGGGAAGCCTTCCTTTGCTGATGTAAGAAAACAGTTGAAGCAAAGTAAGATAAAACATGTTTGTCTTGCATCAATGATGATCGTAGCAGGAAAGCATGTGAACAGAGATATGATTGAAGGAGAAAATTCTTGGAAGGCGCAATTGGAACAGGATAAATATCAGGTGCGTTTTTATAAGAAGGCATTGGGAGAATTGCAAGGAGTGCAAAATATGTTTCTTGAACACATACGAGAGGCAGAATGTATGTATAGAAAATAGATGTGATAAAAATAAATTTAAACTGTATAGTAAGGTACGTTTGAAGGAATAGAGAAACGTAGATTGGAGTGAAATACAAAGTGCTACAGATGATAGGAATCGATTATGAAAAAGCAGACTTAAATATCAGGTCGTTGTTTGCGTTCCAACCGAGTGCTTCCTTGGAAGGAATGCAGGTTTTAAAAAACAAGTATGGCTTGGAAGGAATTGTTATAGTATCTACTTGCAATAGAACAGAGGTGTATGTTAGTGCGAAAGAAGAAGTGAAAGATTTATTTGTGCTTGTCTGTTCTTTGAAAAAGATTGATTCGGAAAAATATGAAAAGTATGTGGTGGAACGTCAAAATCAGGATGCGATTCATCATTTGTTTCAGTTGGCTTGTGGTATGAAATCAAAAGTATTTGGAGAAGATCAAATCATTACACAAGTAAAGACAGCACTTTTGCAGGCAAGAGAAGCAGAAACTACGGATGCCTATTTAGAAAAGGTGTTTCAGGGAGCAATTACTGCGGCAAAAAAAATAAAATCACAGGTACATTTGACTGCGGTAAAAACGTCTGTGATTGAAGAAATGAAAAGGGTATTACAGGAACACAAAAAGAGTTTAGAAGGTTGTAAGTGTCTTGTCATAGGAAATGGTGAGATAGGAAGATTGGCTGCAACTGCTATGATTGCAGAAAAGGCAATCGTTACTGTTACGGTAAGAAATTATAAGACCAGACAGGTGGAGATACCGAAAGGTTGTAAAGTAGTGGATTATAAAGACAGGTTGCAGCAGGTGAAAGAGTGTGAAATTATTATTAGTGCTACAACCAGCCCACATCATACAATAAAATATGAAGAATGTGCCAATCTTTTCCGAGATGGAAAGCAACGAATCTTGATTGACTTAGCGGTTCCAAGAGATATTTCCAGTTTGTTTGCAGAGGAAAAAGATGTGCTTCTTTATAACATTGATACATTGGGTGGTAATTCTGTTGCAAAACAGGATGATACAGCAATGGCGAAAGCATTGGATATTATAAAGGAATATGAAGATAAATTAACAAAACAGCAACAAATTCAAGAATTTCTTTCTGATATTCAGACGATTGGAGAAATTAGTGGGGAAGTGGCTTACAAAAGGATTAAAAAGCCTTTAAATAGAGCTTTAGAGGAACAGCAGCAAGATGAGATAGAAAAACTGATGCGACAAGGAACGCAAAAGACAATATCATCGTTACTGTTTGATATTAAAAAAATGTTGCCAGATAAATATTGGGAAGAGTGTTTAAAAGCAATGAGAGTTACGGTAGAAGAACAAAAATTTTAAATAACTGTTCAGAGGGTGAACCTGAGTATGTGTAACTTGTACGGTTGCGCTTGCGCTTGCGGATAAGGTACAAGTTACACATACTCAGGTATAGCCGATAACGGCGTGATGAGTAAAATGTCCAGCCATAAACAATATATTTTTAGTCATTCTGTATATCTGGCATTTTACGAATTGCACCCTCTGAATAGTTACAATTTTAAAAAGAAGGAAGTGAATTGGTGAATGAGAAAGGTGATACGAGTAGGCAGCAGGGAAAGTAAACTTGCGGTTGCACAAACGATGCTTGTATTAAAGGAAATAGAAAAAAAACATCCAGAGATTGCATTTGAACTTGTAACTATGAAAACTACAGGAGATAAGATACTGGATCGAAATCTGGATCAGATTGGTGGAAAAGGCTTATTTGTAAAAGAATTAGATCAGGCGTTGCTAGATGGTCGGGTGGATATAACCATTCATAGTTTAAAGGATTTGCCGATGGAAATTCCAGAAGAAATACCACTGCTTGGCTTTTCAAAAAGAGAAGATCCAAGAGATGCGATTTTGGTAAGAAAAGGTGCAGAAGAAAGTTTTCAAACTGGGTGTATTGGAACATCCAGCAGAAGACGAATGGAACAATTGAAAAAATTATATCCGAAAGCGAGTTATCGAGGAATACGCGGAAATGTACAAACGAGAATGCAAAAGCTTGAAAAAGAAGGGTACGATGCTACGATTTTGGCAGTGGCAGGATTAAAAAGAATTTCTATGGAAAAGCATATTACAAAAATCTTTTCAACAGATGAAATGATACCGGCAGCAGGACAGGGAATTTTGGCATTTCAGGGAAGAAAGGATGAAGATTATTCCTATCTTACCTGTGTTTGCTCTGCTGAGTCAGAATATGCAGCAACAGCAGAACGAAATTTTGTTTCTGCATTGAATGGTGGGTGCAGTTCGCCTATTGCTGCGTTTGCTAAAGTCAATGAAGAAAAGGTAACATTAAAAGGTCTCTACTATCATGAGCCAGCGAAAGACTTTTCGGTCGGAACGATTACGGGAACCGTGTCTGAAGCGAAAGTATTGGGAGAAAAACTTGCAAGAGAATTACAGAAAAAATGGGTAAGGTAAAGGCTAGAATGGCTTGTATGGAATGACAAAAATGTGTGGAAAGGAAGGCACAGCACATGTATGTGAATAAAAAACAGAATGGAAAAGTATGGCTTGTGGGGGCAGGACCTGGCGATGTGGGATTGCTTTCACAAAAAGGCTTCAAAGTCTTACAGGAGGCAGAGGTTATTATTTTTGATGCGTTGATCAGTTTAGAACTTCTGGCACTTTTACCCCAAAAGGCAGAGTTGATAGATGTAGGAAAACGTGCTGCTCATCATACGTTGCCACAACAAGAGATTAATCAACTTCTTTTAGAAAAAGCAAAAGAAGGGAAAAAAGTGGTACGCTTAAAAGGGGGAGATCCTTTTGTGTTTGGAAGAGGGGGAGAGGAGTTAGAGCTGTTAGTGAAAGAGCAGATTCCGTTTGAAATTGTTCCGGGAATTACCTCTTCCATTGCGGTACCTGCTTACAATGGGATACCAGTGACACATAGAAATTTCACCTCTTCTTTTCATGTGATTACAGGACATAAGAAAAAGGGAGAGTCTTTAGATATTGATTTTAAAGCATTAGTGAAAATGCAGGCAACATTGGTATTTCTTATGGGTGTAAGTGCAATGGATAGAATTTGTAGTTCTTTGATAGAAAATGGAATGCGTAAGGATATGCCAGCAGCCATTCTGGAACGTGGAACAACCTGTCACCAGAAAAGGGTTGTAGCAACAGTGGAAACTTTAAAAAAGGAAGCAGAAAAGGTAGGAATAAAAAGTCCTGCTATTATCGTAGTGGGGCAGGTTTGTTCACTGGAAAAAAAATTTGCGTGGTTTGAGAAAAAGCCATTGTTTGGCAAACAGGTTTTACTTACCCGCCCTAAAAATCGAATGGCTACTTTAGCTAAAAAAGTGCGGGATTTAGGTGCACAGGTGATTGAATTTCCTACGATTCAGACGATTCCGATTAACGAACTGGGGGAACCAAAGTTAGAACAGGCTTTTTGGAATGCGATTAAAAAACTAGAAGAAAGTGAAGAAAAAAAATGCATTGCGTTTACCAGTCCACAAGGGGTAGAAGATTTCTTTTTGCAGTTACGAAGGCAAAAAAAAGATATTAGAAGTATTCTTGCTGCTTCTAAACTTTCCTTTGCTGTGATAGGCTCAGCTACAAAAAGAAAATTAGAGCAGTATGGAATTTTTGCAGACTATATGCCAAAAACATTTTCTGCGAATGCGTTGGGAGAATTGTTGGTACAAAAACTTTCGAAAGATACAAAAGTATATTTGTTTCGTGCAGAGAAAGGATCTTTGTTACTTACAAAACGATTGCAGGATTCAGAATTGGAGTATGAAGATGTAGCGGTATATCGTACGATAGATACCAATGGTGGAGTAGTAAGAGAAAAAATAGAACAGGCATTTTTGGATGGGGAGATAGATTATGTTACGTTTACCAGTGCATCTACAGTGAAAGGGTTTGTTAAGAATTTTACTAAAGTAGATTATAGAGAGATCCATGCAGTGTGCATTGGCGAACATACGGCGAAAGAGGCACAAAAATATCATATGCAGGTGACAGTTTCCGAGAAGGCTTCGGTAGACAGCATGATAGACACTTTGCTTACAATAGATGGATACCATGAAAATAGATAAAAATTGGTGCTACGTTTATAGGAGAAGAGGAGCAAGTAGCAGTGCGGATTGCAAATGCTTCCTTGATAAAATAGTCAGCGCTGTATTTGCATACAAAGTGTATAATAATACAAAATCAGAATTGCTAGAAAAACCATAGAAAGAAGGAAGAAATATGAACTTAGTGGAAAGACCAAGAAGATTAAGAAAAAATCCAGTTATTAGAGGGATGATGCGTGAAACGAGAATGTCAGCAGATACGTTAATTTATCCGTTGTTTGTGATGGATGGGGAAAACAGAAAAGAAGAGATTGCTTCTATGCCAGGACAGTATCGGTATAGCATTGACCGTTTGAGTGAGGAACTGGATAAAGTAAGTGATGCAGGGGTACAAAGTTTATTGTTGTTTGGGATTCCTGCTCATAAAGATGCTTGTGGAAGCAGTGCGTGGGATTGTGAAGGAATTATCCAAAAAGCAATTCGATATATTAAAGAAAACTATCCTAATTTATATCTGATTACAGATGTTTGTATGTGTGAATATACTTCTCATGGACATTGTGGCATTTTACATGGACAGGAAGTGGATAACGATAAAACGTTAGAGGTACTTGCAAAGACAGCACTTTCTCATGCACAGGCAGGAGCAGATATGGTGGCACCATCGGATATGATGGATGGAAGAGTTGGTGCGCTTCGCAAGGTGTTAGATGAGAATGCATTTACGAATATTCCAATTATGTCTTATGCAGTAAAATATGCTTCTGCCTTTTATGGACCATTTCGCGATGCAGCAGGTTCAGCTCCAGGGTTTGGGGACCGAAAAGGATATCAGATGGATTATCACAATCGTCGGGAAGCTCTTAGGGAGGCTGCATTAGATGATAAGGAAGGTGCTGATATTTTGATGGTAAAACCAGCATTGTCATTTTTAGATGTTGTTCGTGAAGTGAGAAATCATTTTGAGAAACCGATTGCAACTTATAGTGTGAGTGGAGAGTATGCAATGATTAAGGCAGCAGCGGCAGCAGGGTATATTGATGAATCGTCTATTGTTTGTGAGACAGCAGTCTCTATGTATCGTGCAGGGGCAGATTTACTGATCACCTATTATGCAAAAGAACTTGCTGGTTTTATGAAAGAAGGGAGAATTGGTTAATGGATTATACAGTAGAAACATCAAAGAATTTATTTATGCGTGCAGAAAAACTTATGCCGGGAGGTGTCAATAGTCCGGTTCGTGCTTTTGGTCCGGTAGGTGGACAACCAGTATTTATAAAACGTGCAAAAGGGCAGTATATCTATGACGAGGACGGAAATAAATATACAGATTATGTTGGTTCTTGGGGGCCAATGATATTAGGACACAATGATGAACGGGTCCTTGCGGCAATTCGAACACAGTTAGAGGAGGGAATTAGTTTTGGAGCAGCAACTGCACTTGAAGTAGAGATGGCTGAATTGATGGTATCTATGGTACCTGCATTGGAAATGGTGCGCATGGTAAATTCTGGGACAGAAGCGGTAATGAGTGCAATCCGCACAGCAAGAGGATTTACAGGAAAAAATAAGATTATTAAGTTTGCAGGATGTTATCATGGACATTCCGACGCATTATTGGTAAAAGCGGGTTCTGGTGCCTTAACAACGGGAGTGCCGGATAGTAGTGGAGTACCAAAAGGCTGTGTGCAGGATACACTTACCGCAGAATATAATAATTTAGCTAGTGTGGAAAAATTATTTGAAAAGAATAAAGAACAGATTGCTTGTGTAATTGTAGAACCGATTGCAGCAAATATGGGAGTAGTGCTTCCAAAAGAGGGATTTTTACAAGGATTGCGGGAACTTTGCGATAAGAATGATGCATTATTGATTTTTGACGAGGTAATTACTGGATTTCGTTTGGCAGCAGGAGGGGCAAGTGAATACTTTGGCGTTAAGCCGGATTTACTTACCTTCGGAAAGATTATTGGCGGAGGAATGCCAGTTGGAGCTTATGGAGGAAGGCGTGATGTAATGCAGGTGGTTGCACCGCTTGGAAGTGTGTATCAGGCAGGAACGCTTAGTGGAAATCCAGTTGCAATGTGCGCAGGAATTACTCAATTGACAATTTTAAAAGAAAATCCAGATATCTATCAAAAACTGCAAAAACTTGGGGATAGACTTCGCATAGGAGCCAATAGCATACTTGAGAAAAAAGGGTTGCCTTACCGCATGGTGGGAGAAGGTTCTTTGTCTTGTCTCTATTTTACAGAGCAACCAGTGGAAAATTACACGACAGCTAAAACAGCAGATACAGAAAAATTTGCAGAATATTTTAAGAAAATGCTTGTGCATGGAAATTACTTTGGACCAAGCCAGTTTGAATCCATCTTTTTGTCTGCATCACATACAGAGGCAGATATTGATAAGACTTTGGCAGATATGGAAAGCTGTTTATAAAAAAGCAAGAAAATCTGTTGCCTTTAGGTAGTGGGTACTCCCACCACGAAATGCTGGGGCTAAGCCCTGTATCTCGTAAGGCACGTAGTGCTACTTTCAAGTAGCAACACAGATTGTGAATATCTTTGACAAAAAGAGGTGATTTTTTGATAAAAAAGGTAAATGCTGCATTTTGGAAAAGCGAAAGAATGCTTTTATACTTTTTGTGCATTAGTTTATTGCTAGTTGTTTTGTCGGTGATTAACCCTGATAGGCGATGCGTGGATTTTTTACTATTATATTGGATAAAAAAGCAGGAGTTCGGAATAATAGCATTTAGCATTTTTTTAGGTTTTTTATCTCTATGGTTGTATAGCATAAAAGAAAGAGAAAAAGATTATAGGACATTAAAAATGCTCGGAGTAAATCAGATTATATTATACAGGGAGTTACAAGTTGAATTATTAAAATTTCAGATGAAAGCAACGGTTATTCCAGTTGTTATATATATGGCATTTTTTGTTGTAATTGGAGAAAAAATATCTGTTTTAGCTATGCTTGCAAGTTTTTTTCGCATTCATTTTGATTTGCAAATACTTTTAGGAATAATAAATTGGATACGGCTAAAACAAATAAAAACAGTTGCACCGGAACCATTTTTATAGGAGAGAAAAATGTTAAAAATAATGACGAAAATGTATGTACAAAATATGCCAGTGGCCATGTTTTTAGCTGCACAATTAGTTTTAGTATCTTTTATTTTTAATATATCTTTTGTGTTGACTTCTGCGGATGTACAGATGTTGAGAAATATTAAGGTTTCAGAAAAATCGCTTTATTATGCTACACGTAAGGAAAGCTTAGATGTTGATATAGAAAAGTTACAAAATATTTTAGGAAAAGAGCACGTAGGATATATTGAGAGAAATGGCAAAAAATGTGTAGATGGGATGGATAGTTTGGATAGCCCTGGATTGGTATATCTAGGAGGAGTTGCACAAAAAATAAGCTATAAACTTTCTAGAGGAAGATGGTTTAGCAACGCAGCGCATGAAGTGATTCTGGGTGGCGAAATTGCTAAAAAGTATAAAGTTGGAGACGAGCTTGTTATATCAGAAGAGAATATAGAAGAGAAGGGTATCGTGGTAGGAATTTTAAAGGAACCAGCAAAGGAGCCTAGTTTTGCTTCAACAGATATTGATAATTTAGATGGTTTGTTTTGGGATAGAAGGAGTGTTATGTTGACCAACGATAAAAAGTTGGTTCAAAGTATAAGTGATAATGGTATTTTACAAAGAAAGAGCTGCCTGATTGATTTGGCTGACGCATCAGAGAAGGTTGTGGCAGAAATAAAAAAAGAGTATGAAATTTGTTCTGTGCAGGATGTATTAAAACATGCAAAGGAGCAACAAAAGCGAAGAACGGTCAAAGAAACATTTCGATTATTTTGTATGATTGCAATTGCCTTTGTGAGTGTAGCTATTCACATATTTTTGTATGTTTGTAAATATAAGAAAGAGCTAAAAGTATTTCGTATGTTAGGGATGAGTTGGAAAAGGATATATGGTATGACCTTATTTGGACATATTTGCAATGTGGGTATAGGTGCATTGGGGACATATATTATTTTTCAAAATAAGGGGATTTTGGCTCGTTTTAATTTGGAACCCTATGCTGGATTACTGCGATTGGGATGGTATGTTACAATAATCTTTTTTATGGTTTATTTGTTAAACACAGCTATTGTATTTGGGTGTGTGATACGGAATGAAGAACAAAAACAAGGAGAGGTATTATGATAGTTGAATGAAAGGAGATTGAGAAAACATACAAGGGGGAATTGGATAAAAGATATCCGGTGTTAAAGGGAGTAAATTTTAAAGTGGCAGAGGGAGAAATGGTTTCTATTTATGGAAAATCAGGTTCAGGAAAATCCACACTTCTTCGAATTTTGGGGTTGCTGGAGAAAATAGACAGGGGGAGATATTTTTTTGATGGCCAAGATATGGAAAAGTGTAAAAGGAAATGGAACAGTTTGCGAAATAAACAGATTGGTTTTGTAATGCAAGATTATGCGTTGTTTGAACGGCTTTCTGTATTTGAAAATATTGCAACTCCAATGTATATTGCACATAGTCCGCAGAAACGGATAGAGGAAAAAGTTTATTCGCTTGTGGAAAAATTTCATATTGAAAAATTGTTAGATAAAAGCATTTATCAATTATCAGGAGGGGAAAAACAACGTGTAGCAATAGCAAGAGCTATTGTACAGGAACCTAAACTTTTACTTGCTGATGAGCCAACAGGTTCTTTGGATGAAGAAAATAAAAAAGATGTATTGAAGATGCTCAATCATATTCACGAAAAGGGTACAAGTATTGTAATTGTTACTCATGATAGGGAGATTGCTTATCAATGTGATAAGAAATACTACTTGCAAAATGGAAAAATAGAAATAGAGAAGAATTGATTTAAAACATTGTGTAAAAAGATAATAATAAATATAGAAATGTGATTGACTTTCAATGCAAAATGTAATATACTTTTTGAAGTGAAGGTTATCAAACGACGAAGTTGAAAAAAACTTTATTACAAGATACAACTAAATGTATTTATTTTTCTGATAATCTAAAACTAAAATTATTTATTTAGGAGGAAAGTATGAAAACAAGTATTAAGGAACGAAAAAGAGTTTTAGTAATAATATGTCTTGTGTTTACTTTGTTTAGTATGTTCTTTTCTGCTTCGATATTAGCAGCAAAGTATGACGTAGATTATGAGTCATATTATGAAATGACTGGAGGATTATTTACAAGAAGTTCACTTGTAAGTAAAGGAAGGGACATTTGCATTGCAATTGCTCCAGAAAAAGGAACGAGTGGATGCTCTATGGGGATTAGGTTGCAAAAATATGATAATGATAAATGGAATTATGTAAGGTCAGAAAAGTATGTTGATTCTGTTTATGGTGGTAATGTTAGATTTAATAATGTGTCTAAAGGAAAGTATAGAATTTATTTAAGAAACTACTCTAATACCTCTTCTGGTTCCAAGGGAAGAAAATGGGTTGGTGACATTTTAGTAGAATTTAAGTAATAGTTGAGGTTACATATGACAATTGATTTTGGTTCTAAATTATTTATAGTTTTATTTGTTGTTTTGTCTATTGTATGCTTTTTGAAAATTAAAAAAAATATATATAAAGTTTTAGGGATGCTTTTTTCTTTTTACTTACTTTGTTTGATAAAGATTGTGTTTTTTCCTATATATGTACCATCTAAAGTGGAAATACAAGAATTTAAAAATGCCATGTCAGGGGATTTTAGCATGATACAGTATGTACCATTTAAAAATATAATTCTTACACTCCAATCAAGTAATTTTTTGATACAGATTGGGGGAAACATTGTGCTTCTAATTCCTTTTGTATTATTTACAGCATTATTTTTAGATTATAAAAAAAAGTATACAATGAAAAAAATGATTATTTTGGGAGTAGGATTGTCTGTTATAATAGAGACAATACAAGCCATTATCAATATTCTTGCTCAATATCCAAATAGGATAGCAGATATTGATGATATTATATTGAATTCTATTGGAGTAGTGTTAGCAACTATAGTCTATTCAGGTATTAGAAAAATGTTTTTGAGTAAACGATTGATTTAGAGTATGAAAAAGTTGTCAAGGTGTTGATTTTAGTCAATAGTTTGGCAACTTTTTTTCTTTATAGAAAAATGCGTCCTATAGAGTAAAACGCTTTGTGGGATGTGCACTTGTCCACTTTGTTCTTAAAATAATAGAACTCGTGGGGCTTTGGAGAGGAATATTTAGACAAATCTGCTTCGCAACTGGAAGAAGAAATTTTTGAACAATGCTTCCAGTGTTTTTGATGATAAAAGAAAAGAAATTTTGATATCCTAGTTAATGAGGAGGAAAATGAACAATGCATATAAAGATTGCAATATGTGATGATGATATAAAGATTCAGTTTGCAATGGAGGATTACTTGAAACAAATAGAGAATGAGTATGGAATTGAGTGTGACATTGAGTGTTTTGATAAAGGTGATATGATTTGTGAAAATTATGAAAAGGGAAAGTTTGATTTGATTTTTCTTGACATTGAATATAAAGGGAAAAATGGTGTTGAGGTTGGAAAACACATAAGAGAAACAATTGGTGATGAGGTAGTTCAAATAGCATATATATCAGGAAATACAGGGTATGCAATGGATCTTTTTGAATATCGGCCTATTAATTTTTTGGTAAAGCCAATTACTGAAACAGAAGTAAAGAAGGTGCTAGATAAATTTCTAATTCTTTCTAGCCAGAAGACAGAAAAATTCCAATATAAAATTGGATCTGACATATACCAAGTAGATTTATCTGAAATAAAATATTTTTCTAGTAGAGCAAGAAAAGTTACGCTTCATGGAAGGCAAAATGAGGAAGAGTTTTATGGTTCATTAGAGATAATTTATAGTCAGTTAAAGGGAAAACAATTTTTATATGTACATAAATCGTTCCTTGTGAATTATCAGTGTGTTAAGAAGATAGAGTATGAACAGGTTGTTTTATATGATGGAACGGTGGTCCCAATTAGCCAGTCCAGACGTTCTACTATAAGGAAACAGTTTATAGATATTAAAAAGGAAGAGATGTATTAAATGATAGAAATACTCCAGTTTTGCAATAGGCTTGCAGTAAATATTTTTGATATATACTTAATGGTTCGATTGTTAAAAACTTTGTTTCGTGGCAAGTTGTATGACAAAAGAGTATTATATGCAACCATGTCCGTTGAGGTGATTATTACTCTTTTGATAGATTATTACACACCATACGTATGGATTAATCTTATCACTAGTATTTTGTTGAGTTTTACGCTTACATGTTGCTTTGAGTCGAATATATGGAAAAAAATAGGTGTTACAGTAGGTATAAATATGCTTTTGGCTCTATCAGAGATGATAATAGCCTTGCCTATTTCGATAGAAAATTTTGATTTGTTTAAAAAGGCCTCCAATGGAGAATGTATTGCATTATTCTTAAGCCGAATTGTTTTTTTGATTGTTGTAATGCTAATTCAAAAAATAATAGTGAAGGAAGGAGCGAATACACTATCTAGAAAGGTAGTTGTTTTAGAGGTGATTGTATTTTCAACCATAATTTCAGAACTTTTATTTTTAGGTGTTCGAAAGCAAGAAGGTATTGTCATAGAAACTGCCGTCTTATTTGCAGCTGAAATTACAGTATATCTGTTGATTTATTTGCAGGATTGCCTAGTAGAGCTGTTTGCAAGCAAAGAACAAGCGTGTCTTATTGAAAAGGAAAAGGAATATTACCAAAAGGAGGCAATGATCATTCAGCAAAAACAGGAATTGCAAAGACAATTTCGCCATGACTTAAAGAATAGGATGCAGATATTAAGAGAGCTTGCAGAAAGCGAAAATATGGCAGAACTAAAAAGGTATCTCTCGGATTTTGAGAAAAGGGCAAAGGAGCAAGAGACATTTTCAAACACTGGAAACCTCATTATTGATAGCATTGTGAATAGTAAACTTCAGGATACGAAAGAAATGGGAATTGAGGTAGCCTGTAATGTGGTTTTGCCTGCATCCATAGAGGTAAATACAGATGATATGGTAGTAATCCTTGGAAATCTTTTGGATAATGCCATAGAAGCATGTGAGAGAGTAAAGACTACGAAATATATAAAACTGTTTATGAAGTATGAGGCAGGTTGTATTATTATAAGAATCAAAAATAGCTATGATCAAATTCTAAATAAAGATGGAGGGAAGATTGTTACAAGAAAAAAAGACAAGACATTACATGGAATTGGAATAAAGAGTATAAAATCTACGGTAGATAAATATAATGGAACAATAGAAATTTTATCTGAAGGTAAGGAATTTATTGTAGATATTATGTTTTATTTGTAAATACTTCTGTTGTTATGGCAGGAGTATTTTTTGTCCAAAAAACTTTAAATTTTTACAAAAATCTATATGTTTTTTTACAACTCGAAAATTTGGGGGTGTTTTTTTGCTATCATAAAGTTGTCACTAACAAGACCGCTTTCTAAAGTATCATACAAAAAGTATAAAGGGATTCTACATAATGACAATTGATTAAAATACACTTATGCTTAGTGTGATTAGTTATTGCAAAATTCCCATGGCAATTGTATTAGATTTTTGGATGATATCTGGGATAATTGTGTTTTTATTTGCACCAGTTCAAAATTGAAATAAGTGATTAAGATGGAGTAGAACGTCTGATATACAGAAAAGAGCTATTATGATTTGGATATTGGAAAGTGGTTTTTGTGGGGATTATACGTTTTAAAATTTCCAGAAGAGATTGTTTAGGGTAACATAGTACTTGTAATTTCTATGATTGTAGAGTTAGGAAGTACAACCATTTTTAAGAAAAAATAGCAAAAGGAGAATGTTAGAATGAGACAGCATAAATTTAGCAAGTTATTAAAGTGTTTTTTTGTTGGAGTATCAGTTACTGGAATGGTGGCGACAACGGGTCAAGTTGCAAGTGCAAATGAATGGAAGGATACAAAGTTTGATTTTTATTATAATGGAGACGGAAGTGATGTAGCGACAAAGGCAAGAAACAAAACGGATAATTCAAAGAGTTATGTTAAATGCGGAGCATCGAACCCATGCAAATTGAATGTATGTGGTGCTGCTAAAACTGGGGTGAGAGCTGGTTCTTATGGCGATGCTTTTGATTACGACTATTCAACCAACGTATATCAAGTTGCAGCTGGAAAATCAAAGTATTTTACCAATAATTCAAAAAAATATAAAACAACTTATTTATTGTTATCCACAACGGATCATTTAGCACATACGATGAGAGGCGTTTGGAGTCCGGATAACTGTAGCGGAAAATAAAAAACAGTTAGAAAAATAGATAAAAGTGAGAGAAAACAAGTGTCTAGTACACTTGTTTTCTTGGGCATGAGGTGGATTATGAAACAGAAAAAACATTATGGGCTAATAGTAGGTATTTTGTTTTTGAGTGTATTAAGTGTATTAATCTTAACAAAAGATGAATTGTTAAATCATGGACAAAAGAATATTGAAATGAGCCCAAAAGTTGATAGTATACAGGAGCAAGACGAAGTTTATGAGCCAAAAAAAGAAGATAGAGAGAACTGTGCGACAGATGATTATTGGAAGGGGGTATTGCAAGAAATAATAACAGGTGATTGTTCATACTTGGAACACAATGAGCAGATCCCACTATTAAGTATGAAAAATACAATTGAAAACGATGGATTTATTTATAATTTTGGCGAGGTAAAGATATCAAAGAAATTGCCTAAGGGATATGTATTGGCGGTGGATTATGGGAATCATAAAATAGATGAAAACAGTACAATTACAAATGAGTATTCTTATGTGATACTCCCTGTATTGATTGAAAATAGAAAAGAACAAAAAGATTCTGTAGGAATTAATAATATAAATATATTATGCTTTGGAGAAGATGCAAAGCTAAAGGACGGATTAGAAATTGCTGGAATGAAAACTAAGCGTAATCAACGTTTAAAGAACTTTTATATATATGATTTGGAGAAGGGTGAGAATTTAAAAACAGGTCTTATGTATATTGTGCCTGATGAACTATTAACTAAAAAATGTGGAATGGTTCTTAAAATAGACAATTCTGGAGTAATGGCGCAAAGTGTTGCAGACACTTGTTATGTAAAAATACCGATTGGAAGAGGAGAGAATTAAGAGGTGGTGATAGAGTTTGAATAGTGTATGGAAAAATGAATTTCGAAGAGCCTTTTGTAACAAAGGAATGTTACTTTCATTGGCAATAGGAATTGGAATTGTAATTTGGCACCAAATTACTTTTGTTTGGCCAATCTCCATGATAATAGATGATTTTAACTGTATGGAATCTCTTTATTATCGATGGTTGGGAGGAAATGGGTATCCCATTCAGAATTATGTGTTTTTTATGATATTGCCGTTACTTTCAGCATTGCCAGTAGGGGCGATTTATTGTAAAGATTTGAAAAGTCAATATTATATTCATTTTTATCTAAGAGGACAAAAAAGACAATATTTGTTAGCAAGGTATGTGGTAACATTTGTCGTAGGAGGCTTCAGTGTGATAATTCCTTTAATTATAAGTATAATACTGACAGCTATGAAGTTTCCAGCTATTAAACCTGAATTGATTATGTCCTATGAACCGAATATAAGTGCGGTTGGCTATTCTTTATTCTTTTCACATCCTTTTTTGTATGTAATGTTAATGTTGTTCATTATATTTATATTTGCTGGCGGATTTGCAACTATTGTATTGCCTTCTAGTTTTTATACGCAATATGCAATCGTAGCAAGTATTACACCATTTGCTCTATACTATTTTTTATATTCTTTAGATTGCATATTTTTGCCTGTATCCTGGAGAGCACCAAATTCATTTTTAAATCCAGCAACTGGTGTTTGCATGGCAAATGAATTGATACTTGGGGCAATTGTATTTTTGATAATAGGAGTAATTTACTTTAGAAAGGCAATAAGATATGAGTAAACAATTTAAGATAGAGCGAAGGGGGCTATTTCTGGCATTTCTATATTTTTCTTGTATGATATATATACTTATTAAGGGCTTTACAAATGAAATTGTTGGATGTGGAATGGATCGTATCATATTTGGAATGAATCCAAGACAATACATGATGATTTTTTGGCTTCCATATTTTATTGTATATTACTGCTTCTTTCGAAATGATTTTTCTGTAAACCGAATTTTGCGAAAAAGAAAAAAGAAACAAATACTTTATGAACAACAATTGAAAATACTAGAATGCGCAGTTTGGTTTCAATTTATTTTTTTAGGTATCTGTTTGTTGATAAATCATGATTTACGTTTGCTTGATTGGAGTAGTAGAAAAAGTATGTATTATGCAAACACCTTACAGACTACAAGTTTATCAGGAGGCGAATTGCTATTAGTTGTGGCAATGATTGGTATAGTGAGGTTGACCATAATAGGAAATGTCATTAACCTATGTTTTTGGTATACCAATTCTCTTTTGCTAGGGAACATCATAATAATTATAGGGTTAGTTTGTGAATCTGTATTTCCAAAAGTTCAGTTAATTACAAGGTGGTGCAAAGTAGATTATAATTTTTTTGCCTTTAACAGTGAAAAATTTCAGCTTGCAATATATTTGTGTGTAATATTTATGGTAATTACTGGGTTATATCTTTACATTTTAAGAAAAAAGGAGTTTTTTTGAATGAAGGGAATTAGTAAACAGCTAAAGTATGATTTACGAATGGGCATAATAAAAAGATGGAAAATTCATATGATTCTAGCCATAAGTTTTTTGATGATATGTTCCATATTAGCGGCTAATCATGTTGGGGCTGCTCAAAGTGTAGGGCGGGATATCACTGGAATAGATGTGTTGGCATATCTAATGAAAGGACAAAGAGTACTCAAAAGAGAGGCTCAAGTAAATTTTAACATGCCGTTCTATTGGTTTATTCTTCAAGTAGGTTGTTTAGTAAGTATAATTTTTTATCCCAAGAAAGATTTTGAGGTACATGGATATCAGCATCTCATTCGTATGAAGAATCGTGAAGTCTGGTGGAACAGCAAATGTGTATGGTGTGTGTTTGAACTGTTGTTTTATTATGGAATCGTAGTAATATCTGCTTGTTTTGCAAGTTTCTTTAGAGGAGGAAAATTTTATACTACGAAATATTTGTTGGTAGGGGAAAACCTACAGTTAATGAGCGAAATACAACAACTTTTTATTATTTTGGTTATTCCAGTGGTCACTTCTATTCCTATTGCATTGTTTGGAACTGTGATATCAATGAAGTACAATGAGCTTTTTGCGATGATTATAGCACTAGTAGTTATTGTTGCTGAAGTATATTGGTACTTACCAATCTTGCCAGGCGAATATTCGATTCTTTGTCGTTGGAATGATATTAGTCAATATTTCTTGCGAGCAGGCACAGGCTTGGCAATATCGTTGGCATGGAGTTTGATTTTTATATGGTATGGGAAAAAAATAGTAAAAGGGATAGAATTGCTTAGTTAAAGGAGAGGGAATAGATGCAGATAAGATTGGTAAATGCTTCGAGAAAAATAGGATATGAAATGGTAATTGATAATGTAAATATTCAGTTTGAATCTGGTCATATTTATGGATTGAGAGGAAAAAATGGTTCTGGAAAGACCATGTTAATGCGAGCAATTTGTGGTCTGATTCATTTGGGGGAAGGAGAAATATGGCTAGATGATAAATTGTTAGGGAAGGATATGGAATTTCCAGAAAGTGTTGGGGCTTTGCTGGAAAATCCAGGTTTTATGGAAAATGATACAGCTATGAGAAATCTTATGACATTGGCAGAAATAAGAAATGAAATAGGAGAAGAAGAGATTAAAAATACCATGGAGGCTCTAGGGTTAGATCCTTACAGCAAGAAAAAGGTGAAAAAGTATTCATTAGGAATGAAACAAAAATTAGGGATTGTTGCGGCTATAATGGAACATCCTAAACTTATCTTGTTGGACGAGCCTACAAATGCATTGGATACAGAAAGTATAGGTAAATTGAATGTATTGTTACAAGAAGAAATGAAGGAGTATCAACCGATCATCATCATAGCTTCTCATGATAGGGATGAGTTGTCCATGCTCTGTGATACAATCTATAAAGTTGAAAAGGGAAGGGTAACCTTAGAGGTGGAGTGAAAATGAAAATTCGATATTTTGTTGTAGTGGCAATCCTGTTTGTAGCAGTTACTTTTCGCATTCTATGGGTGAATCATGAATATCCACAAGCAGATAATGTGAAAATAGAAAAGGGAAAATGTTATGTGGATCAGGAAGAAATCAGTTATAAAGTGAAGGAAACAAAGTGGTTAAACAAAGAACAAATAAAGGAAGAGTATGGGATGGAGTTACTGTCCGTTTGCATCGTTACAATGCAAGTGGAGAATACATCTAAATATAAGAAAAGGATTACAGCCTGTGATTGGTATATAGAGGGAGAAAATTACTTCGGGAATGGAATATCTAGTGATTTATTTTTTGCGATGAATGAACATTTATCGGATATGGATTTGGTTTTAGAACCTGGTGAAAGGAAAGTATGGAACCTCCCTTTTGAATTCTGTAATACGTTTCAATATTCATTTAAGAATGAGAACGAAGTACAAAAGACTTCTTATGGTGTTGTAAGGGAACGATACCCAAGGAAAATATGGATGATGATATAAACTTCCTTTGAGTGAAAAAGTGGTTGACCTGAGGAAGTGTTTTTGGTTATCATAAAGTTGTCATTAACAAGATCGTTTTCTAAAAAACGGAAATTTATCATATATCATAGTTAATTTATAACAACTAGAACATTATTAAGGAGGTAACATATGAAGTTAGGTATGGATTTACCTATACTGTCTGCTACATGGATATTAGTTATTTTGGCAATGGTGGCAATTGCAAATCAGAAAGAACGTAAATTTTGGATGGAGGTAATAGGAGTATATATTTCACTTATTTTCGCAATTATTGGAACGTTCTATCCGATGCATTTCTATTTGATAAGTGATGATACTCCAATTCGTTTTATGGGGGTTAGCCCATTTCATAGTTTGCAATTTTTGGGTAATGATGAAAAAATTAAATTTTTATTGTGGAACATTATTTTGTTTATTCCATTTGGAATTTTAATTGCTACTTTATTCAAAAATAAATTGGTACAGATTTTATTATATATGCTTACTATAGTGTGTTTTTCTGTTTTGATTTATGTAGAAAATATTCGTTCAGGAGTTACTCAATTTTCTTGGGATTTAGGTATTGCGGCAATGAACTTGTTTTCTTTAGTACTGGGCAGAAGTTGTGTGTATGTATACGAAATTTTAAAAAGAAGGAAGTGTCATTAAGATATGGTACGAGCAGGTATTTTTATGAATCAAAGCATTTTTTTGTTAGTAATACTTGTAATCATCTTGATCATAAGGAAACATAAAAAGTAAGCGTCAAATAAGAAGGTGGATAGAAAATCTAATTCGTTCATGAGATAATTCTAAATAACCTTAAGTGTCTTAAGACTCTTAAGAGTTTTTAGCAAAGGAGGAGTTGGATGAATCAATTAACTATAGCTACTCATGAAGCGAAACTCGCTCTCTGGGCAGAGAGAATACAGGAATGCCATGAGAGCGGAATGTCTGTCAAAGATTGGTGTCGAAGTCAAGGTATATCAGATAAAACTTATTATTATTGGTTTCGAAAACTGAAGCAGGAGGCATTTGATAAACTTCCAGAAGAACAAAGAGAGAAACTTTTCCGAAAATCCAGAACTGTTTTTTCGGAAGTAAAAAAGCCCGTTTGCATATCGAACAGTTCAGATACGGCCGTTTCCGTTTTCAAAAATGATTTACAAATAGATATTAAAAATCATGCAGATCCAACTACTGTTAAGATGGTCCTTGACCTTCTGGGGCAGACATGCTAGGGGATATATCCCAGGCAGAACATATCTATATCGCATGTGGATACACAGATATGAGAAAAGCGATCGATGGACTGGCTGCAATTGTTCAAAACAATTTTAAGCTGGATCCGTTTTCAAACTCTTTGTTTCTGTTCTGTGGAAGAAAAAGGAACCGATTGAAAGCCTTGTATTGGGAAGGTGATGGCTTTGTACTCCTTTATAAGCGTTTGGAAAATGGACGTTTTCAATGGCCAATGAACGAAGAACAGGTCCGCATGATAACAGACCGGGAGTTTCGGTGGCTCATGGAAGGATTAGCGATCGATCAGCCGAAAGCAGTACAAAAGACAACCATAAAAAGAGCATTATAAAGTGCCTAAAATCCTTGATTTTACTGGATTTTCTGGCACTTTTCTGGTATACTGGTATTAGTAAAAAAACGAAGGAAATATTTTATGGGAACAAAAGAAGATCAGATAGAAGAATTATTCAAGAGAATAGAAGAATTAGAAAAGGAAAACAGCCGTCTACATGAGACGGTTGCTTTCCTAACCCATAAATTATACGGCAGTAGATCAGAGAAGACATCATCACTTCAGATTGAAGGACAGATGTCTCTTTTTGATGAAATAGAAGTTTGTGAAGACCAGACTGTAGAGGAACCCAAACTAAAAGATATTGAAGGATATCGCCGCAAGAAAGCAAAAGGACACAAGGAGCAATTACTGAAAAATCTGCCACATCATAAGAAACTTTGTACATTAACGGAGCAGGAACGTTTTTGCGAGACTTGTGGAGCACCTTTGTATTCTGTCGGGGAGGAATTCGTCAGAACAGAAGTAGAATATATACCGGCACAGATCCGAGTCATTGATTATTATCGAGAAACGTTTGAGTGTCGTGAATGTAGAAAAGCCGGCAGAGAATATATGGAGAAATCTCCCATGCCAGATGCCGTTATGCAGCATTCTCTCGCATCACCATCTACAATAAGCTGGGTCATCCATCAAAAATTCGAATTGGCGGTTCCTTTATACCGTCAGGAAAAGGAATGGGAAATGCTTGGATTAAAACTGAGTCGGGCAACCATGGCAAACTGGATCATGGTCAGCTTTCGCGACTGGCTTTCCCCGGTGGTAGATTTACTAAAGAAACACCTGCTGGAAGAAAGTTACCTGCACATCGATGAAACGCCTGTTCAGGTCATGAACGAAGAAGATCGTAAAAATACCACAAAATCTTATATGTGGGTATATAGTACGATCAAGGAAAGCGGTCATCCGATCCGCTACTTTGAATATCAGCCCGGGCGAAGTGGACAGTATCCGAAAGAGTTCTTAAAAGGATACAACGGTTTCATCCACACAGATGCCTATAAAGGCTATGAAGCAGTAAAAGGGATCACCAGATGCTTTTGCTGGACACATCTGAGAAGATATTTTGTGGATGCCCTTCCAAAAGATGTGAAACAAAAAGATAACACCATTCCGGCCACTGCAATCCAGTATATCAACAAACTGTTTGAAATCGAGAACAGATTGGAAATACTGTCTGCAGAAGGTCGAAAAGAACAGCGTCTCATTCAGGAAAAGCCTGTTTTAGATGCCTTTTGGTCGTGGGCAGAAACGGCAGCAAAAGAAATAGCTCCACGTTCGAAACTCGGTGCTGCTTTTACCTATGCATTTAATCAAAAAGAAGGACTCATGAATTACCTGCTGGACGGAAACTGTTCCATCAGCAATAACCTTGCCGAAAATTGTATCAGACCATTTACAATCGGCAGAAAGAACTGGCTGTTTTCAGGAAGTCCGAAAGGTGCAACTGCCAGTGCCGGTATTTACACACTTGTAGAGACTGCAAAGGCAAATGGATTAGATCCAATGAAATACATCACATTTATACTGGGTGATCTTCCTGGTACGGATTATTTAAACTATCCTGAATATTTGGATGATTACCTGCCATGGGGATCAATCGTACAAAAACGATGTAAATAATAATTGCCATCAGAGGAAGTATACTCCCTTTGGTGGCAATTTTAAATACACTATCTTATTTAACGCTTACGCCTATATCACTAGAATACCCACTTCTGCTTAATTAGTCAAGTGCAGCTTCCTATAATAAAAGGGAAAATTGGCATCAGGTAATGCTACTATTAAAGATGTATTGGAAAATAGTAGAAAGTATTTCGATGTAAATATATATGTATTAGACTATATTGAAAGTAAAACAATAGAATATATAAAAAACTCTTGACGATTCACACAAATCGTATTATAATGCTCAACACTCTTCATAAGGATTGTTAGATTGTTCTGAAGAGTATGAAGAGAATTTACAAGAGGTGAAAAGAAAGTATGACATTTTATCAGGAGTTACAGTTAAGTTCTATAGGGTCTAAACAATTGATTAAAAGTACAACAGAGAAGAAAGAAAAGATACGTCATATCTTGATTTACAATTTTAAAGTATATCTTGTAATGGCGTTTTGTGTTGCTGTGGTTTCATTATATAGCAAGCTTTTAGGAACGGAAAACAGCGTAGTAGGAGTGACTGTATTATTAGCGGTGTTGGTACTTCGTCAGGCTGATTTTGGTATTAAAACGACACATGGGTTAGGGTGCATTGCTGGTATTTTTGCGATTCTAATCATGGGGCCGAGAATGACGAATATGCTATCACCAATTTCGGCATTTGTGGTAAATATAGTTTGTATTATGTTGTTGATGATTTTAGGATGTCACAATGTGATTATGTACAACCATTCCACCTTTGTTTTAGGATATTTGTTGTTGCAGGGATATGATGTGACGGGACAGGCATACATATTGAGAGTGATAGGTTTGCTGGCAGGAATGGGAATTTGTATGGTGATTTTTTACTGCAAACAGAAAAATAGACCGTATCGTCGGAGCTTTTTAGATTTATTTCGGGAATTTGATATTACCTCTTTGCGAAACAGATGGTATATCAAGTTGACGTTTATTGTATCCAGTGCGATGTTAATTATGTCTCTTTTAAATTTGCCAAGAGCAATGTGGGCAGGAATTGCCTGTATGTCAGTTTGCCTTCCTTTTGCAAATGATTGTACTGAAAGGGCAGGAAAAAGAGGCTTGTTTAATATTGTAGGATGTTTGTTGTTTATTGGGTTATATACGTTTCTTCCAACGTCTATGTATCCGTACATTGGAATGATTGGTGGAATTGGAGTTGGATATTCAGCAGGATACGCCTGGCAGACGGCATTTAATACATTTGGTGCATTATCCATTGCATCTGGTTTATTTGGTATGCATGGTGCTGTGTTACTTCGTATGGGTGTGAATGTTTGTAGTGCATGTTATACGTTGGTTTGTGTTAAATTTTTGGATTGGATATCAAACTATGCTGGTTCTTGGAGAAGGGTAACAGAGTAGAAAATTTAAAAAAAGGACGTTTCTTTATTAAACTAAAATGTTTGACTATTATTTTTGTAAATAGAGGATGATTAAAAGCGATTAGGAAATCGGGTTTTGTAAAAATAGTCACTATTTCATTGTGATTATAGCCCGCTTTCCTTTTTGATTCGATTTTATTTTACAGATATGTTACAATTTTAGCAGGCTAAAATAAAAGGTGAGAAGGTTAGGGGAGGTTCGGTTTTGTATTTAGTTTCCTTATATTTTGATAAACAGACAGATTATATATTAAGTAATTTGATGAAACAGATAGCAAGAAAAAGTGGAAATAGTTATATGCTGGAACGACAAATACCGCCACACTTAACAATTGGAATGGTAAGGCAGGGAAAAGAAACGGATTTGTTGCAACACTTAGATAGGTGTGTTAAGTATTGGAATCGTACAGAGATTGCTATTGTTTCAATCGGTTGTTTTAAACCGCATGTATTATTTTTGGCAACCGTGTTGAACAGAGCATTGCACGAAATGTGTGTAGATGTAAACAAGGCATTTACAGAAGAGCAAAGCAGATACCAGCCATTTCATTGGTTGCCACATATTACGATGGCAAGAACGTTGAATGAACCACAGATGCAACAGGCATTCCATGTTTTACAGGCAAATTTTAATCCATTAAAGGGAACGATTACAGAGGTTGGATTATCAACAGGGAATCCATATCAGGATATAAAAAGATGGAAGTTATAGAGAAGCGAGGTAAGTACATTGAAAGAGAAGCAAATGGTAAGAATTATTAAAAAAAATGACGAAAGCTCAATGGAGTATCAGTTGGGAGATATATTGGAAGTAGACAGTACCTGGTATGGTGGTGTGACGGTAAAAAGTAATAGTGGGATTTTAGTGCCATTAGATAAGGATGAATATGAAAGCGTAGAGGAAAAAGAAGAGAAGATAGAGCAAACAACAGAACAGTTACCGACAGAGCAGAGGGATTTAGCTGTAGGGGATATTGTTCGCCATTTTAAACGGGAATGGGTATCTGAAACTACTTCAGAATATTTATATAAAATTTTGGCATTTGCCAGTCATACAGAAACAGGAGAAAGATTAGTAATATACCAAGGATTGTACGCTCCTTTTAAGATTTGTGCCAGACCATATGATATGTTTATGAGTAAAGTAGATAAAAAGAAATATCCAAATAGCAAGCAGCAATATAGATTTGAGAAATTTGATGAATAGTTATGTTGGCAGATCATTAGGATAACGGGGAAAGAAATGATAGATACAATAGAAATTGATTCCTATGTTTGTAGGATATATCGTACAAAAGAAAAACAAATACAAAATGTAATTTTCTGGTTTGAAAGTGTGGAACGGATAGATATAGCAGAGCAGATGTTTGAAAAGCTGAAAAGGGAAAAAGGACTTTCTGGTTTTGCTTTGGTTGTAGTTATGATTAAGGATTGGAATAAAGAATTGTCCCCTTGGAAAGCACCTGCAGTGTTTGGTTCGGAGGCGTTTTTGGGCGAGGGAGAGCAATTAAAGAATTGGTTATTAAAAATCGGTACGGCAAAGTTGTTGAAGGCATTATCTGTCTATGAAAGAAAACCAAAGTGTTATATTGGAGGCTATTCGTTAGCGGGATTGTTTGCTTTATGGGTTGCCTGTGAAAATGATTTTTTTGATGGTGTTGCCTGTTGTTCTGGCTCGCTTTGGTATCCGAGCTGGATGGAATATGCAAAAATGCATAAGCCGAAGAAAAGTACAAAAATATATTTGAGTCTAGGAAAAAAGGAAGAAAAGACACGAAATGCCATAATGAAAACGATTGGAGATTGTACACGAAATTTGGCTGCATTTTATAAAGAAAATGGACAGAGGGTTGTGTTAGAATGGAATAATGGCAATCATTTTTCGGATGTAGCAGAACGCTGTGCAAAGGGATGTGTTTGGTTATTAACGGAAGGTGACAATTGAAATAGAGTTACAGGTATGCTAGAAATGCGTGTATGTTGGAATTATCTGGTGAATAGAAAGAAAAGTAGGAGAGAAATATGAGTTTGATGAAGCAGATTCCGAAAGATTTTTATCGGGTGTTTCGGACTAAAAATCGGGAATATTATTTTGCTATTCTTGTGGAATTGTATAAGGCAAATATGGAAGAATATTATACCTTTGGAATGACAAAAAATGAGTGTCGGGATGTGGTGAATGAGACGATGGCAAGTCTTAAAATTGTCTGGCAGGAAGATGAGGAAGAACAGGAGGAAACAGTGTCACAGGGGCAGCAAATGCAGATGCGTACACCTGCTGCCAGATGTCTTTCTAATTTGTTGAAATGGGGATGGCTTCAGGAAGACTATGATGAGCAGTTGGACGAGGAAATCTATTCTTTTCCTGAATATAGTCAGATGTTTGTCGAGTTACTCTGGCAGTTAGGGCTAGATAGTGATAGTCAGGAACGGGAGAGTATTTTATCTATTTACAGTTTATTATACACATATTACATGGATAAGGACCGTAATAATGATATTATTAAAAATGCCTGGAAAACATCTCGTAGACTGACACAGCTTCTTACGAATATGCAGGATGGAATGCGAACATATTTTGATCGGTTATCCAAACAAAGTAACTTTCTTGGGATTCAGGAAGTATTATTACAGGAAATTAGTAATAGCGACAGCAAAAAATATGCCATGCTTACAACTACAGATAGTTTTTATCGTTATAAAGAGCAGGTGAAAGAACTGATTAGCCAGATTATTCGTGAGAATCAAGAAGAAAGCTTTCAATTACGCCAACAATGGATGCAGTTTACGCCAGAAACAAAAGAGGCACTTCGCGTAGAACGACAGATGAAGAGAAATGAAGAAACGAACGAGTATATGATAAGAATTGAGAGAGAGTTTGATCGAATTGAGGAAAAATATAATGGATTGATTGAGAAAAAGACGGAATTTGCAAAACGGGCATTGGCAAGAGTACAATTCCTGTTACAAGAGGGAATGGAACAAAGTGAGAATACAGCTACGTTAATCAAAATGATAGGGGAAAGACCAGACGGAGAAGAAATTTTGAGTACATTTCAGAAAGCATTACGTTTTTCTACCCCATTTACATTATTTACGGAAAAAAGTCTGTATCAGAAACGGGGAGCAACAGAAAAACAGTTTACACCAAAAGCGGTAGAAATGCAGTTAGAGGAAAAAGAAAATCTTACGGAATTTGTACCTAAGCCTTTGTATTCTGTAAAGGAATTGCAGGAATTTCGAGAAAAAAATACAAGCAATGGCAGATTTGTGGTGGATGAAACTACGGTTGAAAAAGTAGAAGATTTAGAAAAATTGATGCTGTTATGGCAGCAGTTTACAGCGGATACGGAACAGGATGCAGAAGAAAAAGTTACATTGGGAGGCAACTTGAAAAAGACGCTAGAGGGAGAAAACGAGGTTGCCTTTACACAATTGGTAATTAAGGAGGATTAGTATGTTCGCATATATGAATGAGGTTTCTCAGGCAGAACAGGATAAAATAAAAAAAGTGATTCAGGAATTGTTTCGACAGACCTGCATTTTAAAGATAAAATATAACCCAGAAACACTGATAGCAAAAGATAATGAAAAGTATTATATATGCAATAAGCACAGGGAATTTATAGCGGATTATCTGGAAATTTTAGGGTGTGAGTTACAACATGATTCCCAGGAGCATATTTTTCGTATTGTAGGAGAAGGTGTTCCAGTCTTGCGAATCAGTTTACATACAACAAAGATTTTATTGTTGCTTAAATTGATTTATCGGGAAAAAATGCTTGGAGAAGGATTACATGCAAGTGTGACAAATTTAAAAGAAATCCGAACGTATGGAGCAAATACAGGTTTATTGACAGGAAAATTGACAACAAGTGAATGGAGTGAAACCCTAAATTTGATGAAGCGACATCAGATATTGGAGATTCCTGGATCGGTGGCAAATGTAGAGGATGATACACCTCTTTATATATACAGTACGATTAATACATATTGTCCATCTAGAGAAATTAATGATCTGATTGCACAATATAAAGAGGAAACAGAGGAAGGAGAGAGACTGGAGAATGAAGGCGAAGAAGGTATTCAGACGGTTATGTTTGACTAATTGGGGAGGCGTAGATCATACTATATTGGAATTTAATGAATATGTAAACCTCTTTAGTGGAAAAAGCGGTTCTGGAAAATCAACGGCCATGGATGCATTGCAGGTTATTCTATATGGAAGTGTTTCCTCAAATTTCTTAAATCGTGCAGCGGATGACAAGAAAAATAAACGTAGTGTATTCGGTTACTTGCGAGGTGAGCAAAAGGATGGAACTGCGAATCGAGAGAAACAAGACTTTTGTTCTGTAATTGCATTGGAAATTGAGGATGTGAGGACGCATACAAAAAATTGTGTTGGCTTTAATTTTGAAGTGCGAAGTAAGGATACAGAATTGAATAAATTTGTGTATTTTAGTCATACGGGAGATATGCCGGAAGGAGGATACCTTACGAAAGAGGGGATACCTTTTACCAATGCACAGATGCGGGAATTGATTGAAGAGAGAGAACGGTCCATAGGAAACCGAGGACGCGCAGAAATCAATCGAATTTATAATACAAAAGAGGCATATTTAGCCACTTTATATCAAAAAATACTGGGCGGTATAGATGGCAGACGTTTTGAAACTATGGAAAAAAGTGCGATAGCCTTGCAAATGTCCAATGGAACGGGACAATTTATTAAGGATTATATGTTCCCACAGGGTACAGGAGAAGCTATCACACAGCTTAGTGAGCAGTTGGGAGCATATCGTGATATTTGCGAGCGGATTGAGGATATAAAAAAACGAATCGGATTACTGGAAAATGTGCAAAAAGCAGGAATTAAACTTTCTACCGCAAAAGCAGAACAGGTGCATTATAGTAGTTTGATAAAATGTCTAAACATTGTGGATGCGAAGGATCACATTGCTGCCTGGCAAGCAGAAAAAGAAACGGTAGATGGGGAACTGATACAGTTAAAACAAGTACAAGAAAAGTTTCAAAAGCAGGAAGAAAGTATAAATGAACAGTGGACACAGGCAAAGGCAGATTTACAGTCCAGTGACCTTGGACATTATAAGGAACATTTGGAAGAATTGAACAGACGAAGTGAAATGCTTGCGGCAAATAACCGAAGATGGAGAACGGTTACGGAAGGGTTGAAGCAGTGGGGTGAAGATGACTATATCAATGATTATTTAAGTGGACAGGTGCTTAAAAAAATTGACCTTTTTCTTAAAGAGCAGGTAACAACAGAAAAATGCGTCGAATTGCGAGAAACCTTATTGGAAGAGAAAAAGCAATTGGAAAAAGAATTGGGAATGTTGCAGGAGGATTATCGGGAGATAAAGAAACAACTAGAAGAAAGACGCAGCATTGTAAATGACATGAAGCAGGACAGAAAACCATATGGGGCAAAACTGAAAAAAGCCCAAGCTGAGTTACAGGAGCATTTGCAATATGCCTGTGGAAAAGATGCTAAAGTTTTTGTGCTTGCGGATTTATTTGATATTCAGGATGCAGAATGGAAGAATGCAGTAGAAGGCTGTATGGGAAAACTTCGTTTTGCTCTTATCACAGAGCCAAAATATGCAGAAGAGGCGGCAAAGCAGTTTCGCAAGTTATCCCGTCATGAAAATATTGATTTGATTAATGCAAAAGCATTGCAGGAATCGCAACCAAAGAGCAGAGAGAATTCTCTTTATGAGACGGTAATTTGCGAGAAAGATTATGTGGATGATTGCTTAAAACGGTTTCTAGGTAGTATTATCAAATGTCAGACAGAAGAAGAAATGATTGCGGCTGGAAATGCGATTACAAAAGACTGTTATTCCTATCATAATTTTATGTTCCGCCATTTACGAAAAAAGGATTATGAAATGGCATTTATCGGAACAAAAGTTTCAAAAGTCAAACTAGGGGAATATGAACGAGAGCTAGAAAAGATGGAAAAACGATTTGCAGCATTGGGTGAGCAAATTAGTCATATGAAGTTGATGTATGATTATGAAATGTTGGCAGAGAACCCTTTTGATTATATGGAATTTTCAAAAGCAGGAACTGAATTAGAAGAGACTATGGCAGAGATTGAAAAACTGCATACGGTCATTGATAATCTGGAAAAGGGAGAATTTCGCGAACTACAGCAGAGGGAAGAACAGCTTCATAAAGAATACAAAAATCTGCGGAAACAGAGCAGAGATTGTAATATAAGGATACAGGAAAAAACAGCACGCGTTGCAGGATTGGCGGCAGACATAAAAGGAAAAGAAGAAGAATTAAAGGAATTAGAGATTGGATATACAGAAAATACAAAAATAAAAGAAGAAATTCGACAAGAACGAGAAAAGGGAATTAGTGGCATCACACTAAACAACAGATGGATAAGAAAAATAAAAGAAGCAAGGGAGACAGAAGAGGAGGCAAAACAAGAGAGAACAATAGCCAGAGAAGAATATATTACAAATTATCCGAACTCAGAATTTACAGGATGGGAGCCGGATAATGAAAAGTATGATAGAAAACTGGTAGAATATCAGAAAAACTATGAACCACAGTATCAGGAAGAATTTGAAAAACAATGCAGTCTGATTTATAAAAGTCTACGGGACAATGTGATTGCCAAAATACATGGAGACATCAAAGCTGCGCATAGACATAAAGAGGAGATTAATCGTTTGCTCCGCGAAACAAACTTTGCAGACAGTTGTTATCAAATTGATATTGAGCCTGCGGATAATGCGGATGGACAATTTTACGATATGCTTATGGCAGAGGAATTAGATACCAAAAATCCAGATAATGATGGATTTGAGGGACAATTAAGTCTAGGGGAAAATGCATTTTATCAAAAATATGAGATGCAGATAAAGGCATTGATGGAAAAATTTATGCCTGCCAAAAACATAGATGAAGTGCAGGTGAAAAAGTATCAGGAGGAAATGAACAAATATGCAGACTATCGCACGTATCTGGCATTCCGAATGAATGAAATTGTTACGGATTCGGAAGGAAAAACTATACGCAAAAATTATGTAGATGAAATGGCAGGAAGAGATTCGGGCGGGGAAGGACAAAATCCAAAATATGTAGCCTTGCTTGCAGGTTTTGCCATGTTGTATATGTCACAGACAAATCGAGATTCAAAAATAAAACTGGTATTGCTGGATGAAGCATTTTCTAAGATGGATCAGGAGCGAAGTGCAGTATGTTTACAATATGCTAGAAAGATGGATCTTCAGCTTATCGTTTGCGTTCCAGATGAACGCTTACAATCGTTGATTCGAAATGTAGATAGTGTCTATGGATTTCGAAGAAAAAACAATCGAATATCCATGATGCATATTGATAAAGGTTCTTACTTGAAAATGATGGAAGGGGAAGAAGAACATGAAACTATTACTGGTAGAGGATGATCAGGGGATCGTAGAAAATCTGACTGCCTTTTTAAAAGAGGAAGATTTTGAAGTAGAGGCGGTCAATGGACAAAAAGATGCAATTCGATGTTTAGAAGAAAAGAAATATGATTTAATGTTATTGGATGTATCTTTGGCAGATGGAAACGGATTTGCAGTTTGCGCAGCTGCAAAGGCTATTACGGATATTCCGGTTATATTTTTGACTGCCTCTGGTGACGAATATAGTGTTGTTACCGGGCTTGACATGGGAGCAGATGATTATATTGCAAAACCCTTTCGTCCTAGAGAACTGGTATCAAGAATGAAGAGTGTTCTGCGAAGATGTGGAAAGACAAATGCAGTCTTTGAAATTGGTAAACTTTCTGTAGATACCGTAAAAGGAACGGTGTTAAAAGCAGGAGAGGAGGTTTTCCTTTCTGCCTTAGAGTACCGCCTTCTTTTAATGTTTGTAAATCACAGAGGAGAAGTGTTGTCTAGAAATCGGTTGTTAGAGGAAATTTGGGACATTGCAGGAGAGTTTGTAAATGATAACACATTGACAGTATATATTAAACGATTGCGGGAGAAAATCGAAGATGATCCGCAAAAACCGATTTATATAAAGACCATACGAGGAATTGGGTATCGATTAGAGTAAGTTCTGCACAAAAACTCTCAGAGTAAATTGAGTTTCGTAGTCACCTATTAATAGTTGCCTAGAAAGGAGAAAAGAGTGAAAGTAACAACATTACTTAGAAATCCAGAAGTAAAGTGGAGCGTTGGCATTTATATTGCATTCGTATGTCTGACAACCATTACAGGTAGTTGTATATGGGGAATGAAAGTAGGACTTTTTGCCTTTTGTATATCTAGCATTAGTATAGGGATACATCTGTTTTTTTCGATCAGGAGATACAATGACCTTGCACAATTAGCAAATCAATTGGATGAGATTTTACATGGAAATCGGCGGCAATTGTTACGTGAGGAGCAGGAAGGCGAATTATCGATTTTGAAAAATGAAGTGAGTAAAATGGTAATTCGATTACAGGAGCAGGCAGAGCATTTGCAAAAGGAAAAAGTATTTTTGGCAAATTCCATTGCGGATATTTCACATCAGATACGAACTCCTTTGACTTCTATCACATTGGTTGTTTCTTTGTTATCAGAGCCTAAGGTAACAGAAGAGCGAAGAAGGCAACTGTTACGAGAACTAAAGCAACTGTTAAAACGAATTGATTGGTTGATCAACACATTGCTGAAAATTTCAAAACTGGATGCAGGAACCATACCTTTAAAAAGTGAGAAAATTAAAATGGTACATCTGTTAGAAAAAGCGAAAGAACCATTGGAAATTTCCATGGAATTAAGAGAAATTGCATGGAAGATTTCTGTAGATGAAAACATTGCATTTCAGGCAGACTTTGCTTGGACGTTAGAAGCAGTAGAAAATATATTAAAAAATTGTATGGAGCATACCCCAGAAGGTGGAGAGATTGTTGTAGAAGCGGTGGAAAATAAAATTTATACGGAATTAACCATTGCGGACAATGGAGAAGGGGTAGATGAAGAAGATTTACCGCACATTTTTGAACGTTTTTATAAAGGGAAAAATGCGAGCAAGGAAAGTATTGGAATAGGTTTGGCTTTGGCAAAGACTATTATGTTGTCACAAGATGGAACGATATGTGCAGAGCGGAGAGCCGAAGGAGGCACACGCTTTATTTTAAGGTTTTATCATAGATGGTAACAAGAGGAAAGAACTGGATATGGAATAAAGGAAGAATTGACCGGGAATGTTATGCCTTTGGTAGACAGCCCGGTCAAAGTCATTTTTTGGAAAAATAGGAAGCGAACATACAGAAAATTAGAGAGATAGGAAAATAAAATTAGAAAGTGACAGTTTTGTCATTTTGCAGTCATGGTGATGTCACTTAAGATTGTTATACTAAAATAGCAGAACGGAAAGAAAGCGATTAGAATGAGGAGGATACTATGGAGATATTAAAAGTTGAAAATCTAAAAAAGGTATATGGAAAAGGTGAGAATCAGGTCGAGGCATTGGGCGGAGTATCTTTTTCGGTACAACAGGGAGAGTTTGTTGCTATTATTGGACCTTCTGGTTCAGGAAAGTCTACCTTACTTCATATTCTAGGAGGTGTAGATAGACCAACCGCTGGAACAGTATTGGTAAATGGAATTGATGTGTATAAGCAAAAGGAAGAGCAACTTGCCATTTTTAGAAGAAGAGAAGTAGGGCTTATTTATCAGTTTTACAATTTGATTCCTGTTTTGAATGTAAAAGAAAATATTACATTACCTGTGTTAATGGATGGAAGAAAAGTGAATGAAGAAAGATTAGAGGAATTGATTGGTATTCTAAAATTAAAAGGACGGGAAAATAATCTGCCAAATCAGTTATCTGGAGGACAACAGCAGAGAGTATCCATTGGAAGAGCACTGATGAATGCACCTGCAGTTGTTCTGGCGGATGAACCGACAGGAAATTTGGATTCAAAAAATAGTCATGATATTATGAATTTATTAAGAGAGTCTAACAAGAAATATAATCAGACGTTGATTGTCATTACACATGACGACAATATTGCCTTACAGGCGGACCGTATTATTGCAATTGAGGATGGGAAGATTGTAAGAGATGAGGTGACACGCTAATGGGAGTATTTCAGAAATATACACTAGAAACATTAAAGAAGAACAAAGTAAGAACGTTTGTTACTATTATTGGTATTATTCTTTCTGTAGCTATGTTTACTGCAATTACAACCATTATTAGCAGTTTGCAGTCATATATGGTAAACGTGGCGATTGAGGATAATGGAAGCTGGTATATTTCCTTCAAAGATATCAATGGAAGTGACAAAGATATGCTTTTGAAAAGCAGTGAAATAAAGAAAAAAGTTTCACTGGAAGAAATTGGTTATGCTGAGTTGGATGAAGTAAAGTATGCAGAAAAACCATACGTGTACCTTGTTGGTGCAGATAAAAATTGCAAGGAGTTGTTGCCAATTCATTTAACGGAAGGAAGAATGCCTGAAAAAGAAGGAGAAATCCTATTACCAACACATTTACAGGCAAGCCTAAAGTCTCCTAATCAATTGGGTGACCAGGTAACTTTTCAAGTCGGACAACGTGTGGACAAACAGGGAGAAGTATTGACACAAAACAGTTCGTATGATGAAGAGAATGAAAAAATTGTAAAAAAAGAAGAAAAGAAATATACGGTAGTTGGTTTTTATGAACGACCATCTTTTGAGGGATATGATTCACCTGGATATACAGCAATTACAGTTCCAGAAAAGAATCCACAGCATTATTACGAGGTGTATGTCAGTCTTAAAAAAATAGGAAATACATTTCAATTTGAAGAGAAGCAGATAGAAAAAATGAAAAGTCCGATTGCACATTCTTTAACGAATACAGAATTGCTTCGCTATAGTGGAAATGTTAAAACTGGAACGATGAGAAATGCATTGTATTCCATGGCTGGAATTTTAATTGGAATTGTTATGCTTGGTGCGATTACGTTGATTTATAATGCGTTTTCTATTTCCGTAGGAGAGCGAACAAAACAATTCGGTTTATTGAAATCAATTGGAGCTACGAAACGCCAGATACGAAATTGTGTTCTTTTTGAAGCTTTTAGTTTATGTTGTATTAGTATTCCTTTGGGAATCGTTGCAGGAATTGGCGGGATTGGAACTACGTTGTATCTGTTGCGTGGTAAATTTAATTTGATTGTAGCAGAGGCATCCACTGTACCATTAAAGTTGGTAATTAGTTGGCAGGGAATCATTGTAGCGGTGATAGTCAGTGTGATTACAGTGTTTATTTCTGCACTTATTCCAGCAAGACGAACGATGCGGATGAATGCAATTGAAGCTATACGACAAAGTCAGGATATTAAAGTGAAACCAAGACAGGTAAAGGGCGGAAGATGGACCTATCGTTTATTTGGTTTTGAGGGAATGTTAGCATATAAATATTCCAAAAGAAATAAGAAACGTTATCGTGCAACTATTATTTCCTTATTTTTCAGTATTGTATTATTTATTTCTACAAGTACATTTTGCGAGTATTTGACTTCGTCTGTAGAGAATTTGGTAGATGATTATACATGTGAAATTACAGGTTATTCTTATAGTTCGGAAACGGAGATGAATCATCTTGATGTGGAGAAACAATTTCATCAAATAGAAAAACTGGATGGTGTGGATGATTGCGCATATATAATGGATGGTGGAAATATATCTGGATTAATTCTTAATAAAGATGATATTTATACGAAAGAGTATTTCCCCTATCTAAAAGCAATGGGTTTTGAGAAAACAGAAGAAGATTTTGCAAGGATTACATTGGTGTTTATGGAAGATAAGGAGTATCGTACCTACCTAAAAGAAAAGAAATTGGATGAAAGCACGTATATGGATACGAAAAATCCAGTTGCAGTTGTATACAACAATAAAAAATATTATGACGATACACAGAAAAAGTATATTACATTTGCACCATATCAATCTTCTGTAAAAGAACTGGAATTGGAAGTTCCAAAAGAGAAAAAAGGATATTCCCAGGAAGAAATTATTTATGATGATAACGGAAAGAAGCAATGCGAGTATTTTGATGAAGATTCTGGAGAAAGCATGACGCTTCCGTATAACAAAGAAAATGTAAAAAAAGTGAAAATTAAAATTGGTGCATTGGTGAATGGTTCTACACCAAGAATGATAAGTCGAAGCGAATATAGTAGTGGAAGTTATTGTCAATTGTTGTATCCATATAGTGCAAGGAATACTGTATTGGGTATGTTTTCAAAAAAGTGGAATCAGATGGGATCGCGCTTTATAACAAATTATTATATTTGGGCAAAGAATACAGACAAAGCTTGGGATTCGGTTGATAAGTACCAAGAGAAATGGAATAATAACAATGAAGATATAAGTGTTAATTTCTATAACCAGAAAGAAGAGATAGATACCAATCGAGCATTGTTGCTTGTTGTGCAGGTATTTGTATATGGTTTTGTTACGTTGATTAGTTTAATTGCAGTAGCGAATGTATTCCATACGATTTCAACCAACATTCAATTAAGAGGAAGAGAGTTCGCCATGCTAAAGTCAGTAGGTATGTCACAAAAAGGATTGTTACGGATGATGAAATATGAATGTTTACTATATGGAATCAAGAGTTTAGCGGTTGGTATTCCTGTATCAATTGGTGCGTCCTATTTGATTTCTAAGTCTGTAGGACAAGGCATAGAAATGGGCTATATATTCCCTGGAATGAGTATAGTAATTACGGTAATTGGTGTGTTTGGTATTGTATTTACTACTATGCTTTATGGTATGAATAAGCTCAAAAAAGAAAATGTCATGGATGCATTAAAGAAAGAAAATATTTAGTTCGGTTAAAAGTATTATTTTGTATTGCGTAGTATAAAATCACTGAAAATCCACAAAATAAGAAAGGCAGTTGTTTGAAAAAACAACAAAGGACAAAGGAGGAGAGAATTGGTTGTACGATTCTTTCCTTCTTTTATGTGGAGGATGTTATGAAAAAAAGAGATAATTTTTCAGGTACATTAGGATTTGTGATGGCTGCGGCAGGAAGTGCTGTTGGTTTGGGAAATATGTGGCGTTTTCCCTATTTGGCAGCAAAAGATCATGGCGGTGTATTTTTGCTTTGCTATATTATATTGACCATTACGTTTGGATTTACTTTGCTTACAACAGAGATTGCCATTGGAAGAAGAACCGGGCAAAGTCCTTTGACTGCATATGGAAAAATTAATAAAAAATGGGGATGGATTGGTAGCTTAGCCTGTTTGGTACCCATTCTTATATTCCCCTATTATTGTGTGATTGGTGGTTGGGTAATGAAATATGTAACCGTTTATGTGATGGGACAGAGGCAGCAGGCGGTTGACAATGAGTATTTTGCTTCCTTTCTTAGACAGGGAAGTACACCAATTGTATTTATGGCTATTTTTCTTTTTATCACTTGGTTTATTGTATACAGAGGAGTAGACAAAGGAATAGAACGATTTAGTAAAATACTTATGCCAATATTGCTTGTTTTTGTATTATTTATTTCTGTGTATTCTTTGACCATTTCCTATACGGATGAATCTGGAATTACAAGAACAGGATTAGATGGTGCGAAGTTTTATCTCCTTCCTGACTTTTCGACCATCACAGTAAAATCCTTTTTTGTCACGTTGATGGATGCCATGGGACAGTTGTTTTTTTCGATTAGTGTAGCAATGGGAATTATGATTACCTATGGCTCTTATGTAAAAAAAGATACAAATTTGATGAGCGCGATCAATCAAATAGAAATTTTTGATACATTTGTTGCTGTAGTAGCAGGTTTAATGATTGTTCCAGCGGTATATATTTTTATGGGAAGCGAAGGAATGGATGCTGGACCAGGATTAATGTTTGTTTCTTTACCGAAAGTATTTCATGCAATGGGAAAAATAGGAGGATGGATGGGAGGCATATTCTTCATCATGGTAGCATTTGCAGCGATTACCTCCTCTGTATCTATGATGGAAGCGGTTGTTTCCAGTTTGATAGATCGATTTCGACTTTCAAGAAAAAAATCGGCTGCCATAGTAGGAGGATATGCTTTTATAGGTGCTGTGGTTGTTTGCTTGGGATATAATAAACTATACTTTAACGTATCACTTCCCAACGGAACACAGGGACAGATTTTAGAAGTATTAGATTATATTAGCAACTATTGTCTTATGCCTTTTGTTGCATTTTTTACTTGTATTTTAATTGGGTGGGTGGCAGGACCAAAGGTGATTATGGAAGAAATATGTTTCGGGGGATATAGTTTCAAACGAAAAAAATTATATATCGTGATGATTAAATATATTGCACCATTTTTGCTGTTTTTGTTATTGCTACAGTCCTTGGGACTATAAGCGAAGCCTTGCGATGATTTGTGCCAAATCCTCTGCGGAGTCTACCGTATCATGTAAAATCCATTGCATAAAAATATTGTAAAGAGCACCAGCATAAAAATAAAAAGGGTAAGAGCGAATACATTTATGCTCATCAAAGGCAGGCTGTTTTCGGATATAGTCGTTTAAAGCGTCTAGTAATAAACTGTCCATGCCTGCTTTATGAAGGCATAGGGCAAAGTGTTTATATTGCTGAAAAAACAGCAAGCTTTGTAAGATGTGTTCGTAGCTATGAAAGGAGTTGGCGTTATTTTGTTCTACCGTGTTCATATAGCGTTCTAAAATGTATTTCATATAATATTGCAAAATTTCTTCTTTAGAAGAAAAGTATCGGTAATAGGACATGCGGGAAACGCCAGCTTTTGCGACAAGGTCTTTTATATGAATTTCTTTTAAGTCTTTCTTTTCCATTAACTGAAGCAATGCTTCTGCGATGTATTGTTTTGCATCCTGTGCCATAGTAACCTCCCATTTTATAAGTTTTAACCGAATCAAGTAAGCCCCCTGCTTCAATTGCAAATATCCACTTGACTGCGTATTATTTTGGTTCATTTCTGTTGGTTATAGTATATATGGTTTTGAAATATAAAACAAGTAGTTTTAAAAACTACAATAATACAAAAAAGTGACAGAAGTGCCTGTTTTGTAAATTGATTTCTATCTGGTTATTAACTACAATATATGTAGTTTTTGAAACTACATTATGTAGAAAAAAGTAGAATATGGTAGTGCGAAAGATAGAAAGCAATTAGTAAGGCTTTTGATTTGTTTGATCGTTTAATAAAAACAATCGCAGAAAGGAATTAAAATGAAAGAATTAAGGATTGGGAACAAAGTAGCAAGACTTCCAATTATTCAAGGAGGAATGGGCGTTGGTGTCAGTCGTGGACGTTTAGCAGGTGCAGTAGCAAAGGAAGGCGGGATTGGCATTATATCCACTGCACAAATCGGATATGATTTGGAAGGGTTTGATAAGGATCAAGAAGGCTGCAATCTTAGAGCCATCAGAGAACATATTGCAATGGCAAAAGAGATGTGTAATGGTGGATTAGTCGGTGTAAATGTAATGGTAGCATTAAAACAATACCGGGAACATGTAAAGGAGGCTGTGAAGGCAGGTGCAGATGTTGTAATTTGTGGTGCGGGACTTCCTATGGATTTACCAGAATTGGTCGCAGGTAGTGATACAAAGATTGCGCCAATTGTATCTTCTGCCAGAGCGGCAAGATTACTATTACAGAAATGGAAAAGAAGATACGATTACATCGCAGATTTTTTAGTAATTGAGGGACCAAAGGCAGGTGGGCATCTTGGATTTACAAAAGAAGATGCAGTGAAAGATATAAATTTTGATGAAGAAATAAAGGCAATTATAGCAGTAGTAAGAGATATGGAAGAAAAATGCGATGCAAAAATTCCTGTTATCGTAGCAGGTGGAATTTTTGATAAGAGGGATATTGACCATGTTATTTCTCTTGGAGCGGACGGTGTACAGATTGCAAGTCGTTTTGTTGCAACCTATGAATGTGATGCTTCGGATGCATATAAACAGGCATATATAAACGCAAAGGCGGAAGATGTCCGTATTATACAAAGTCCGGTGGGAATGCCTGGTAGAGCAGTAAACAATGCCTTTTTGAAAAAGGTTGATGAAGGAAAGGTATGCGTAGATAAATGTTATAAATGTCTTGGAAAATGTAACCCCACAGAGATTCCATACTGTATTACAAAAGCGCTTGTAAATGCAGTGAAAGGTGATTTGGATAATGGGTTAATTTTTTGTGGTGCAAATGTGGGGCGTATCAATACCATTGTCAGTGTGCATGAATTGATGGCAGAATTAACGGAAGAAATAGAAGTTGGCATTGCTGAAACAGAAAGAATTGCTGGATAAAATTGGATAGTGAAAAAATAAAAACGGCAGAATATAGCGTTGGGAGGATACTCCAGTTATATTTTGCCGTTTTGTTGTATTAAACGACTGAAACTGGTAAAGTGTGTTCCAGAATTAGTAGAAAAAATCAAAACAACAACATGCTGTTGATTTTGAACGTGGTTTGTATTATAATGTCGTTTAAAAGAGGAGACACAACATGCGAGATGAAATAAATATGGTATCAACTCATATAAAATTAATCAATGAGTTGATTGAAAAAAAAGCAAATCAAAAATTAAAAATCTATGGTATTACCGTATCACAAATACGGGTAGTAGTTGTTTTAAAAGCGGCAAAAAATGAGACTTGTTCTATGAAGGAGCTGGAAAAATCATTGAAATTGTCGCAGCAAAATATTGTAGGTTTGGTAAAACGGTTAGAAGAGAAAAAGGTTTTATATAGTTTTCCAGATAAAGAAGATAAACGAATAAAGCATGTTAAGTTGACCGATTCGGGAAATCAGTTATGTGATACGATTGCGTTCGAATTAAAAAAAATGGATGAGTGGATTTTAGAAGCGTTGACAGAGGAAGAAAAAGAGAATTTTTCTAGTTTGTTAAAGAAAATATATTCTCATGTGATGGGAGATTCGGAATATTCAAGTCAGATATTGAAAGAATAAAAGGTATAAGAGGGGGTATTATGGGAACAGAAAAAGAGATACATTATTATCAGACCTATACGGATGATTTTGTATTTAGCAAAAACCAGGATTTTCAATTACCAGAGGATTATTTATGGGTCAATGAAACAAAGGGACACCAGCTTTTAGAAAAAATTCTTTTAAAAGTTGCTGGTGTTTTTGCAAATATTTATTGCCGAGTATTTTTACATGCCAAAGTAGTAAACAAAAAAGTGTTACGGCAGTGCAAAGAGGAAGGAATCTTTTTATTTGGAAATCATACACAGGAAGTAGGCGATGTATTTTTACCTAAGTTGTTATGCGGAGGCAAACGATATTTTGCCATTGCGTCAGCAGCAAATTTAGGAATTCCTGTGATTGGAAAATTATTACCATGGTTGGGGGCGTTGCCGATACCAAATGATTTTAGAAAAATGAAAGATTTTAAGCAGGCAGTTTATAAACGAATAGAAGAAAAAAAGTGTATTGTGATTTATCCAGAGGCACATGTATGGCCATACTGTACTTGGATACGTCCGTTTCCTGCAACTTCTTTTCATTATCCTGTAGAAAGCAAAACGCCATCCTATGCGATGACTACGACATATCAAAAAAGAAAATGGGGAAAAAAGCCTAAGATTTCAATATATGTAGATGGACCTTTCTATGCGGAGGAAGGATTATCAAAAAAACAGCAGCGGGAAAAATTGAGAGATACTGTATATGGGGTAATGAAGGATAGAAGTCAAAATAGTAATTATGACTATATGATCTATAAACTAAAAGGGAGGGAATAGAAGAGTATGAACATTTTATATTGCGGAGATAAAAATATAGAAGATGGATTGATTCTTTCTGTATTGTCGCTCTTGAAAAATGTGAAAGAAGCATTATCTATTTACATTCTTACTATGCAGAGTGAGGACGTAGATTGTAGTTGTCAGGCAGTTACGGAAAGCACGATAGAGTATTTGAACCAAAAGGTGAAACAAAGCAATGTAGAGAGTTTTGTTAAGAAAATTGATATGACAAAATATTTTCAGGGGGATAAGCCACTTGCAAATTTAAAGACTCGTTTTACTCCTTTTTGTATGTTGCGACTTTATGCAGATTTGGTGGAGGAGCTTCCAGACCGTTTGCTTTATTTGGATAATGATGTGATTTGTAGAGGAGATTTAGAAAGTTTTTATTATCAGGATATGCATAATACAGAATTAGCGGGGGTATTGGATTACTACGGTTCTTGGTTTTTCAGAAAACAATTTTGGAAGAGAGATTATGTAAATTCAGGTGTATTGCTTTTAAATTTGGAAAGAATAAGAGAAACGAAATTATTTGAACAGTGTCGGAAAAGGTGTAGAGAAAAGAAGATGTTTATGCCAGATCAATCCGCTATCAATAAATATGCTGTGGAAAAAAAATTGCTTGCTCGCAGATATAATGAACAGAGAAAATTACATGCCAATACCGTATTACAGCATTTTACTACCAGTTTCCGTTTTTTACCATGGTTTCATAAAGTCAGTGTAAAGCCATGGCAGATAGAAAAAATGCATAGGGTACTTAAATTACATGAGTATGATGCATTGTTAGAAGAATATGTGAATGTACAAAAAAGTATTCAAAATGAGAATCAGAAGACCGAAGGAGGAGTTGCATGAGACCGATAATACCTGTATTTTTTACAATTGATGATGGATATGCACCATTGTTAGGGGTGGCATTACAGTCTATGATAGAGAATGCATCTAACGAATATCAATATCATATTCATATTATTCATGAAGATGTTTCGGCGGAAAATCAGAAAAAAATATGTGCTCTTGGAGGGGATAATTTTAAAATTGCATTTTCCTCCATGGAGAAATCTTTAGAAGATATTACGAATCGAACGGAAAATTATCTTCGTTGTGACTATTTTACAATGACAATTTATTTCCGTTTGTTTATTCCGGAAATGTTTCCACAGTATGACAAAGGAATTTATATTGATAGTGATATTGTTGTACCGGGAGATATTTCGCAGTTATACAATATTGATTTGAAAGACAATTATATTGGGGCTTGCCCGGATCATTCTGTTTCTAATGTTCCTCCACTTGCAAAATATATGGAGCAGGCGTTAGGAATTGATAAATATGAGTATATAAATTCAGGTGTCTTGTTGATGAATCTGAAGAAAATGCGGGAAAACAAGTTTAGTGAACACTTTTTGTCTTTACTAAAGAAATATCATTTTGATTGTTTAGCACCGGACCAGGATTATCTAAATGCCATGTGCTATGGAAAAATTTGTTTTTTGGATAAGTGCTGGGATGTGATGCCAAATAAGATGGAAAAAGTTCCATTTCGCAATCCTAAATTGATCCATTACAATTTGTTTGATAAGCCATGGTGCTACGATGGGATTCAGTATGAAGAGTATTTTTGGGATTATGCAAAAAAGACTGTATTTTATGAGGAATTAAAGAAATTTAAGCAAGAGTATTCTGAGGAAAAGAAACAGTCAGATACAGAGGCGTTTGAGCGATTACTAAAGAAGGCAGAAATTATTCCAGATACAGAGATTACATTTAAAAAAGTATATGAAAGTGGAGTAAGCGTAAGATTATGATAATAGGGAAAAATAAACAACAGGTAATTCAAAATATTGAAAAAGCTGCAAAAAACGAAGATTTTTATGCAAAGGTGGAGATTGATGATCCAGAGCTTTCTGTAAAAATGGAAAATCGTTTGTTAAAGAAATATTTAAGAACAAGGAAAAAAATAGGATATATCATTCGAAATATTGTTGCAAGAGCCATTGTGGATACAGCATCCAGAGGGATAAATCGGACCACCGAATATGAGGGATTGGAGAATATCAAAAACATAAAAAGTGGAGCGATTGTGACAAGCAATCACTTTAATCCAGTGGATAATACGGCTGTGCGAATGGCGGTAAAAAAGACTAGAAGAGGAAGATTATATATTGTAAGCCAAATCAGTAATCTTGCTATGGGAAGCTGGGTTGGTTTCTTAATGCGTTTTACGGATATTATTCCAATTTGCGCAAGAAATAAAAAATACATGAACCATCAATTCGCACCAATCATACAAAAATTAGTGAGAAAAAAACAGTGGGTGTTGATTTATCCAGAGCAGGAGATGTGGTTTAACTATCGAAAGCCTAGACCACCGAAAAGAGGTGCGTACTATTACGCAGCTAAATTTAATGTTCCAATCGTTTCTTTCTTTGTGGAAATCAGAGATATGGACGAAAAAGAAAATGAGGAATTTTATAAAGTAAAATATATCGTACATGCACTTCCTGCTATTTATCCGTCTCCAGATTTGAGTGTCAAGGAAAATAGTGTTCGCATGATGCAAACGGATTATGAGCAAAAGAAAGCAGCTTATGAAAAAGCGTATGGAAAAGCAGTAGACTATGCATTTGATTTATCGGATATAGCAGGATGGATTGGGGAAAAATAAAAAGATAAGAAAGACCTTTTAAGTAGATAAGGGAACGGACCAGTATCTACTTAAAAGGTCTTTTTTGCTTTATAAAAGTTTAAGAGCATCCATGACATATCCACTTATTCTGCTGTAGAAAATGCGGTTTCTAAAATAGTGTTGACAAATTGTATATAACTGTATATACTGTATATACATGAAGGGAGAGTGAAATAATATGAAGGAAAAAGAAAAAATGCTATTGAATGTATGTGGGTTATGTAAATCCTATGAACGGTTTGCTTTGCAGGATATTTGTTTTTCCCTAGAGCCTGGTTATATTTTGGGTGTCATAGGGAAAAATGGTTCTGGCAAATCTACGTTGATAAGAATGCTACTGGGTAGCAGAAAGGGAACAGGAGAGGTGCAGCTTGGCGGTTGTTCCTGGAGTAATGTAGTTGCGTATAGAAAGCAATTGGCGTTTGTCTTAAAGGATACACCTTTTCCTGGAATTATGAATGCGAAGGATTGTGGAAACTATTATGGAAAGTGGTACGATGGATTTGACCTGAAAAAATATTTGCATTATTTAGAACAATTTCAGATTCCAGAAAAACAAGCAATAGAAAAACTTTCCACAGGGCAAAAAATTCGTCAGCAATTAGCATTTGCCTTGTCCTATCAGGCAAAATTATATCTGTTTGATGAAGCAACTGCAAATTTAGATGTAAAGTTTAGAGATGAGGTGTATCAGAGCATAAGGCAACTGGTGGCAACGGAAGAAAAGAGTGTTATTTTTGTCGGTCATCTGGTAGAGGAACTGGAACAGTTTGCCGATTACGTATTATGGCTTCATCAGGGAAAGCAAAAATATTTTGGTACGATGGAAGATTTAAAAGAGCAATATCGTATTGTGGAAATGAGTAAAGAGAAACTTGAGAATCAGTTTCAATGCAGCGAAAAAGATATTTTAATTGGTAGGGAAAATGCGCATCATCAGGAATATTTGCTGCGAACAGAAGTTGTTAAAAATTGTCCCGATTTGTTGGAGTATAGTCGTTATGGAACAATCAAAGAATTGATGTATTATTTAGAAAAGGTGGAATCGATATGAGAGAGGCAATAGACGAAATTAAGATGGAGGCGGCAAAAAAGCCTGTGTTGTTTTTAATAGAGGTGGCGTTTCTGGTTGCACTGATTGGAACTGGTTTCTTATCTAATACTTATGATCCATTTGCGGTGTGGATGTTTTATGCAATCGTTGGAATCAACACAACTACGATGCTGCTGTTTGGCGAGAGTGAGATTGATTTTTTCCTACCAAGAACAGAAAAACAATTTATACAGATAAAATGGAAGAAAACGGTATTACAAGCTATCCTATATACAAGTGCATTGACGATTAGCTATGGGAGTATGCTTGCTGTTATGTGGAAAAAGAATGCCTGCCAGATAGGAGGAAAGGAACTGTTTCTTTTAGTGGTTGTTATTGTATTTTCTTTTTTGCAATATATGATACTAAAAATTGGTGTGATTGGAGAAGTCTATCATCCAGCAGATACCGTTCATATAGGCGAGACTGGCTTTGGCAAAGAGTTAAGAGGAGAGTTGTTGCGAAAAATATATTTTTTCCTGTCTATTTTCTTTATGGGAGATGTGGTTTTGGTAGATGGCCCAGAGGTGGAACGCTTCAAAACAGTTCTATCAAAATTTCCGATTTTATTACGCCTTCAAGGAGGCAATGGATTGCTTATTCAGGTGCTTGTATTTCTGGCCTTAACGGTACTTTTGTTGCTAGATTTAAAAAGACAGTGTGTAGAGTTGGGCATAGGTGAGTATAAAGCAGAATGATGTGTGTGGTGAGGAAAGTAAATATAGAAAGTAGGAACAAGTATGAATATAAAGATACAAAGTAAAAGTGGAATACCAATTTATACTCAGATTGCACAGCAACTAAAGGAAGAGATTATAGCGGGCAATCTGAAAGCAGGAGAACCATTGCCTTCTATTCGAGGGCTTGCCAGTGATTTGAAAATCAGCGTAATTACAACAAAACGTGCATATGAAGAACTGGAACAGGAAGGTCTGGTGTATTCGGTACCGGGAAAAGGATTTTATGTAGATGATCCAGACCTTGCCTATTTAGAAGAAAAAAAGACACTGGGAGTGCAGGAAATCGTAACCGATGCATTGAAACAATGCAAAGCTGCAGGGCTTAGTAAGGAAGAAGTAATGGATATGGTTTCTATTTTGTGGGAGGAGTAGGTATGTTTCAGGCAAAAGAGGTTAAATATGAACAGAAAATAAAAGGAAAAGACAGGGTGTTTCAGCTGGAAAAAATTTCCTTTACCATGGAGGATGGGTATTTTCTTGCACTTTTAGGAGAAAATGGGGCAGGGAAAAGTACGTTATTGCGAGTGTTAAATGGCATGGTTGAGGCAGAAACAGGGCAGATTTGTATGGATGCATGGTCTGTAAAAGAACATTTAAAAGAATTTCGTGAAGCGGTAGCTTATGTGGGAGAGGAACCAATCTTTTTTTCTGGCATGACGCTACAGGAGAATATAGAAATTTTGCAACACTGTTATACCGATTTTTCGATGGAATCCTTTCGAGAATATCTTACATTATTTGAAATTCCAATGGGAAACATGGGAAAACGTATAAGTGAATGTTCTTCTGGAGAGAAAAAGAGGATTGAGCTGGCATTTGCGTTATCAAAGAAGCCAAAACTGCTGTTATTAGATGAACCAACCGCAAATTTAGACCCTGTATTTCGGACTGATTTTATGGAACTTTTGCAGAAAAAAATTGCAGAGGAGAATATGAGCATTATTTTCTCTACCCATATTCTTGCGGATGTGGAAGATGTTGCAGATTACATTTTACTTTTACAAGAGGGAGAAATGACAGACTTTGGAGAAAAAGACGCGATACTCGATAAATACGGGGTGGAAGAGTTAAGACAGTTGATTGGAGGCAGGGAAGATGGAAAGAAATGTAGCGAAAAAATGGAAAGATAGGGGCGTATATTTTTCAAAATGGCAAAAGCGTATGCTTGTCGCATATGTAGCGATTTATTTTCTGGCTTATATTTGGGCGATAAATCTAACCGTAACAGTATCGGTGCTTTCCCTTTTTACTGTCTTTGCCACCTATTTGCTTGGCAGCATATGTAATTGTTGGTGCAATCAATATTTGTATTATGAAAAAAGAGAAAGAAATGGAGTAGTAGAACGAAAGCCCGTTGTAGAAATTTTGAAAGCGCATCCTTTCGATGCAGACACTTATTTTGATGCAATCCGAGAAAAAATATGGTACATTTCTGTTTTGGCATTGCTATTAAATATAGTTTTTATGTCCGCAGTGGGATTTTTAAAAGATATTGTGCAAGAAAAAAATATAACAGCGACTGTGGTTTCTTTCTTGCTTCTGCTTATGGTTCAATTAGGGATGCCATATGGAATTTGGTATTTAAAGAAAAAAGAGTTTGTGCAGGTTCAATATGGGAAAAGGGGTATTTTTTCGGGAAAATTATATACTGTTTTAAAAACTATTCTGTGGACCTTTGCAAAGTTGTTGGATTTGTTAATTCTTTTGTTTGTGGGGGTAGCACTTGCAATCATATTGCCAGCGATGGTAAACACCTGCCTTGATTTTGTCCCAATGCCAAATAATGTAATTATGAATCAATGCAGGCAGGGAATACTAGGAACGATTGCCGTTATGATTGGCTACGTGGTGTTTCTTGCTGTGCAATTAGGAGGTGTATTCCCAAAAAGAGGGGTAAAGAAAAAAACAGAGAGAATGTTGACGTTTGGTTTCGTACTTTTGCTTCTTGTTCCATTGCTATGGGAAACGTATAACCATACGGACTTTTATGAAGACAAGGCGGTAGCATATCATTTCTTTCAAAAGAAGAAATATGTGTTTTCTCAGGGGGAGAAGTTCGAAGTATATTATGATTCAAAAGGGGAACAACCACAAATACGTTTGTTTTTTGCGGATGGAACCGTACTTTCTACACAATCGACTACGCAAAGTGCAACGGATGCATTTGAGCAGACCTATACGTGGAATTGTAATTGGTTATTAGCAATTGCTAAAAAATGTAAAGCTGGAAATCTGGAAGGGAAGATTATAGATGCAGACCAAATTGAAAAAGCACTGATAAAGTATGATCATAAGGAAGAATTGGATGCTTGGTTTGCTTTACAAGAACTTTTGGATGAGGTAATTGAATAGAAGAAAATAGATAGAAAAGACATCGACTTGACGAAAAAAAGAATTGTGGTATAATAGAAATAGTTTACTAGCGAACTAATTGGAGGAATTATGGATGTAAATGATGTGGTGCAACCCAGTGTACTTATAAAAAAGTTATTAGAGAAGAAAATTGCACCGATTATGAAAGAGTATGATTTGCGTATAGTGGAATTGGATATTTTGTTTTTTTTATCCAAGGATGAACATTTGGATACAGCAAAAGAAATTATGCAAAAAAAGCATTTATCAAAAGCACATATTTCTAAGTCAATCGATAATTTAAAAAAACGAAATCTGATTCGCATATCAGAGGATGCACAAGATCACAGAATATTGCACATTGCTTTAGATGAAAGTGCATATGAAGTGGTAGATAAAGTAATGAAGGTGTATGCGGAGTGTTTACAGACCATACATAAGGGAATTACAGAGGAAGAATGGGAGACTGTGCATAGAGTGCTTCACAAAATGTTACAAAACATTGAGGAGGCAATCTGACAAAATATATGTAACTGTTCGGAAAGGTGCAGTTACATATATTTTTAAGAAAATAGTTCACTAATGAACAAAATAAGAAAGAAAAAGAATGGGTATTATAACAGAATGAAAGAGAGGTAGTAGAATGGAAAAAATAACTTCGTATACGAAAAAGCAGGCGGCAATTTGTGAGAAAAATGATAGCATTAACAAAGAATTATATTCGGAATATGGTGTAAAAAAAGGATTAAGAGATGAGCAGGGACAGGGTGTTCTGACAGGACTTACGAATATTTCATCAATTAAGGCATTTGACAATGTAGATGGAAAAAAAGTAGCTTGTGACGGAGAATTGTTATATCGTGGTTATGATGTAAAAGAATTGATTTATGGATGTAGAAAAGAAAAATATATTTTTGAAGAGGGAGCATATTTATTGTTGTTTGGTGAATTGCCAAATAAGGAGCAGTTAAAAGAGTTTCGTAAATACTTGTCAGAAAGCATGAAATTACCTACAAACTTCACCAGAGATGTTATTATGAAAGCGCCTAGTGCAGATATTATGAATTCTATGACAAGAAGTATTTTGACATTGGCATCTTATGATGAAAAAGTAGATAATCTGGATATTGATAATGTACTTCGACAAAGTATGATGTTAATTAGTACCTTTCCGATGTTGGCAGTATATGGGTATCATGCATATAACCATTATGAAAACGATGATAGTATGTATATCCATAGACCAGATGAAAACTTATCTATAGCAGAGAATTTTCTTCGTCTATTGCGTCCGAATATGCAATACACAGAGTTAGAGGCAAAAGTATTAGATGTTGCTTTGCTTCTTCATATGGAACATGGAGGTGGAAATAACTCAACCTTTACAACCAGAGTTGTTACTTCTTCTGGTTCTGACACCTATTCAGCCATTGCAGCAGCCATGTCATCATTGAAAGGAAAAAAACATGGTGGTGCAAATTTAATGGTAATGAAAATGATGGATGATATTCGTGCACATGTATCCGACTATCATGATCAGGAGGAAATCGCACATTATCTTACAAAAATTTTGCGTGGAGAAGCTTTTGATAAAAAAGGATTGATTTATGGAATGGGACATGCGGTATACTCTTTATCTGATCCACGAGAGGTAGTATTTAAAAGCTTTGTGGAACAGCTTGCAAATGAAAAGCATTTGGCAGACGATATGGCATTATATAATAATATTGAAATGCTTGCACCAAAACTTATTGCAAAGGAGCGAAAAATATTTAAGGGTGTCAGCCCGAATGTAGATTTTTATAGTGGATTTGTGTATGATATGCTTGGTATCCCAAGAGAGTTATATACACCATTATTTGCAATTGCAAGAATTGTGGGCTGGAGTGCACATCGAATTGAAGAACTGATTACAACAGATAAGATTATTCGCCCAGCATATAAAAGTTTGGCAGAAAAAAAGGAATACATTAATAGAGAAAATCGATAAGGATAATAAAGAAATCATTCTTTCAACTTCTATGGTTGTTAGAATGATTTTTTTAAATCTATAGGAAAAATCATCCTATAGATTAAAACGTTCTGCGGGATGTGGACTTGTCCGCTTTGTTTTTCACATAGGTAATGGATAAAAATGTTAGCCAACAGACTTGACGAGTGCTAAAATGAGTGGTATAACTAAATTATTGGAAGGGGATAAGAGTAAATGGAGTTTTGCACCTAAAGAGTGTTTAATGATCTCTCGGAATCTTGAGAGAGCATGCCAGCAAAACTCTGGCATTGAACTTT